>Ga0207433_10008188_pt1 | contig 17135 bp, 10 predicted proteins | sample YelNatPaOPGAMG01_FD_187559 | JGI IMG/M metagenome (GOLD analysis project Ga0207433, IMG submission 187559) | Hot spring thermophilic microbial communities from Obsidian Pool, Yellowstone National Park, USA - OP-RAMG-01 (SPAdes) (version 3) | ecosystem: Environmental > Aquatic > Thermal springs... | reverse complement strand
TTTTGGTTCTGCTGAAAAGTTCTTTACCATTGCGGTCGCATTGACAGTAGTTCCTGGAATAACCCGAACAGTTGGGGCAACGATTCTTAAAACTCCAGCATCGGGTGTGGTTCGGGCTTCGCCAGTGAGTGTATCATTGGCTGGATTTTCATCACCAACCAGAGCGGTATAGAACATTACATCATAGACCATATCTGGGTCAGGTGTGAATTCACCAAACACCACTGATTCTTCGGTCCGAGCCGGAATCGTCAAGGTCGTCTCTTTAGCAAAGACAGTATCATCGGTCTGGGTCATAATCAAAGCAGTGGCAGGGAAGGTTTCGTCGTTAGTGCCAAAGTTCTTTATTACCGCCGAAACATTAATCGGGTTACCAGAAGGAATTCGTCCGGTTGGGCTTGTAATACTTCGGACACCGACATCATGGGCTCTGGGCACTTCAAGCACACACTTCATATAGGTTTGGTTCGGTGGATTCCAGTTGCCATCTTGGTCGCCCGCCATAACATATAACTCGCTTGCGCCTTCGGTCCGAGCAGTCATATACCAGCAACGGGCAACTGAGACTGGGAAGTTAACAAAACTCCTTATTGTGCCGGTAGTTCGGTCATAGACCCAAGCCTGATTAGTTACAGTAGATAGATTGGCAAATCCACCTAACCAGAAGATATTGCCGTTAAGCGCTGCTGCTCCAGCAATACTAGTTGGGGTTGGGAAAGCCGGGCCTTGAATCCAGGTGATTTGGGTTGGATTAGCCGGATTGATTGCACCTTTATAAAGATTTAACCAGCAAGCGCTACCTAAGCGATTAACCGCATCGGCGATGTAAATGGTATCACCAATAATTGCCGCACCACCCATATCCGCATTTTGCGGTAGTGGAGTTCCTGATGACCAGGTATTGGTGAACGGATTATAGATGTCAACATTGGTCCAACCACCTGGGCTTGTTCCATCCCAGCCACCCATCACATAGATTAGCGAGTCACGCCATACCACATCTAAACTGGCACCAGCGGCACGGGGTCTTGGCGCCTTGGTCGTCCAGACATCATTTGCGATATCATATTCGACATTTTCCGTTAGGCCATTGCCATTCATATCAATGCCACCGATAACATAGATTTTACCCCGAACATAAGCACCACATATCCATGCCTTGGCCGTAGGCATTTGTGCCTTATCGGTCCAAGTATTGGTCTCAGGGTCGTATTGTTGGCAAAACCGAACATTGGATGTTAAATAGCCATTTGGATTACCACCAATTATATAAATCTTGTCGCCAACCGGATCATAAACGGTCGCATGTGCCAGACGGTCAGGGGTGTTGGTCGGTGCGGCGATGGCGGTCCAGGTTGTATCATCTTTAGGCGTTTCTTTGATTAACTGCGGGACTGCGCCAAGACTGCGATTTGCCTCAGGCGGCGCTTGTAAATCAGTAATTAGGCTACCCTGTAGCGAATTAACCACAGCGCTTAGCGCTATCGTCATTGCGAAAATTAAGGTTAAAAACCTTGTCATTTAAGCCTCCTTTCGGTTAATTTCCGTTCACCGTTTTTCCGTTTTCCGTTAACGCTGCACAGCACACGGTCCACGGGAAGCGGTCAACGGTTTTTTAAAAGGTTTTTGTATTGTTGCACCTCCTTTCTTGATATGTTTTGTGATGCTCATAATGCCCCATTTTAATAAGCGAACCGGAAATTGTCAATAGTTTAATCACCTTGATTTAGCGCATAAATATGACTCTTTTGGTTGCTTTGGAATCGGGTGTTTTAATCGTATAGAAATAAACGCCTGGACTTACTGATAGTCCTTGGTCGTCTTTGCCATCCCAGATTACTTGATAGGAGCCGGCTTTTAGCACTGAAGATTTTAAATGCCGAACCCTTTTCCCTAAAGAACTATAAATTTCTAATTCCACCTTTCCGCCTAAGGCGGATTCTTTTGGTATCGTAAACCCAATCTTTGTTTGCGTGAAGAATGGATTGGGTGAAGGATTATCCAAAATAAACCTATCCGGTACTGGTTTGACCGTTCCTTTATCAGCAATACCTGGACCAGGCACAACAACTACCGAGTCAATAAGTAAGTTGTTATAAGAATTCAAATCACCCGATAGAAGGGTAGTGCATCGCACAACCCAAGTCCCTAATGGTCGGGCGGTCCAAGGGAAGAAACTGACGATTGCGCTATCGCCTGAACTTAGTCCAAGCACCTCTTGAATATCTTCGTAACCGGTGCCGATTCTTAGGATAATTGAAAAATCTACTTGGGCGTTGCCAAAATTCTTTACCTTCACTTGTGGCACTATCACCGAACCAGAATCAATTACGCCAATCGGTGCGATAATTCTTCTAATGCCAACATCAATTGGAAAATGGGTCTTAAGTAAGCCATCGCCAATGAGGCACATACCGTAAAACCAAGATTTCTCCCAAGGTTCAAAACCATCCACGATTCTTGAATTAAACCACTGACGAAATGATTCGCTCAATGTTTTTCCAATTGCCAACTGTCCATAGAAATCTTGAAATTCAAGCATTGAGCCGGTCTTGGTTGAACCGATTGCCCCTAAACCGGTTGAGGTGTTAAAGACATATCTCCCGCCACAATAACCGGATTCAACGAATCGGGCATTGGAGCAGGCAAATAGATTATAGAAAACCGCCACCGGATTAATACTTGGTATCTCGTATGCCCAAAACCAATCCCAGTCCTGACCGCTATTGTATTTCCAGCCATGCCCACCAGGCCAGGAATGGGCAAATAGTCCAATCCACTGATACGGTGCCGAATCAATCCTTGGTCGGTAATCCGCTGCCCTAGTCTGTTCGGCATCCCAGATAAAGACCCGATAGGGATATACTAAACCAACATCCAAATCCCATTGCTCGGCATAGGGAATCCAGTCATCATCAATATAAACCAAAGCCCGATCCCGAACCGGCAATTGCGCAGTCCGGTATCCGTGGTCTTTCGTAAAGTAAAACTGCAAAGTCTGAACCGGATAGCCAAGGACTGATACCGGCATTCGGCTAATGCCAATTTCCGGGGTTTGGTTGCCATAATGGGTATCAAAGATGCCATCCGAACCCGGGACTAAACTATCTAAGGTATCAAGCCGACGGAGGTTATCTGCCCAAATCCCGTCCAAGTCCATAAAATAAAGTTCGCAAGGAAATTCTTCATACCCTTCATCAGGGTCACGGATACCATTATTATTCCAGTCATCAATCATCTGAAACCAGGCAATTGGCAAATCACCAACCAAGACCGCTTCCACCATTCCATTTCGGTATTCATTGAGTAAGAAACTCCTCAAAGATTCTGGCGCATTACCACTAACCGCATAGACCGCTGGGGCATAATTCTCTCGTATCAAATCCGCAATTAAGGTATCAATGGATGATATTAAAGAAGGTAGCAGTGCACTCTCTACTAAAATATCCACTCTCGTATCCGTAAAAAAGTTAGGTAGTTGGCGAATTGGTTTAACCTGCCAAGACTCTTTTGGCTTTCTTTTCTGCCATTCTTGAAATGACAAAGGTTTAGAATTGTCCGGACTTACCCAGCGCGTCACCTTCACATTAGGCGGTGCAGCAAAAACGATATTGACAATTAATCCCGCTAAGGCGGATATAAGCCAAATTCTCACAATTTATTGTAATTCAATTCCATCAGATTGTCAAACCAAAAAGTATTTAACCTTGTAATAAATATCAAGTAGTGTTGGGGCTTGTGCGACTGTGCAAAAATCCTTAAACTACTAAAACACGCAACGCGAAGCGTGTGACCCGAACGGGTCAAAGACACGAAGAAGTTGTAAGGCAAGTCCGCCTGAGGCGGATTAGCCTTGCAATAAATATCAAGCAGACTCGGTAGTTTATAGAAGAGGGCTTAGCCAGATTGACTCCTCTCCCGATTCTGATTTCCTTAAATATTATTATAGTTGTAACCCGATTCGGGAAGGATAAGGTCTTGCAATATTCTCTTGACTTTTATCATTTTTTGGTTATAATATAATAGTTTTAAGGGGAAAGTGAGTCGGGGTAAAGAAAACACAAAACTAATCAATCTTCCGCGCAAGACCGATGTGGCTGTTTGCGCATCGGTCAAGGTTGACCAAAAAAATCTTGCCCAATATCTCAATCTCACCAAATTCGGCGAGTCCGTCAAGCAAAGTGCGACGCAATTAATCGTTGTCCTTCTTGACACCCAGGGGCGGGTTAACCAAATCAATAAGCACGGCTGTGCGGTTTTGGGTTACGAAGAGAGTGAGGTCATCGGAAAGAACTGGTTTGACCATTTTATCCCAATTCGGATTCGGGAAGAAGTAAAAAGTGTTTTCAATCGGTTAATGGCGGGTGAGATTGTCCCCGTTGAATTTTTTGAAAATCCGATTTTAACGAAGCAGGGTGAGGAACGCATCATCCTTTGGCACAATACAGTTGTTACCGATGAAAATGGCGCTATTGTTGGAACGCTCAGTTCCGGCGAAGATGTCACGGAAAAGCGAAGGACCGAGAAGGCGATTCGCCACAGTCAGCAACTCTTAGAAAAGACCTTAAATAGTTTAGACGAGGCGGTCTTTATTATTGATGCCGAGACGACAAGCATAATTGATTGTAATCGCGCTGCCACCGAAATCTTTGGGTATAGCCGAGATGAGATGATCGGCAAGACCACAACTTTTCTGCACATTGACGAGAATGCGCTTAAAGATTTTAGACATCATCTGTATGAGGCAATCGCCAAGACCGGTTGCTTACGCGACTTTGAATTCCGAATGAAACGGAAGAATGGCGAGGTCTTTCCCACCGAACATAGTGTGATGCCAATCTTAGATGATACGGACAAAAGGATTGCCTGGGTGAGTGTAGTGCGCGACATCACCGAACGGAAAAGAATTGAGCAGGCACTCCGAAGAATGAATGAAGAATTGGAGGCGAGGGTCAAGGCAAAAACCGAGGAATTGGTGCAAGCCTATAATCAATTGAAGGCAACCGAGGAACAATTTTACCAAGCCCAGAAACTTGAATCAATGGGGATATTAGCCAGCGGTATTGCCCACGACTTCAATAATTTCTTAACGACCATTAAGGGTAATATTTCACTTTTGAAGATGATTGTTGAAAAAGAATCGGTTGTTGAACCTACTCGCTTCGGGCAGATTAGTGAACTTATAAACCAGGTGGCGGATGTGGCCGAACGGGCGAAAGATTTGACTCAGCAATTACTCACCTTTGCCAAGGACAAAAAATTGAGTAAACAGAAGATTTCAATTCGGAAAATAATAAATGATTCAGTTAGGATTGCCTTAGGTGGTGCCAAAGTCAATCATATGCTTTTTATTCCGGATGGCATCTGGGATGTGGAAGTCGATGAAGGGCAAATTGTTCAGGTGCTAAATAATCTTTTAATTAATGCCCGTGAGGCGATGCCCGAAGGAGGGACGATTGAGATTACTTGTGACAATGTTGAGATTAAGATGACCCGAGTCGGGTCATCTCCCCGGGTTGTAGGGCAACCCTTCAGGGTTGCATCTCCTTTTCTTGTAGCAAGGCTAAAGCCTTGCCCTACAATTGGGGATTCAAAGGGGCAAAGCCCCTTTGTGAGAAAATCAAGATTACCATTAGCCCCTGGACGCTATGTGAAAATAGCGGTTAAAGATACTGGGATTGGCATCGCCAAAGAGAATCTTTCGCACATTTTTGAGCCCCTTTGGACAACCAAACCAAATGGCACTGGCTTAGGGCTTGCTTGTGCCTATTCAATTGTAAAAAAACATAATGGCATTATTACGGTCAAATCAAAAGAAGGAAAAGGCACAGTCTTTACCATCTATCTACCGGCAGTAGTTTCAATTCCCCCTTTGGTTACAGAAAACTTAGAAACGACACCTTCGGTTCAATCCGATTTGTCCGCCCCTGTTCGCCAAAGGCGGGTTGCGGGCGTAACCCGACGCATATTGATAATGGATGACGATAAAGAAATTCTTAAGACTTGTGAATCAATCCTCAATTATTTTGGTTATGAGGTGGAATGTGCGGAAGACGGTAAGGAAGCGCTTGCAAAATATAAATCAGCAAAGTCAACCAAGCCTTTTGATTTGGTTATAATGGACCTGACCATAAAAGGTGGGATGGGTGGCAAAGAGACAATTAGCGAACTTATAAAGCTTGATCCACAGGTTAAGGCAATTGTGTCCAGTGGTTATACCAACGAACCGATAATGGCAAACTACGAGCAATACGGGTTTGTCGCCCGGATTTGTAAACCCTACGAAGCCGAGGAATTGGTTAGAACCATAGAAGAGGTGTTAGCCAGCCCGTCTCCGGCAAGGACAACGAGAAATGGAAAAGGGATACCCCCCTTTGTGAATTAGATGCGATTAAAATTTGTATTGACCAAGGAGAGCAAAATGGCAAACTATCCAAAAATCAAGGGGATTTTCGTCTGGATAAGTTTATTTCTCGCAATTGCTTTGGGCGGATATCCGCCCAAGGCGGATTGGAAGCATATCCCAATTTTTGATGGTCCACGGTTATCTTTAGATTCTTTGCTTGCTATTGAAATCAGCGCCGCCACAAAGTATGCCCAGAAGCCAAGCGAAACGCCAGCCTCAATTACCATAATTACCGCGGAAGAGATTAAACGCTTTGGCTATCAGACACTGGAAGATGTGTTTAAGAGTATCCGAGGTTTTTATGTGACGAATGACCGTAATTATACCTATTTGGGAGTTCGGGGTTTTGGTCGGCCGAGCGATTATAATGACCGAATCTTACTTTTAATCAACGGTCATACCACTAACGAAAATGTCTATGGCGGAGCCTTGCTTGGAACCGAATTTGGGCTTGACTTAGAGGCAATTGAACGGATTGAAATCGTGCGTGGACCAACCTCAGCCCTTTATGGCACGGGCGCAATGTTTGCGGTCGTGAATGTGATTACTAAAGAAGGCAAGAACATCAATGGGCTGAAATTGGCGAATGGCTTTGGGAGTTATGGTAACCTTTCCCTTGCCAGTGCCTATGGCAAGGAACTTACCAATGACCTTGATATATTCATTTCCGGTAAACTGGCTAACATTAAAGGACAAGACCTGTATTTTCCGGAATACGATTCAGTCAATGGCGGAATTGCCCGAGGATTAGACTGGGACAAATATGGTGGAATTCTTGCCCGAATGAGTTACAAGAGTTTTGAACTAACCGGAATCTTTACTTCGCGGAAGAAAGGGATTCCGACTGGTGCATTTGGTGTGGTGTTTAATGCGGAGAGCACCTGGAGTCTGGATGAACGAAGCTTTATTGAACTTAAGTCTACCCATCGCCTCGGCATCAAGAGCAATATAATACTGCGTGGCTATTTTAACTGGTATCATTATAAGGGCGCCTATCCTTACGAAGTTCTATCCTTTGATGAATCGTTTGGTAATTGGTTCGGACTTGAAGTTTCTTCTGTCTTTGACTGGTCGGCAAATAATCGTTGCCAGATTGGGACTGAGTATCAGTACAATCCCCGTGCGGATTATCGGTTATGGGATATTGATACCATCTATTTTGACCAGAATTTTCCATCGCATTTGATTTCCTTTTACCTCACGGATGAATATCAACTCCTGTCCAATTTAGGATTTAATCTGGGCATTCGACAAGACAATTATCTCATCCAAGCCAAGCCGCAATATGTCTTTTCACCCCGCGGGGCAATTATTTACAATCCTTGGCACAGGACTACGCTTAAACTTCTTTACGGACAAGCCTTCCGCATACCTAATGTTTATGAAGCCAATTACTCTGACCCGCTCTTTGGTCATAAGCGTAACCCCAACCTCCAACCCGAAAAGATTGAAACCTATGAGGTCAACTGGGAGCAAAGAGTGACCAATGAAATTTTTGGGGTCTTGTCGGTTTATAAATATCAGATGAGGGATTTGATTGATATGACCTTAGATGAAAAAGATTCTCTGACTCAATTTCAAAATATCGGTCGGGTTTTGGCTTTTGGGCTGGAAACGGAACTAAGAGTTTTGCTTCGGAACGGAAAGAAGTTTTATTGTTCCTATGCCTGGCAAGGTGCGCGGGATTGGTTACCCGATTCGAGCAAAAGGCTTAGCAATTCGCCCGAACATATTGCGAAATGCGGCGTCATTTGGCAAGTTGGACCGGTTTATCTTGCCCCGGAAATTCAATACGAGACCGAACGGCGAACCGTTTATGATACTAAGACCCAGCCTTATCTTTTAACTAATCTCACCATCTCCACGCTTCAGTTATTCAATCACTGGCAGGCGCTACTTTCGGTGAGAAATCTTTTTGATACCGAATACGAGTTACCAGGTGGATTTGAACATCAAATGCCAGCAATTAAACAAAATGGCAGAAATTTCATTGCCAAACTTGAGGTTAAGTTTTAACCCGGATCGGGTTTGGGGGTTCAATGTGATAGTATTTATTCTTTTGGGCTTACTCATTGGCATCAATTATAGTTTTACTCAAGAAGTTGTGGTTCCAGTAAGTTTACAGGTTCAACTATTAATGAAAATTTTGCTTTTTGACCGGAATTTCAAAGTTCCAAAGAATGCGATTACGCTTGGCATTCTCTATCAAGAGAAATACCGAACCTCGCTCAATATTAAAGACGAAGTAATAAGGGTATTAAACGAACTTCAAACAAGCGAAATGCCCGCTATTCGGATTAAAGCCAAGCCCATCCCAATCCACGATGAAAATAGTCTAAGCGCGGCACTGACTCGTGACACGATTCACATCCTCTATGTTACCCCATTGCGTGCGATAGGCATAAGCGCCATCAGTGCAATTACCCGAAACAGAAAAATTCTAACCTTTACTGGTGTTCCAGAATATGTTGCCGAGGGATTAGGTGTTGGGATTGATATCAAGGGTGAAAGACCACAAATCATAATTAACCTAAATCAAACAAAGGGCGAAGGGGCTGATTTCAGTAGCCAATTGTTGAATTTAGCAAGGGTGATTAAATGAAACGATTGCTCAAAGCCATCCAAAAAGCATCAATCCGGACAAAAATGATCGCCGTTTTAACCCTTTTGATATTCGCAATTTCGGTTTTCCAAAGCCTATATTTCCCCTACCGTCTCCAACAACGAGCACTTAAAACAATCAAAGACAAGGCAAAGTGCATTGCCACAATGACCGCCTATGGTATCGCACCTGCTCTCTTCTTCCAAGACAACGAAGGAATTAATACCAGTTTACGAATCGCCCAACAGAATAAAGACTTGGTCTATATCATTGTTACGGATAACGCAAATCGGGCAATTGCTTCCTTTGCTAAAGAATCGGTGCTTATCGACTCTTCGGCTATTTATCGCTTGTCAGTGCCAATTCAACTAAATAGTCAGCAAATTGGTAAACTTAGTTTAGGAATTTCTCTAAATGAACTAAACCAAGAGCGCACAAGGAATCAGATGACCTGTGCCTTGGTCAGTTTCCTTATTTTTGCTCTGGGTTTAATATTAGTTATTGGTCTTAGCACATTGATAACCAAGCCGTTGCGTCAAATCGTTCGGACCGCCAAGCGAATTATGCAAGGTGATTTAACCCATCGGGCACGGATTCCCAACTCGGATGAAATTGGTCATTTAGCCAAGGCGTTCAATGAGATGCTGGATTCTCTTGAATCCAGTTACCAGGAGTTGCAGAAACTTAATCAAAACTTAGAAGCGTTGGCTGTCGAAAGAACCAGGGCATTAGAGGAAAAAGTTCTTGAACTTAACCGAACCACTCAACGCTTAAGTGAAAGTGAAGCGAAATACCGAGTAATCTTTGAAAATTCCCATATTGCAATCTATATTACTACCTATAATGGAGAAATTGTCAATTGCAACGATGCATTCTTAGACCTTTTTGGTTATTCCAGAGAAGAGATAACAAACCTCAATGCAATAGGTCTCTATTCTGACCCACAGGACCGGATTCGCTTCCAGCAGGTAATTGAAAAAACCGGCTATGTCAAAGACTTTGAACTCAAATTAAAAAAGAAAGATGGATCATTGCTTGATTGTCTGTTGACCGCCCAGGTGCGCTACGACCAAGAGGGAAGAGTTGTCGGTTATCACGGTATTATCTTTGATATCACAAAGTTACGGCGAATGGAAAGAGAACTAAGAGAATTGAATGAAAAACTTGAGCAAAAGGTCAAAGAGAGGACTCAACAATTGAAACAGACTTACGAACAGTTACGCCTGGCACAAGAACAAGTTTATCAAGCGCAGAAAATGGAATCAATTGGCATCCTGGCTGGTGGGATTGCCCATGACTTTAATAACCTTTTAGCCACCATTATCGGCAATGTCTCTTTAGCCAAGATGATGATAAGACCCGAGGATAAAATATTTTCAATTCTTACCCGCGCCGAAAATACCTGTTTGCGGGCAAAGGATTTGACCCAACAACTACTCACCTTTTCGCGGGGCGGGGAACCAATCAAGAAGATTATCTCAATTAATAAAATTATCCAGGACTCAGCCAATATTGCCCTTAAAGGTTCAAAGGTCGGGTGCGAATTCAGGCTACCCGAAAATATCTGGCCAATTGAAGCGGATGAAGGACAAATGATGCAGGTATTCAATAATCTATTTATTAATGCGCGCGAGGCAATGTTAGAGGGTGGCACAATCAAGGTGCAGGCAGAGAATTTAAACCTCGCTCGGGATAATGAACTACAATTACCCGAAGGGACTTATGTGAAAATAACAATTCAAGACCAAGGGTTTGGTATCGCGGAAGAAAACCTGCCCAAAATCTTTGACCCCTTCTTCACTACCAAACCGACTGGCACTGGCTTAGGCCTTACCATTGTTTATTCGATTATTAAGCGCCACAAAGGACTTATCAAGATAACATCAAAATTAGGGGTCGGCACAACTTGCCAAGTCTATCTGCCCGCATCCCATAAAGAGATATTAGTCCATCGGTCCAAAATGGAAAGTTCCGAAGAGGCTTTCAAGGCGAATCTGATACCAATCAAAACCAATCAACGGATTTTGGTAATGGATGATGAAGAAGATGTCCAAGCAACAATTAAAGCAATTTTAACCCATTTGGGTTTTGCGGTTGACTGTGCCCCAAATGGTGAAGAAACCATAAATCTTTACAAACAGGCAAAGGCGACCGGTCGTGGATTCTCCGCCGTGATAATGGATTTAACGATTAAAGGTGGGATGGGTGGCAAAGAAACGATTGGTGAACTGATAAAAATTGACCCACAAGTTAAAGCGATTGTATCCAGCGGCTATGCGGATGACCCAATCCTTACCGATTTTAAAAAGTATGGATTTTGCGCAAGTATCAGTAAGCCGTTCCGAGTTGAAGAAATAGCCAAGGTTTTAAATTCGGTCCTTTCCGCCAAGGCGGACAGTAGCATTTCGGTATCGCCGCCAATGCGAAGCGTCTATTAAATCTGCCTTAAACTTGTTTTCCGTTTTCTCCGCCTTAGGCGGATTCACGGTCACGGTTCACGGTCTTACTCCCTCCTCCCTCACTCCGCGTTGCGGGTTTGATATGTGTTTTTTATTTTTGGGCGGATTGACAGTATTTTTCCTTTAGGATAAAATTGCTTGATGGGGAAAAAGTTGATTTCTGACCCAACCAACCGTAAATATGATGTAATTGTGGTTGGAGCTGGTCATGCCGGTATTGAAGCTGCCTTAGCCTCAGCAAAGATGGGCTGTGCCACGCTCTTAATCACAATGAATCTTGATACCTTAGGTCTAATGTCCTGTAATCCAGCAATTGGTGGTATTGGTAAAGGGCAGTTGGTGAAAGAAATTGATGCCTTAGGTGGTGTAATGGCAAAAGTTACTGATTTAACCGCAATCCAGTTTCGCCAACTCAATACGAAAAAGGGGCAAGCGGTCCGTTCTTCGCGTGCCCAATGCGACCGCCAAAATTATCGGTTCTTATTAAGAAGCCTTTGCGAGCAAGAACCGAATTTGGAATTAAGACAGGGTATTGTAACAAATTTATTGGTCAAAGACCGAAGTATTGTTGGGGTCCGAACCGAATTGGGCGAAGAATTTAAGAGTAAGACCGTGATTTTGGCACCGGGGACATTTCTCAATGGTTTGATTCACATCGGACTTTTAAGCTTTCCGGCTGGCCGACTCAATGAAGCACCATCTAATCATTTGGCAAAGAATTTGGTTGAATTGGGTTTCGAACTAAGGCGCTTTAAGACCGGAACCCCTCCCCGACTTGATGGTAGGACGATTGATTTCTCCCGACTTGAGCCCCAATACGGTGATGAACCACCAATACCCTTTTCCTTTTGGACAAGGAAAAGAGTAAAAAATTATCTACCTTGTTACATAACTTATACCAATCCCAAGACTCATAATATTATTAAATCCGGGCTTGACCGCTCGCCATTATATACCGGTAAGATTAAAGGGACTGGGGTCAGATATTGCCCATCAATTGAAGATAAGGTGGTGAAATTTCCTGACCGCGACCGCCACCAAATCTTTATTGAACCTGAAGGTTTAAGAACCGTGGAATTTTATCCCAATGGTATATCAACCAGTCTGCCCTTAGATATTCAGATTAAGATGCTTCGCAGTATAGAGGGATTGGAGAAAGTTGAAATCTTCCGACCCGGCTATGCGGTTGAACACGACTTCTCTTGTCCTACTCAATTAAAACCAAGCCTTGAGACAAGACTGATTGATGGGCTATTCTTTGCCGGTCAAATCAACGGCACAACTGGTTATGAAGAGGCAGCCGCACAGGGTTTGATTGCTGGAATCAATGCCGCCTTGAAAGTGAAGGATAAAGAACCGTTCATTCTTAGTCGGTCCGATGGTTATATCGGGGTTTTGATTGATGACTTGGTAACCAAAGGAACCAACGAACCATATCGGATGTTCACCTCGCGGGTTGAGTATCGTTTAGTGCTTCGGGAAGACAATGCGGACTTGCGTCTCGCACCAAAAGGTTATGCCTTAGGACTCTTATCGGAAAGTTGTTATAAGAAGGTACAAAAGAAGGAGAAAATTCTTCGGCAGGTTTTGGATTGGCTGGCTAATACCCGGATCCGACCCAGCCAGCGGCTCAATCAGAAATTGGCTTCTTTTAAGTCCGCACCGCTAAAAAATTCCATAACCTTAGAAGAACTCCTGCGCCGACCGGAGATTGACGGGCAAAAACTTATTGAGTGCTTGAAGCACACCTCCGGCGAATCCCAGTCCGCCCTATGGCAGATTGAAGCAGACTCCGCCAAGGTCCGATTGCTTGAAGCAATTGAGGTCGAGGTAAAGTATAAAGGTTATATTGAACAGCAAAAACAGCAGATTGAGAAATTTGCTGAGTTAGAATCAATCAAAATTCCGGCTGATTTAGATTTTAACCAAGTTGCTGGACTGTCCAATGAAGTCAAAGAAAAATTGAATAAATTTCGTCCCCTTTCATTGGGTCAAGCCGAAAGGATTCCTGGTGTTACGCCCGCAGCAATCTTTGCCTTGATGGTCTTTTTGAAAAGACTGTAGCGGCGTTAAATCGTCACAGCGCGTTGCTCATTGCTTCTAATTCGGATTATCCGTTGCCCGTTCTCCGTTGTCCGTTTTCCGTTGTCCGTTCACGGTCAACGGCTGACGGATTAAATATTGACTTCAATGGCAAGTTTAGTTAAGTTTAATTGAAAGGAGGCAAAATGAAATATTGTGGTTTAATTATTGCCACCATCCTTTTGCTATTTCAATTCGCTTCGGCGCAAGATACGCTCTGGCTTAAAAGATTAGATATGGGAAATGATGAATTGGCACAGGGCATTGCCCATCGCAATCAGGTTATTGCTCTGGCGGGTTATAAATATGAACTAACTCCGGATTGGTTGCTCGTAAAGTGTAATGAGCAGGGTGAGACCTTATGGACTCGGGCTTTTGATACCGGCGAAGAAGAATATGGGATTGATGCCAGTATTGATAGCGAAGGTAATATTCTTGCCACAGGTTATATTTACAATTCTGAGAAATCAAATGTGGGCGTAGGGCAAGGCTTTAGCCTTGCTAAATATAACGCAGACCCAAAGGTCTGCCCTACATTTCTTTTCTTGCGCTCACTTGATGATAGGTGCTGGAGAATTGACCAAGAGTTAACCGCACTTACTATTAAATACGACTCAGCCGGCGCAATCAAATGGCAGAGAACTGAACCGAATAAAATTGGCGTTGGGATTGTAACCGATAATGAGGGGAATTGTTATGTCGCTGGCTCATTCTTCACTGGTTACGGCTATGATTTTTGGCTTGGGAAATATGACCGCAACGGCGAGACGCTTTGGTCAAGAACCTTTGACTTTACAATTTTCGACATTGGTTATCGTTCGGACATTGATAATGAAGGGAATCTCTTACTTACCGGTTTTTGTGGCGATGGCTACAATTTTGATTGCATCCTTATTAAGTGTTCACCCGAAGGCGATACACTCTGGACCCAGTTTTTTGATAGAAATCTTTTAGATTACGGGGTAGGAGTTACCGCCGACCAAGCAAATAATATCGTCGTTTGTGGGCTTACCGGTGATACCTTAAATACCGACTATTTAATACTGAAATACGATAATAATGGCAACCTATTATGGTCAACCACCTATAGCCAAGCCAAAGATGAGGAGGCATTGGGTGTTGCCTGCGATGCCAATAATAATATCTTCGTTACTGGAGTTTCCGGTGAAAGTTTTTTATACGACTATTTGACGATAAAATTGGACACCGCTGGCAATATCTTATGGTCAGCAATCTATGATAATGGTTCAGACGACGAAGGAGCCGATGTCGCCTGCGATGATAATGGTAATCCAATTGTTACTGGTGGTTCGATTGGCACAACAAATTATGATTTGCTAACGATTAAATACCGCGGTGAAGTTGGGATTGAAGAGCCTTTTCTTAAGCCAACTCCTTCACCTAATACCAAGTTGGGGACAAGCCCCAACGCTACAAAAATTGTCGGTTCTAATCTTATCTTTTATGCTTTGGTTTCTGGAGAGTTTAAATTAGAACTATACAATGCCTCGGGCAAGCGGGAAAGATTGATTCATTCTGGTTATCTAAGTCAAGGTCTTTACCAGTATCCACTTCGGGATTTAAGTTCAGGAATCCATTTTCTAAGAGTCACTTCGGGCAAAGAAAATAGCCAAGTTCAAAAGTTGATTTTAATCAAATAGAAAACATCCGCTTTTGGCGGATTGAACTAAGGAGATAAAATGGAAATTAAACTAACCAAGAAGCAATATGAGAATTTACTCCGATTGGTTTATTTAGGCAACTGGGTAATCAACTCAATTCGCCCGCCGGATGAACTGATTGAAAAATATGAAGAGTTAGAACAGTATATCTTTTCTTTAGCCGAATCGGCTGGCTTAGGGAAATATGTCGTCTTCGCAAAAGAAGACAACCGGTTTTATCCTACGCCCGAATTAGAAGAAGACCCGGAATTGTGCCAATATCTTGAAGAGTATGATACAAGAACTTTCTGGGACGAATTAATTTACCGCTTAGCCCGGCGTGATTTGATTCGGCATTATGGTATTGATGAGATAAAGAAAATGGACCCTAAGGAGCGAATTGTGAAAGAGTCCCGCTTCATTGAAAAATATGCCCAAGAATTTGAAAAGCATGGTATTGAATATCTCCGGTTGTAATAATCCGCCTAAGGCGGACAATTGGAGTAGCGCCAAGTATTCTGCTGACAAGGATATATTTTGGTGAATAAAGAGAATAATTTTACCCAAGAACGGTTGGAAAAACTAATCTTAGATTCCGGGGCTGATTTGTTTGGGGTTGCGGATTTGGCTAATGTCAAAACTGATGATTTCTTGTTAGATTCAAAACTTATTGCCCAATTCACTTATGCTTTAAGTATTGCCAAAAGAATTTCCAGTGCGGTCTTGGAAGCAATTGTTGACCATCCAACCAAACTCTATTTTCATCACTATCGGATGATAAATCTCTTCCTTGACCAGTTGGCAATAAAGATTGCCAGTGCGATTGAGCAAGTCGGTTATTGGGCATTGCCGATTCCCGCATCCCAAATTGTTGATTGGCAGAACCAAAAGGCACATCTTTCGCACAAAAGAATTGCCGAAGCGGCAGGTTTAGGCTGGATTGGCCGGAATAACCTTTTGGTCACACCAAATTATGGGGCACAAGTGCGATTGGTGACCATTTTGACCAATATGCCAATGCCGAATTCCGAATTCGGAATGCAGCAACGCAAAGCGTGTGATCCGATTTTCGGGTCAAAAGCGGAAATAAAGGACTGTGGCAATTGTTATGAGTGTATCAAGGTCTGTCCGGCGCAAGCGATAAAAGAGAAGAAAGAAGACTTTGACCACATCAAGTGTTTTGAAAAATTGAAGGAATTTCAGAAAAAAGGTTATACGAGCCAATATATCTGTGGTATTTGCGTCAAGGCGTGCAAACCGCGCAAACTGAACTGAACCTACCATAATTATACTATTAAAGTTAAACTTCCATAATTTTCCGTTATCCGTTGCCTGTCCTCCGTTTTCCGTTGCCCGTTTTCCGTGCTCCGTTCACGGTCCACGGTCACGGCTCAGAATGATCGACTGCGATTGCCTCAGAGTCTTTTCTTATTTCCCTCCTCTCCCTGGATGGGAGAGGACAGGGGCAAGGGTGATTTCTTCTCTATTCATCCACCCAAGACGAACCACAGGCACGGAGATAGTCAAAGATTGTTTGCAGGCTTGGGTTCTTCACTCTCCCCATTTCTAGTTGGGCAATGAGACTCTAACCATATTTGGTTTTAACACCCATTCTCGTTGCCACTTCCTTCTGTGTAAGATTGGCATTTTCTCTTAGCCGTCGTAATATTTTTGCCATTTCTTTAGTGAAATTAAACATAATTTTACTCATTAAAACATTAGTTATAACTAATGTCTTTATCAAGCAAAATTTTCTTTTAAGTTTTTGATTTTTGATATTTTATATTTAATTTTCCTTTGGGAGGGGGTACCGCCTACGGGGTGACCCCGTAGGCGACCTGGGGAGTGGCTTCGGGAGTTGCCTCGTAGACTGCTTCGGGGGTTACCTCGGGAACTGCTTCGGAGGCTGGTTGGGGAGCGACCTC
>Ga0207433_10008182_pt1 | contig 17137 bp, 11 predicted proteins | sample YelNatPaOPGAMG01_FD_187559 | JGI IMG/M metagenome (GOLD analysis project Ga0207433, IMG submission 187559) | Hot spring thermophilic microbial communities from Obsidian Pool, Yellowstone National Park, USA - OP-RAMG-01 (SPAdes) (version 3) | ecosystem: Environmental > Aquatic > Thermal springs... | reverse complement strand
CTTTCTCATTAAGCCAGGTGATGTGCGAGTATTGACGATGATGGTCAATACCAAGATAATTCATTCGTGCACCTCCTTGTAAATAGTTTCCAACGGGGAGTCTATCAAACTCCCCGCGGAGGTGCATTACGTCATCAGGTTATCTTATGTTTGCCCGCAAGAAAGGCGGGCGAACCTCTTTTAGTTCTGCTTCCCGGCTATTTTAAGCAAGGCTGAGGGACAAGCCGGGGCTGGCGAAAGCTATTATGAAAGGTGGCGGCCTAATGCCTGGCCGAAGGGGAAATTGATTTATTTTTGAGCTTAGAGGAGGTTGAATTTTAATAGCGGGATTTGATTTGCAAGGTGAGCTTAACCTGATGTTCAGAAGTCAAGTCCGGAGATGCGGGCCGGGCATAAATATGGGGAAAGGTCCAGGACCAAGCAAAGTTCTTTTCGTAATCCCGGCCACAGATTTCTTTAGCCGGAACAACCACCCAGTTGGAACCATGGCTAACGTACTCATTATAACGCATCTGCTCCCACCGCAAATCCTGGGAGGCGGAGGCCGGCAAAAGGAGGCGATGAGGCGGCGCAGGCAGTCCCAAAGGGATGGCTATAGGCTCGAGAAAAAAATCAAGATAAAAGGCGTCCGCCTGTCGAAGAAAGCTGCCGACTCTAAAACGCGGGGGGGAAGAAGAGGAAACAAGGGCGGCTCTCTCCTGCCCTGCGACCAGGTCCTTTTCTTTGACCTCCCATTTGAGGACTTCAGTTTCCAGATGGAAGAGGATGACATCAGGTTCGTCGGGTTCCATCAACCCTTGCCAGCGCCAGGCGCCGCTGAACGCTCCCTGAAAAGTGTGATTCTCCTGGTGCCAGCAATAAGTTCCTTCGAGTTGTAGCTCGAGGATTATCTGCCAAAATCGGGGAGTCTGGCCAGGTGAAGAGGGAGTGGCGGAAGCGGTTGGCGAAGCCAACCCCAGGGCTAATATGGTGCTGAACCAGAGGATAGGATTTAAGTAAAATTTTGAGTTCAATCGGGACAAGGCCGATTCCTTAGCGTGGCTCCTTTAGCCCCATGGTTTTTAGCCGCCATTATCCCAGATTCAATTTTTTTCCGCTCCTTTATTCTAATAACATCCGACGGCTATTGACAAGCCATACTCTCTCCGCTATATTGATAATTTCTAAACTTTTTAGTTTATAATTTAAACTTATTAGTTTAATTGGTTTAAATAGATATTTTAGAGATGGTCGGATTAAGAAAGACAGAGGTTTAAATGAAGCGGTCATCTTCCCGCCAAGTTAAGAGTCGGCGCCATGAGCGAGAGGCGCGGCGCCGTCAGGAATTGCGGCAAGCCATCATCCAGGCCGCCGAGGCAGTCATGACTCGTCAGGGGTATACAGCTCTGACGATGGACGATGTGGCTCGAGAAGCCGAGCTCTCTAAAGCGACGGTTTACCATTATTTCCGCAGCAAGGGAAGCATTGTCCTTGAGCTGTTTTTAGATTATTTCGATAGATTCTATAGGGAAATTGTAGAAATAAAGTCCCAGCCCAAGACGACCATCGAGAAGCTGCGGGCGATAATCGACTATTTTCTGCATTTCCACGAAGCCAAGGAAAGTCTTTCCCGTATTTTGCTTATTGACAAGGCTTTTCTCCAAAAGATGAGGCTTTTTGTCGGCCGCCATAGCCCTGGCGCTTCGGGTCGCCAGCCCGATTTAATGGCGGAGATTAAGAGTCGGCGAGAGAAGATTTTGGAAGAAGTGGCCGGCCTTTTGGCCGAGGGCGTGGCGAAAGGCGAATTCCGGCCCCTCGACCCCAAGCTGGCGACCAGGCTTATCGAAGCCTTGCTCCAGGGCTTTATTCATAATCGCTTCTGGAGTCCAGTTCGCCTTCCCCTGGCCAAGCAGACCGACCTTCTGCTCAATTTTATTCTCTGGGGAGTCGGTTGGCAGCGGGAATCAGCCAAAGGAGCCTGACCATGAAAAAAAAGATAATCCTAAGCTCAGCCATCTTTTTCCTTTTATTTTTGATATTCTTTCTTTGCCCGCCAGCGCCCGGCCAACCTCAGGGAAAGCTGGTCTTAACGCTGGAAGAAAGTATCCGTTTAGCCCTGGAGCGCAACCCCTTTTTTCTGGCTAACCAGGAAAAGATAACCGAGGCTTCGGCCTCCCTCCGGGAGGCAGCGGCCAGGTTTTTCCCGACTCTCAACGCCCAGGGCACCCACACTCTCGACGAGAAGCTTTTTACCCTTGAGTTTCCTTCCTTTATCCCCGGTCAACCGGCTCAGCGTGTCCGGGTTGATTTCACTCGCGATTATCAGATGGGGTTTTCTTTTTCCGTGCCGCTTTTTACCGGCGGTAAGCTTGTCTCCGGTTTCAAACAAGCCGAGTACAATTTGCGCGCGACAGAGGAATCAGTCCGGCAAGCCAAACTCGACACTATTTACAATGTCAAAAGAGCTTTTTATGGCTATTTGTTAGCCCAAAAGTTTGTGGAAGTGGCTAAGGAAGCTGTCGATTTAGCCGCCAAACACTTAGAGAATGTTCGGCATCTTTATGAAGTTGGTCTGGCTTCCCGTTTTGACCTCCTTCGCTCAGAGGTTCAGCTGGCCAACCTAAAACCGCAGTTACTCCGGGCCCAAAATCAGGTGGAGCTGGCGGCCATCAACTTGAAAACTCTTTTAGGCATTGATTTAGCCCAGGAAATCGAGCTCCAAGGGGAATTAACCTTTAAGCCTTTTGAGGTCGAGGAAAAGGAGCTGCTGGAGCAAGCCCTGGCTTGGCGTCCTGAGCTCAGCGGGCTTCGCTACCAGCGGCAAATGGCCGGAGAGTTAATTAAGTTAGCCCGTTCCGCCGACCTGCCAACAATAGCTGTCGGCGGTTCTTATAATTTTTGGGCGAATTATCTTAATTTTAAGAAAGGCAACTGGCAAAGCTACTATTCTTTTAATTTAGTCTTGAGCATCCCGATATTTAACGGTTTTTCCAGTTCCGCTCAAGTAGCTAAGGCTAAAGCTATGGAGCGAAGCTTAGAGTTGACGGAGAAAGGAATGGTCGACCTTATCCGGGCTGAAATCAAGCAAGCTTGGCTTAACCTGAAGCAGGCCCAGGAGACTTTGCTTTCCCAAGAGAAAAACCTGGAGCAAGCCCAGGAAAGCGTGCGCCTGGCTGAACTTAACTATAATGAAGGTTTAGCCACTTTTCTTGATGTTTCTTCAGCCCAGGTGGCCTTGACTCAGGCCCGGACCAATTATTCTCAGGCTCTTTTTGATTACGCCATGGCCGTGGCCCAACTGGAGAAGGCCGTCGGGAAGGATGAAGATGAATAAGTGCTTTTATGATGGGAACAGGAGGCCCGCGATGAACGCCAAGAATTTTATTCTGATTTTATTGACAGGAATATTTTCTCTTATCGGGTTGAGCTGTGGACCCGGCGAGAAGAAAGTTGTGCCGCCCACCTCGGAGGGAACAGGCGGTACTCCAGTGCGGGTCGTTAAGGTGGAACGCCGCACCCTGAGCGAGAAACTATTTTTTACCGGAACGATTGAGCCCTGGCAGAAGATGAACATCGTGCCCGATATCGGCGGCAAAGTAGCCCGAATCTATGTAAAAGAGGGCGACCGGGTCAGAGAAGGCCAGCTTTTAGCTGAGCTTGATACCCAGAGCCTTAATCTCCAGCTTAAACAGGCTGAAGCCGCGGTGGCTGCGGCCAAAGCCAATTTTGAAGACGCTAAAAAGAACCAAGAGCGCATGGACCGACTTTTTAAGGAAAAAGCCGTTTCCGAGCAGCAGTATGAGAAAATTAGCTTAGCCTATGAGGCGGCTCAAGCCCAGCTGGAGCAAGCCCAAGCGGCTTTAAATCTTTTGCGTCACAATTTAGAAGTCTCCCAGATGAGAGCGCCTTTTTCCGGTGTCGTCGCCTCTAAAAATGCCAATGAAGGAGACGTCATAAACCCGATGATGGGTAGTTTTTCGCCCACCAGTGGTGTGCTGACGCTCATGGATTTTTCGCGGATTAAAATAAGTATCGAGGTTTCGGCTACTGATATTGCCAAGATTCAGAGAGGACAAAAAGCCGAGGTTCGCGTGCCCAATCTTCCCGACAAAGTCTTTGTAGGAGAAGTTTATTTGGTGACGCTTACCGCTGATGCGGCCACTAAAAAATTTAAAGCGGAAATTAAAGTTGATAACCCGGACCTGCTGCTGCGACCCGGTACATTCGGCGAAGTGAGGATTGAAGTTGTTAGCCGACCTCAGGTCTTAGTCATCCCGCAAAAGGCCATCATTGATAACCAGTTTGTTTTTACGATGGTTGACGGCAAAGCGGTAAAAAAACCCGTGGAGCTCGGTTTTCAGACCGCTGAGGAAGCCGAGGTTTTGTCTGGTCTCAGCGAAGGCGATTTAGTCATAGTGGAAGGCAATTTTGGCCTTCTGGACGGCTCGCCGGTTATTCTTCTTGGTGAGGTAACAAAATGAAACTCCCGGAATTTTCCGTAAAACGTCGAGTGACGACGTCCATGATCGCCATGATTTTGGTCGTCGTAGGCTTTATCGCCTTAAGTCGCCTCGGCCTGGATTTTTTCCCCGACCTGGAGTTTCCCACGGTGTCGGTCATCACTATCTATCGGGGGGCCTCGCCTGAGGATATCGAAAAAACCATCACTAAGCCGCTGGAACAGATTGTTAGCTCGATTGTTCGGGTAAAAAAGGTTTCTTCAGTCAGTGCGGAAGGCGCCTCCGTGATCATGGTGGAGTTTGAATGGGGAACTAATCTTGATTTTGCCGCCCAGGATATTCGCGACCAGATCGGCCTCTATCGCAATCAACTGCCGGAAGCCGCCACTGAGCCGTTAGTGGTGAAGTTCAATCTGGGGCAGATGCCCGTTATTTTCTACGGGATTACGGCCGAGAGGCCAACGGCGGAATTAAAAAAATTAATCGAAGATGAAGTGGCGCCGCGCTTAGAAAGGCTCGACGGCGTGGCTTCGGCCCGTGTTTTTTCTACTGATATCCGCGAGATTCAGGTCAGCGTGGATAAAGCCGCCTTAGAAAGCCGCAACCTCTCGCTGGACCGCATTATCGCTGCCTTGCGCCTGGAAAATCTCAACCTCCCGGCAGGCTATGTTTTAGAACGCCACGCTGATTTTTTGGTCCGGACCTTAGCGGAGTTCGAAAGCTTGGATGATATCCGTCAGACAGTGGTCGGCCAAACGCCCCGGGGCGAGCTGATTTATTTAAGTGATGTAGCCGAGGTTAAGGACGGGCTTAAAGAGACACGCTATTTAGGCCGGATCCAGAAAGAAAAAGGGGTCTTCCTGATTGTGAATAAACGCTCTGGAGCTAACACCGCTCAAGTGGGGGATAGAGTCAAGAAGGAATTGGAGAAAATAAAGGCTGGGTTGCCGGCTGATGTTAAATTCTTTGCCGCTATGGACCAGGCGGACATGGTCAAAATGGTCATCAACCGCACTTTTGCTACGGCCTGGCAGGGTGCCCTCTTGGCCATCCTTCTCATCTTCCTCTTTTTAAGAAACTGGCGGCCAACTTTAACTATCGGCTTGGCCATTCCTCTATCGGTCATTACTACTTTTATCGCCCTTTACGCCGCTGGCTATACTATTAACCTGTTAACTCTGGGTGGTTTGACCCTGGGCGTGGGCATGCTGGTGGATAACGCCATTGTGGTCATCGAGAATACTTTTCGCCATATTGAATTGGGTAAGGCGGCCAGCGCGGCGGCCATAGTTGGAGCTTCTGAAGTGGGCATGGCTATTACCGCTTCCACCTTGACGACGATTATCGTTTTCTTACCAGTTGTTTTTTCCTCGGGCATAACAGCCAAGTTAACCCAAGGGTTGGCCCTTTCCGTGGCTTTTTCTTTGTTGGCGTCGCTTTTTGTGGCCCTAACCATAGTCCCGCTTTTTTCCTCCCTCCTCTTTCAGCGGTCAAGGGGTAATCCCCAGCCGATAAAAAAACAGTTTGAAGGGGCCAGAAGGCTGTATCGCCGGGTTCTTACCTGGGTACTGCTCCATAGAGCCCGGGTTTTAATCGCCGCGGGCGCTTTATTTCTTGTTTCTTTAGCCCTAATCCCGATTCTTGGCACTGAGTTCATGCCTTCCCAGGACAGAAGGATGATTTTGCTCAAGGTGAAATTGCCAGTGGGGACAGCCTTGGAGGAGACTGACCGCGTCGTGGCGATGGTTGAGGACTTGATGATCAAACAGCCCGAAGTGCAAATGGTTTCTTCCCAGGTAGGTTCAGCTTCGGAGGAGAACCCTTCGGACATGGCCTCAAGCTTTGCCGCCACCGGTCCTCACGAAGCTATCATCTGGGTGGGACTTATTCAACGGGAAAAGAGAAAACGAACCGACGTCCAGGTTCTCGAAGGTATTAGAAGGCAGTTACCGAAAATGGCCAATGTTAAGATAGAAGCCATTGACATGAGCCAGATGTTTTTTGGCAGCCAATCACCCGTGGAGATAAAAATTTTTGGCAAAGAAATCTCCACCCTCAAGCAGATTGCCGATAACATTGTCAACCGAATTCAGGACGTGGAGGGGTTGAGAGACATTGCCCATACTTTTTCGGAAGGAAGACCTGAGTATCAGGTCTATGTGGACCGGGAAAGAGCAGGAAGGCTGGGTCTATCAGTCAATCAAGTGGCTAATACGATTCAAACCGCTACCCTGGGTCGGGTAGCCACTCGTTACCGGGAAGGTGGCGAAGAAGTCGACGTCCGGGTCTGGTTTAAGGATAAATACCGCAAAAATCTTCGCGAAGTACTGACGACGCCGCTTCTCACTCCCTTTAATAAAATAGTTACCCTCGACCAAGTGTCGACCTTAAAAAGGGGCGAGGGGCCAATTCAGATTGTCCGGGAGAATCAAGCCAGAAAAGTGAGCGTTACCGCTAATGTGGTTGGCCGTGATGTGGGTAGTGTCACTAAGGAAATTAAATCCAGGCTGGCATCGCTCGAAAAAGGCTTACCGCCGGGTTATTTCCTTGAATATGGTGGTCAGTATGAACAGATGCAGGATGCCTTTAAAACCCTGGCCATCGCTTTTGCCCTGGCCATATTGCTGGTTTACATGGTTATGGCTTCTCAGTTTGAATCTTTTCTTCATCCCTTTGTCATCATGTTTACTGTGCCGCTGGGACTGATCGGCGTAGTTATTGGCTTGCTCATAGCCGGAAAACCCGTTAGCCTGCCAGTGTGGATCGGCTTCATTCTGTTAGCGGGCATTGCCGTCAACAACGGAATTGTGATGATTGATTACATCAACCAGCTCTGGCGAAGAGGGATGGATAAAGGGGAGGCGATAATTGAAGGGGCTGTTACCCGCCTCCGGCCTGTTCTCCTCACCGCTTTAACGACCATTCTTGGTCTTATGCCGATGGCTCTGAGCCGCACTACTGGCTCGGAGATGCGCTCCCCTTTAGCCCTGACAGTCCTCAGCGGTTTAACTGCGACCACCTTTCTGACGCTGTTCGTGGTGCCCGTTATCTACAGCCTGTTCGAAAAAGTTTCTTTTAAAAAAATTAAAGCGAGTAACTAAGACTGGTATCTTAAAATTGGTGCCATCTCATATATTTAGTTAATTTTTGAAGAGTTGGTCTAATTAACATATTTCCCTAAATTTTTAATCAGTTCCAAGGCAGAAACCAATAGGAGGTAGCGGGGCTTTAAGATTGTTTATATAAACAGGGATGCGAGTTCTGCCCCAAAATTCGTAACAGCTCATATGCCTATTTTTTTCACAAAATTTGGTGCCATCTCACATATTTACCTTTAAAATTGGTTAAAGTTGGTGGCACCTTCCATACTTACCCATTTTTGAATAAGCCGTAAAAGGGATAGGCCAAGAGGAGCTGGAGGGCTTTAAAGGTGTCAAGAGGCGGGTAGCATTACGAGGTAAATCGGCACATCCTTTTACGAGTTCAGGGCCTTCGCTAAATATCATCTTCTTTAAGGTCACCTCTATTAAAAGGGAGGCAAGCTCCGCAGGCGCGCCGCAGGGCAAAAGCGAAGCGGGGTCAAAAACACCGGCAGGAGCAACGCCATCCTAAGCGTTGGCGCTTAACCCCCACAAGATGAAGAAAATCAACTAAATTATTCTTTCTAAACTATGCTTTATAGCGGAGCAAGGCACCTATTTTGCCGTAATGGTCTAAACGGGAAGGGGGCGTAATCTGCCGCACCGGATAAGCCTTGACCATGGCGAAGCCCAGAGCTTCGTCTACGATATCGCTGGCCTCTGTGGTTGGTTGCTTGCAGGCAGGACAGGTCTTTTCCTCCAAGTAAAGAAATCGGCAAGCGGGACAGAAGCGACCAGGTCGAGAGAAATTATGGCTGACTAAAAGCATCTGGATATTATTGGCGTTGATTTGGCGGAGAGTTTCTTTTAGTCCAGCGACAGCCGCCCCACCCGCCTCCAGCTCCGTCACCAACCTCTCCACCGCCTTTTTTTCTTCTTCCCTTTTTAGCTTTGTTTCTAACTCGGTCGCCTCGTGACGAATTTTCTCGGGCGAATCAGTGGTCTTGACCTTGATTCGGGCCTTGAGTTTCTCCTTAAGATAGTTATGGAGAAGGGGCTCAAAATCACTGAACAGCTTGTCCTCGCAGCCTAAGAAGAGCCAATCGAAGGGCTTCTGCTTAAAAAGATTAAAGGTTTTTTGGCTGACCATTTTTAGGTGGTCATGGACATGAGCCTCGATGTGGCGTTCAATCCGTTTTGACTCGTAGCCCTCCCAGCCACCTTCGCGAACTTTGCCCGGGACATCAGAGGTTAGGGTTTCCAGAAGCGAGGCTTCACCCATAAAGACTTGATACCATTTAGCCTGACGCCGGCTCAGAAGCAGCACACAAATGCGGTGATAGCGTTCCAGGATGGCCATAAGTGGGCGGAGGTAGGGATTGGGGTCAAAGATGACTCGATTGCGAGGAGGGTGGGGCAGGTTAAAGGTTTCCAGGAATCCCTTACCCGAGCAGCTGAGGATAGCTATCCCGGGGTGACGAAGCGAATTTAGTTGAGAAGGCATTGACTGAGCCACAGTTTCCAGGTCAGCCTCCAAGGAACTGCGAATCTCTTTGCTCACCGGGAGCTGTTCTAAGCGGGTGCGAGCTTCGGCCAGTAAATTCTTGACGTTGAGGCTGATTTGCTTCTTGGAGAAAAGGCTTTTGTCGGTGGCCAAGAAAACTGAAGTCACCCAGTAGGGTTCGGTCTTAAGCCGAGATAGCCTTTGAATGTCCTCGCGGTCGAAATAAGGCATTATCGCTCCTTAAAATAAAAATCAGGGAAAAACCTGACCCTTAAATCTATGGTCGGCTTTTCCCATCGGGTGATATTAAACTTAAGGGCTGGAATTCTTTTTGTCAAGAGGGGGACTTTACGGCTCGTCGTTTTCTGACTATAATTATGGCCTGACGCGGAAGTGGCGGAACTGGTAGACGCGTAAGCCTCAGGAGTTTATGGCCGAAAGGCCGTGTGGGTTCGAGTCCCACCTTCCGCATGCGGGGGATGAGCGAGACATCGTCCCCCGCCTGCTTTTGTCGCCGTCAAAAAGTGAAGCATCTCCTCTTCATTAACCCCTGGATTTATGATTTTACGGCCTATGATTTCTGGCTCAAGCCCCTGGGGCTGCTGCAAATAGCGGCGATTGTCCGGCAGGCCACAGGCGCCGAGGTTCATTTTATCGATTGCTTAGACCGTTTCCACCCTGGTTTGCCCCATAAATATCCTTCGAAACCCGATGGCCGAGGCCCCTTTCCGAAGGAGGAAGTGGCGAAGCCCGAGGTGCTGCGGTTTGTGCCCCGCAAATTTTCTCGTTACGGTCTTCCGATATCTTTATTTAAGGAAGAGCTTAAACGTCTCCCGACGCCCGAAGCAGTGCTCTTAACCTGCGGTCTGACCTATTGGTACCCTGGAGTCCAAACGGTTTGCGAGCTGGTTCGCCAGCATTATGGCCAAGTGCCCATCATTTTGGGCGGAGTTTATCCTACCTTGATTCCTGAGCATGCCCGAGCCAAAAGCGGCGCGGATTATGTTGTCGTCGGCCCGGGCGAAAACCAAATCCTGCCTTTGCTTCGAGAGATTCTCGGCGACCGATTTGTCCAGGAGCGGCGATTTGCAACCCTCGACGACCTGCCGCTTCCAGCCTATGACTTGCTGCGCCCCACAGACACCCTGCCTCTCCTCACTTCTCGAGGCTGTCCATTCCACTGTACCTATTGTGCCAGCTCGCTTCTCTGGCCCCATTTTGTGACCCGGCCTGTGGCCTCAGTCTTGGCTGATATGGAATTTATGGTCCGCAAACTAAATTGCCGAAACTTAGCTTTTTATGACGACGCGCTTCTAATTGACCAGAAAAATCATTTTCAGCCGTTATTAGAAGAAATTATTCGCCGGCAACTACCCCTTTCGTTTCATACTCCCAATGGGCTTCAGGTCAGGGCCATTGACCCTGACCTGGCGCGGTTGATGAAGCAGGCCAATTTTGTTTCTATTTATCTTTCGCAGGAATCGTTGGACCCTAACTGGCTTCAGACTACCTCCCCTAAGGTCTCGCCTGATGACTTGGCTCGAGCCCTCCATCATTTAGAAGAAGCGGGTTTCGAAAGGCCGCGGCTGAATGTCTATCTTTTGGCCGGGTTTCCAGGGCAGGATTGGGCGCAGGTGGAGAGAGATGTCCTGGAGGTTCTTAGGCTTGGGGCGCGGCCGCGGCTGGCTTTTTTTTCACCTATTCCTGGCACTCAGGAATGGGAAAGGCTTGTCTCCCAAGGGAAATTAAAGCGGGACTCAGACCCCCTGCTGCAGAATAAGATTGCTTTTCTTTATCTTGAAGATGAAACCGTCGGCCTCAAGCTCAGGAGAATCGAGCTGCTTATCCGAGGCAGAGAAGAGCCATAGATAAAACCCCTAAATGATCGGGCAAGATAAGGGAGTCGATTTTTTTAGGGGTTCAAGGTGTCTTAGTCGCAAAACATGTTAGTTCTGAAAATAGCCGGTCGCTTCCTAACCAAAATGTTATTGAGGTGAAAATTTAGAATTATAGAATTAACCGGTCTAAGACTGGAGGGTGTAATGACCACCGACCTCGCCGCCAGCTTTCTGAGCAACTCTTTGGCCCGAGGCTCATGACCACAAGGTTGGCTGTTAACCGAATGAAAAGAGCCGCTGAGAGGCGAAAATGGTAGCTGGTGTCCTTAATTGCGGTTAAAATAAGTTTTAGAATGGCGAGGCGAAAACGAATTTCCGGTGGCCCAAGTTTGATTGCTTGTGCTGGGTCAGATTAATTAGTGACATATTATAATCCTTCCAGTGGTGCCGAACGGCTCTCTCCTTTCGCCTAAGAGTATTTTAACTTTTTAGCCCAATGGACGATTTGGGGAGACGAGCTTAAGACAGCGACAAAAAGAGCCTTTGACCTGAAAAAATCCCGGTTAAAAGTGTCACTGATGGATTGACCCATGCATTGCTTTTTAACCGCTTAAAGATTATATTAAAAGGAGAGGAGTCGCCGGACGAAGCTAATTTTTTATGAGGTGTACCGGTTGAAAAAAAGAACTCTCCTGTGTTTGAGCCTTTTTTTCCTTCTTACCCTTCTTTTTACTTTATTCCCCCTTTACAGCCAGAAAAAAGCTTCTGTCTCGTCACTGCCTGAAAAATACCGGAAGTGGTTAGAAGAAGAGGTGGTTTATATCATTACCCCTTTGGAAAGAGAGGTTTTTCTCCAGCTAACCTCTGACCGGGAAAGAGACCTTTATATTGAAGCCTTTTGGAAGCACCGCGACCCCAACCCCTCGACTCCAGAAAATGAATTTAAAACCGAGCATTACCGACGCATCAACTATGCTAATCATTTCTTCCGGGAAAGTCCTAAGCCTGGCTGGATGACAGACCGGGGCCGGATGTACATCATCCTGGGTGAGCCCAACGACATCCAGCGCTATTCAGGCAAATCCGCTATTTATCCCTGCGAAGTCTGGTTTTACCAGGGAAAAACAGACCTGGGCTTGCCACCAGCCTTCCATTTAGTTTTCTTCCAGCAAGGTGGCATTGGCGAATATCGGCTTTATAGCCCCTCTAAGGATGGGCCGCAAGCTCTGATGACCTCTTACGAGGGCGACCCGATTGACTATCAAGCCGCCTATGAGCAGTTGCGGGAGATAGAGCCTGAATTAGCCAATGTCTCGATTAGCCTGATTCCTGGCGAGGAATCTCCCACCATGGGCCGGCCATCTCTCTCTTCTGATATCCTTGTGCAACGAGTCGAGTCAACGCCGCAGCGGTTAGCTGAAGATAAATATGCCCAGAAGTTCCTCCAATACAAAGATATTGTTGAGGTGGAATACACGGCAAATTATATTGATTGCGATGCCTTAGTAAAAATCATTGAAGGCGAGGCCGCGGTGCCTTTTGTTCATTTAGCCGTGGAGCCGGCTCGGCTTTCCGTCGAGCAGTTAGACAGCAACAAATATTTTACGCAGTTGAAGGTGAATGTAAGCGTAACGACCATGGATGGCCAGATGGTTTATCAATTTGACCGTTCGGTCAACGTTAACTTAGACCAGAACCAGCTGGCGGCGGCCAGCCGCCAACCTTTTAACCTCCATGAGCTCTTCCCGCTTGTCCCTGGCCGTTATCGTGTTTCCGTTTTGATTAAAAATGATGTTTCCAAGGAATTCACTTCCTGGGAGCGAGAAATAATCGTGCCGGAAGCTTCCGGACCCCATCTGAGCCCGCTTCTTCTCGGTTACCGCTTGGTTAGACAAGAAGGTCCAATAAACAATCTCAAACCTTTCCGTTTAGGTCCCGTGCAGGTTTACGCTCAGCCTGGCCGGGTTTTTAGCCCGGCTGATACTCTCTATCTTGGCTTTAAGGTCTACAGTTTAGAAGCAATTCCTAAGGAAAAAATAAGCTTTCGCTATAGCTTACTCCGAGAAGGCCAGGAGGTTTGGTCTAATGTTAAGCAGGCTACGGAATACCCTGACTGGCCAGTGGTAATTGAAGCTACTCCCTTGGCGAGCCTTCCTCCAGCCCATTATCAGGTTAAGGTTTCTTTGCTGATAGAGGAGAAAGAAGTTAGCCAGGCCGAGGAAGAGTTTGACCTCAGCCATCAGGCTGCCATTCCCCGACCGTGGGTTCATGCCCGCGTGCTCCCTCCGGCCTCTGACCCAGTTTATGATTTTATTATCGGCTCCCAGTTAGTAAACTTAGGTCGGTTGGAGGCGGCGGAAAGTCATCTTCGCCGAGCCCACCTCAGCCGGCCCGATTCAGCTGATTTCTCGATGAGCTTAGCCCAACTCTATTCCCGGAAAGGCGAATTTAGCTCAGTGATCGACCTTCTGGCGCCATTTATGAACCCGGAAAAGCCACCCCGGTATGAGATGATGTTCCTCCTGGCCACAGCTTACCAGAAGGAGGGGCAGGCGGAGAGAGCCTTACAAGTTATCGACCAAGCGATAACTCATTACGGCGTCAATATCAATATCCTTAATTTAGCTGGAGAATGTCATCTTCAGCTCGGCCAGCGGGTGGAAGCTTTACAGGCCTTTCAGAAATCTTTGGAGCTTGTTCCTGACCAGCCTGAAGTCCGGCGACTGGTGGAATTACTCAAGGAGAAGAAGTGATTCATGAGGCGCCAAGCCATCGGAAACATTGTTTTTATCGCCGGGCTTTTAGGACTTTCCTTTTTTGCTTCCTGTCGGCTTTATAACCTGGAAAGGAAGCTGCCGCCTGAATACGCTGAGTTTTTAAGCCAGGTTCGCTACATTATCACGTCTCAAGAGCGCAAAATTTTCTTAGAGCTGCCAGATTCCGAAAAACCGGGCTTTATCGAAGAATTTTGGAAGCGTCGCGACCCTGACCCTGATACGGAAGAGAATGAGTTCAAGATTGAGTATTTTAACCGCATCGAGAAGGCTAACGAGATGTTTCTGGGTGAAGGTAGACCTGGCTGGCTCACCGACAGGGGAAGAATCTATGTCCTCTTCGGGCCGCCGACTGATAGAATAACCTACCCGATGGGTGGCGGGGGGGAGAGGTGCCAGGAAATCTGGTACTATGGCAACTTCCCGGTTGTTTTTATCGATGACACCTGCACGGGCCATTATGTGCTGGTTACCTTGAGTTTAGAGCATCTTCATGAATTAAATTTAGCTCAGTCTCGACTCCAAAAAACTTTCGCTCCGGAAAAGGAGTTTCTTGATTTTAAGTTCAGCCTGAAGAAAAACTTGGTGGCCGAAGAACGAGTAGAAGGAATTTTTGCCTTAGAAATTCCCTTGGCCTCCATCTGGTTTAGTTCTGAAGGCGAGCAGCTAAAAACCATTCTGGATGTTTCCTTAGAGATAAGGGAAGTGACGGGCCGTCTGGTTTGGCAACATAAGCAGAGTTTTCCTTTGGAGCTTAGCGAGGAGGAGCTCAAGGCTCAGCGCAAAAAGGATTATCGGCTGGAAATACCCTTTGTCCTGACTGAAGGGCTGGAAAAGCTCCGCCAGGAAAAGGGCCGAGTGCAGGTTGTTCTTCATAATCAGACAGGAGGAGAGGAGGTGCGCAAGGTTTTTGAGTTTAAACTTTAGGTTTAAGCTAAAAACCCGAGGGAAGCGGGAGAAAGAAGGAGGTAGGTCGATGAAAAAATACTTTTATCAAGCTCTTATCATAAGCCTTGTCGTTATCTTCGCCTCCTGTGCTTCTACGGAAAAAAAGGTTTCCCTCGACCCCGTCAGCGAGGACTTCTTGAATAAAGTGAGATATATCATCACGGCTGAAGAGTCGAAAATCTTCTTAGAGTTGCCGCCCGAGTCCAGGGGAAAATTTATCGAAGAATTCTGGCGGCGTCGTGACCCCAGTCCGACGACCGAAAGAAATGAGTTTAAAGAACTCTATTTTCGGCGGATTGAAGAGGCTAACCATCTTTTTCGCGGGGCAAAACCTGGGTGGCTTCAAGACCGAGGCCGGATTTATATTCTTTTCGGCCCGCCTAACGAACGCCAGACCAACCCGATGGGCGGCCGACCTATGGACGCTTACGAAGACCCGCGCAGCGCGCTTCAATCCCAGCGGCAGGCAACGGGCGAGAAACCAACTGAAATCTGGGTTTATTATAATCTTTTTTCCCATCTCCAGAAACCCCAGGAAATCAGGCTAGTTTTTGTCGATGTCCACGGCACGGGTGATTATATTTTAACCACTGACCTGGATGAAACTATTCCCGGAAGCCTCCACGCCATGGTCCAGCCCAACATTTTTCAGGTTCATGAATTGAGCAAGGAAGAAGGCGTTCGGCAGCGACAATTTTTCGAGAGCGGGCTGTTTAATTTTACCTATGAAATACTCCGGACATCTGACCGCGGGGCTAATTCCAACCTGACCATCCGGCTTCTTCTTCCTTATAAAAAGGTGATTTTCTTGGCGGCGGCCGAGAATCTTGAAGCTGAATTGAGGCTGACGATAGAGGTGAGAAGCAGTAAGGGAGAGGTAATCTGGGCCGATGAGCTAAATTTTCCCTTGCGGTTAACGGAGAAATTCCTGGAGACAAACCGCGCCAGCAGCTTCGAAATGATTGTTCCGGTTAAACACTGGTTAGAAAAAGGAGAGTATGCCATCTACCTTAAACTGGTCAACTCATCTGGCGAGCAAGAAATAGAAAAATTATTAAAAGTCAAAATTTAAGAGCGCCTTGGGGTTAAAATCCCAGGTTTTGAGGCCAAAGGCAGGCAAAATATCATAGCTTAATCATAAGGAGGCGAGATGATTAGAAGGATGAAACCAGCCGTCATCAGAAAGAGCGTCTTCCTAAGCGTTATTTTTCTTACCGTGGCTTTTGGGTTGAGCAGTCTTGCCGCTCAGGAGAATTTGGGTAAAGGAAGAATAAACGGAACGGTCGTTGATGAAAACGGCAATCCCGTTGAAGGAGCTTTGATTTTGGTGGAAAGCTTGCAGACGACGACCAAGCTGGAGGGAAAATCAGATAAAAAAGGCCATTTTGCTGTAGCCGGGATGGGGACGGGGATGTGGCGGATTACGGCCTCCAAATCTGGTTATACCAGCTCCTCCACCGAGATGTATGTTCGGCAGCTGACGACTAACCCGCCCATCACTTTTACTCTGAAAAAGGTAACTGGTCTGGCCGCTTTAACCACCGATGAAACTTCAATGAAGCTTTTTGACGAGGGTAATAAGCTGATTGAGGCCGGCCAGTATGACGCCGCCCTCAAGGTTTTTGAAGAATTCATGACTAAATACCCGCAGATTCATCAGGTGCGGCTGAATATTGGTACTTGTTATCTTAAGAAGGAAGAACTGGATAAAGCCGAAGCCGAGTTTAAACTGGTTTTAGAAAAGACGGTTGAGGTTTACGGAGATTATAAAAAAGACCCGGCTGCCAGTTTGCGGGCTCTTTCTGGCTTAGGAGAAATCTATCTTAAGCGGAATGACCTGGATACGGCTCGCAAATATTTTACCCAGGCTCTGGAAATTTCGCCTGAGGATGAGGTAGCCGCTTATAACGTGGCCGAGATTCTGTTTTCCCATCAGAATATTGACGAGGCCATCCGTTATTATGAGATGGCCATAAAGATTAAAAAAGATTGGTCCAAACCCTATCATAAATTGGGTCTCGCCTATCTCAACAAGGGCGACTATGAGCAAGCTTTGGTGAATTTGCGGAAATACTTAGAGATGGACCCCAATAGCCCGGAAGCGCCCCAGGTCAAGAGCATTATTGAAGCCGTAGAAAAAATCAAAAAGTAATTAATTTTCGGCTTCTTTTCCATTTTGTTGAGGCGAGCTGGAAGGCCGAGACGGCGAACGCACCCATAAAAAATTTAGCCTTTGGAAATCTTTATTTAAGCCCATCTCCGATCCCTGAGGCTTCTATTTTCATTCACCAATCTCAAGGAGAGCTGATTATTTAAGGCGGTCCTTCAGGGTTTTTTATGGCTAAACCTAAAAAATTAAACATATCAGGAGGGTTATAGAGAGCTTTTGGAACAGGATTTTGACACGGCCATTATGATGTCAGTCTCGTATCTTCTATGATGATGTGATGCAAGAACTTTCTATATAGCCTCCTTTCTTTTTCTTCTTCTTTCCTTCTTCCTGGGTCTTGTGAACCACTCTTCTATCCGTGCCCTTAACCAGAAGGTTAAGTCT
>Ga0207433_10008181_pt1 | contig 17139 bp, 17 predicted proteins | sample YelNatPaOPGAMG01_FD_187559 | JGI IMG/M metagenome (GOLD analysis project Ga0207433, IMG submission 187559) | Hot spring thermophilic microbial communities from Obsidian Pool, Yellowstone National Park, USA - OP-RAMG-01 (SPAdes) (version 3) | ecosystem: Environmental > Aquatic > Thermal springs... | reverse complement strand
ACCGCTATCCAGTTAAAACATGGAGTGAAGCTGAAGCCCGCAAGCACTGCCAAGACCATGGCGGGAACTTTGAACCAGCAACACGAGAAGAAGGCGACACGGCAGAGAAGAAGCAAGAGCAAGAGAGCGAAAGAGAAAAACTGCGTAAGGCTGCAGAAGAGCGAGAAAAGAAATATGGCATAAAATTCCGACAAGGCAAAGGACATTTAACTCCGCCGAAAGATTATTCGCAGAACGAGGAAGACTACGCGGATCCTGTGAATTACGCTTACCGCTTGTGCCAGAAGACCGATGCAGAAACGCCTTAGCCCGCTGGAGCCAATTCAGACAAGAATATGAACTGCCAGAACGCAACATAATCTACGAACGCATAGTAAAACGCGCAATCCAATATGGCATAAGTGTGCAATATAACCCTGAACTGCCAGAAGCCAAAGCCCTACCAGAAAACATCAAAAAACAAATAGAAGGCTACCAATCAGTAGATAGCTTAATCGCAAAAGCAAACGCCTTAACCAAACAATTGAAGGACATCGCATAGAATTTTTCTCATACACTCAAATGTAAATTTCGTTAATCTTTAGCTCAAAATGACTAATCAGTTTTAGTATGAACCATGGCGATGTTGAGTTCTAAAAAGAAGACTATGAACACTCCATTTGATCTTCCGTGTTAGAGTAGAGTTTTTAAAATTGGTTGTGTGGGGATATCTTTTATTTAAGGGTTCGATTGTAAATTAACTATGAGGATAGAGAGAATGCCTCGTAAACTGATCATCTCTCTTATCGTTGTAGTATCCCTTATTGGAGCACTTATCATAGGTTTCACAATAGTTAGTCAAAGGAGACAGGAAGGATACTTCCCGAATCCAGAAGAGCAAGGTCAGAATCCGCCACAACAAGTTACAACACCTATTCTTTCCACTTATCTGTATGAGATGGACGGTTATTGGGCAAGAGACTCCAGCTCGGATTTGCCTGCGTATATTAGCAGTATAAAATATTCTGTAAGAAATAATGGAAATGGCGATGCAGAAAGTGTGAGAGTGACAATAAAAGTTGATGGAGCAACTTATTCCGAACTGACAATTCCATTGCTAAAACCCTATGAGGAATCTACAAATTCATTCAGTCTTACAATGGCCTATGACAATTCAAAAATAATTGAACTCTATGCCTCATGTATAGAATCATCAGATTCAACTGAAATGACAATCGATGCTACATTACCACGCGATTTCAACTCTAACCTCTGTGGGTTGTTCATTACCCCAAACGAAACTAATGTTGTTCGTATCAAAAACCAAATTTTAAGTAACAAATTTCCATTAACCCCCAACTGGATAGCGTTAAGGGATTGGGTGGGAAATAGTATCTCATATCAATATGATTCAAACATTCACGGGGTAGATGAGTATTGGCAACTTTCGAAAGAAACTCTTCAACTTAGAACAGGTGACTGCGAAGATTATGCAATCTTGCTCTGTTCTCTTTTACGCGCTGATGGATGGTCTGTCAATGATGTCTATGTAGTCTTAGGCAAGAATAATAACAATGAATACCATGCATGGGTAAAAATCAACTTGGGTATTCTTGGATGGTATGACATTGAATCACAAGGAAATGGATGGAGCACTTTAATCGGTGACTTTCTTAGCCTCTCTGGCTACCAAGCAGTCTGCTATTTCAACGACTCCCAATATCATACTATTTAATGCGCATAACTCTCCATAAAAAAAGACCAGCGCCTATACCAATTTTCCGGCAATGGCGGACAGAAGTCATGTGATGGCGGAACTTTGTGCTCAACTAATACAACCCATCTTTATTACGTTCCGGCAATCCTGTATGTAGAAACAAAAATTCTATCACAACTCAGAATCCTTTAGAGTTAAAATCCAATTGGGGTTAAGGAAAATTTTTTATATAAACTCTGATTGTAAACCTAAACGAAGGAAAGGAATGAAGAAAATTAAAGCTATAGGTATCGTTTTACTTATTTTTAGTTTCTTCCTTTTTTATTTTTCAAGTAGATTTGACTATGAGTATATAAGCACCTATAATGATGTGATAAACTTAAGAAGCGCTGGGGTTCAATATCCATATGTTTTTGGATTAGCCACCCACTATCCAATTAAGCCTTATAAAATCTTAATGCAACCTAACGACTATCTCACTATAAGCATTAACGCATTTCCCGTTAATGGGACAGTTTATATCGTTCTGTGGGATGAAAATTCGCAAACAGTGCTAAAATATTCTGCAACTGTATATGCCTCAAGTGCTTTCTTGGATTTTAAAACACCTGAAGAAATACTTGTAGAAGCTTATGTTGCTTCTCAAAATCCTAATAATACCATTTCTGCGACGGTAACTTTGCATCATTACGAGAGACCGCACTGGCTGTTCTTTTCAGTTGCAACAATCGTCATAATACTTGCCATCGTTTTATTGACTACTCCACGTATTCCCCATCAACTTCTTCGTCGCCATAGCCCTTAGCAAAACTATATCTTATTAGTGGTCTCTTCCTGAATTTTTCTCCATTAAAATTTCACTTTGCTGAACCATTGAAATACATAGAAGTAGTCAGTTGACTGAACTTCATTGAACCTATATTCCTTGGTTATATCTGCTTCTCTTGTGAATAAGCATGAGTGAAGAGAAGCCAACAGCGGATGTTGAAGTGTTGAAGGCGAGGATTGCGGAACTTGAGGCTGAAAACGAGAAGCTTAAGGCTACTATGGCTGAGGCAACGAAGACTTTGACTGCTTATGTTGAAAAGGAAAGGGAAGCTGCAATCAAATCCATTTTGGAAAAGACTACGCTTTCAAAAGATGAACTGGAGAAGCTGGATCTCTCACAGTTGAGGCTTGTTCAGAAAGGCATCGACAGTGTCAAAGGCACAGTGAAAAATGTTCGCAGTGCTGGAGCAACTACGAGCGAAGATGAAAACAGGCTGACGGTTGGCTGCCTCTACCACAAAAAGGAGCAGTGATGAGCTATGCCGTTTGTTAAACCGTCTAACAAGATTTTGGTTGGCGGAAACCCAATCGTGGAAGAGCTAATAACCGAAGGAACAAGCTGCAAGCCGGGCTTGTTCGTTAAGAAGGGCACAGTCGACCATCAGGTTCAGCTTGCAGGCGACGGAGAACAAAAGCCTTTAGGCGTTTTGGACGCAGACCCAAGATATCCGATTGCAAATGCTTTTCCAGATAAGCATCCGGTTCGTGTTTTGAAGGCGCCTGCGGTTGTGGTAGCCACTTTAGCGAGCGGAAACAATGTTGTTAAAGGTGCATCGCTGGTTTGTGCTGCAAACGGGAAATTGAAGGCTGCAGCCACCATATCCGTAAGCGTCCCTTCAGGAGCAACAAACGTGACATCAACCGCTGCTCAACCAGACCTTCTTGAAATCGGCAGCATCCCGCCTTATGGCCCTATCGTTGCTTATGCTGAGGAACGTGTTGACGCCTCTGCTGCTGACAAGTCCATTATGGTGAGGTTGGTGATTTAAGATGGACCCGTTAACTCTTGTTGGAAGAGCACAGGCACCACTCCGCGAAGAGGAATGGAAACAGCTTGACGAGGCTGTCGTAAGAGCTGCTCAGCCAGTCTTAGTTGGATGTCGTGTCTTGCCAGTTAAGCAGCTTGCAGGCGTAGGCGTCATAACCGCGGACTGGGACGAGCTAACTGAAATGAGCGCTGCACACATCAGCATGTATGGCGAAACGCCAGCAGAAGACACTATAATCTATACGCGGAAAAGCCTCACAGTACCAATACTGCACAAAGACTTCCGCATACACTGGCGAGACTTAGAAGCTTCAAGGCGGTTTGGGACACCGTTAGACACGGCAAACGCGGAATCAGCAGCCCTTGTTGTGGCTCAAAAAGAGGACCACCTAATCCTAAACGGCGAAATAAGCGGCGAACCGATGCTGGGCATGGAAGGATTAACAACCGCCACGGGAAGGCAGACGCAGGCAAGCGGCGGCGCATGGGCGACAAGCCCTAATGCACTTAACGATGTTCGTGCAGCCGCTAAGAAATTGCTTGACAAGTATTATCCGCCGCCTTATGATTTGATTGTGCAGCCAAGCGCTTTCATGGACGCCCACACGCTCATAGCGAACACTGGCATAAGCCAAATCGAAAAAATCACGGAGCTGATTCAGGGTAGTATCTACATAAGCAGCCAGCTTAAGGCTTCGGACGGCGGAACAGACAGCGCCATACTAATCAAAACTGGTGCAGAAAACGCCGATCTATGCGTAGCTCAAGACCTGAAAACCTTCTACATGCAAACAGTCGATATGAACCACCACTTCAAAGTCTATGAAGCCGTAGTTCCACGCATAAAGAGACCGACAGCCATCTGCGAAATCACAGGCATAACATAGCCTACGTTTTAAAATTTCGTCTCTCTTTTTTCTGTTTTGGATTTTCAACTGCAATGGTTTAAAATTAGAAAGTGGTTATAATTTTCAACAGTTAGGTTTATGCTTGAGCCTTAACTTTGCTTGTTATCTGCTCTATTCTCTTTAGGCTTTCAACTATATTATGGGCTTCCTTAAGTATAATTTCCTGATCCTTTACGCTTAAGCCCTTCAGCATCTGGTCTACGTCTTCATGGATCTGTTTCGCCGTGTCAACGCTGCTCATTGTAACCACTCCAAAATTAATGTTGGCGTGCCCACTTTTATAGTTTTTACATTTTTCTTCTTGTTAACTTTGTTTATAGATTTTTCGAAGCGCTTACTGAAATCATCCGTGTTCCACGAGGCAATATATTCCGCGTCTAAAAGTGTTGCTCCAGCGTAATGCAATAGATCGCCTATCTTAAGTGAGGTTTCTTTCAAATACTCATTAACAAGTGTAAGAAGAGTCCTTGAAGGCGGGCTTAAAAGCTTGATATCATAAGCATCTATCGCCTCTAACATTCTGAGTGCATCAGCAACCCTTAACGGCCTCTTAGCCACGCCTATGGCTAAGTCCATCTCCACAGCTTGTCTGCACGATACTGGCTCAAAGCCGCGGCGCTTAATCACATCCAAGAACTCCCTTGTTCGACTATGAAACATATCAAACGGATTAGCTAAGGCTATCAGCACAGAAAGTTCCAGATAAACACGAACCATAAACATACACATCCAAGATAGGCGACTAATGTCATCCTATCTATGCTTGTTTCTTTTATATTTTGATGCTTTCCTCAATCCCGAGATTATTCAAGTTTTGTTTCAGAAGGGTTTATCATTAAAAACTAAGCAAAATTATCATGGATAAGGCATGTTCCTCACGGTTAAACAAAAGATTCTCGTCATACTGCTTGAGAAAGGCCCATTACAAAACAGCGACATAGCCAAACGAGTGGGCATAACAGAGCAATGGTGCAGCGAAACAATAAACGCCCTATATGAAGAAGGCTTGATAGAAAGCCAATTCATAACGCCGAGGAGAATAAATAAGCTCACGAGCAAAGGTGCTGAAATAGCAAGACACCTAAAAGAAATAGTTGAGACAGAATTTATTTAATATAAGGCATACCATCTGAGGAGATCTCTTTCGCGAAACCTCTTGGTAGGGTATATGAAAGACGGATAACTCGTAGCCTACAAACAACTTTTTAATACTTAAATGATTATTCTCATTTGGAGTTTGTATGCGATGAGTTTAGAAACCGTAATAGATTCTGCATTAAGCCAATTTCCCACTTTAAGGGAGAAAATTGGAAAGGCAAAGCTATTATCAATTGCAGAAAAAAATCAACACTTGTCAATTATTTACTATTTGACAAAAAGCATACCCGACAACACTAAGGTTAAAAAAATGTTAGATGTGCTTAAGGACGACCCAAATCACATAGGAGCATTAGTAATTTTGGATTATATTTTGAGACCACACTATATTTTAAAACACCTAGATAGATGTTTGGCAACAATCCAAGATGAGAGCAGGTTAAATGCATTACTCGAACATTTACTTAACGCAAATTCATTCTGGCAAGGCTACTGCGAAATAGAAGTCGCAGCCCATCTTAAAAAAATGTTTGGAAAAATAGAGTTGGAACCGAGTTTGAATGGAGAAAAGAAAGCTGATGTCAAGTTTTCTTTGAATTGTAAAGATGTTTTTGTTGAAGTTACTGCTCCAAAAAGACATTACAAATATATCAAGGCAATGCAAGAGTCAGCTGAGGAACATAAAGTTGTCCAATTGGAAGCGCCAGTAGAAAGAGCAAGTGACAAAATTCTGGACGAACTTAATCATTTTGCTGATAAGCTGGATAAGGTCAATTCAGTTATAATTATCAACTTGAATGATACCGAGATTGAAGACATAGACATTGAAGACGCTTTAATGGGGACATCAAAACTTGTCGTTTTGAAAAATATATCCACGGGCAAGATCGAAACGAGAGTTGTAAGAGAAAACTGGACGGCTTTTGTTAAAGATAACAAGTTGGCAAAAGTCGGGGCAATAATATGCTACAAAAGGGATTTTGCTATTAATGGCAATGTTGCATTTGAAAAGCGAGTGTTTGCGTTAAGTTTTGACAAACAAGATTGTGAATATCTGGTCAACCTTTTTCCAGAACTTGAAGATAACAATCCACGGTCGAATTCTGTAGAAAAATCATAAATCGCCAAAGAAAAAAGGTTCTGTTAACCAAAAATATCTTACAATTTTGACTATTATCATAATTTAAGAAGCCTGCATTATTGGTTTGTGCATTATAATCTTGTTAACCAAAGGTAAATGTTGGTTCTTTTCTGGGTGGTTCTCTTGCTGCGTAAGCGCTTAGGGCTAAGCTCCAGAAGCGGTCGTCATGTGTGCCTTCAGGGTGGCTGAATTTGATTTTTCCTTCTTTTGTCAGCTCTAAGCGTTCAATGTTTAGTTCTGCTATTAAGTCGCTGTCATAGGGGATTTTGAGCCTTTTTTCAACCATGCATTGTTTGAGCCATTGAGCCATTTTCTCTTTTGTTTCTTGCGTGAACTTGACACCTTCAGCTTGGCGTATTCCAGCATTAATCATGTCTTCGACAATGTAGTCGCCGACGCCTGACATGTCCACAAGCACTTTGTTTATTCTGTTCCAGCGGTCGCATAGGGTCTTCACATAGCCTATCACGCTTGCGTATGGCGTTTTTAACGGGAATTGGTGCATATGGATTAATTTTATAGAAGAATCTTCTACCTTCACTATTGAAAGAACACTGTAGTCTTGGTGTTTACCCAAGTCGAGACCCGCATAAAACTCGCCTTTCGCTGTTTCTTCAAAGTTTATGTATTCCAGCTCGTGGTCTATGCAGCTTGTTATTAGCGCTTGCTACAGCCATACGTTTTCGTCTTCAGCCCACTCGGCAAGCATTTCCCTTCGCCAACGCCATGTATCACCTTCCAACTGTCTTTTAATCTTCTCGAGAATTTCCCGTTTTAAAGGTCCGTTTGGCTCTAAGGCTTGCTCGCATGTTAGATGGCTTCTTGCGAAATCGCTATAGGCTGTGTCGTTGAAGATGTGCCAGAAAATGCTGTCTGTGCTCCAAGGCGTGCTTGTGCATATGAATTTGCCGTTGGTTGTGCCCAGCGTGAAAAGAATCGCATCGTAAAGTTCTTGGTCATTTGCTATGAAGTTGAACTCGTCCGCGTAAACTATGTGAAGGGTTGGTCCTCTAATGGTTTCAGGATTATTCGGAAAAGCCTCGATGACGCTGTCGTTTTTCAGGCGAACTATGGTGTGTTGAGGCTTGTAGTAATAGCCTTTCGAGATTTTGCGCAGGAACTGGTTTATTCGGCGTATGACAAGTTTTGTCTGTCTCCAGCTTGGTCCCACTATGCCAATGCTTGTGTTTGGATGGGTTAGAGCATAATGCAGTAGCAAGGCTGCTATTGTGTGGCTTTTCCCACTTTGCCGGCACCATCTTGCAGCAACAAACTGGTGTTTTTGAAACTTGTTAATCAAGTCAAGTTGATATTCTGTAGGTTGGAAGCCTAAGAAATCCTTCATAAAAATAACTGGGTCATCTGGGATTTTTTGCTGTAAGGCTTTAAGCTCTTCATGCAGTGTAGCCAGTTCCTGCTTTTGCCTTTGCTTCATCAACCAGCCGCCTTAACTCTTTCAGCTGCTCGTCAATTTCACGCTCATCAAAGCCTTTGGCTATGCTTTGCATAACTTGGGCTGTATAGGCTGCCACCCTTGCCCAAAGTTGCCTTTGCTTAACTGTTAGCTCTTTCCCTTGAACCGTAACTTCGCCCCTCGCCATTTTGACAGCTTCATTAAAGATTTGCTCAAGTTCTCGCAGAAGTTTTTCCCTCAGCCTTTGAGTGTCAACTTTAACTTTCTCTTGTATTTCGCCGATACGCTTTGACAGCAAAAATGGACGTGAAAATTTAGCCATTTTACCTACCCCTATCCCCCCTACGTTTTTTGCGATAGAAAAATGCCTGTTATGCGCGCGCGCATACTTGTCGGCGGTTACGGAGGCTGCATAAGCATAATAGCGGTTGATGTTCGGTAGAAGTGAGGATAAATAATCAGGCTTACACTTGTTGAAATGCGAAACGGAGAAACAACCCTTGTGTTTCAAGCTGACGGTTTCCCAAATGGAACTGAAACTGTTGAAATCCCCCTTGCAGACGTTGTTGAAAGGCTTAAAACCGTAAAGCAAATCCTCGGTGGATCAGTGACAATTCAAGATGCAAAAAACGTTATAGTAACAATTATCAATCAGCTGAGGCAGGGAAAAACTTCCATTGCTGAACGTTTTGACTTCAAACCCTACATAGGAGTGGACATTGAACAGTGACGTTCACAATAGACAGTTACACGCTTAACGTCACCGACTTCAGCGAGCAAAATCAGCCAGTGGCAAGCGAATGGCATGCATGGCAAAATCAAGCTTTAACACTTAAACATTTTGTTTACGGACTTAAACGAGTTTGGACTCTTTCATGCGTTGAAAAAGACGTAGCTTGGATGGATAGCGCAGCATTATACTTGCGGAATAAAGCGGCTTCAGGAGAAACAGTAACATTCACGGTTGACGAAGGCAGCCGCTACCAGCTTTCAGCAACAACCGCGTATGTTGTAAATGTAAGTTTAAATATGCAACTTGTAGGCGGACGAAACATCCGCTATTTCAATGTAACAATCAAAGAGGCTTAAAACTGTAAAAGTGTCAAACTTGAGGCACAATGAGTTTTTCCGCATACGACAATACGCCAGAAAATACGACCGAGAAACAGGCAAATTCATAATCAACATAAGCTACGAAACTGCTGCTCCAGACCCAACGGAAAGAGTTGTAGGCGTAGCTGAAGGCTTCGGCTTAGGGCTTGACCAATGGGAAAAGTTTCTTGTTTATGATAATGTTGAGTTGAAAATAGGGCCCTCTGATATTGTTTATATTACTGGGGATAGTGGAAGTGGAAAATCTGTTCTGTTGAAGGCTTTAGAAAAAGACATACGGCAAGACATGAAGTTAAGCTGCATCAACATTGCAGACATCCAGCCAGACTCAAACAAGCCACTAATCGAAACAGTAGGCAAATCACTTGAAGAAGCCTTAGAGCTTCTGAGCAAGGTAGGCTTGAATGATGCATTCCTCTTTTTGCGCACCTACGAGCAGCTTAGCGACGGACAAAAATACCGCTACAAAATAGCGAAAATGATTGAAAGCAAAGCTCAATTCTGGATTATGGACGAGTTTGCAGCAACACTTGACAGAGACACAGCAAAAATCGTAGCCTACAACCTTCAGAAACATGCAAGACGACAAAGCAAGGCAGTTTTGGCAGCAACAACCCACACAGACTTATTCGAGGACCTAAATCCTTCAGTCTATATCTATAAAAAATTTGGCAAAGAAATAGATATCCGCTATTATCCTAATGAGCCAGCCAAAGAATGCAGCCTCGTGAAAGAAATGCACATAGAGCAGGGCACAACAGAAGACTGGCGAAAACTCGCAGACTTTCACTATCGCAGCCACAAAATAGCTGCACCAAGAAAAATCTTCAGCCTCAAACGTGGCGACGAGCTTTGCGGAGTCATTGTTTACTGTTATCCTCCGCCAACAGCTTTTGGGCGTGGACTTGTTTTGCCAAAAATGAGCATGAAAGAACTGAATGAGAAACTGAGCATTATCAGCCGTGTGGTTGTGCACCCAAAATACCGAACAATAGGATCAGGTGCAAAACTCGTCAAAGAAACGTTGCCTTTGGCTGGAACGCCTTACGTGGAAATGCCAGCAGTCATGGCGAAATACAATCCCTTCGCAGAAAAAGCTGGAATGAGGAAGATAGCGGAGCAACCGCCGCCAAAAGAAGCCTTAGCAATAGCAGAAATTCTGCGGCAGCTCGGCTTTAATATTAAACTTTTGGGAAGCGAAAAATACGTGTTAACTAAACTGCAAACCCTAAACGCTGAAAGCATAGGCAAGATAAGAGAAGCTTTCATCAAGCATCGTCATATGCGCTTCATGAAATACTTTTTCTGCCACATACCATTCGGAAAGAAAGAACTCTACGCAAAAGAAGTAATGAATGTCAACCTTGAAAGGCTTACGCATTTAATCAAAGTCTGCGGTTTCTTGTTGCAAAGTTTACATTTTCTGGAAAACACCTAACTCAGTTAAACATTACTAACGGAATTCTCTCTTGATATATTTCTAAGTCTTCTTCTCCAACTCTATTTTAGTTAGCCAGGTATTTAAAGCCTGATGGAAGAATCTTCTACTTCAGGAGAGCTAGTTTAGTCCTTAACTGCTCTTTTTAAGGAGTAACTTTCTGCCTATAATGCTTTCTTGAGCTTAATAGACAGTATGGAATTATCCTCTATTCATGTTAATGTATGCTTTCTTCTGTAGAGTATAACTGCTACTAGTGTTGCTACAATGAATAGTGGCATAATAAAGACTGATGAAAACTCTGTTATCACACTTGTTCCACTTATCTCTATATCATGACTGCTATGTGTGTAGTTAATGTAGAAGCATTTAAATTCATCATTTGAACAGGGAGGCTCAAAAACTTGGTGCGTAATATCCTCTCCATCGAATTTAATTATATAGGAGCCATTAATCAATACTTTTGGGATGCAAATTCTACAAAAACCAAAAGTGTCGTCTGCTCCTGTCACTTTAAAGTTTAAGGATGCTTGGGAAGGCTCAATTAAATTGAAAGTTACATCAAAAATTGAGGAATTGCTGATAAAATTGATCTCGTAACCATAAACACTATCAAATGTTGAGAACATTCCAACAAGAGGATAATGATCTATGTTATAAGCATCTATTGTATGGGGACTTTCCCCTATTCCATCATGGTCTAAATCATAACCTGTATAATTACTCCAATAATTGCCTTCACCATTATATTCCCATGTGCTGTTTATTTTATCTGAAAACACATGTTGATTATTGTTTATAAAATTGTTTCGAGTGAAAGTCGCCTCTAGGTCGTAAACCCAAGCACCCCAATAGAAGTATACGCCAAAGGAATTGTTAATCAAAGTATTAGCAGTTATTTTTGATTCACGCCCTGCTGACGTGTTTTTAACTGAAAAGTATATCCCTTTCGTATTATTTCTAATGCAATTCTTTTCTACTATTTGTCCATATCCACTTGCTATTGTCACCCCTGCCTCTTTGTTATTTTCGATAATATTTTTGATTATGCGAACGGGATTTGGGTTAAAAGATGACCCTCCCATCTCAGTACATATTCCACTGCCCTCATTAAATCTTATAACATTGTCTTTTATAAGAACAGGCAAACCTGTTGATCGCCAATTATTTACGGCTTGACCTAGCACATGGACTCCACAATCAGTATTATATTCTATAACGTTGTTGATTACGGTAGTATTCTCTGCGCAATCTAAAACTACTCCAGCTCCGTTACTTCTAATAATGTTCGAATCAATACTCATATTTACCACTGGTACAACATCAATAGTTGCTTGACCATCCATGAGAACTCCTCCAATCATATTGTTCTCTATAATGTTCCCAAATATTTTTACCGAAGAAATAGGGTAAAAGTACAATCCTCGTAAAGTTGTAACAAGAATTCCATATCTCGCAGCATTTCGTAGAGTGAAGTTCTCTATTGTGACAGATCCAACATCTATATAGATACAATCACAATTAGTGACGTTTTCCGCATCGATAATTGAGTTGCAGTTGTCGCCAATAAGGTGGATGGATTTGCTAATTTTTATTCTTTCATAGTATATTCCTGCTTCAACAAAAATCTTATGACCGTTCAGAGTCTCATTTGCATCTATGGCTTCTTGAATTGTTGCGTAATCTAACCCTGTATTAAGGTTATGAACTGGATAACCACTATAGGCTTTGGCTTCAGCTGACTTGAATCCTAAATAGGGCAAGAAAAATAACAGGAATAAGCTTAGCATAAACACAATTTTTCTTTCCATATCCATCCCCATCCTGGCGTAGTTCTCAAGTTCATCTTTGTATTACCACTACAGTTTATATTTTTTGTGGAAGAATCTTCGATTGAAGCCAACTGGCTATTATCCTCCAATAATAAATATGGGAAGAAAAGCATAAACAAGGTTCAAGGAACTGAATGAAGTTTTGAGAATGTTATAGCATTGTTGCCTCATGACTAGCTCATTTTGTCTCATGGAAATGAGACATTTGGCAGATTGAGAAAAGTCGCGCGCGATTTTTTACAATTTCTTCAAATCTTCTCGCTAACTCTTGTATAGATCCGTTACCTCCCCCCGCAACTTCCACACCATATTCCGCAGTAGCCAATTTGATCCTTCACATTTTCGAATGCTTTAATGTTTAACATAACCGTCGACCTCGATGGTTGTTGATTGTGATTTGTATTTGTAACAATTAAATGATACCCCAGCATTTGACGGTATAATCCTTATTTAATCTTAGTACAACAAACAAGTGAGGGTCTAATAAATGATTGATGAAATGCTTGGGGCAGCTTGTGGATTGTATTGTGGTTGGTGTCCTCTTTACATAAATACTGAGTGTAAGGGATGCGGTGTAGGAGATAAAGCAGACTGCAAAATATACAAGTGTTGCAGAGTTAATAAGAATTTACAATTTTGTAGCTTATGTGCAGATTTCCCTTGCGAAACATATGGCAAGTATAAATGTCTACATCCCGAATGGGTAGAAGAACTCAAAAAACATCGGTAAAAACAAAAGATTAAGCTGCTCTTTACCATTTATTAAAATGCGATCATTCTTGTCATTGAAATGAAACAAAAAGCAAAGTGCTAAATTCTGTTTTCAAACCGAGTCATTTTGATTCTCCGAGACTCTTGCAAATGATGCGCCCAGTTCAAAGGCTTTATGGAGCAATTCTACACGGTTTTTGGATCCTTCTCCGCGGTCAGCATCCGTAACTGCGAAGACTTCTGTCAGTTCTATGTTTGCGTCCTTGAACCAAAGTCTTATCATTCCCAAAGCAAGATCTATATTTCTTGAAAAGTCAGAGACCCATATGAAAATGCCTTTCTTCTTTTTTGCGATTCTATTTCTAAACTCAACTTTGCCATCTGGAAGCTTGACCATCTCCACTAAGCAGTTAGAACGATCTATAACCAATTTGAGTTGGGCGCTGATGGAATCATAGTAGGCAGGGGTTCCAATGACCATAACATCCGCAGTTTCAAGTGCCTTGTATATCTTCTCCATTCCATCCTTGTAAAAGCAAAATGCCGGAGCTGGAGATTTGCTGCATGCCTGACAAGGCTTTATCTCTAGATCATTAAGGTATATCTTCTCCACAGTTGCACCCAAGGACTGCGCGCCTTCAAGAACTTTTGTGATAAAAGTATCAGTGTTCATGCCCTTCCTCGGACTAGCTACAACGCCCACAATTTTTAAACTCATCAGCATCACACTTTGCCATTTTCCACACACCTTCATTAAGCATCCATTTTAAATATGAATTTCGGATGTTAGCTTCAACAAATCTCGCAATATGAACTCTCAGCTTTAGTAATTTTGCTCCTCGATAATTTCAAACGTAATTTGCGCGCGCTGACCAACGGATAAACGTTTGAACTGGAGTTCTTTTAATCATCGCTAACAGAATCGACTTGCGTTAAAATGGGTTTGGGATTTAGGTTCTCTTTTTATTTTCCTTCTTGTTAAAATTGTGGCAACTGTTACCAGGCTCATAAGTAGTGTTAGGGTTGTTATTGATGGGTTTTCTGGTATAACGGTGTATATGTAGTATTGTCTCATGTTGTCGTTTGTTGCGATGTTGTTTGAGTTGTCTTCAGCGAGTATCATGTATTGGACGAGCGTTCCATACTGGAAGCTTGGGATAAATCCTTTAAAGGTGTTTCGTGTTTCGGGGTTCATTGTCGTGTTCGTCCATGGTGACCATGTTAGTCCGTTGTTTTGGCTGTATCTATATAATAGTGAGGCATTCTTTACGCCGCTGTTGGGGTCGGATATGTCTGCGTAAATTGTTACATTTTGGTCTGGTTGAACCATGTCAGCATATGGGTTCTGCATGACGTTTGAGATAATTGGTGGTGTCAAGTCAACGGTTGTAAATGTGCCGTCTGATGTGTCTTCACCAGTGTTTGTGCCGTCAGTAGCCAGTACTCTGATTAGATATTTGTCTCCAGCTGTAAGGCTTGTTGTGTTCCAAACGTAACTTGTTTCCTTGAGGTTGTTCGCCAAAGGTATCCATGTTCCTCCTTCGTCTTGACTGTAGGATACAAGGTAACTGAGTTCGTCTCCATCAAGGTCGTAGGCTTCCCAAGAAATCGTATAGTTTTCTCCAATATTCAGGGATTCGCCGCCGTTTGGAAAAGTAACGCTTACAACCGGCGGGTTTGCTGTGATCGCTCTTTCCTGCAGCACTTGTCCTTCAGCGTTTCTGATTTGGATGTAGCGTGTTCCATTAACGTAGGGTACATTAAACAGAAAAGGAACTACATCGGTCTCTGCCTTAGTTAATGTGCCGTTCAAATCAATGAGATACGTGAAGGACGCATTGAAATTCAGCTGACTGAGCACTTGTCTGTCTTTGCCTAACATAAATATTCCGTAGTCCCCCTTTTGAGGGGCTACAGCTTGCGGTAAAAGGTCAGGGGTTCCTTCAGGTATAAGATACCAAGGGTCAAGCTTGATTGTCCTATTTGAAAATATCAAGCCTCCCATAACAATAATCGACACAGGTTTTGGGACTTCAAGTTCTACAAACTGGTCAAAGAGGTTCCATTGCCATGTCCCCTCAACTTCAGTGCCACATCCAGTTAGGTCAATCCATGTTCTCGAGTCCGAATCAAAACGTCCTTTGTCAATCCACCATGGACCAGGATTGTAGCTCATGAAAGTGTCGACTGTTTGCTCATATTCTCCGGTCCTCACACAGTAGCGTGTAGCTTCATAGACTGGTGGTCCGATGTCATGGGGATGCCAAAGATAATACGTATGCCCAATTTCATGAGCCACCAACGCCTCGTCACGCCTCAAAAAATCCTCATTAATAACTACTGGAACACGATCCTCTGGTTCCCTCACCATGCCAATAGCTTTTCCACTCCACATCGCGCTCGGCCAATACCCCACAATCACAACCCGATCATAGCGCAGAATTCGCGCCTGCGTTGACAGATATCTGGCGTAATCATCTAAGGGGATGTCACGGTTATATGATATAGGAGATAACATAGACCAGCTAAATCTGTTAAATTTAGGCGCAACCGGGTACGTGTCTACAAGAAATTGTATGTTGTCCCAAAGATCCGAATACCACCAAGTTGGATCACATCCAAGGGGGGCAACAAGTATTCTGAGCCATTTTGTATCCACAAATCTTGCTGATATCGTCTTCCTGTTATCTGTCTCATCAAGCTCATCCACTTCATTAAACGGATCAATAACCACTTCAATCTTGTCATCAAATCCTGCTCTTGTCCAATTAACACACGTAGTGGACCCCCATAATGGACTCTGTCCAGAGTCATATATTACCGGCCCTCCCGGAATGTAAATCCAATTGTTTCCAGGTTTTATAGGAATATTTCTGGAAAGGAACCATCGTGAACCAAAATCGTATGTGACGTTAACATCAAAGTAAGAATAATAAAATGTGCTATAAACATGGATGCGAAACGCCGTAGGCTTATCAGTAATCAAAAGCTTCGCGTCCCTAACAACTTGAATCAGCTCAACATCTAACAAGCTAAAATTCTCCCCAACAGCTTGCGCCATATGAATAAATAGCGAACCGTCAAAAATCACTAAAGCATCCAATAATAACGCAATGCATAAAATGGTTGTACAAGTTGCCATTTTCACAACAATCACATTTTATTCCATAAACTTTTGCTTTTACTATTTCCCATCTACTTAATAAAACTTCTCAACTCTCATTAAGACATAGAAATTTATTTTTGATTTTTCAGAATGAGGGAAGATCTAATCGCGCTAAGCTAATTAAAGCAATTTTCCATTAGTCGCTGTTAACAGAAAAAAGAGGGAGTTTTGCGTGAGGTTTAAGGCTTACTTGTATGAAAATCGGTATGCGCAATTGCGGCATAGATACCTTTGAACTTCTCCGTGGCGCGTGTATCTGACACCGTCCTTGTACACTCGGTCGCAGCCGCATTCAGGGCATCTAACCGTCTTTACATCTTCCACCTTTCTCACCTCCAAACGACTTTACGAGGAAACACTAAAAAAGGGGGAATTTGCGGGGGAAATCTCTATAAGTTGCTGTTTCGGGTTCAAATCCCGGCCGGAGCATAAAAATTTGTTTCGATGTGTGTAACGAAAGCTTTAATTTGTGTTGTTTTTGTCATGTGAGTGATTATGGAGAGACTTCATGGCTAGGCTTGTTGAATTGCGGCTTGCGATGGGAACTTCAGTCTTTTTGGTAGCTTTGATTTTTGCTGTTTTTTGTCTGCTATAATGCTTATCTTCAGTTTTCCATTGGAGTGGGCGGTTTTAGGTACCATCATATTCATTCTGTTTCAGTATCTTATAGGACCAGTTGTTGTTGAGAGTTCAACGAGGCTTCACTACTTAAAGCCTGGAGAAAATCCTTGGCTTGAAGCCTCTGTTAAGGAGCTTGCGGATAAGAGTGGAATTCCGATGCCGAGGCTCGCCTTAGTTCCAGACAG
>Ga0207433_10008179_pt1 | contig 17144 bp, 9 predicted proteins | sample YelNatPaOPGAMG01_FD_187559 | JGI IMG/M metagenome (GOLD analysis project Ga0207433, IMG submission 187559) | Hot spring thermophilic microbial communities from Obsidian Pool, Yellowstone National Park, USA - OP-RAMG-01 (SPAdes) (version 3) | ecosystem: Environmental > Aquatic > Thermal springs >... | reverse complement strand
TCACGCGCACGACCGGATACGGCAGCTTTGCCTTGATTCCAATCGCGGGGCTGGCAGAATTGGCGGCGGGGATGGCGTACTCCTCGGCCAGCTTTGCCTTGATTCCAATCGCGGGGCTGGCAGAATTCAGGCGTGAAAAGTAAGATCAATACCCCGCTTTGCCTTGATTCCAATCGCGGGGCTGGCAGAATCGGTAAACCGATCCTGCCAGTCCGCAGGGGGTTACCAGAGTTGAATCTGTTCGGGAAGGTCTTCTGGTTTGGTTTCTTTGGCGGGTGAACCGTGAATGACAAAGGAGCGTTCCCATTGCGCCCGCGTCACAAAAATGGCTCGGACGCTTCCCTCTTCGGGCAGGTTCTGTTTGACGCGGCTGAGATGCGTTTCCTGTCGGGCGAAGCTGACGCACGGACGCGCATAAACGCTGTACTGGATCATTTGGAATCCGTCATCGAGCAGGAACTTGCGGAAATCGGTCGCTCGTTTCCGTTGTTCGGGTGTCATCACCGGCAGATCGAAAGCGACAATCAACCAGCCCATCTTGAATTTCTCGGTGTCCATGGTTTATACATGGAAAGTTGTTTGCTGACGATGGCGCGTCGGAATCCTCGGATGACACCTTCGATGCAGCCTTGGATTTCGAGCGTGAAATCAAGATAGTCCACGCGCTCTAACGGAAACGCTGTGACCCATTTGCGAAATTCTTTGGTGACTTCCCAATTCGCGGCATCGGGGTGTTGTTTGACCCATTGGTGGACACGCCAGTCAACGATGGGACGGAACGGTTCCATGAGGTCGTAGGCCAGTGGTGTGCTGCGCTCGCGCGGCAGGTGCGAGATGCCAAAGGTTGGGTCAAGACCGACGCCGAAAAGTTTTTGCAGGACGGTGGAAAGCAGAACAGCATAACCGTAATTGAGCAGGCTATTGAGTCCGGGGGTCGCGTGATCACGGGAAAACTCTGGCTGATCGAGGCAGCGTCCCCAGATGGCCCAGAAGAGCTTGGCACACGTGGATTCCTTGTGCGGTTTGCGGCTGTGAGCAGTCTCACGGAGCAACCCCAAGGAAGGATCGTTTGGCGCCAGATGTTCGGCGAGAGCGGCTTGGTTCTGGCATTTGGCGTCCACGGTTTTTTGCCAGAGTTGTTCACGCAGTTTGTCGGGAAGAGCGACCTGTGCGCGTGTAAGGAGGGTGTCGGTGGAGCGATTAGCCGGCAACAGGAGACTGACGGGTTTGAATGATTCGCAAAAGACCAGTGCGACGCCGTGTTTGGCGGCGTCCACGATCAATTGGCTGTGGATGGAGGCGGAGAAACTGGTGATGATGATGGAAGCAACGTCTTCGATGGGCAGTTTCCGTTCACCATCGGGTGTTTTGCAGGTCAACTGTCCGTCGCGACAGGTAATGGAGCACTGCGGGCTATCTATGCTGACGATGTGGTAGGACACTGCATCGCCTCAGTTTTCTAACCGTGGTCAGTTATTGCTCTGATTGGGCGGCTTTGGGTTTGCGTGGACGACGCTTGACAGGCGCATACGCCACCACAGACGCATCATATCCGGTCAGGGAATGCTTGAGGATTTCGAGCCCTTCTTTGAGAAGTTGCTCTACTGGAGCATTAGGCCGACTAAGGTGGACGCTGTCTGGGTAGGCTAGGTCAAGGACCAACCCATAAGCTTCAGTTTGCTTTACGGAGGTAACGCGCCAAAGGCCAGCGCGAGATCCGCTTAGAACCCGGATCAACTGGCCGTTGCGGAGGACGCGGGGCATTTTGCCTCCGTTTTTGGCTTTGAGTTCCATGAGGCGCTGCCAGACTTTATGGAAGGGGACGATGGTTGGCTCTGGATCGAGCGCGATGCCGAAGTTTTCGCGGATTAGTTTCACTGCCTTTATACGGTGTAATTTCCCCGGATTCAGGCCGACAACGCGCACCTTATTGACTTCATCATACACCCAACGCCAGACATTGCCGGTATCGTGGAGTGTCTTGCCCTTGTCATTGCTTTTTGCGTCACGGCGTTTGCGGCAGACGATAAGAACTGTCTTGTCGGCCTCATTGGTTGGGTCGGGCAATTTCTGGATTTCTCCGTCCTTGATTTTCTTCTCAAACCATTGTTTCAAGCGCCTTGCGGAAGGATGATTATCGGACGGGTCAAAAATGCGCCAGACAGTTTCCTCGGCGGCAAGTCCGCTCATATCCGCCGGGGTGTGTTCGACGACGCGCCGCTCCCTGAGACATTTGTTCACTTGAGCACCAATGTCAGGCAGAACGTCTTTCAACCGGCAAGGACGGATTCGCCATTTGTGGTCGTGTTTGGGTTGTTGGCCTTTGTCATCGAGATTGGGGACAATGGAGAACAATCGGGCAAGGCGGCGAGGTTGCCATTGGCTCTGATTCTTTTGGCGTAGGTCGTCGTAGGCGTTCTTGTCCGCGTCCGTCAGCTCACGCTTCGCCACCAACTCCCAAAGCTTGCCGTCTTTGGGTAGCAAGTGGTTGATGATTGCGATCGCGCAAGCATCCACGGCATGATGCAAGTGCGTCAATTCTCGAATTTCTCCCTTCGGTTTCGGGATCCGCTTCATCAAAGGGGCGACATCAGAAGCGCACATCGGTTTCCCTTCGTGATCCAGTTGTAGGACTTTTCGTATTACATCGGCGGTCGCAGCGCCGTCGAGGCAACCAAGCAAACGCCAACCGGGTGCGTCGCGCAACACCCCGATTACGCTGCCCGGAATCGCAGTGATTTGGTGCTCGGCGAGGTGGGGTAAGGAGCGCAGCAAGACCTGTTGCGCGAGACGGTTCAAGTGAGAAGTGATCGTGAGGTCACGCGGAGTAAAAGTGTCCTTGTCCTTCTCATAGTGTTTCAGCAGCAGGTAACGGCGACGGAGCTTACGGCGAACGTAGTCGGGATGAAGCTTCCGCCGCGAACCGGGCAAGTATTTCGGCCATCGCGGATAATCTGAGTGGCCCGTTTCACCGCTGAGCCGCGGTTTGTCCATTTCGTTGTCAGGATTTTTCACGAAACGTTCGTAGTCCCAGAGCTTGCGAACTTTTTCTCCATGTGGACCGACGGGCTGATCTTGATACCGTTCGACAAACTCCCATGCCGTGAGATCGCCTTTGAGGTTGTTGATGGTCTTGAAGGTTACCACCACTGCGCTCATGGCGTTGGTTAGCCGTCGAGACTTCGGGATAATGTGATCCACGTCCATTTCACCGCTGGCGAGTTCACATGGAGAATACTTTTTTCCGGTGTAGGGGCACCACCAGCCAAGGTCATCGGCGATTTTTGCTTTCCAAATCAACTCGCCATCAATTTTGTTTTCCCATTGCGTCCCCTTGAGTTCTTGTTGCAACAACCGGACCACGTGATCATGATGTTCGCGCAAAGATGGCATGACCTGGCCCGACAGTTGTTTCCGTTCAAGACCAGAGAACGTCAGAATGTCGTTGGCGACTTCAATGGAAATGCGGCGAATGCGTTTTGGGTCGCCCGCGCAATAGTTCTGGTCGGCAATGATGTCGCGTAAGAGTCGATCGAGGATTGTCAACCGATGTCGAACAATATGGTTGTTGCTCTGCGACGCCAGCCAGCGGTAGCTTTGGGCGGCGTGATACTCGGAGCGAACAAATGCCTCTCCGCTGCCGGGGGACAATCGTTCCCGTGCAATGTACCGCTGGTAATTCTTCTGGTGGGAAAGCCACCGTTGTTTCCATCGTTCGTATTCAGCCTCGTTGTTTGGATTACCCAGGAGTTGCCGATTGGTTTCCGGCGTACGAAACAAGCAGCCGTGCGAAGGTTTGTTTTCACCGTCGGGGTTGCTGCGGTCGCGTTTCGGTTTGCGAGGATCGAATCCCTTGAGAACTTCGGCGACAGCTTTTCGGAGAACGACACGATGGTAAGAAGCGCGTCCTTTGGGAAGCGGTGCTTCAAGCCGGACACGGAGAACTGCGGCTGCCGTCAGCTTGTTTTGTTTTTTTCGCCGATCCTCATCGGGTGAGTGCGTGTCGTGCGGCTTCTTTTTTGCCGCTTTGGCCTTGGCGTTGTTTTCTTGAACGTATTGTTCGATGCGCTGAGATAATTCCCGTTTCGCTGTCTCGTCCAACCACTCTGCAATTTCGCGCACTCTGACGCCTTTGCCTTTTTGCAGGAGTCGGGCCAAGCGCACCTGCAGGAACTGGCTAAGGACAGGCAGGACAACGCCGGCAACTTCATTCGTTGCGAGGTATTTTCGGACTGGGTCAATAAACAGACTGTTCTCAGCTTCGGTGGTGGTATCAAACATCTGGTCCAGATTCGCCGGCTCGCAGCCGGTCGTTTGTCGCACGGCCTCTTTGAAAGAATCCTTTGTGAAGTAGCCGGTTCTGCGCAGCCGTCGGTGGATGCAGCGGCGCTCATAACCCGTGAGCCTTTCGCGGCCGGGACGCGCTACTATGACATTAGCAAGGGTCATCGCCCACCGATACAACAAGAATTCTCTAGATTTGGCGGCGGGAACTTTTGAAAGCTTGGCCGCCCACCGCCGTGCCAAATCCAAGTCGGTCTCCATCACTCCGTTCCTGCTGTGTCGCGAACGGTTTACCGCAGCCAGAGTTGTCCCGTAAAGACGCAAAGTGTTTTCATCACCGCTTAGAATTGCCGCAACAATCCGGGCGAAACTGAACGGGCAGCGTGAAATGATGCGGTTGAAAAAGCGTGTTCCCAACTGGCCGAACAAGAGGCCGCCTTCATAACGAGAAGGCAAGAACAACTTCCCCGTGAGAATGTTTCTGCGTTGTTGCCGAATGCGTTCGCTCTTTTCTTGCGACGCCTTTGGCGGTGCCCGAAGGGACCGCAACTTCGCCTGATCATCTGAAGAAAGGTAGAGCGTCGGATGTGTTTCCGCATAGGCGCGCCAGTCCTCCCGTGTTTCGGGTAATCGGCCACAAATGGCGGCCTCGAATGTCTCATCACACAGGGCTTTACCCTTCGGGGCATCAAAATGAGCGCGAAGGATGGCGCGGACTTCCCATTCTGTGCCGCCCACCAATGTTCGCTGTCCGCCAATCACCTTGACAATTCGTCGGGGGAACGCAGCACGGATGCCTTTGAAGTAAATGCTCAAATGACGCGGGTGGCTCCATGACTCGGTCGGCGTGTCGAACAACAATTTCCGGAAGTCGCTTTCTGAAAACGATTCAGTTGTTTCGGCCAGTTTGCCAGTTTTGCCGGCTTGGCCGGGCTTTACATCTCGTTTGGGACCCAAAAGAATCTTTGCGACCGTTTCGGCAAACGTTGCGGTGTGGAATCCATACTTGGATGACATGAGATGTTTCCCAGCTCGCAGCTTGTCAGAGTCCGAATCCGAATCCTCGGCCACTTCGACATCCGCTAATTCCGACTCCTCGGCTTCTACAGCTTGTTCCTCGACGTCCTCGGTGTTGATTTGCGGTGACGGCGAAAAAGCTTCGACCTTTGATTCTCCCGACCAGCGGACATTCGCGTCATAGCCGCGATTGTGAGCGTACCAGCGCAAGACTTTCCAAAGTTCTGGCCAAGTGAGAAGGGCTTTCGCCTTCTCTGTCTCCGTTCGAGCCGCCAACACCCGCGCGGCCAATAACCAAGGTGGGGGTTCTCCTTTGTGTTGTTTCTTACCGGACTCAACGTCACTCTGCGTAATCGCGCCGATGCCAAGAAGTAGGTTGGTCATTCTCTCAATCCGCAACCGGGTACTGCGGATGTGGCGGCGTTGGCGGCGGTAGTCGCGGCGTTTTGAGGCCAGACAGTCATCGGGGCGGAAGATAACGGTGCCGCAGCCTTTCATTTCGAGTTCCGGTTGGGTTTTCAGAACAGCCCAGCCGATGGAGCTATGTCCCACGTCGAATGCCAGTTCCAAGTCTGCCCGATTTCCCATGACGATTCTCCTCTTGCGTTTGTGGGGATTTTGGCTATTCTCAACACGGAATCAAGACAAAGTTAGATAACGCAGGCCGTGCCTCTGTTCGCCAGGCGAACACGCCGCGCTCGAAAGCGTTTCTAATTCCAAAAGGCGGGAATCAACTTCCCGCCTTTTGCTGTTTTGGCCGATGGTCGGGGGGAATCTTCGTTGTGGCGAAAGGCGAAGGCTTCGGGTATTCTGCGCGGCATGATCAACATTTTCAAACGACAGGAGGCCCAGATGCGACGGTTTGGGATTTTGTTTTGCGCGGTCAGTATGACGGTGTGGTGCGGTTGCAAGTCGGTGCCCAGGACATCCCGCTTTGGCGCGCCGGCGCGATTGCTGGTGGCGTTGCCCGATGATTGCAATACGCCCGATGGGATGGCGTTGTTGCCCGATAACAGTCTCATCGTGTCGGTGCCCAATTTCAACGACGAGTCGAAACCGCCCTTGTTGATCAAGGTGACCGCTGCCAACAAGGTGGAGAAGTTTTATGAGTTTCCAACGCCGTATCCGGGGTTGCCAAAGGGAATTGATCGGATCGCGCCCATGGGGATTGCCGTCGGGCCGGATGGCAACCTTTATTTCGCCGATATGCAGTACATGCGGGACAAGAACGGCAAGTCGCGGCTCTGGAAGTTGGTGCTGAACAACGGCCAGCCCCAAAAAATGGTGTTGGTGGCCAGTGGGTTCAATGTTGCCAACGGTGTCGTCATCCGCGGCGGACACATTTACGTTACCGAGTCGGTGTTGGAGGAAGAATCGCATCCGCTGCTCAGCGCGGTGTTGCGGTTTCGTCTCGATGAGGAGAATGTGCGGTTGGAGACGCCTCTGCGCAAGGATCCGCATGTCATCGCCACATTCAAAAGTTACAAGGACCAGTGGCGGTTTGGCGCGGATGGGATCGAGTTCGACAGCAAGGGTAATCTGTATGTCGGCTTGTTTGGCGACGGCGTGATCTACAAGCTGACGTTTGACAAGAACGGGCAGGTCGTTTCCAACACGGAGTTCGCAAAATCGCTGTTCATGATCAACTGCGATGGTATGCATGTGGATCCGCGCACCGACAAGCTCTATGTGGCCGATTCCGCGGCCAATGCCGTGCAGGAGGTTTCTCCCGACGGCAGCGTGTACATGATCGCCACCAACGGTGATCCAAAGAGCGGCGATGAAAAACAGAAGGGAATGCTCGATCAACCCTGTGAAGCGTTGGTGCGTGGCGATGAAATCATTGTCTCCAACATGGACTGGCCTTTCCCCGGCTTCAAAAACACCCGGTTCCAGATGCCCGCCACGCTTTCGGTTATCACGATCCCGAAGCCGGAGCCGCCAAAGGCCAAACCGCAAAAGAAACCCTGGTGGAAGATTTTTTAGCGTTCGTTCTGTTACGGCAAATCCTGTTGCCGGAAGACGGCCCGACGTTATAATCGCCGCGTGTCCAACGACGCGACGACTTCACAGAAGACGATCGTCAACCAGCCCAACCCGTCCGTTGCGGATGAGACGACTGTTCTCTCGGAGTTTGGCCGCTACGATGTTCTTGGCGAGATTGCTCGCGGCGGGGTGGGCATCATCTACAAGGCGCGTCAGCGGGACCTGAACCGCGTTGTTGCCCTGAAAGTTCTTCAGGGCGGTACGCTTCTCGGTCCGGAACATGTTCAGCGTTTTCTGCAGGAGGCACAATCCGCCGCACGGTTGCAGCATCCGAACATTGTTCCCATTCACGATTTCGGCTCGCACGACGGCTCGTACTTTTTCACAATGGACCTGATCGAGGGTGAGTCGCTGGCGGATCGCCTGGCGCGCGGGCCGGTCCCGACGCGCGAGGCCATGGAAATTGCGCGGCAGGTGGCGGAGGCGCTTCAGTACGCCCACGAACATGGCGTGATTCATCGCGACATCAAGCCGGGCAACATTTTGTTGGACAACGCGGGGCGCGTCAGGGTGACGGATTTCGGCATTGCCAAACAGGCGGAGCAGAAGGATGAGATGCATCTGACAATGACCGGCCAGGTGATGGGGACGCCGCGGTACATGTCTCCCGAACAGGCGATGGGACACAGCGCGAAGGCCGATCCGCGCTCGGATGTGTTTTCGCTCGGTGTGACGTTGTATGAGATGCTGACCGGGCGTCCGGCGTTCGAGGGCGACAACGTGTTCACCATCCTCCACAAAGTCACCGAGGAAGACCCGCTCCCGGCGCACAAAGTCAACCGCAAAGTTCATCGCGACGCTTCCACCATTTGCCAAAAAGCGATGGAGAAAAATCCCGACAACCGTTACGCGACCGCTGGGGAAATGGCAGAAGATATTGCGCGGTTTTTGGCCGGTGAACCGATCGAAGCCCGCCCTGTCAGCACCATGGCGCAGGCGGGACGGAAATTGAAAAAGCATTGGAAGATGCTTCTCATCAACCTTGTCCTTCTGAGCGGCGTGGGGTATCTGGTGAAATACTATGCCGACTATTATCAAGCCACGCGTCCCGGTCATCTGCGGCTGCAGGTCCAACCGACCAATATCAACGTGGCCGTGGATGGTGGAGCCGTGACAGAGGAGGTGTTGCGGGAGGGGTTTTCTCTGAAACCCGGCAAGCACCGGTTGCAAGCGAGCCTGGAACCGACGCATGAACCGCAGGAGATGGAGTTTGAGGTGCGCCCCTCCGAGCGGCTCGCGTTCGCGTTGCAACTGGACCGTCGCATGGGCAAGGTGGACATCCACACTGATCCGCCCGATGCGGCTGTGACGATCATCACGCCCAACAGTGAACGCCTCCCGTTCCGCGGCCCGCGCGTCGAGCAGCAACTCCCAACGGGTGATTACATCGTGCTGGTGCATCGCGAGAATTACCTGGCACAACGCGCGCCCATCAAAATCGAAAACCGCCAGACACACGTCGTGCGCGTCGTTCTCCCGCCCATCACGATCTGGAGCGTTCCGACCAGTGGCAACGTTCTCTCCGTGCCTGCCGTGGCCGACCTCGATGGCGACGGGTGGGGCGAGGTTGTCGTCGGCGATGACGACGGACGGGTTTATTGTCTTGCGGGCAAGAACGGAGTCACGCGCTGGTTGTTTAACGCGCAGGATGCCGTCCAAGCGCCCATCGGCTTGGCGGACATGAACATGGACGGTACGCCCGACGTGTTGGTTGGCTCGACCGATCATCGGTTGTACTGTCTCAACGGCAAGGACGGCAAACCGCTTTGGACATTCACGACGCAGGGCGCCATTCTCGGCCCGCCACGCCTGAAGGATGTCAATGCCGACGGTGTTCTCGATGTGTTTGTCGGCTCAGCCGACCATTGGGTGTACGCCATCTCCGGCGCGGACGGTCAACTGCTCTGGAAATTTCAAACAAACGGGCGCGTCGAAAGCGCGCTCGCATGGCAGCGCGTGGACGATGGTCACGTGCTGCTTGTCGGTAGCGCGGACAAATCGCTCTACGCCCTCGATCCGCGCAACGGACGGTTGCTGTGGAAGGTGCAGACCGATTCACCCCTGTTGTTGCCCATTCGCCTGGAAGACCCCGATCGCAACGGCCGCCTGATCGCGTTGCTGCCGACCCCGCGTTCCGCCGACGATGTCCTGACCCACTCGGCCGTTTCGCTCAGCGAACACAAGCTCATCGGCGTCAGCGAGGCCTTCCCGTTGCGGCTCGATCTGGCGGGCGATGGCACGTTGATGCGGTTGCTCGTTGGCCCGCATGGCACGGAATGTTACCAACCCGATGGCGTCCACCGACTCTGGAAAAGTGAATACCCCGCCGTCGCGCCCCACGGCGCAGATGTCAATGGCGACGGTTGGCTCGACCTGGTTTTCAACAACGGTCCTGACGAAATCCTCTGTCTCAGCGGCAAGGACGGCTCCCTGCTGGGCCGCATCAAACTCGATGCCGGCGTCGGACGCGGTTATTCCCTCGAAGACGTGGACCGCGACGGCGTGCCCGATGTGACCGTCGGAGCCGGTCGTCGTGTGTATTGTTTCTCGTGGGTCGGTGGACGAAAAACATGGTCGGCAAAATCCGATACCTACTACGATGCGCCGCTGACGCAGACCGACGGAAAAATCATCGCCAAAAACCAGGCCGGCCAGATCGCTGCCTACCACAGCGACAGTTTTCAGCCGCTCTGGACTGTCGCCACATCCCCCCAGACGCCCGGTTATGCCGGGGCGGCGGCAGGCGAGGGGATGGTTGTAGATGCCGATGCTCATACCCGCGCATTGCGGGCGTTCTCGGCCGACACGGGCGCGCTCCTCTGGCAGGAAAAACTCCCTGGCGAAACCGACAGCCCCATTGGCTCGCCCGCGCTCGCCAACGGCCTCATCCTCATCGGCGACGCTCACAACGCCGTCCACTGTTTCACGGCGACCAACCACATCCTTCGCTGGACCGCCGCCATTCCGAAGGTCACCGTGGCGGCGGCCATTGGCAGGGAGGTTGCCTGTGTCGGCGACGGCGCGGGCGCGCTGCATTGTCTCTCGCTGGCGGATGGAAGGGAACGCTGGCAGTTCCGTTCGCCGCTGCCCGTCGGAGGATGGCCGTCGCCACCGACGCTCACCGACATCAACGGCGACGGCACGGAAGACGTGATCGCCGTCAACGACGACGGTCGCACCTATGCGCTCCATGGCGCGGACGGCCATCTGTTGTGGGTTTTCCCCCATGCCAGGAACCGACAACTGGCCCGCAACCGCGTCGTGCTGGCCGGCCCGACGGCGGGCATCCTTGCCACGGCAGACGGGGAACTGTTTCGACTCGACCTGACAGAAGGCAAGCCGGTGTGGTCGGTCCTTGTCCGCGAACCGGTTCAGAGCGAACCGGTGTTGGCCGACCTCAATGAGGACGGCGTGCCGGATATTGTCGTTGGTACCATGCGCCGTCGGCTGCTTTGTTTCGATGGACGCAACGGCGTCCTGCTCTGGAGCTACGAACTCGGCGGTCAGGTCCGCTACAGCACGCCGCAGGCACTCGGTAAATCGTTCGTCTTCGTCGCCACCGGCCCCCCGGAAAACAGCCTCTACTGCCTGCGCGGCAACTGCGTCCGAGAAAAAGCTCGTTCCTGGTTCGGCCCGTGGCGCTCGCTTTCGTTGACCCAATGAAACCGTTTATCAACCTCAACGCCGGCACGCTTTCCCCAACACCCAAACCAGTTTGGAACGCCGTTACCCGCCTACGACGAATGCAGGCCGAGTGTCCCTCCGATTTCCTCTGGCGACAAACCCCGCGCCTGTTGCATCGCTCGCGCCGCGCGCTGGCAAACTATCTTCATGTTACGCCCGACAACCTTTTGCTGCTTCCAAACGTGACCTTTGCGATGAACCTCGCCATCACCGCCCTTGACCTGCCCCCCGGCGCAGAGGTTTTGACGACCGACCACGAGTACGGCGCGATGATGCTCTGCCTGCGACGCCGGGCAACCGAACGCGGTTGGAAACTTCGCTCGTTCAAACTCCCATACACCACCGAAGATCCCGACGAGATCGTGGCGGCCGCCAAAAAAGCCGTTCGCCCGTCCACACGCGTGCTCTTCTTCAGCCACGTCACCAGTACGACCGGGCTGGTCCTGCCCGCAGCACAACTCTGCCGACTCGTGCCTGTGACAATTGTGGATGGAGCGCACGCGGCGGGAATGATCCCGCTAAATCTTTCCCGCATTGGTGCCGATTTCTATGGCGGCAACTGCCACAAATGGTTGACAGCGCCGTTGGGTTGCGGTTTCCTGCACGTGGCGTCCCGTTTCAAGAAAACGCTGAAACCGCTGGTGACAAGCTGGGGGTGGGGCGGAGCCGACTGGCATTACGAGATGGAGTTTCACGGCTGCACGGATCGGTGCCCGCAAATGGTGTTGCCGGAAGTCCTGGCGTGCCGTCGCCGCCTCGGCGGCGAAGCGGCTTTGCGTCGTCGCTCTCGTGCCCTGGTGGAACACGCTCGCGAACGCCTGGCCGTGTTGGGACTGACGCCCGTGACGCCGCGCAATCCCGCATTGAGCGGCGCAATCATTGCATTCGAACTGCCGCCGCGTCATCCGCTGGCCCGACGCAACCGGCTTTGGGAGATGTATCGCATCGAGGCGCCCGTGACCGGCATCCCCGGACGGCGTTTCCTGCGATTGTCATTGGCGTGGTTCAATACCCGCGCCGAGATTGATCGTTTGGCAGACGTGTTGAAAACCATGAAGAAAGGAATGACCGCATGAAAAAACTGTTCGCATTGTTCATCATCGTTTCCATCGTACCCCTTGCGCTGGCATTGCCCGAACGCCCCGTCACCCAGGCGCGCACCGAGATCAACATTCCAAACATCCCCGGCTACCTGACCTTGAAGTGTGACTTTCACATGCACACGGTATTCTCCGACGGCCTGGTCTGGCCCACGGTGCGCGTCGAAGAAGCCTGGCGGGAAGGCTTGGACGCCATCGCTTTCACCGATCACATCGAGTACCTGCCACATGCAAAAGACATTTCCACCAACAACCTCAATCGCGCCGCCGACATCGCTATCCCCGCCAGCAAAGACCTCGACATCATCGTCATCCGCGGCTCGGAGATCTCCCGCAAAATGCCCCCCGGCCACCTCAACGCCATCTTCCTGACCAATGCCACCGTCCTGGCCACAACCGACTGGCGGGATGCCGTCAAAGCCGCCCGACAACAGGGCGCGTTCATCTTCTGGAACCATCCCGGCTGGGAAAAACAACTGCAAGACGACGGCATTGTCCGCTGGTATCCCGAACACACCGAGCTGTATGAACAAGGCGTCCTCGGTGGCATCGAAGTCGTCAACCACCGCGAATACTACCCCGAAGCGCACCGTTGGGCACTGGAAAAGAAACTCGCCATCCTCTGCAACTCCGACATTCACCCGCCAATGAGCATGGACTACCACCTTTACGCCGGTGACCATCGCCCCATGACCCTTGTGTTTGCCAAGGAACGCACCCCGGAAGCCATCAAAGAAGCGCTGCTTAACCGCCGTACCGCCGCCTACGCCAGCAATGAACTAATCGGCTCGGAAGAGTTTCTGCGACCGATTTTTGAGAAATCCATTCGGCTCAAGAAAAACCAGATCACTCTCAAGGGTAAACAACGCGTCCTCCTCCAGATCGCCAACGACTCCGATATAGACTACCTTCTCGAACGCACCGAAGACCTCCCCGACATCGCTATCCCCAAAAAATTGACACTGGCCGCGCGTAAAACCGTCTTGTTCGACGTGCGCGGCAAAGGTACCGCCATCCCCGGTAAAAAAACGCTGGAACTACCCTACAAGGTCACTAACCTCCTCGTCGGCCCCAACGAACCACTGCCAATTTCCATTGTTCTCGACGTGACTTTTACAAAGTAAAACCTCACCGGCATGTCTGCTCAAATGCCGCCACGAGTTCGGCAACTCGGTTGGCACACTGACCGTCGGTGACCTCACGTTGACCAACGGTGTTCAACTCGCCTTTGAGCTTGGCGCGCCCGGTGCCAGCGATCTTGTGATCGTGACCAACGCGCTCGCGTTTACCGGGATGGAGACCAACTGGTTTGTCCTTAGCGCCGTCAGCGGGTTTGGCGTTGGCACCTACACATTGTTTGACGCGCTGAGCTACGGCAGCTCGACACTGGGCAGCGGGACCAACTTTGACGACATTGCCGGGACCGGTCTGTCCGGGTATCTCTGGCTGGATTCGGACAATCAGGATGTGAAGCTGACGGTTGTGCCCGAACCGAGCGCCGGGGTGCTGGTTGGGATCGGGCTGCTTGCCTTGTTGGCGCTCCGCCGCTGGCCTCGTCAGACCTAACACAGCAGGGATACAACCAAAGTGCAGTAAGTTTCCTGTCTTGTCCATGACCTGATGGACAGGGTTGTCTCACTGTTGGGGCTGTAAGGCGCGTATCGGGAGTCTCCCCACAGCGAAATCAGGTATTCCCTGATTTACGGGCGGAAAACGGGTTTGATATGGGTGCCGCCGCCATGCCGCCAGAGAGCCAGCCGAAATGTCATTCGTCGTTCGAGAGGCAGCCACCGTTGGAGACGCCAGTGTTGCGCGGCCGCCAACAAGGGGCCAGTGAGAAAACCGCGGATGTTCGTTCCGAGACCGCGCGGGCGTGGTTGGGCGTGTTCTCTGGAGAAGCGTTTCACGGCGTTTCTCCGCGGGTTGGGTTGGGGGCGTATCCCTGTTGATTCTGTGAGCGGGGGCGAGAACGCGCGCGATGAGAAGCTGGATGAAGGGGATATTGGGGGCATGGCTGTTGGCGGTGAATTCTTCGCAGGCCGCAGCATTTTCTGAAGCGGATGTTTTCACCGATGTGGAACAGTTCGCAGAGGTGTTTGGCGAGGTGCAGATTCATGTCAATGGGTCGCCCTCCGTGTACGGAGTGTTGGCAGACCTGACGATGAAGTTTGGCGAGGTGCAATGGTTGTATTGGCCGGTGACGCCGTGGTATTGGGAATTGCACCAAACCATTTCCGAGCCGTGTTGGGTGGATTTTTCCCGGATGCCGTCGCTGCTGGCCGAGAGATGGGCGGCGTCGTCACGCGAATGTTATGGGGTCAAAGTCGTTTCGGTGATACTGATTCGGGACGTGGAGACGCACCGTGTGAGTGTTCTTGTGGAGGGGTTGGATTGGCCGCTGGCCACGATCGAGGCGATGGGGTTGCCGCGGTTGCGGTTGCAGATGGACTCGGATGCGGCAGTGCTGGCCTTTTGGCAGCAATGGATTAAGGGACAGGACAAAGCCGTGTTGGAGGAGCTTTACGGTGAGCAGCGTCCGCCGAGGTTGGCGTTGCATTTGTATCTGGGCGATTGCCGTCAACGGGAGGAGTACGAGCGCAATCGGGCGAAGGCGGAGGCGGACGTTCGCCGCGCGCAAGAGGCGTTGGCGGCGATGCGGGCGAAGAGCGGCACGCGGACGATGGCGCTGATGGGTGGGAGCGGATATGCGATAACCAACGAGCTGCAGCCGTTTGCGATTTACTCGATTCAAAGCGACAGCAATGGCGGAGTGACCATTCAATGGGAGAGCGCGAGTGATCACCTGTATGAGGTGCAGGCGGCGTCGGAGATGACGTGGAGCACGGCGTGGGAGACGCTTGGCATCATGGTAGGCGGGGAGGGAAGCAGTTCGTGGACGGACAGCGACGCGCCCTTGTTCAGCCACCGGTTTTACCGTGTGCGTCGGCTGACATTTGAGGGCGACGAGGATGGCGACGGATTATCGAACCTGGAGGAATTCAATCTTGGTACCGACCTGCGGAATGCCGACACCGACGGCGACAGCATCCCCGACGGCTGGGAAGTGGCGCACGGGCTTGATCCGAACAACCCGGCGGATGCCGCGCAGAATGCCGACAACGACGGCGCAAGCAATTGGGAAGAATACCTTGCCGGTACCGATCCGAGGAATGAGAATTCGATTCCGCCGGACAATCCCGTGAAACGGGCGTTGGATCGGTTCAACTATGCGCAGGTGAACCTGTTGCGGTGGGTGAGCGGACTTGCTCCGGTGGAGTGGCAGTTTGCGACCAACAACGCGGCTCGAATCGCCCAACTGCGCGCCAGCGTGGCGGAGATCGTCCCGCAGTTCCTCCGGTCGTGGTATTACAGCTGGGGCGCCTGGTCCAACGCAGTTGTGAAATGGACATTGCCCACCGTGTTGGAAGCCATCGGCAACACCAACGGGACCTGGTCGGGCGGGGCGCCATCCACCAATCAGGTACAAGAGATTCAGAGCGTAGTGGCCCAACTGATTCAGTTGCCCGCCGAAAACGCCGCGTACGAGGGCGTGCCCAAGAGCGCCACTGACCATGATTTTGAGAGTCCATTTCACACATGGTGGGATGTGACAGCGGACTATCCCAGCCGATGGCCGACAGACTGGACGATCGACACCTATATTCATTTCACAACAAACGACATTTGGGGTTGCGTGGATAGCTGTCTAACCGTCAATGGTTCCGATCGTCCCGTGTTTCCTTGGGGCACGGAAGAGTTCAGCGTTGATGTGACGGAGTATTGGCTTGCCAACCAGATGAATCTGGTTCAGGGATGGGATTGCATATCCAACAACAGCTATTACTGTTCGCCGTTTCGGATTGTACATGTGCTGAACGTGCCGGGGGTTGAAGTGAAGTTTCAGGTCAAAGACGGCCGGATCAACGAGGGGTTTGACCCGACTGGGGGCGAGCCGTGGACGAGTGTGGGCGTTGGGAGCACCAACCGGATTGTTCAACTGGTAATCGGCGGCGAACTCAGTCCCACCAACTTCGAATTGGTCGTGACCGAAGGCGCGGACAAAGTGAGCATTCAACCGACTGGCAACCTGACGGCGAGCAATGAACTGACCATTGTTGGAACTGGCGAGAGTGCCGACACTCGGATTGAAGTGCGGCTGAAAACCACCCAAACACCGTTGGCCACGCTACACGTCATGGTGCTACCGTGGGTGACCAATAGCATTGGGATTTTTGAGATTGTAGATCCAGAGTCGTCAGAGACATGCCCGGTTGGTGCCCCGTCTGCTACCAATGTCATCAATGAATTGAACCGTATATTTGCACAAGCTTGTGTGTGTTTTCAGTTGATTGATCTTACTCCCACAAACCTCAGTGTGAACTATCGCTATGACAATGGAGGCGATATAGGGTTACCTGCGATGGTCGGGAACGGGCGCCTGGATCGGTGTGAAAAGGATTCCAATGGTTTGAATGCGTTTCTCGACACATTAGCGTGGGGTATGGCGCACTGGTGCATATATTTTTTCCGTGATAGCGGGATGCACGATGTGGCGGGATGGACTCCGTTGGAGCCAAGCGAACATGGGTGGAGTGGGGTGTTCACGCACCAATATGGAGAGACTATTGCTTTGGTGTTATGGAACACGGCACATGAAATAGGGCATTGTTTGGGGCTGGCGACGCGTAATGACGATGGTGAGGGGCACGATCTAGGGGCTTGGCCCGCTGAGACCGGGAAACTGATGAGACCCTATCTGGACAAACCACCGCCACCACCCGAACCCCGCTGGATGAGACATGAGGATTGGAAGGAAGCAAATAGGACAGCAAAGGGGAGGAGCGGACAATGAACGCGAAGGTATTTTTGTTTGTTTGTTTTGGTTACTTGGTTCTCGTTTTGCCAACGGCATGGTCCAGTAACGTAGTCAGAAAAGTTGATCGTTGGTATTGGTATCCGGAGGAAATAAACGTTGCTGCGATGTCGGAAGCGGAAAGGAACGCGGTGGTCGCT
>Ga0207433_10008178_pt1 | contig 17144 bp, 14 predicted proteins | sample YelNatPaOPGAMG01_FD_187559 | JGI IMG/M metagenome (GOLD analysis project Ga0207433, IMG submission 187559) | Hot spring thermophilic microbial communities from Obsidian Pool, Yellowstone National Park, USA - OP-RAMG-01 (SPAdes) (version 3) | ecosystem: Environmental > Aquatic > Thermal springs... | reverse complement strand
CTTTACCTTTCTTCCCAGAATGTCAAATATTTCAATTTTACCTTTCTCTGTTTCTTGAGAAAGTGAGAAAGCAATTTTTGTCTCGGTAGTGAAAGGATTGGGGAAGACAGAAATTTTGGGCTGGTTTCGTGCCTTTAACTTTGCCAGTTCTTTTATGGTTTCTTCATTTTCACCACGCTTGTAGAAAATGTCTGCAGTGTTTGGATCAATACGATTATCCACCCAGATAAGATGAAGATGATTATTTCGGTCAACCGCAATACGAGGCAGACCGCCACCCGGTGTATAAGGGGGATAAACAACCTGCATCGGCGGGATTGCAAAATTACCAAGGGTATCTATTTTTGTGTAATAAATCGGGAATGTGCCCGAGGCTGTTTGATCTTCCCATACTATATGGAGATACTGCAGAGAATCCATTGCCATATGGGGATTACCGTAACCTTCCAGGTCATACAAAGTTTTTGGACCAATGATAATATTGCCGTTCTGGTTGAGTTTTAAATAATTAATAACCCAAGGCCCATATGGAGTTTGTAAATGGGGATAGACCATATGGATATTCTGACTTCTGTCTGCAATGATTGTAGGCAAAAGACCAGCATCAAGCGCCTTATAGTCAATCAGAAAATTGCCGTCTTTGTCAAGTTTTGTATAAGCAAGACTGTCTGTGGATGTCTTATTCGTGCGATAACCAAGATGGTTATTACCAAAACTATCAACCCCAATGCCTGGCCAGAAAGAGAGAACACCCGCAGGCGAGACTCTTATCCTGGTAATAATCGAATTGCCCATTGAATCCAATTTTGTGAAGTCCATCTGGTTATAACCCGATGGCTCTTCGTCCCAGATGATACATATCTCTTTATACTTGTTAATCACCATTTCAGGAAGGAGGCTGGAGGAGCCTCCTCCAGCCCCACTCACTGCAAGGTGGGATGGGACAAGAACTGAGCCATCATTGGCAAGTTTGGCATGCCATACACCATCGCCTTGTGGCGAGGCATCACGCCAGATGAATTGCACATTATTTGAAGCATCCACAGCCACCCTCGGCAGATGAGAAAAAGATGTATTATTTGAGACATCAGTCTCTGGAATCAGACATCCACCAACACTATCCCTCTTGGAATAGAGAATCTCAGCCGTGCCACTAACCCAACTTCCACTATCCCAGACAGCCCAGACATTATTGAATCCATCTACATCCACATCAGGTTGCATACGAACTTTCATATCTTCGGGCGTGAGCAATATATCATCAGACCAACAGGGGGGATAGGCTTCAAGGAGTAAGCAGTAGGCAGTAAACAGTAAGCAGTAAAATGATTTTGGCATCATCTTATGGACTCCAGCCATATAGACCAGTTCTTTGATAATCGTGGTGGAATTGAGGCCACTCAAGCAAATATTGAGTAACTCTGCTATTGAGATTCTTCCAGATATGGAGATAACCATCGGACGAAGAGAAAATAATCTCGCTCTTTCTATCACCATCAATATCACCGATGACTGATGAAGAATGGGTATAACCAAAAAGGGGCAGAGGGAAGGGTAGAATCAATTCCTTGCGGTAATTGAATGCATAAATATATTGGTTATTTGCCCCGATTATAATATCCAGATATCTATCGCCATTGATATCGGCAATTGCCGGGGAGGTGCGGACCATTGTGCTGGGTGAAATGATATATGACCAGGGTGGAATAGGCTCACCATTGTCATTCCTCCGTAAATTAACCGCACTTCCATCATTGCCAAAGGTTATCTCAACACCAGGATATTGTGGTGCTGGATGAATATCCCCCACTGCCGGTGAAGAGTTTATCGGTCCTTCGGTCAATCGCTCCCAGAGGAGTTGGTCATTCTGCACATCATAAGCACGAATATAATTATCAGCACAACCCACAATCACCTCTGCATAATTGTCATTATTTAAATCTGCCAATGCGGAAGTCATCAGAGGATTTCCATAATCTAATGTCATCACTAAACCATTGTGATTAAAAACCTCGGTTTTACATGAAGGCAGGTCTGCCCGGTAATAGGAAATAATTATTTCTTTGTTACCGGTGCCGGATATTTCCCCTATTGAAGAACCAACAATGCCTTTCCGAACAGGTATTGATGAAGAAAACGAATAAATTAGGTTTCCTTCATAATTATAAACAAAAACCTTTAACGGGTGAAATTCGTGGCCTAAAAAAGAAGAAGCAACAACTACAATATTCAACGCCGTAGAACCCGGGACTTCTATCCGTCCTATTGCCGGTAAACCGGTAAATGAATAATCCGCACTCGGAACAGGAACAGCCCAGGCAAGCGAAATGTTTGTGCCATCGTTTAAATAAACCTTGAGCGATTCTGGAGAAACTGCGACTATGTCAACATAACCATTGGCATCAATATCTGCCAGTGCCACTCCATAGACACCAATGAGACACCGGGGCCAGCCATTAAGGATGTGTCCATCTTTATCAAAAATATAAATTGAATCCAAACTCGCATAGACAATTTCTGCTGCGGGAGTGTTATCAAGATTGGCAATTGCGGGTTGTGAAAAACCCGTGACTTTCCTGGGCCAACCCGGTTGATTCGGATAGAGGACAACCTTTCTTGTTATTGAAGATTTATTGTTATATTCCCAGGACTCCTGAATTTGATTATCAGGGTCTGCCATCACCTCAATTTTACAATCCCCAATCTCACCGTAAAAGCCCGGATGGGTCTCTCCGGTATTCCAATAGACTGTAGTAACTACCGAAGTGCGGGGTTTGACTTCGGCAATGGTTGTAGTTTCTTCCCAGATAAGTGTCCCTGATGGAATATGCTCAACCCTTATTCTAACCCGAACATTATTGGCGGTTATATGGCCAATATTAAAGACTTTTGCCGTAATCGGAATCGTCGTACCACTTGAGGGATATGGATAAGGTGATAATAATTCAATATCAATCCCCTGTGGCCTTACTACCAAATCAGGTAAATTAGGATAGGCAGTATAATCCCCCAAATCCAGGGCCGGGTCACCTAACAGACAATAATCTAAGCCACCTAAAAAAACAGCACATCCCAAAACCATTTTACCTAAAATCCAATCCTGATAACGCAGGCATCTTTTTATGCATAAAAGTCCAAAATTTGCTGTAAATGGTGATGTAATATTGGTCGCACCGTAAAAAGCCACACTACCACCGTCTTCTTTGAAGAGGAAATGTTCACCGAGCGAAGTTCCTCCGGGATATCCGCTATGGTTAGGCTCACTATGAAATGGATGGTCCCACTGAAATTTTGCAGTTAGACAGGCAAAACTCAAAATGCTGGGTAACTGGGTTCTGTTGCTCAAATTTTTTACATAACCTGTATCATATCCAACCCACTCACCAGCCCCACCATGGTCATAATACACACCAATTATCTCCCCGAGATTCAGATATTTCTGAATACTTTCCGCAAACGCCTGAGAATTCCCAATCTGACTCCACCGAATTACAATAGTCCCATAATTTATATCCGTAAAGTAAGGTATTGAGTTCAAAACATACCAGTCAAATTCAGAAGGATTTTGAAGGATTCCCCCCGCAATGAGCAATCCTCTGCGCCGCCAGTCACCAAGAGCAGGATATTTTTCGTAATTTATTGTCTTTTGGACAATGGTAATTAAATCTCTTGCATTTCTTTCTTTCACTGGCCAGCGGCCGAGCATTATATCATCAATCCAGTCATCGGGCGTGCTGAGATGCCGAAAATAATACTCTTGAGCATCCAACCAGGGCAACTGGAATCCCGGATTATAAACTATACTCAACTTTGCCGGCACATAGTCCCAATCCCCAATAAACAAACAATAGGCAAGATGACCGTCAGGAGATGAGTATGCCTTCCAGTTATTGTAGGCATAAATAAGAAAATCTCTTAACTGGGCTGCGGAATCTGGTGCGTGTTGAGGGAATTGCTCAAAAATATCTTGCACCTTCACAATTCCCACATCAAACCGATTATGCTCAACCCGCCATTGGGCAAAATCATAAATCCATTTCTCAGTAGTTTTATTATTGAGAAAATCAAAATGGGTGACGATAATATAATCTGCAACATTTTCAGGATTCAACAAATCCGTGTAAAAGTGGACTGCCGGCGGTGGAGGAGCGGGAACCGATTTATCAATCCCCGGATAGTTCAAAAGTATCTCTCTGCCCATATCCTCAAATGGTCCAAGACCATTGAGATTGGGGAATTTTTTACCGGTATATTCAATCTTCAAATCTATTCCCGTATAAAAATACATCAGTTTCTTTTGTGGGTTAAACTGCACTGGATATAAGAATACCTCCAAAACCCTCTGGTCGCGCCAATGCCCATCACTTTTGATTTCGTAAAACTTGTTCGGATAGAGTGTATCCTTCTGATAAAATGTGGTATCATAGGTATAGACCTCTTTGAAATAAAAGATTCCACCTGAATCTTCAAAAACAATCCGTGGTATTGGATAAAGCAAATAATTATCAAAGAGTATGCAGTCAACCGGATAAACTGTAATATTAAAACCACAAGAATCAGGCACAGCGATTAAAAGGCTGAGATACGGAATCTGCGGTTTGCCTGCCCGTGTTGTATCACTGTCTAATTCTGATTCCGGAATTGTAATCTGCTGGAAATTTTTGTTATCAATCACAGTATCATTTTTGTTAAAGCCGTAAACCATAGTTTTAATAAATAGACAAGCAGTATCCGACTTCATCACTTCCTTCTTTGGTGCCAAGGGTTCATCAGACCAGCCGATGACCCTTTGCCAGCCGGCACTTAAGATGCTGACCATAATTATCCCCAATGTTATAATCCTCTTCATTTTAACCCTCCCTTCTGAGACAGATGGCTAATCTTTGGGCATCTCGCTCCCTCGGGTTCTGTCTGCTTAAATTTAAGTACGATAAACCTGCCCGCCGCTTCGCTTTGGCAGGCGGGTCGCACCGCTACAATTTGAAACTTCACCCGAGGTAATATTAGCCCACATTCGCCTCTCCAGAAAGATTAAGAATGAATCTTGTGTGTGTCGGATAAGAGGAGAAGTCACTGGCATAGGCATCACCTTTAACTATCATAACTATATGCAAGTTTTTCCATTTGTCAAGGGACAGTTACGAAGCGGTGGTAAAAATTGGGCTTTCGGTTTTTCTCTGTAATTGATAATTACGCCATTACGCCAATTGGCGTAATGCCAGTAATACAAATCCAAAACCAAATTGGTAAGTAAGAGGTAAGTTTTTCCCAAAAGTGTGGGTAAACTTCATTCCCTTACGATTAAATTACTAATTGGGGATAGAAGCGAATATCAGATTATTAGAAAATCAGGAAGAAGGATATCAGAAGAACAGAATATCGGGCTTTATAACTAATATTCTGATACCTGATATTCTCTACCTGATAATCTGATTTTCAGATTTCCTAATTATATCCTTGCCGAGGCACAATATAGGGCGGTAGTGGTTATCGGACTGATCTCTTAAAACACCTGGGCCGAAAATCTGTAAATCTCGGTATCTTTTAACTTATAGGCATCTCTTGGCAGACCCGCCTTTTCACAGGTGTGTTCTAAAAATTCTATAACATCCCAGCCATATTCGGTAGCAACCTGTGGCAAGAGCAGACCACTATAGTAACCACGCCGAATAATGAGTCCATCCCGACCAATCAAAATCTCTTTTATATCCTTCACCCTCTCAAATGGAGTGAGCACAGAAATTTCAATCTCCAATTCAGGTAGTTCATCTTCCGTTACCGGATTGAATCTCGGGTCTTCCAGGGCAGCCGCCCTTGCCATCTGCTGGCAGGAGATATAAAGGGGTTGGTCTGCATAGATATGCCCAATACATCCCCTTAAGTTACCGTGTTTATTTATTGTTACAAAGACACCAAAAGGCTCTTTCAGTTTTTCGGGAATATCCTTGAATTCCGGTATCTTCTTACCTCTCACAACTGCCTCAATCGTTTTCCTTGCGATTTCCTTAAGTTTCATCTTTTCTTCCTCTGTAAAACCGAGGTCCACTCCCACCTTTTGTTCCTCTCCATCCTTTAAAAACGCCGCCGCCAGATAACCGACCACCTGGCTGTAATCACCGGTTACATTTCCACTCGTTGCATACATCAGGATTTTCGCCTTATCCGCCCCCATCTTCTTTGCCACAAGCATTGCGGTAATAATTGGACCTCCCCCACATGCTTCACAACTATCATTGCTGAGCCTTTTGTATAAAAGTTCGGGGGCAAATTTACTCACCGCATCAATTACCTGATTATCAAGTTCTTCAGCGGTTTTCTGAGAATGATAATGGGAAAGGTCGGAACTTGCAACAAGCAAAACCTTCTTTCCCTTAATCGCCTTGAAGATTGCCTCGCTCAAAACCTCGCAGGTTTTCAGGTCCTGTGTTCCCATTACAATTTCCACACTCTTAAATTTTTTCAGGACGGTCTGTAAAAATGGAACCTGAATTTCCACTGAATGTTCCTCAGAATGAGCAAGCGGGTCGTAGGTCAAAACTTTAGAATTTTCTTTTATTATCCGCTCGGCGAGTTCTAAATCGTATTCCACAATACCAAGAGGAGTTTTCCTGCCCCTCATCTTATCAATTGATGCACCATAGAAACCATGGTGATGACTCGGTCCGATGATTATCACATCATCATACTCTTTATCCAGAACCGCCTTATAGGCAAAGGCGGCAATCGGCCCGGAATACATATACCCGGCATGGGGTGAAATCAATCCATAGACCTCGCCGGCGATTTTGGTCCGGGCATTCTCAAGGAATACCTGAATTGTTTTTCTTAAGTCCTTCTCTTGACCCGGATACCATGAGCCCGCATGGATTGATTCCCGATATTCTTTCGCACTACAATCTTGTATCATAATCAACACTCCTGTAAAAATTATGAGAATGAAATCTTTCAAAATTCTCATTCTAAGATTGAAAACTTCCACCGACCAAAGCCCGTGAGATAAATCCAGCAGTTATTGCCTTTAAAATATCAGGGAGAATAAATGGCAAGACCCCGCTGATTATTGCCTGTCTCCAACCGAAATGGAGGTAGAACATAAGGTGTAAGGCACCAAACAGGTAAATAATGGAAATTGCCCCGAACATTATTAAAATCTGGAAATGAATCTTATGATTCTTGAATGCCAGAAGTCCAACCAAAACTGAGGCGGGAATAAAACCGATAATATAACCGGTTGTTGGTCCAAATGGAAGCGCGGGTTTAAATCCCGAAAACCAGGGAACACCCGCAATCCCCAGCAGAAAATATAAGAGCATACTCAGTCCACCATAATAGCCTCTCAGAAGAATTCCTGCCAAAAGAACCACAAAGACCTGCCCGGTAATCGGAACTGGAGTAAATGGAAGCGGAATTCTAATCTGGGCCGAAATGCCCGTAATACCTGCAAAGATAAAAGATAAAAGAATCTTTTCTACCAGAACCAGTTCTTTCAGCCATCTATAATAACCTATCGTCAATGCTGTTATCCTCGCCATCTTACCTCCATATAATATTCTAACTAAAATATTCCTAAAGTCAACCCTTTTTATAACAGAGCCTTACCCAGTCAAATGCCTCAACGGTGAATTTAATAAATTCCCTCAACTCTTTTTGATTCTTTTTTAAAGCGGTATTCAAGAGATTGCCGAGCAGTTTATCTTCAATCTCAAATTCGGGATAAGCGGACTTATAGACCCTTAATAAATTATCAAAGATTATTTCCAGTTCACCCCGGCTGAATTTCCGCAAGAATATTTTATTGGGGATAAATCGCAGTAGAGACTCATCTTCACCCGGTGTCTTTGCAATGAGGAGAAGAATGTGGGTATCCTTGTAGGCATACGGGGTAGGACGAACTTGATTGTGTAGCATTGTATCATTAATCATTTTAAGGGTTTCATCATTTAATGAAATTCTTATTAAACCCTCAAGAAATGCCCATCCCCTTTCCCTTAAATTGTATTCATATATATGGTTTATCTCCTCGAATTCGTCAATTATAAGAACCAATCCACCCATTCCAAGATTATTTACAATATAACTTATCCCGCTCAACAGATAATTATAAAAATCCGCCGCGGTTGAGAAGTCATAGAGGGCAGGAATTTTCTGACCACCCCTTACCCGATATGGTGAAAGCGGGTCGGTTGCATACTCCTTTGTTGATTCTCCTTCAATCCACTGCCAGAAGACCTCGGCGTGGAGGTCCTCTTCCTCTATCTCTTTTATCCTTTTCAAAACCGGAGCAAAAAAACAATGGTCATTTATTTCAATCCCCCCAGCCATTCTCAAAAGGTCGCGATAACTGTATTCACAATTTTCTTTTATATACCGAAGATTATAAACAATTTCGTGATACACCTTCTTGGGGCGATATGGCGGTGTCTCATGAATATGTAATTCGCAATAGGTCGTGGGAAAACCCTGTTTCAAGGCAAGATGGCGCAAATATTCTGCAAGATGACTTTTTCCTGAACCATACTCACCCTCAATGACCATAACCCCACCCTTCCCCTCTTTCAATGCATCAAGGGCAATCTGAAACTGCTTTATTTCATAATTCCTGCCAAATGTGAAGTATTCAACATCCTGATGTGGAACAATCCCCAGCCGAAATGCCTCAAGGAGTCGCCTTGATGAAATTCTATCAAGTTCCTTCTCTTCTATCTCAAGGGGCTTTAACCACTTTGTAGGAAGCCAGAGGCAGAGACCGCTACGAAATTTTACCCGCGATTCAATACCATCCCATCTCTGCTCTATGACAATTCCCTCGCCGAAGATATTATGAAAGACTGTATTAAAATTCTTCCTGTTCAACTTCTTCTTTATCTTTCTTTATAAGCATACTTCCCGTTGCCCTAAGAATTTGCCGGGCAGTATTTATATCTATCGGTTCATTATTGGCTTTCAGTCTCTGGAATGCCTCAATTATTCCCACAACAAATAGCCGGCGATAACTCATATCAAGGTGTTGCATCTCAAGTGCCGCCCTTACCATATTCTTCACCGACTTATCAAAAGAATCGTGGTCAAATTCAAATGAATATGCAGATTCAAATACTACCGCCAGTTTTTTGCTCAAATTTAATAAAAACTCTTCCGAACTTATTCCCATATCTTCCAAGTTTATCTTCACACCCATTGGGTTTATTTTGGTAAAACTTGAGCGGAGTCTCTGGTTTAATGCCTCGTAAACACCACCGGTCCCCTCCAATAGTTCTCGTTCATCAGGCACCGCATAAAAAAACATTGCCCCGGGCAGACGGGAATTCCCGCACTCATCAATGATCTGCCTTAAATTATCAAGTGCCCTTCTCTTGTCCTTTGCGGATTGAATACTCATCCCCCTCTCTGCTTCATCAAAGAGAAGGATAAGGCCACTGTAGCCGATTGAGTTTATAAACTGGATTAAACTCCTCAACATTCTAAAGGCAGTTGTGCGGTCAATCCTCTCTGATATCCGATACCTCAATTTCAATTCCCTGGGAATCTCCTCACCCTTCAGGTATTGAATCAATGAGGAGAAACCTTCCTCATCTTCATTGGCAAGATTCATCAATGCCCCTTTTATTCCATTTGTATAACTTATACTCTCCAAATTCTTAATCAAAGAAAGGAAGTTCTTTTCTTCCCTCACCCGGTAATACCACTTGCGTAAAAGGACATCAATGCCCATCTCCCAGGGTTTGAGCATCTCCTCTATATTAAGGGCTGATGTGATATTGGAGACAATTCTTTTATACACCAATTCCAGACGGTCAAAAGGACATTCGGTTCCGCTTAAAGGCACATAACTTGTTACATAGTTGTATTTCCAGGCAAGATTGCGGACCGAATATAAAAAATGGGTCTTGCCTCCGCCATAACTGCCGGTGACCAATTTGAAAGAGGAGAGATTACACTTCAACACATCATTGAGATATTCATCTTCAATTACCTTTAAATATGGTTCAAGCCCAACCGTGAAATATTCAATGCCGAATTCAGGCGGTGTCCCGCTACCGGCAAGTTTGTGGATGATTGCCTTGGCAATGGTCTGATTTATTTCCATCTAATCTTCCTCCGCAAAGGAGATATAAGAATAGTAAGTCCCTTCCCCTTCTTCGTTATCAGGTATCCACAATGCCCGCCTTTTATCGGTAGTCGCATCAAAGGTTGCCACATAGAAATGGGGTTTTCTTTCGGAGAGTTCTGAATTCTTATAGAGATATAAGAGATAGGAAAGTTTTATCCTTGAAAACTCGCTGAAATTCTCTTTTTTAGGGTCAATAAAAAACTGCGGTGATTGTTTCAATAGCACATACTCATTGAGAATATCCAAAAGGGGAATCTTCTCCCCATAGGTTTTGCCAGATAAAATTATTCGCCTCTTGTATGCCTTCTTCATATCATAATGGAATTCCCTGGGCTCAAACTTTACCTTTTTTAAGTCCTCATCATAACTCTTTATAACTTTGTAAATTGTCTGGGGCTCAAGTGAAATTTTTGATTTTATTCTTTCAATCTGAGGGCCAAAATACAATATTGCCTCGCCAAATTCAAAATTAAGATTCAAGGTGTAAAATCCAATTCTTAAATTGGGAAATTGCCCCCTTATCACTATATTATCCTTTTGAAAAAGTTCTTTAATCCGTTCACCAACGAGAAAACGGAAATCTTCTTTTGCCTTTTCAATCACAAGTTTCTCCTGTTCAAGCCAGTTTATTAAAGAGTTCTTCAGGCTGAAATCGGGTAAATTATTTGCCAGTTTTGAAATCTCTGACAATTTCTTCTCTATTAAATAGACATTTTCAACGGGCTTCTCCTTGAGCCGGGCATAACTATTAAGCAATCTATTTATCCGGTTTGAATTTTTTATCAACCCCTTGAATCCCTCTACGATTTCCTTCATCTCGTAACTCCCCGGTTATAATCTCTGAACATACATCAGGGGCTTTACCCCTGAAACCTCGCCCCTCACGCTTCCCTCTCCCCGTTAAAACGGGGAGAGTCCGCCATACTTCTTGGCGGATAAGGTGAGGGGTCCCTTTTTAATTTATTGAAAGTATAGGAATTTTTCAAATTCCTATACCTGAACAAGGACAAACCCTGTGGTTGTCCGTTTTTTTTATCCGCGTCATCCATTATTCTATCCGTTTGAATCTAAAGTTAATAATATGCAAAGATTACCTAATGTCAATACACAAATTTAAAAAATTCACAGTGATTGAAAAGGCGGATTTAATATCTGAGTAAGTGGTTAAAATACGAAAATAATTTAATACAATGTTATTCGCTCTTTTAGAAATTCTGGTGAAATTTTCCCTTCTGCAACAAGTTTGCGTTTTGCCTGTTCCATATCCTGCATGCCAAATTGCTTACCTGTCTGGATAATTGACTCAATTTGATAGACCTTTTGTTCGCGAATTAAATTACGAACCGCCTGGGTCGCAATAAGAATTTCAAATGTGGCAATCCTTCCGGGCTGGTCTTTACGAGGATAAAGTCTCTGGGCAATTACACATTGGAGGGATTCGGAGAGTTGAACCCGAATCTGGTCCTGCTGGGTTGTGGGGAAAACATCAATCACCCGGGTAACGGTTTTTGCCGCGCTTGATGTGTGCAGTGTCGCAAATACAAGGTGCCCGGTTTCCGCTGCAGTGAGTGCCAGACCGATGGTCTCCAAGTCACGCATCTCCCCCACCAAAATATAATCGGGATCTTCACGAAGGGCACTCCTCAGGGCACTGGCAAAAGAATGGGTATTCGTGCCCACCTCGCGCTGATTTACTACACAATTTTTTGAATTATGAATAAACTCAATCGGGTCCTCAATAGTAATGATGTGTCCGTCTTTGTTCGTATTTATGTAATCAATCATTGATGCCAGTGTTGTTGACTTACCACTGCCCGTGGGGCCGGTCACTAATATTAAACCATAATCAAGGTCAATCAATTCCTGAATCACCTTGGGCAGCCCTAAACTTTCCATACTGGGAATCTTTTCTGGTATCAATCTGAATACCGCGCCAATCCCATTTCTTTGGTGAAAAACATTGACCCTGAATCTACCAACATCAACTAATTGTAGTGAAAAATCAATTTCCTTTTCTCGGTTTAATTCTTTCAACTGTTCTTCGTCAAGAATATCGAATAACAACTTCTTAGCAGCTTCTCCCGAAATGATATCATTACTTATTTTATTCATCTGACCATTTACTCTGAGCATTATTGGCGAACCTGCGCTGATATGCAAATCACTCGCCTGATGGTCAGCAGCGAACTTCAACAATTTTTTTATCTCTTGCATAAAATCAGTCATTCTTTTTCTCTGAATTGCTCAAGTTTAATAATTATTTCAACCCTTGCCTGTTTTAACACAGGCTTGCCGTCCCGGCCGGTGGTCTCAATTAATGCCTTATCATCATAGATAGTAATCGTGACTTTTTCTTTAAATTGGTTAAATATCTCTTCAGTTTCCTTCGCCAAATAGTATTTGTCTAAAAGTTCATTTATTTTATTCGGGTCGGCACCAGAAACCATAACTTCTTTCTTTGTATAATTTTTTAATTCCTCAATTGCAATTTGATTTGTTGGGTCACCAATGGCAATATAAATTTTATCATTGCTTTCATAGAGTGGCAGCACACAGTTATCGTAAAGCAATTTTTCAGGAAAGGAGTTGATCAACCCGCTATCAAGCACCTCGGGATGAATTTCAATAAACGGAATTGATGCCTGTTCGCTCAATATCCAGACCAGGTCTGGCGGTGAAATATATCCCAATTCAATCAATATCTCCCCCAGGCGCCTATGACTTCCTTGCTGAATTTTCAGTGCCCTTTCAAGTTGTTCTTCATTAATTAAGCCACTCTTTAGCAACAGTTCACCAATTCTTGAACCCAATTTAACCTCCGATTATTTCAAAAAATATTAGCCAAAATCCAATTTCATAAATCCAGCCCTTAATACATAAGCAAAAATCGTGCCCGAAAAACTGTGGAAATTTCATTATATTTTTATCAGTAAATGATTCAGGAATAAACAGATGTCCGGTCTGTACACATTTCTTTTAATGTTCTGCCCAGACAGACCTTATCTATTGGAACTAAAATATCCAATGGGGTAAATTCAAAAAAAACCGGGCATCGCAAGATTACCGTAAAATATTCCCTTGACATTGATAAAAATTTATGTAAAATTGGAAATGGTTTTAAATGAGAGAATTGCCCTGATCACCGGTGGTGCAACTGGAATCGGTGCCGCAATATCCAAAAAATTTGCCGAAAATGGTGCCAAAGTAGTGATTGGTGATATTGATGAAAAGACGGGGGTTGAAAAAACTAAAGAAATTGGAGAAAATGCCCATTTCTATCTATTAAATGTTTCGGATGAGGATTCGGTGAATAGAGTGGTTGATGAGATTGTCAAAACTTATAAAAAGATAGACATTCTAATCAACAATGCGGGAATTACAAATGACCGCTTGGTGCTAAGGATGACAAAAGAAGACTGGATGCGGGTGATTGAAGTCAATTTAACCGGAACCTTTTTGGTCACAAGGGCAGTCTCTAAATATATGATAAAAGAGCGATACGGCAGGATTATAAACATCAGCTCGGTTATTGGTCTAATTGGTAATGCCGGGCAGGCAAATTATGCAGCAAGCAAGGCCGGGATTATCGGATTTACAAAGTCCTGTGCCAAAGAGTTTGCTTCAAGAAACATTACCGTAAACGCCATTGCACCGGGATTTATTGAAACCCGAATGACAGAGGTTTTGCCCGAGAATGTCAAAGAGGCATACCTGAAACTCATTCCCCTGGGCCGATTTGGCAAACCCGATGATGTTGCCGAACTCGCCCTATTTCTTGCCTCTGACCGGGCCGGTTATATTACCGGTCAGGTAATTGCCCTTGATGGTGGAATGGTAATGTGATTAAAAAGAATACCAATGTTTGTAAATCCGTATCACAATCCGCGCCTATTCGCGGGCTTTATGAAACAAAGTATGAAAGGAGAGAAAAATGGCATTATTTGATGATGTCCGAAATATAATTGTGGAACAATTGCATGTTCCACCTGAGAAGGTAAATCCTGATGCAAAATTTATTGAAGACCTTGGTGCCGACTCACTTGATACAGTAGAACTGATTATGGCATTTGAAGAGAAATTCAATATCCAGATTCCTGAGGAAGACGCCCAGAAACTTGATACGGTGGGTAAGGCAATTGCCTATCTTGAAGAAAAGTTGGGTTCAAAATGAAACGTGTCGTCGTAACTGGTCTTGGTGCAATCACTCCCCTGGGCAATGACTTAAAGACAACCTGGGAGAATATGCTGAAAGGAAAGAGCGGAATTGACTTAATAAAATCATTTGATACTTCAAATCACAGCGTAAAAATTGCGGGTGAGGTAAAAGATTTTCATCCCGAGACAAAGATTGACCCCAAGACCTTAAAGAGACTTGACCGGTGTGTCCAGTTATGCCTTTGGGCAACGCTTGAGGCGGTTGATGATGCCCGGATTGATTTTAATAAATATGACAAAACCGAAATCGGAGTTATAATCGGTTCAGGAATCGGTGGTCTGTTAACCTGGGAAGAAGAACATATTAAATTTATGAATCAGGGGCCCGCGCGTGTTTCACCATTTTTAATTCCAATGATGATTCCGGATATGACCTCTGGTTATGTAGCAATCTATTACGGACTAAAGGGTCCAAATTATACTACAGTTTCAGCCTGTGCCTCAGGGGCTCATGCAATCGGCACTGCATTCAGGGAAATCAAACTGGGCAATGCCTCGGTGGTCGTCACCGGGGGTGCAGAAGCACCTGTCACGCCTTTTGCCCTTGCGGGATTCAGCAATATGCGTGCCCTTTCCCGCCGTAACGACGAGCCCCAGAAGGCATCAAGACCATTTGATAGAGACAGGGACGGCTTTGTAATGGCTGAAGGTGCGGCGACCCTCATTCTTGAAGAGTTGGAATTTGCCAAAAAACGCGGGGCAAAAATATATGCCGAGATTGTCGGTTTTGGGGCAACCGGTGATGGTTATCATATTACCGCACCATCCCCGGAGGGCGAGGGCGCACGGCGGTCTATGGAGCGGGCAATAAAAGAGGCTGGTTGCCGGAAGGAGGAAATTCAATATATTAATGCCCATGGAACTTCAACCGACCTGAATGATAAATTTGAGGCAAGGGCAATAAAGGATCTTTTCGGAACCTATGCCTCAAAGATTGCAATAAACTCTACCAAGTCAATGATTGGACACTCGCTGGGTGCTGCGGGTGCGATTGAGGCGGCGGTCACGGTTCTTTCCATATATCACAAAAAGGTGCATCCGACAATAAATCTGGAAAACCCTGACCCCGAATGTGAGGGTCTTGATTTTGTAACAAATCTGCGGGAAATGGAAATTGACTATGCCCTATCCAATTCACTGGGATTCGGCGGTCATAATGTAACACTCTGTCTTAAAAAATTTGTTGAATGAGGAAGAAAAAGGTGATCGGCGTCGGTGGGAATATCGGTTCCGGAAAGACCACGGTTTCTCAAATATTTCGCGAGTTTGGTGCCCATTGTATTTCTGCGGATGAAATAGGCTGGCGAGTCTTACCAGAAATTAAAGAAAAATTGAAAGAAAATTTTGGCGCGCAAATTTTCACGAAGGATACAGTTGACCGAAAAAAATTGAGGGAGGTCGCCTTTAGAAGCAAAGAAAATTTGCGCATCCTGAATTCCCTCTCCCATCCAATTCTTATCAAAAATCTTGTTACCGAATTAAAAAAAATAAAATCGGGAATGGTAGTGATAGATGCCGCACTTCTCTTTGATTGGCCAGAAGTTTACAAAATGGTAGACTTTCCTATTCTTGTTCGGGCAAAGAAATCTCTGATGAGAAAAAGGGCACTTCAGCGCGGTATTGATGAAAAAATTTTCAATCAGATATTAACTACCCAGAAAAGCGAAAATGAGATGGCACAGATGGCAAGGTATATAATCGTAAACAATGGCACTCTTGCGGTTTTGAGAAAGAAGTGCCAGAAGATATTTGAGGAGATGAAGAATGATTGTTGAGTGTTCCGGTTGTCATACAAAGTATAATATTGATGAAAACAAAATTCCACCAGCCGGGATAAAGGTTCGTTGCCATAAGTGCGGGACAATTATTTTTTTAAAGAAGGAGATTTTAAAACCACCTGAACCAGTGGTGAAAGAAACTGAATTTCCACCACCGCCGGAAGTAAAACCACCAACTCCGGAAGTTACCCCACCAAAACCGCCGGAACCAGAAATACCCCAACCACCAGAGCCAAAAATTCCAGAAACTCCGGTTGTAACAAAACCTGAAGTCGTTTCAAAACCTCCAACCCCGCCCGTAAGTGAGATGAGCGAGGAAGACAAGAAATGGCACGAAAGGGCAAAAAGACTTGCCAAGGCACTTGCCTCAGATTTAGTTTTGTATAATCAGGAAAAGGTTGAACAGGGTCTGCGTGATGGAACTCTGGTGCAACTTTTGGGTGCCGAGATAAAACGTTCCTGGGAATACTACTGCCAGCAAATTCCCAAACATATTGTAGAAAGCACTGACTATTTTAGAGAACAGTTGAACAAAATTGTGGGGAAAGGGAAGGAGATATTTAAGTAGTCCACCTCCTGACCTGAGCTGCGCATAAAAATCCACTTATTTTAAGGTATAGGAATTTGAAAGATTGCTTCGGTCGCTTCGCTCCCTTGCCTAACCTGCGGTTAGAGCACTATACTTAATAATGAAATTTCTCATTATAGAAAAGAAACGGACAACCATAAAGGTTGTCCCTGCGAAAACATTGGAATGACACCACTTGTGGTGTCATGACCGCACAAGTGCGGTCAATCCAAATTGTAGGGACAGGCTTGCCCCTGTCCGCAGGGGTTTCAGGGATGAAACCCCTGATTATGTTCCTGTATAGGAATTTCAAAAAATTCCTATACAGCAGATAAGGAAAATTTCATTATAGAAAAGGACAAGATACATCAGGGACATTCGTAATGCCAAAGATAGTGCACAACCTATGGCAACCCTCACCTTTATCCTCTCCCTTTCCAAGGGAGAGGGTTAGGGTGAGGGATGGGGGTTT
>Ga0207433_10008169_pt1 | contig 17155 bp, 16 predicted proteins | sample YelNatPaOPGAMG01_FD_187559 | JGI IMG/M metagenome (GOLD analysis project Ga0207433, IMG submission 187559) | Hot spring thermophilic microbial communities from Obsidian Pool, Yellowstone National Park, USA - OP-RAMG-01 (SPAdes) (version 3) | ecosystem: Environmental > Aquatic > Thermal springs... | reverse complement strand
AACTTTTTATTGAAAATCAAATACAGCATAACCTTTTCTTTTTCTTTTTTCAAAATTATTTTATGGAAATTTTTGGCATCGAATTTCAAGAGCTATTGTTTTCAATTTTTTTACCTTTCCTTTTTTTCTACATTTTGCTATACGCTTTACTCACAAAATCCAAGATTTTTGGTGAAAAAGTAAATAGGCTTAATTCTCTTTTGGCTTTAGTGATTTCCGCTCTAGGAATTTTTTCACTTTATTCTCTAGGTTTTTCTTACTGGCTTCCTTTTCTTGCTGCATTTTTGGCAGTGGCAACTTTTGTTTTTATGTTCTTTTTTGGTGTGGGTGGTTATGGTGTCAAAAAGACCTCTACCTATATTTCAGGGGAGGCTTTCAAAACAGAGGATGAGAAAAGATTTGAAGCAATAAAGAAAAATTGTGAAGAAATTTGGAATGAGTTTGAGAAAGAAAGCGACATAAATAAGAAAGCAGTCTTGCTTTCAAGATTTGAAAGCGAAGTCAATAATTTAAAGCCTTTAGCAGAAAAGCTTGGTAAAAGCCTTTATGACTTTCCTTGGTACAAAAGATATGAAGAATTGAAGTTGGGGAGATGAATGATTCTACAGTTTTTGCTATTCTTACTTTCTTTCTTGCTTTTTTTTGGCTTTTTGAAAAAAATCAAAGTTTTTTCTAACACTATTAATCTTATCGTTTCAGTTGTGATCGCCTTTTATGTATTGTTTGCTTCAACTTATTATACTGAAGAAGTAATTTGGATTGTTAGTGGTCTTTTCCTTTTCATCTTTATAATTTTTATTTTTGCGCTAATTTACCTAGCAAGAAAGAAATGAAAAGTATTTATCGGTAAAAATTTAAATTAAATTTATGGAAAGAAAGCTTGTGTTCTTATTAATTTTTCTTGCTTTACTAATGAGTCCAGTATTTGCTCAAGACATACTAGCTACAATCTCTTCCCTTCTCACACCTTTTGTCGGTGTTATATTCATCTTGATCTTCGTTTTAATTTTGCTGGCTGTAGGTGGTGTTTTACCAAAACCAAGTGGTAGGTTCCCCTTTGGCCTAATAGCTTTTCTTGTGTTAATCGTTCTACTTTTTGTCATACCTCTATTTATTGAATACCCTCAATATCTGTCAGTTCCGAAAGATTTTCAGCATTGGGAGTTTCCACCAGCAGCTAAAGATGTTTTACAACTTATAGGTTTGCCTAGAGAATGGGGATACGTGCCTGCAATAATCTATTTATTCATATTACCATTTGCTGCAATTTATGCCCTTGTCTGGGCCTTCCTCATTACACTCGAAATTTTTCCACAGAGAAATGTTAATAGAATTTTAGCTTTGATAATAGCTTTCATGACAATTCCTATGGGTTGGTTTACTAAAATTGTTTGGGTTTTGTTCAGTTTTATGGGTGTTTGGTCACTACTTCTCTTTGTCGCTACTTTTATTGTTGGTATCTTCTACCGTGGGGCCGGAGTTGCTGCAAAGCAACAACAAGAATTCAAAAAATATGCCTATAGTGTAAGAAAAAGAATAGAACAAATGATTGATGAGTTGGGTGACATAAAGAAATTACCATCAACGGAGAGAAAATCTCAGTTATCAAGATTTCTTATAAATTATGAAACAGATTTAAGGGTTCATGATGCTTGGACAGAAGCGTGGAATGCGAGAGAAGACCCAACTGATGCGAATATAGATAATGTAATAAATAAGTTAAAAGCAATTGCGAAAAAATAAATTCTAAACAACTCTTAATTTTTCTATAAAACCAACTTAATTATATGTGGTCTTTTGCTCAAAAGAAAAAAGTCGAGATTGATAAAAGAAAAGGAATTTCAAAAGAATATGTAGAATTTCTTCTTCAAGAGCAAAGGCTAAGAGAGCCAAAAAGCTGGTATGAAAAACTTTGCAAATTCTCAGAAGTTCTGAGGATAAAACCATCGAAATCTATGGAAGAAAAACTCAAGCTTGACATAGCCTTTTCTTCTTTAAATGTTAGCCCAACAGGTGTGATTTCAGCTTCAATCTTAGCTTTCTTGCTAGCTTTTGTAGCAATCATTCCTTCAATTTTCTTAACAAAAGATGTCTCTACGGCAATTTTCTTCTTTTTAATTCCTGTTGCTCTTTTCTGGTATCTTTACACTTACCCATCTTTTCAAGCAAATGTCACAAGAATCCAAGCAGGAGAAGAAGCTATAAAAATCATTCTTTACATGTCGATTTATCTCAAGCTCAACCCAAGCTTGGAAGGTGCAATAAATTTTGCAATTGAACATTCAAAAGGTCCGATAACAGAAGACATAAAAAAAGCGATGTGGGATTTGCATACAGGTAAATACAAAACAGTGGAAGAAGCTTTGGGCAAATACACTCAAAAATGGGTTTGGTGGAATGAAGATTTTGTTCGAGCCTTAAGTCTAATTTATGGAGTTTTAATAGAGCCTACAGAAAGAGGAAGGGAAGAAATTTTAAGAAAAGCTTTAAGTTTCATTTTAGATTCAACTCACAATAAAATGAAAAGTTATGTGGAAGAAGTTTCGTCACCGATAATGCTTTTACATGTCATGGGATTGCTTTTACCAGCTATGGGTCTTTTAATGTTTCCCATGGTTTCAATTTTTCTTCACCAGCAAATAAGCACACCACAGCTTATACTTGGCTATGTCTTTCTCTTACCTTTAGCAAATTACTTTTTTATCAAAAGGATACTTCAAAAAAGGCCAGGAGCTTTCATGGTTCCAGATATAAGTAAACATCCTGAGCTTCCACCAGAAGATTACTTTGAAATCAAGTTTGGCAACAACAGATTTTGGGTTCCAATCTTCATCTTATCTCTCCTCTTAGGCTTTATAGTTATGAGTTATGGGATATTACATTTCATAGATTTAAGTTTTAACTTGGCAAGTCCACCACCAGATATTCATTCAAGACTGGGCTGTGATAGAAGTATCACACCAGTGAAATGTATATTGATGAATGAAGCAAAGATGACACCGACAAACCTTTTAGCAACTTTTTCGATAACGGCTGGCTTTGGTGTTATGTTTATAAGCTATTTCTACTTAAGAAGCTTTCAGAGGATTAGAATAAGAAATGAGGTAAAGAATATAGAAGAAGAATTCAGGCTAGGCCTTTTTTCTCTCGGCAATTACCTTTCAGAAGGATATCCGATAGAAGTGGGTATGCAAAAAACTTTGGAAGAATATGAAAAGTTGGGGATGCAAAAGAGGCCGAGCTATTCTTTCTTCAAAAGGCTTTACCAGAACATGAAAAATTTTGGCATGACTTTCAAAAGAGCTTTATTCGATCAAAAAGAGGGTATTTTAAAGTTCTATCCTTCAGTTTTGATAGAGGATGTAATGAAAATTCTTGCTGATGCTTCTGAAAAAAGTGCTGTTTTACTTGGGATGATAGCAAAGACCATAGCAACTTACTTGGAAAATATTTATGCGATAGAAGCAAGAATAAAAGAACTTCTTGCTGAAACAAGGTCTGCATTAAGGCTTCAAGCAAGCTTCATAATTCCCATGGTTACAGGCATCATAAGCAGTTTGGCAATTTTCATTTTAGAAATGCTAAGGATTTTGGCGGAAAAACTTTCTCAAATAGAGAAGATGCTCGGAACTTCTTTAATTCAAGGAGCTGGCCAAGGTGCCAAATCCTTTTTAGACATTCTTGTCGGTGGTTTCGAGAATATAATGCCTATGACAGTTTTACAAGCTTCAATAGGAATTTACACAGTTGAAGCGGTAGCCTTATTCACTTTATTGCTTTCTGGAATAGAAAATGGTTTTGATAAAACGGCAAGAGATTGGGAAATTTCCCAAAACTTGATAAAAGCAATCTTGGTTTATGGTGTTGTTAGCATAATGTCGCTTCTAGCATTCTGGGGTATAAGAGGAGTTGTGGAGGCTGCTTGATGGCAGGAAAACTTTTAACTTATGTGCTTTTCATCTTAATTCCAATAGTTGCGATAATAGTTTACTTCTCTATTTTAACAAAATTTTCTGTTGAGTGTAAATCTGAAATATTTGGGTCAAAACTTTCTGTTTTAGGTCATTTAAAAAACTGTATTGACTTATGTTGGTCAAAACATAATTTTGGTCAAGACATTTTTTCAGATGACTGTTTTGTTGTTTTGGTAAATTCAAGCAACATGATAACAAGAGATGATATGGAAAAAATTTTCGATAGAATGACAAAAGTTTATTTTGATTTTTTAGAGCCAAATAAGGCTTACATGGTGAAAATAAGGTACAATTCAACTGGCAAAGAGGTTAGCCTTATCCTTTTACAAATTTAACTGAAGCAAGCCAAATTGAATATATATGAAAGCTATAGCTTTAGAGACAATAGCCTTTTTCTTGATAGCAATAGTTTCAATACTAGTTTTGATTTCTTTTGTTGGGCTAAACATTCCTCAAGCTTTGCAACAAGGTTATTGCTCTCTAGCTCAAGGCTTTATAGGATTCTTACCATTGCCTGAATCTCTTAAACCTTCTTTGCCATCTTTTTGTAAAAAACAGCCTGCACAGCAAACAGCTTACATAGAAGCTGAATTGCCAGATAGAATTTCTTTCGAGATTGCAGCTTACACGATAGCCTGCTGGGAAAAAACAGGTAAAATCAACCTTGGCCAAAATTATTACTGTTATGAGGTTGTGATTAAAAGGATAAAAGGGATTGTTAATGAAACTACAGTGAAGGAGCAAATTCCAAATGATTATAAGGACATTTTAAATTGGCAAGCTGGAGAAATATCATCACCAAAAAGCATAGGCATTTACTTCAATGCAACGGAAAAATTAATTTGGGTGGTTTGATGAAAGGTTTAGCTCTTGAATTTGTTTTCAAGATGTTTTTGTATGTAGTGGTTGTAATGGTTGTTATTAGCTTAATAGTTTTTTTCAGGAATTCAATCATCTCAGCTTTAAATCTTTGTCAATATCTTCCTTTTACATGTCCACAAAAAGAAGAATGTTCAACGCTGCAAGTAACTGAAAATCAAATCACAGCCAATATATTAGACAAATACTGCAGCTTGTGTTGGTTAAAAACAGGGGAAAAAGATTATAAAAAAGATTGTTTGTGTTATGTGGTGAAAGGCAGCTTTTCACCTTTTTCTTATTCAAATCAGAATTGTGAATTGAAATGTTCAAATGAAGCTACAAGTTTAATTTTTACTTACAATTCACTTTTCAAAAAAATAATCATAGAGTGTTGAGATGAAAGCTTTGGTTTTAGAATATCCTTTCACAATTTTGGTTGCAGTTGTTGTGATTTTGGTTTCAATCTCTATAGTAATAACAGTCATCAAGCCTGAGCTTATACCAAGAATTCAAATAGAGACAGATGTTAAGTACGTTTGTGTTCAGTACAACAACTCCAAGATAAATTTTCAAAATTTAAAGACAGTTATTTATGGTTTTCTCAAAGGTCAGTGCAACAGTTTTTTTGCAGTTTTGGAAGAAGGTTTAAGCTTTGATGATATTAAAAGGGTTGTGAATGAAATTGATGAAAAAATTCAAGTAATAGAATTTCAGAGGTGTAGCTTGCCTGAGACAAACACAGGCAATGTGTATGTTTGTTGTAAAAAGTTTTTTGGGATTGGGGAAAAGATTAATATTACAAGAAGAGAAATTAAAAATAGTGATGTGTTGATTTGTGGGTAATAGAATGAAAGATAAAGGAATAAATGCGCTAGAGATAGTTTTTGCCATGTTTATCCTTATAGTGGTCACTTTAATCGTACTTAGATTATTCACAACTACTGTCACAAAAGAATCGCTTCCCAATGTTGAGGATTTCAGAAGAGCTTACAACTATGATAAAGAGAAAGCAAAATGTGAGAGTAGGTGCTCGGCTTTCACAACTACAGGCTGTTCAGATCTTTCAGCAGCTGTCATGTATTGTCAGGAAAAAATTATGATAGATATTGATGGTAATTTCAGGGTAAATGAAAAAGGACATGGAGGCATTGTTGCAGGTGTGCCATATTGTGAAGACGGCCTTTATTGTTTTCATATAAATGAATGTGCGTGTGGCTCTTATGTTCTAGACCCGGAGAATTGCTTGAAGGTGATGATGGATTATTATACTAGACAAATGGGTCTTTCTGAGTTTACTGCATATCAGATAATCCTCAACAATATAAAGCCTGGAGAATGTGACAGAGACCCGGCCAGATGGGGAAGAAGGTTTTATGAAGGGTATACACCAATCAGATTACCTGATGCAGAATGTCAAGAGTACAGATTAGATTATCCTTGCAATCTTCCAGCAGACTGGTGGTGGTGGAAAGCCGGTTATGGAGAAATTTATGAACAGCTGATTGAATCTGGAAGTCAACAAGCAGGAGTCTTACCAACATTTCTATTTGCTTGTTCCCCTTCAGGTAACAATATTAACTGTAGATGGTTTGGATGCCCAACAGAAGGAGAGATTGTAATTTTATTAAATGATGGAAGCTTTTATAAAGATATGAACAAGCCGATTGGGTCTTTTAACTTTGGACCACTTAAGCCTGGAAGCTATTCAGTTATTCTCGTTTGTGGTGAGAAAACAGCAAATTCTGGTCCCATCACTATAGAATAAAAATTTAATTATTTTTAAGTTTAAATATCAATTGAATGTAATGTCTAAACAAATAATTTTTGTTTTCGTCATAGTCGGAATATTTTCTTTTGTTTCAGGTGTCAATGCCGCTTGTGTACCATGCCCAAGTGATGCATGCCCAATTCCTTGCGATAGCACATTGATAGGGGGATACACTACTACTGAAGAGTATTTTAAATTTACCATAGATTCAACTAAGGATGTAAAAATCTCACTGATACCAGAGAGTGGGGTTGACTATGATCTTTATGTAAAATGGGATGGAAACTGCCCAACAGATACTGATTGGGATTGTAGGCCTTATAGTGGTAAAGGTATCATAGAAGAGTGCTTAAAATCTAGTTTAGCACCAGGTACATACTATTTCAGGGTCAAATATTATACCGGTACAGGAAAATATAATTTCTCATTATCATGTGCAACACCAACACCTGTATGTAAAGATTGTTACGAGAGTTGTAATAGCTATACTAATCTTGGAAACTTGTATGTAGGAGGTTCTTTATCCACAACTACATGTTCTCTCAGCTCTACTAACCAGCGCGATAGTTTCTATTTTTACGCTTCAGATTCAGGCATAGTAACAATTTCATTAGATGCCCCTGAACCTTGCGATTATGATATTTATAGCGGATGTAGCGGTTGTAGTTATTCTCTCAGTTGTGATGGGTTAAGTACTGGTTGCGACGAAACATGCACATTTACAGCAACACGTGGCACTTATTATCAGTTTTACATTAAACGATGGTCAGGTTCTGGTATAGCTAGTGTGAGGGTTTCCATGAGTGCTCCAACCACAACCACTTCCTCAACCACCACAACAACACAGCCAACAACCACCACCTCAACAACCACAACAACAAGACCAACAACAACTACAACAACTTCAACCTCTTCCACTACCACCACAACAAGACCCACTACTACTTCAACCACCACTACTCAACCAACCACCACAACAACAAGACCAACTCAACTTACCACAACAACCACTCAACCAACCACCTCAACAACCACTTCCTCAACCACCACCACAACAATTCCAACAGCAAAAATTCAGTGTGGAGAATGTTTTGCTAAATCTAAATGTGAGTGTAGTTTATCAGAAGCCTGTAACAATGGCATGTGGATTTTACAAAATAAGGAAGGTCAGCCTTTAGAAGCTAGTATAAGCTCACCTATCCCTCCAGCTACAGTAGAATTTGAGACGAAAAAATCTGGAAAAATTTCTGTCAGAGCAATTTGTTTTAGAGACACGACCACAGATTCCTATGGTCCTTATATCTTAGAAGTTAAAGAACCCTTTTTAGATTGTAACAAGGAATGTGAAGTTCTTGAACCATGTGAATGTAGAGTTAGCGGTTGCAATGAGGGCTATTTCCATGCAATTATGGGTACAACACTTATATTGAAAGAAAAAATAGACCGCACTTCTTATTCAACTTCTTTTGTTTCAGAAAAAAGTGGTGTGGTCGATGTTAGCGTTGTTTGCAGCAATCCGGCAAGATATGCTGAAACACAAATACCAATTTCAGGTGCTGTTACGGGAAAAAAGTTTTCAGCAAGCAACTTTCGTTCAAAAGAAATCGATGGAAAATATAAGCTAATGCTTGATTACAGCAACAATTTGGGAGAAGATGCAATAGTAGTCTTTACACTAAGCAAAGAAGGTTTAGCTGTGAGTAACAAGACAGTTGCTTCTTTAGGCTCAGGTACGGTTTATGCGATTTTCAGTTGTAAAGATTTAGGCGTTGGTAGCTTCCAAGCTACTTGGAAAGCTTTTAAGTCTTCTGACAAGAAAAATCCGATAGCTTGGTCTAAACTTGAAGAATTGGTGAGTATAGAATGTTGATGAAAAAAATTATTGCCATATTTACCTTTATTTTATTATTTTTGGCTCCAGCCTTTGCTGAAATTTCTTGCAGAAAATGTGAAGTGGGAAATTGTGTTTGTGAAATAACAGACTGTGATTCAGGGATTTTTGATGTTTTTTCTTCAACATCTTGTTCACTTACGCCAGATTATGAATACATATTTTCAGAAGGTTATGTGAAATGGAAGCCTGCATCAGCTAGAAGTTATTATGTTAAAGTTTTTTGTTCAGATGGTGAAACACAATCTGATTGTATTTTGATAACGGTTAGGGCATTAGAAGTCACAACAACTACAACAAGACCAACTCAACTTACCACAACAACCACAACTTTACCTTCAGCTCGAGCTGAAGGTCCAAATTATCTTCTTTGGATTTTAATTATAATTTTGATGCTTCTACTTCTTTTTGCGATTTACTATTTCTTTTTCATGAAAAAAGGTAAAAGAAAAACTTATGAAGAGCTTTACAGGAAGTGGGGGAGAAGATAAATTCTAGCTTGAACAATTTTTATTTATGCCGGACATTTGGGTTTACGTTTTTGGCGGAATTATAATTGCAATTCTTGCTTTGGTTATAGGCTATACTTTGCTTTCAAACACAATAAATTTCTCTCAAAGGCAAGAAGCTTTAAATCAGTTTTCAGAATTGACCTCTAACATCAACACAGTTTGTTTACAAGAATTTGGAAATTCTGTGATAAAAAAATTTACTTTTCCTTTCCAAGTCAGAGTGATTTATGCTACAGATGATACTTCAAATCTTTTGCCAAAAGTTTTGGAAGAAATAAAAACCCAAAAAACAAGCTATGGAAAAAACATTTGTCTTCAGTTTAAAGACGAGCAATATTTGAGATGCTACCCAGAGCCTCCAAAAAAACTTCCATGCAACATAATCATGCCATACCTTGGGGTGCTACCTGAACAAGAAGATATTTTCATAGCAATAAATAAAATCTTGGGTAGAGGTCTAATCAAAGAATACACTCTTTTAATAAACAAGACAGCAGGAGACGAAGTTACAGTTAAAACGATTTGATATTTTTGTTTTCTGGCCAAATAATTATTTGTGAAAGGTGTAGCAACAGAAGTTATTTTGACTGTAGGGGTTTTGGTTGCAGCTGGCTTTACTTTGTTTCAATTAAGAGGAATTTACCTTGCTCAACAAGAATTGGGTAAAGAAGAAGTGGTTGAAGCTTTTGCCAAAGATTTGGAATCGATTGTTGATAAAGCAATAGCGACAACTGGCGATGCAGCTTTTGTGTATTATCCAACTATCAAAAAATATAAGGTTGAAATTAAAGATAATGTCTTTTCTATTTTTGACAAAATTTCAGGGAAAACTTCAACATTTTCAAAATTAATGCCAGAAATTGTTGATAATTCTTTTGAAGATTGTGAAAAAATTTTTGTAGTTAAAAAAAATGAAAAGATTATTCTGATGTGTAGGTGCTTAGAATTGGGGGAGGACTGCCAAGATTCTTTGCTTTGTTGTTCAGGCTATTGCAATCAAACTAGTGGGAAATGTGAAGAATTACCGATTTGTCCCCAAGAAAGGATTTGTCCGAATGCTCCAGAATCAACAAAAGATAACATCGGTCAAGATTGTTGTCCTTTTGACAGGCCAGTCTGTACTTCTGGACATTGTTGCCCCAATGACAAACCAATTTGGTGTGAAAATCCTGTGAACGGAAATCCGAGATGTATGGACCAAGCCGAGTTTAACACATTTTGCACTCAAATGTGTAATGATAGGAGAAGTCAAGAAGGATGTAGATTGGTTTCATCTTTTTTCCTACCACCTTACAATACTTGCCCCTCTTCACCACATGATGAGGTAGGTGTTTATTGTTCAGGTAAAGTGAAAGAGATTGTTGATAGTTGCATGTCATTCGATTCCCAACTAGACAGGGTTAAGTGTATTGTTAGATGGTCTTACAATCATTTTGATGGCATAGTTTATGACCATTCGTCTACATGTTGGTGTGTTGGCAGGAGAGGATTAAATCCAAATGATATCATATCTTGTGCACAAACAAAAGTTTTTCCAAGCGGATGTAAAGGATGTGGCCAATGTATAGATTTTGCCACAACTCTATATAGTTTATTGATGACTTGTGGTCAAGATTGTGGAATAACTACTCACAATTTATATCTTGTCAGTGGTTGTTTAGCTTCTCATGGCAAGTGTGTAGGATGCCATGAATGGCTTTTATACAAACATCCTTCTGCCGGATGGGTTTTTATCGACCCAACAATTACGCAACTCATGGGTGCCGTAGACCAATACTTTGCTTCAATAACAAGCTATCCATGCATAACTTTTAGCATAGAAAATTTAGATAGTACATGTACTTGGTCAACTCCAGACAGTCTTGTCGCTAGCAATATGTGCCCTGGCTGGGGGATTGACTTGAGTACATGCCCAACATGAGGTGGGATCAATGAGGTCTTTATGTACATCAAAAATGGAGTTTAAGGTATTGGTTGGAATATTGCTACTTTTAACGCTCACTCCTGTTACTGCTGCCAACGTAGAGATAAATAAGAATTTTAACAGAATTGATAAAAAAATTGAAATTTCAGTCAAGGTCGAAGCTGAAAATAAAAATATAACTGTAGTGGATTTCCTTCCATTTTGTTTTGGTGCTGATGATATTTCTCATGGTGGAGTGCTTAAGAGAACAAAGGAAGGTGTATCGTTCATAGAATGGAACATTCAAATATCAAAAACAATTGTGCTAAGCTATTCACCTAAACAAATTGAGGAATGTCCAAAAGAGCTAAATCTTCCTCCGTCACGTGTCATGTTAGAAGGAGAAGTTTTCTTCAGCAATGAGCTGCTTCTTAAAGAAGAAGATTTGGTAAATATAAAGAAAGAGATTTGTGTTGTTAACGGAATTTGTGAGTATCCTTCAGAGAACTATTTCAATTGTCCTGAAGATTGTCGTTCAGGTTCTCAAGATGGAGTTTGTGACAAAATAAAGGATGGTAGATGTGACCCTGACTGTGTTAGATTGAATATGGAAATTGAAGACTTAGATTGCTTGAAAATGGAAAAAGTGGAAAAGCCGGTGTTTCTTTACATGATTTTCATCTTCTTAATTATTGCTATTGTTATATTTTTCATTTACAAGATAAAGGTAGTAAGATGAAAGCTCAGACCAGCTTGCTTGTGAAAGGAATTTACTTAATATTACTCTTAATCACAATTGCCATAGTTGTAAACAGAATCACCTCAACACAACTCACCTCAGCCCAACAAGAAAGGGCTTTAAGGCAAAGGGCAAGAGCAGATTCTCTTCTCCAAACTTTAGCTGGCAATGTAAACTGTTTAGCTTATGAAGAAAAGGGAAATTTAGAAGGCAAAACTCTAGAATTGAGTTCTCACAGGATTTTGGAAAAGAAAAAACTTGATGATTTTTCTTCTCAATACTATGATATCCAGCCAAGCTGTGCAAGAGATTTTATTTTTGGTTATAGAGTTTACGTGGAAACATTTTTAGTTAATGTAAGTTCAGAGGATGTTCTTTCAGAAACTTCTTTGTCCACAGGATCGTCAGTAGCATCTGTAGTGCAATTTTCTTCAACCAATTGCAGATATCTTCATTCTGAATGCTCCCAGGCTTGTAATTACTTAAATTATGAAACGTACTATCCTCGCTACAAATATTTGGGTCTTGGTAATTGTCCAGCTGGAGTTTACGGTTGCATGAGTAGAGAATGTTGTATTGGTCAATGTGATAGCAAATCGGGAAAATGCTATTGTGCCAACACAACCTTTGTTACTATTTATGGAAATGTCTGTCCTCCCGGTTATTATTGTAGTGGAGAAGATTGCATGTGCCATCCTCTTAAAACTTCTCCGAAAGAAAAAATAAGGTTAACAATTCCAGCCATGTCTTGGAGTTTTGGTGATTTTGAATTTTCAGAAAAAGAAGCATTGAAGGGTAAAATTTCAATTTCAATTCCAATTGATGTTTTTGTTGACGAATCAACAAGAATTCCTGGAAAAATGAGCATAACTTTAGTTGACGGCGAGCTAGAAGAATTTAGAGGCTTTATTGACATGAGTTGCCTTACAGGAAAAGATTTTCAAAATTCTTTTTCATTCCATTACCCAATTTTTCTGGAACAAACAGATTCAGAGAAAAAAATGTGTTTAGAGATAAGTGGAAAAAAAGTTTGTCAAAAACTTGCTTGCCCAAAAACTATAGATTTTTCGGGCTTAACACCAGGTACCTATAGAATTTATTCAAAGAATGAGGATAATGTTTTAAAGGTGATAGTCTGAAAGGTCAAACAATTGAGCTTACAGAGCTCATGATTTTGATAGTTGGTATTTTTCTTTTGATTTTTCTATCTTACTTTCTTTTCACATCAACATCATCTCAATCAACATCTCTTATAGTAACTCAGCATGAGTATGAAAAAGTTACAGATGTGGTTAGAAATTTTTTGTACACAAGAATTCCAAATTTGGAAAAAAACTATGGTCAGCTTCTTGGTGATATGGTGGTGAATGGAGGAGAAGATGTTGTTGATTATGGAGAAAGGTATGGCGGAATAAATGTAACGAAAATTATTTACGAATATTTTGATAACTATTATCCACAAAGATGGATGCTCAACCTCACGGCAAGAACAGAAACCACTCAAATTTTATGGATACCAAATTCTGGAAATGGAAATTCTGTTTCCAAGATTGCTACAGGTGATGGTAGAGAATTGGGAAGATATTTCACGGTCCCTTCAGACAAAAATGGAAATCCGTCAAGAATTTCTATCGATACAAAAGGGAATGTTTGGGTTGGTAATAGGGGTACAAGAACTTTGGTGAAAATTGGCTTGAAAGAAAAAAACCAATGTATAGACAAAAATGGTAATGGAAGAATAGATAGCTCTTTCGATAGAAATGAAAATGGTCAAATTGAAGATAGTGAGATGCTTCCGTTTGGTTCAGACGAATGTCTTCTTGCAGAAGTTTTTCTTGGTGGAAACGATTACGGTAGTTATGGGGATAAAGGGGTAAGAGCTGTTTGTGTTGATGAAAGGGACGATAGTGTTTATGCAGCTTTATATAACGATCAAAAATTGTTCCATGTATCAAGTGATGGTAACATCTTGAAAGAATGGGACCTTCATCCATATGGTCATCCATATGGTTGCTTTGTTGATAAGAATGGAATTGTCTGGATTTCTTTGGTTCATGAATATAAAATACTTAAGTTTGACCCTATCAATGAACAATTCACTCCAATCAATATAAATCATTATGTTTATGGAATTGCACCTTGTTACAATGAAGATTGTTTAGTAATAAATTCTTGGCAACATAGAAAATTAACAAAACTCAACACCACAATCGATTCCATAATTTTCGATTTAACAAAACAAGAATTGTATCAAGGTAGGGGCATTATAGTTGATGAAGAAGAGAACATCTATGCTGTGTCTACAGCTAACGATTTAATAGTGAAATATGATAAAGATGGGAATGAGATAAAAAGAGCGAAAACTTGCGACCAACCAGCTGGAATTGGTATAGATGGTTTTGGAAATGTTTGGGTTGCTTGTTTAAATTCTGAGCTTTGGAAATTTGATAAAAACCTTGAGTTCGAATTGGGAAGTAAATTTGGTACAGGCCATTACGTTTACAATTTTTTCACAAGCCACAAAGTACCACCGATAACTCTTGGAAAATCAGTTGGTTTTGGTTATGCCTATACAGATGAAAGTAAAGTTACGACTTTTGTAGCTCCTTTACCAATACCAAGCTGGAGAGGTGAGGTGATTTACCTTAACTTTAAGACTTGGTGATAGGATGAAGTCCCAATCAAGCTTGTTGATATTGGTTGCAATACTTGGTGTTTTCCTCATAGTTTGGATTTCTCAACTATTTTCATCTTCCACATTTTACCAAAGGTCAATGGAAGAAACTTTACTTTCAAAACTCATAAAATATTTGGATTATGTGAAAGGGTTTACAAGAACAGCTTTAATTTTTTCTACACACGCTTCAACTCAATTTATTGCAAGTCAAGGAGGTCAGACTACTAACATAGGCTTTCCAAGAAGCTGGATTTGTAATTCTGATGTTTCTCCAACTTTGGACGAAGTTAGATTTTTCCTTTCAGAAGAAACCATCAATGCTTTGAATAAATACATGAAGAATTTTAAAATTCAAGATTTACCTGAGATTAACATCACCAATTTTACTTGTGTGGATTATGATGTTAATTCTGCCATTTTTTCCGGAAACAATGATGAAGAATTTTATGTTGGTGCTTACGGTAGTAAAATCAATATAACTTTTGAAAACAATTCGGTATTTTCTGATAACGATGCTTACGAGAAAATAGCTCAAGACAGGTTTTGGTACATGTACAGAAAATTCAAGGAATGGGTCCCACAAGCTGCAAGCATTCTTGCAAGCGGAACTTGTAGTTGTTTGTCGGAGATATGTGCTTGTGGAAATGCTCAAGGATATTTTGGTGGCTGCAAGCTATGTGTTGATTCTTGCCCTGGATTTCAATTTTGCCTGCAAAGCGTGGTAGAAAATGCAAAGGAAGCTTTAGTTGATACTTTCAATGACGATTACGTGAGTTGTAGTGCAAGTTTGATAGGCTGTTATCATGAGCTTGAGCCATGTTCTGGGGAATTTGCATGTGTGGATTGGGAAGATGCACCTGCTTGTAATGGTTGCTTCATAGAAAATGCAGGTGAATTATGTGAGAAATCTATTATTTCAGAGAAAAAACAACTTCAAACAATTGGTTTTGTTTCTTTAGATTCAAACCAATTTTTCTCGAAGAATAAAATTTATTTTTCCGATTCATGTTCAACTAAAAAATGTAAATATTGGGCTGAGACGAAAGGTTCAATGGAAGTAGTTTTTTCTTGTACAGATAAAAAATATTTACTTTCTGTCACAGGAGACCGTCATTTGATTTTTAGCGTTCATGCTATGGTCAAATTAAGAAGTATCAATTGTTACAAAGAAAGGAATTGTGTAGAATCCAATGGCAATTGTGTTTGTCCACCTGGAAGCTGGTGCACAGGCTGCCAATAAAGCTTTTAACTTTCTATTTAAGTAAAACATATGCCGATATTTTCAAGGCAAAAAAGAGGATTTGGAATTATAAAAGTCTTAACAATTTCAAACCAACATTTGGTTTTGTTATAAAAAGAAAACAATTTAAATTAGAAAAAGCTTTAAATAGTTATAGGCAAATACAAAATCGTTGGACATATAAAACATATAAAAATAGGAGCATTTAAAATTCATCAAAAAATGTCAGGAATGGGATTTAACATCCCAAGACCTACCATAGAAGCATGAATCTATGGTAGAACAAAAATAACAAAAAAAGGAGGTGTAGGTAATGCCTGAAAGCAAAACTGAAAGAAGCGAGGACAACGTCATCTTCGTAGGCAAGAATTGGTAAACTTGAAACCTTCGATGGCGTATGTCCTTGGAGTGATAACTCAATTCAACAACGGCAAGAAAGAAGTTCAGATAAAAGCAAGAGGAAGAGCAATTTCTAGAGCAGTGGATGTAGCAGAGATAGTGACAAGAAGGTTTGTCACAGATGCAAAGGTCAAGGACATACAGATAGGAACTGAAGAGAAAGAGCTCGAAGACAAGACGAAGATCAATGTGTCAACAATTACAATAACCCTCGAAAAATGAACTTTCCCTTCCCTTTCTTTTTTACCTTTCCAGGATGAAAGTCTTTTTATGTAGTGGTATTTCTTTCACTTGTTGAATCAACATTTCCCTTCTTTCACCAATTCCTATAACATTGCTTTCTTTAAGCAATTCATTTGCCCTTTCCAGTTTTCTCTCTTTTTCAGCATAGATTGTCAATATCTTTTCACCCTTTGAAACTTTTTCATTCAGTTTTTTGTGAAGCAAAATACCTGCACCTTTATCTTTTGGCGCACCTGCAGCTCTTGCAACTTCATTTATCCCAGAATTGTTCAACCAAAGAACTATACCATTCCTTTCAGCCAAAATTTCAAGTTTATGAAAACCAACAACAATATCTTCAGGTTTTATTTTATCATCTCCGCCTTGCATCTTTATTATTTCCCTCATCTTCTTTTCAGCTTTACCTGAGTTTAAAATTTCAAGAGCAAGCTCATACCCATTTTTCTTCCCAACCATTTCAAAAATTATTCCAGCAAGATGGGCAGCTTTATCGACTAAATCTTCAACTTTTTTTCTCCTCATCAAAACTTCCAAAGCTTCTCTTGCTTCTAAAGCAGGACCAACAGCATATCCAACAGGCTGCTCACCATCTGTTATCGCACATTCTGTCTTTATTCCAAGTCTTTTTCCAAGCTCGATAAAATCTTTCGCGAGCAAGTTAGCTTCTCCTATAGTTTTCATCTTAGCCCCTCTTCCTGTAGGAATATCAACTACCAAAAATTTTGAGCCAACCGCTTTCTTCTTCGCCATGATAGATGGCAAGAGCAATGGATCGATTGTTAAAGGATATTCTGCTTGAATGAAAATGTCATCAGCAGGAGCAAGATGTAGAGCACCTCCCCAAGCTATACATCCGTTTGTTTTTTCAACAACTTTCTTTATTTCTTCTATACCAAGACTCACAGGCATCAAAACTTCAGCCCTGTCAGCAGTCCCAGCAGCACCGGT
>Ga0207433_10008168_pt1 | contig 17156 bp, 17 predicted proteins | sample YelNatPaOPGAMG01_FD_187559 | JGI IMG/M metagenome (GOLD analysis project Ga0207433, IMG submission 187559) | Hot spring thermophilic microbial communities from Obsidian Pool, Yellowstone National Park, USA - OP-RAMG-01 (SPAdes) (version 3) | ecosystem: Environmental > Aquatic > Thermal springs... | reverse complement strand
AATGCCCGATACTGGCGCTTGTGAGCTGTGTCACACGGTGACGCCTGGGTGGCCGGGCAATCTCACCCGCCGTTTCTAGAAGTTCTGGTATGAGCGCGACGGCGTCGGCCCGCGCTGACCCTGGTACTTCGACCCGGCCCGGGCGCTGCCGTAGGGGTGCTCGGCGGAGCTGGTCAACCGAAAGATGCACAGCTGGCCGATCTTCATGCCCGGCCACAAGGTGATCGGCAGATTGGCGACGTTGGAGAGCTCTAAGGTGATGTGCCCAGTGAAGCCCGGATCGATGAAGCCGGCGGTCGAATGCGTCAGCAGGCCGAGCCGCCCCAGCGAGGATTTGCCCTCCAGCCGACCGGCCAGGTCGTCCGGCAACGTGCACCGCTCCAATGTCGAGCCGAGCACGAACTCGCCAGGGTGCAGCACGAAGGGTTCTCCGTTGAGCGGCTCCACCAGACTGGTCAGCTCGTCTTGCTGCTGCGCCGGGTCGATGTGGGTGTAGCGGGTGTTGTTGAAGACCCGAAACAAGGTGTCGAGGCGGACGTCCACGCTGGAGGGCTGGACCAGGGCGTCGTCGAACGGGTCGATGCCGAGCCGGCCGGCGGCGATTTCGGCGCGGAGATCGCGATCGGAGAGCAGCACGCGACGAGCGTATCCGTTGGGTTGATCGGCGGCGACGTTGGTGATGAATCGGGGCGCGTCGGATGTTAGCCTTCGCTTGCAACCGCGCCGATGTAGTTCAATGGCAGAACATCAGCTTCCCAAGCTGAGAACGCGGGTTCGATTCCCGTCATCGGCTCCCTCCGACCGACCGGCCAGCGTGCGCAGTTGTCCGGGAGTCTCGGCGTGTCGTCGTACAAACACGCCCGCTCGCCGGGGCTTGGCGGGGCTTGGCGGGGCTTGGCGGGTGAGCGGCTGGTTAGAGGCGCTCAATAATCGTGACGTTGGCCGTGCCGCCGCCCTCGCACATCGTCTGCAGCCCGTAGCGCCCACCGATGCGCTCGAGTTCGCCCAGCATCGTGGTGAACAGCTTGGCGCCGGTGGCACCCAGCGGATGCCCGAGCGCGATCGCCCCGCCGCAGGGGTTGACCTTGTCCGGATCCGCCTTGATTTCCTTCAGCCAGGCCATCACCACCGGCGCGAACGCCTCGTTGATCTCGACGGTGTCGATGTCGTCGATGGACAGCCCGGTCTTGTCCAGCGCGTAGCGAGTGGCCGGGATCGGTCCGGTCAGCATGAACACCGGATCGGCGCCGCGCGCGCTGATGTGATGGATACGGGCCCGCGGTGCGAGTTTGTGGTCCTTGACGGCCTGCTCGGACGCCAGCAGGACCGCGCTGGCGCCGTCGGAGATCTGGCTGGCCAGCGCCGCGGTCAACCGGCCGCCCTCCGAGAGCGGCTTAAGCGCGGCCATCTTCTCCAGCGAGGTCTCCCGCGGCCCTTCGTCGACCCGGAACCCGTCGACCGCGACAATCTCGTTGTCGAAGTGGCCCCCGCGGATCGCCGCCAGTGCGCGCTGGTGACTGGTGAGGGCGAACAGCTCCATCTCCGCACGGGACAGGTTCCACTTCTCGGCGATCAACTCCGCACCACGGAACTGCGAGATCTCCTGATCGCCGTAGCGGTGCAGCCAATTCCTCGACTCGTTTGTCGGAGAGGTGAACCCGAACTGCTTGCCGACCGTCATCGCCGAGGCGATCGGGATCTGGCTCATGTTCTGCATGCCCCCGGCCAGGATCAGGTCCGCGGTGCCCGACATGATCGCCTGAGCACCGAAGGAAATCGCCTGCTGGCTGGAGCCGCATTGCCGGTCCACGGTGACACCGGGAACCTCTTCGGGGTAACCCGCGGCCAGCCAGGCATTCCGGCCGATGTTGCCGGCCTGCCCGCCGATGGCGTCGACACACCCCACGATTACGTCGTCCACGGCGGAGGGGTCGACGTCGACCCGGTCGAACAGCCCGTGGAACGCGGCCACGCCTAAATCGATGGGATGCACGCCGGCCAGCGATCCGTTGCGCTTGCCGACTGCGGTACGCACCGCGTCGATGACGTACGCCTCTGTCATAGCGTCACTCCTTCTTTGGTGATTCCGCCAAGGACGATGGCGAGATAGTTGTGGCCGACCTGTTCGGCCGTCAAGACACCCCCGGGCTGATACCAGCGCACCGACACCCATGTGGTGTCGCGGATAAAACGGTAGACCAGGTCGACGTCGAGGTCCGGCCGGAAGTAGCCCTCCGCGATACCTTGATTTAGCAGGTCCACCCACATCTTGCGTTGCTGCTTGTTCAAGTCGTCGATGTAGGCGAACCGCGGCTGCGACAACAACCGCTTGGCCTCGTCCTGATAAATCACCACCTGGGCGTGCCGATGCTCGATCGCCTCGAACGACGCCATGAACAGGCCGGTGAGCCGGTCCAACGGGTTGGGTTTGGTGTCGATGATCTCCTGGTAACGGGCGAACAGCCAGTCCAGAAAGCCGTGCAGTATCTCGTCGACGATCTCTTCTTTGGAGGCGAAGTGATGATAGAGACTGCCAGACAGGATGCCGGCCCCGTCGGCGATATCGCGCACGGTGGTCGCGTGCAGGCCGCGGTCGGCGAACATCGTCGCCGCCAGTTCCAGAAGCTCTTCGCGCCGGTTCATGGGTGTTGACTCGACACCGAAATCACTTCACCAGTCAGGTAACTGGAATAGTCGCTGGCCAGAAACGCGATGGTGGCCGCCACCTCCCACGGCTCGGCCGCCCGCCCGAACGCCTCGCGGGCCGACAGCTGCTCGAGCAGTTCGGCCGAGCTGGTCTTCTCGAGGAATTTGTGCCGGGCGATGCTGGGCGACACCGCATTGATCCGCACCCCGAATTCCACGGCCTCGATTGCGCTGCACCGGGTCAGCGCCATCACGCCTGCTTTAGCCGCCGCGTAATGGGCCTGCGAGTGCTGAGCGCGCCAGCCAGCACGCTGGCGTTGTTGACGATCACCCCGCCGTGCTTGGCTTCCCGGAAATACCGCAGGGCCGCCCGAGTCGCCCGCATGACCGAGGTCAGCGTCACGTCGAGCACGCGGTCCCATTCCTCGTCGGTCATGTCGACCACGGGGGTCTGCCCGCCCAGCCCGGCGTTGTTGACCAGCACGTCGATGCGGCCCAGTCGCTCGTTGGCCGAGGCGAACAGCGCGTCCACCTCGGCGGTGGACGTCACGTCGCACACAACGTGCTCCACTCGGCCCAGACCCAGCTTCGAGAGTTCCGCGGCCGTCTCGGTCAGTCGGCGCTGATGATGGTCGGAGACGACGACGTCGGCGCCTTCCATCAGTGCGCGGCGCGCGGTAGCCGACCCGATCCCGGTCCCGGCCGCCGCGGTGACAACCACCACCTTGCCGTCGAGAAGAGCGTGTCCGGCAACCTCTTTGGGTGCGACGGCAAGCGTCATCCTTTGACCTCCCGGGGCAGACCGAGTACCCGCTCGGCGATAATGTTGCGCTGGATTTCGTTGGAGCCGCCGTAGATGGTGTCGGCACGCGTGAAGAGGTAGAGCCGCTGCCATTCGTCGAAGTCGCCGTCGGTCAGCACCATGCCCGCCTTGCCGGCCACCTCCATAGCGATCTCGCCGAGTTCACGATGCCAGTTGGCCCACAACAGTTTTGACACGTTGTCCTGTCCAGGCTGCTCGACGTCCATGGTGGCCAGCGCGTAGGAGCGCATCGTCCTCAAGCCCGCCCAGGACCGGGTCAGCCGTTCCCGGATCAACGGATCATCGACGACGCCAGTGCGTTTGGCCAGCTCCACGACACCGCTCAGTTCGCGTGCATAGACGATCTGCTGCCCGAGCGTGGACACCCCACGCTCGAAAGTCAGCGTTCCCATCGCGACCCGCCAGCCGTCGCCGGGCGCACCGACCACCAGGTCGGCGTCGGTGCGGGCGTCGTCGAAGAACACCTCGTTGAATTCCGAGTCCCCGGTCAGCTGCACGATCGGCCGGATCTGCACTCCCGGCTGATCCAGCGGCACCAGCAGATACGACAACCCAGCGTGGCGCTGCGATCCCTTCTCGGTGCGAGCCAACACGAAACACCACTGCGCCCAATGCGCCAGCGACGTCCAGACCTTTTGCCCGTTGATCACCCACTGGTCACCGTCGAGCACCGCGGCGGTGGAGACATTGGCCAGGTCGCTGCCCGCGCCGGGTTCGGAGTATCCCTGGCACCACAACTCGGTGACGTCGAGGATGCGCGGCAGGAACCGCTGCTGCTGCTCGGGCGTGCCGAAGGCGATCAACGTCGGGCCAAGCAGTTCCTCCCCGAAGTGGTTGACTTTCGCCGGCGCGTTGGCGATCGCGTATTCCTCGTAGAACGCGACCCGGTGGGCGATCGACAAACCGCGGCCGCCGTGCTCGACCGGCCAGCCCAAGCACGTCAAACCCGCCGCCGCGAGGCGCCGGTTCCAGGCCAGACGCTCCTCGAATGCCTCGTTCTCGCGGCCCGGTCCGCCGAGGGCCTTGAGCGAGGCGAATTCACCGACGAGGTTCTCGGCGAGCCAGTCGCGCACCTCGGCCCGGAACTCCTGGACCGTTTGCATCCCTGTAGGCTAACCTACCAAGCACTTGCTTTGTTAGCCGACGGGCCAAGGAGCGTCGATGTCGAGCCTTCCGCAGACCATTCCTGCGGCGCTGGATCGCATCGCGCGCGAGCTGCCCGGCCACGATGCGCTGGTCACCCCCGATCGCACGCTCACTTATGCCGAACTGCACGCCGAGGTGCGCCGGGCCGCCGCGGCGATGATCGCGCTCGGCGTGGCTCCCGGTGACCGGGTGGCGATCTGGTCGCCCAACACCTGGCACTGGGTGGTCGCCTGCCTGGCCACCCACTACGCAGGGGCCACCATGGTGCCGCTGAACACCCGCTACACCGTCGGCGAGGCTACCGACATCCTGGCCCGCACCGGCGCTTCGCTGCTGGTGGCGATGGGTGAGTTCCTGGGCGTGGACAAGGTCGCCGACCTCGACCGCGACGCGCTACCCGACCTGCGGCACGCCGTGCGGGTGCCAGTGGATGCGTGCGACGGGACCTGGGCGCAGTTCGTCGCGACCGGCACCGATCTTGCCGCCGCCGACGCCCGCGCCGCCGCGGTCCGCCCCGACGACATCTCCGACATCCTGTTCACCTCCGGCACCACCGGGCGCAGCAAAGGGGTGCTGTGCGCCCACCGCCAGTCGCTGGCCGGCCCGGCGGCCTGGGCGGCCTGCGGCAAGCTCACCAGCGACGACCAGTATCTGTGTATCAACCCGTTCTTCCACAACTTCGGCTACAAGGCCGGCATCCTGGCCTGCCTGCAGACCGGGGCCACGATGATGCCGCAGCGCACGTTCGACGCCGAGCAGGCGATGCGGGCGGTGGCCGAGCACCGGATCACCGTGCTGCCCGGGCCGCCGACGATTTTTCAGACGCTCCTCGACCACCCCGCCCGCCGCTGCTACGACCTGAGCTCGCTGCGGTTCGCGGTCACCGGCGCGGCCAGCGTGCCCGTCGTGCTGATCGAGCGGATGCAGCACGAGCTCGACATCGACATCGTCCTGACCGCCTACGGACTCACCGAATCAGGTGGATTCGCCACGATGTGCCGCGCCGACGACGACGCGGTCACAGTCGCCACTACTTGCGGGCGTCCGATCGCCGATTTCCAACTGCGCATCGGAGATCACAACGAGGTGCTGCTGCGCGGACCCAACGTCATGCTCGGCTACCTCGATGATCCAGCGGCTACCGCGGCGACGATCGACGCCGAAGGCTGGCTGCACACCGGAGATGTGGGCAGCCTCGACGAAGCCGGCAACCTGCGGATCACCGACCGCCTCAAGGACATGTACATCTGCGGCGGGTTCAACGTCTACCCGGCCGAAGTCGAGCAGGTGCTGATTCGACTCGACGGTGTTCGCGACGCGGCGGTGATCGGAGTACCCGACGAGCGGCTCGGCGAGGTCGGCCGGGCATTCCTGGTAACCCAGCCGGGCTGCAGCCTCGATGAGCAGACGGTGATCGCCTACACCCGTGAGCATCTGGCAAATTTCAAAACTCCCCGTTCGGTGAGGTTCCTCGACACCCTGCCACGCAACGCCAGCGGCAAGGTGGTCAAGCCGCTACTGCGAGAGATGGCGTAGATGGATCTTGACTTAGACGACGCAACAGTGGCGTTACAGGCCGAGGTGCGCGAGTTCCTGGCAGCCAACACGGCATCGTTTCCCACCAAGTCCTACGACACCGCCGAAGGCTTCGAGCAGCACCGACGTTGGGATAGAGTACTTTTCGACGCCGGGCTGTCGGTAATCACCTGGCCACTCCGCTACGGCGGGCGCGACGCCACGCTGCTGCAGTGGGTGGTCTTCGAGGAAGAGTACTTCCGCGCCGGTGCGCCGGGACGGGCCAGCGCCAACGGCACCTCGATGCTGGCGCCGACCTTGTTCACGCACGGCACCCAGGAACAACGGGACCGGGTGCTGCCCAAAATGGCGACCGGTGAGGAGATCTGGGCACAAGCCTGGTCGGAGCCTGAGTCCGGCAGCGACTTGGCGTCGCTACGCTCTACCGCGACGCGCACCGACGGCGGCTGGCTGCTCAACGGGCAGAAGATCTGGAGTTCACGTGCCCCTTTTGGGGACAAGGCTTTTGGGTTATTTCGCTCTGACCCTGACGCCGAGCGCCACCGGGGACTGACGTATCTCATGTTCGACCTGAGGGCCGACGGGATCACCGTGCGGCCGATCGCGCAACTCGGCGGCGACACCGGTTTCGGTGAGATATTTCTCGACGACGTGTTCGTGCCCGATGTCGACGTGGTCGGCGAGGTGCACGACGGCTGGCGTGTCGCGATGAGCACGTCGAGCAACGAGCGCGGCCTGTCGCTGCGCAGCCCGGCGCGGTTCTTAGCCGCCGCGGAACGGCTGGTGGAGCTGTGGAAAGCGCATGGCACCAGCACTTTCAGTGACGAGGTCGCCGATGCCTGGATCAAGGCTCAGGCGTACCGGTTGCACACCTTCGGGACCGTGACCCGGCTGACCAACGGCGGCGAACTCGGCGCGGAATCGTCGGTGACCAAGGTGTTCTGGTCTGACCTCGACGTCGCACTGCACCAGACCGCACTGGACATTCGCGGCCCCGAAGCCGAACTGACCGGCCCCTGGACCGAAGGTTTACTCTTTGCCCTGGGCGGCCCGATCTATGCGGGAACCAATGAGATTCAGCGTAATATTATCGCCGAGCGCCTGCTGGGTTTGCCGCGGGAAAACCGAACGTGAGATTCGGCAGTGTATTTTGAGTTAGATTCACAGCAAAGCGATTTCGCGGCCAGCATCGATGCCGCGCTAGCCTCGTCCGATGTCCCTGGTGCGGTGCGCTCCTGGTCGCGCGGCGACACCGGGCCGGGCCGTAAGATTTGGGCCCGGCTTGCCGACCTCGGAGTCACCGCCCTGGTGGTGCCGGAACGCTTCGAGGGCCTCCAGGCGCATCCGGTGGATCTGGTCGTCGCACTAGAGCGGCTGGGCCGCTGGTGTGTGCCCGGCCCGGTGGCCGAATCCGTCGCGGTGGCACCGATCCTGCTGGGCGACGACGAGCGGTGCGCTGCGCTGGCTGCCGGCAAACTTCTCGCCACGGTCGCGCTGCCGCCGCAGGTGCCACGCGCGGTCGACGCCGACATCGCCGGTCTGGTGCTGATCGCCGAGGCAGGCCGGGTCACCGAGGCCAACCCTGGCGACCCGCACGAGTCGGTGGACCCCAGCCGCCGTCTGTTCGCCGTCACCGCCACCGGGCCAGCGTGGGATGCCGATGTTATGCGCGCCTACGAATTCGGTGCACTGGCGACCACCGCGCAACTGGTCGGTGCCGCGCAGGCGCTGCTGAGCACCGCCGTCGACTATGCCAAACAGCGCGCCCAGTTCGGCCGAGTGATCGGCTCCTATCAAGCGATCAAACACAAGCTGGCCGACGTCCACATCGCCATCGAATTGGCTCGACCGCTCGTCTACGGCGCCGCACTATCGTTGGGCAACCGTTCCCGCGACACCGCCCGTGACATCAGCGCCGCCAAGGCCGCAGCATCCGATGCCGCGTTGGTGGCTGCCCGCGCCGCGCTGCAGACCCATGGCGCCATCGGTTTCACCACCGAATATGACTTGTCGCTGTGGCTGCTGCGGGTGCAGGCGCTGCGGTCGGCGTGGGGTGACCCGGCCGCACACCGGCGACGGGTTTTGGAGGCACTGTGACCGACGAGCGGGAACTGCTGCGCGAGACCTTAGCGGCACTGGTGGCCAAGCACGCCTCGCCCGCCGCGGTGCGCGCGGCGATGGAATCGGCACGCGGCTACGACGAATCGCTGTGGCGGCTGCTGTGCGAGCAACTCGGCGTCGCTGCACTGGTGGTGCCCGAGGAATACGGTGGTGCCGGCGGAGATCTCGCTGACGCCGCCGTCGTCGTCGAGGAGCTCGGCAAGGGCCTGGTTCCCACCCCGCTGCTGGGCCACGTGCTCACCGAACTGGCCCTGCTCGCCGCCGACGAGCCGGATGCCGATGCGTTGGAGCGGCTGGCCACGGGTAGCGCTATTGGTGCAGTCGTGTTCGATCCCGCTTACGTGGTCAATGGCGGCATCGCGGACATCGTGGTTGCGGCCAACGGCGACACACTCACCCGCTGGAATGAGTTCAACGCCGAGCCCGTCGCCTGCATGGATCCCACCCGCCGGCTGGCCCGCGTCACACCACAGCACACCGCCACGGTCGGCGCCGATCCCGGCATCATCGACATGGCCGCGATCCTGCTGGCCGCCGAGCAGATCGGCGCGGCGGCCCGCTGTCTGGGCCTGACCGTCGCCTACAGCAAGGAACGGGTGCAGTTCGGCCGGCCGATCGGAAGCTTTCAGGCGCTCAAACACCGGATGGCTGATCTTTATGTGGCAGTGCAGGCAGCCCGTGCCGTGGTGAACGATGCGGTCGCACAGCCGTCGCCGACCACGGCGGCGCTGGCCCGCGTCAAAGCCAGCGAGGCATTCAGCAAGGTAGCCGCGGAAGGCATCCAGCTGCACGGCGGCATCGCGATCACCTGGGAACACGACATGCACCTGTATTTCAAGCGCGCACACGGCAGTGCACAGCTGCTGGGCCCGCCGCGGGAATACCTGCGCCGCCTGGAATCCGAAGTGTTCTAACGTGGCGCCATGAGCCCGCTCCCGCCGAGTCCCCACGAACCTCAAATCGAGGCCCGCAATAAGGATGGTGCCCTAGTGACCGGCCACGTCGCGCGGCGCGCGCAGATCCCGCCTTTTTACGTGATGGATGTCTGGCTCGCGGCCGCCGAGCGCCAGCGCACCCACGGTGATCTGGTGAACCTCTCGGCAGGGCAACCGAAAGCTGGAGCCCCCGAACCGGTGCGCGCCGCCGCGGCGGCAGCGCTGCAGCACAACCAACTCGGTTATACGGTGGCACTGGGCATTCCGGAGCTGCGGGCCGCGATCGCGGCGTCATATCGGGATCGGTATCGGCTAGAGGTCGACGTCGACGACGTCGTGGTCACGACGGGCTCGTCGGGAGGATTTCTGCTGACGTTTCTGGCCTGCTTCGACACCGGCGACCGGGTCGCGGTCAGCAGTCCCGGCTACCCGTGCTACCGCAATATTCTGTCCGCGCTGGGGTGTGAGGTCGTAGAGATCGAATGCGGGCCGCAGAATCGATTTCAGCCCACAGCGCAGATGCTCGCCGAACTCGACCCACCGCTGGCCGGCGTGGTGGTAGCCAGCCCGGCCAACCCAACCGGAACCGTTATCCCGCCCGCCGAGCTGGCAGAGATCGCGTCCTGGTGTGACGCCACCGGCGTGCGACTGATCAGTGACGAGGTCTACCACGGACTGGTGTACGAGGGCGCTCCGCAAACCAGTTGCGCGTGGCAGACTTCGCGGAATGCTTTGGTGGTCAACAGTTTTTCCAAGTATTACGCGATGACGGGTTGGCGGCTGGGCTGGCTGCTGGTGCCAACCGAACTGCGCCGCGCGGTGGACTGCCTGACCGGCAATTTCACCATCTGCCCACCGGTGCTGTCGCAATGTGCGGCCGTTGCCGCATTCACCCCGGAGGCGATCAGCGAAGCAGACGGGCATGTGCACCAGTACGCGAAAAACCGCAGGCTGTTGCTTGACGGCCTGCGCGACATCGGGGTCGACCGGCTGGCCCCCACCGACGGCGCCTTCTACGTCTACGCCGACGTTTCGGACTTCACCAGCGATTCGATGGCGTTCTGTTCGACGTTGTTGGCTGACACTGGCGTTGCCATCGCACCCGGCATCGACTTCGACACCCTGCGGGGTAGTTCGTTCGTTCGGCTGTCGTTTGCCGGGCCCGTCGACGACATCGAGCAGGGGTTGTGCCGTATCGGCCCGTGGCTGCAGGACCGGCGGAGGTCATCTGCGGAAATACGCCGATAGCCATGCGTGGGGAACGGAGATGAGCCGCAAGACAATTTTTCCGCAGGACCGTTGCATCGTGATAGCGAACGATATATCTTTGTATATCGTAAGTGGTCCTAGCTGGAAGAGGTAGCCGACTATGAATGAATCGCACACACCCGGTGAGCGATCGCGGGGTACGACAAAGAAAGACCCGGCAGCAGCGCCAACCGACCCGCTCGCAGCGGACGAGCCCGCGGACCGCGGCAGTGACGTCCCCGTCGAACTCGACCCTGTCCCTGAAAAGGGGGTTGCTCGCCAAGAGTCACGATCCCAAGACCGCGGGGAGCTCGGTGCAGATCTGGAACCCTACGCCGACGATCGTCCGGTCGAGTGGGAACCCGACTACGACGAGGACGCGGAGCTGGACCCCGACTCCGAACCGGACTATGACGAGGAATCCGAATTCGAACCGGACTACGACGAGGAATCCGATCTCGGCCCCCACGTCGGTCCCGCTCACGGCCACGGTCCTGCGCCCAAGCTTGCCCCCGGCCCCAAGCATGGGCCCGGACACCATCCCGGACCGCCAGATGCGCACGGCCCCGGCCCGAAGAAGGCACCGGCCAAGAAGGTTCCCGGGAAAAAGGCCCCAGCCAAGAAGATCCCCGGGCCGAAGAAACATCCGGGCCACCACCCTGGGCCGCCCCCGGAGCGCGGGCCCGACGCCCCGGGGCGCGAACCGGGTTTTGGGTTTGGACGCGATGCCGGCTTCGGTTACCGACCAGGCCCCGGCTTCGGTTCAGGGTTCGGATTCGGCCCCGGCAGCGGGCACGGTTCCCGGCGTGGCACCGGCCCCGGCCGCCGCGGCCGTCGTGGTGACGTTCGCGCAGCCATCCTGACCCTGCTCGCCGAGCGACCGATGCACGGCTACGAGATGATTCGGGAGATAGCAGAACGCAGTCAGGGCCTGTGGCAGCCCAGCCCCGGCTCGATATACCCGACTTTGCAGTTGCTAGACGACGAGGGTCTTGTCGCCGAGACTGAAACCGACGGCAGTAAAAAGCTTTTCGCATTGACCGACCAGGGGCGCACCGCGGCCGAGAAAATCAAAACCCCGCCGTGGGAGGAGATCACCGAGGGCGCCGACACCGGCCAGCTCAACGTGCGCACGGCGCTGGGTCAATTGTTCGTGGCGGTGAGGCAGTCGACATATGCAGCGACCGCCGAACAACAGCAGCGCATCGTCGACATCCTCAAAAAGGCCCGCCGCGCGATTTACACGCTGCTCGCCGAAGCGGAATGACTTGGTAGCCCCGGCATCGGCCAACTACAAGGTCGGACGCCGTCGCTGGGCCCATGCCGAAGTGGGGTTGACCCGTCGCGGCGTAGTTGGGTGGCCGAAAGCTATCGGACCTGGATGCGATGATGCGGTTATGACTTAGACCGCAGCGACTCCGGTAGTGTTGAGCCCTGATCAGCGCCTGGAGGTGCTCTTTGAGGAGTTGGCGCAGTCGGTCGGTCAGCGCAACGCGATCGGTGGGCGCATCGTGCAGATCGTCGCCGAGCTGGATCGGAACCAGCTGTGGGGGCCACCGGTGCGCGCTCGGTGGCGGGATTGGTGGCCTGGAAGCCGGGACTGTCCTCGACAAACGCCCACACGGTCGCCACCGTGGCGCGCCGGTTGCAGGACTTTTCCGGCTGCACGGCCGGCCTGACGCAGGGTCGGCTGTCTCTAGACCAGGTCGGATTGATCGCCGCGCGCGCCGGGGCGGGATCCGATGAGCATTACGCGCAGTTGGCGCGGGTGGCCACGGTCAACCAGCTGCGCACCGCGCTCAAGTGCGAACCGCGCCCTGATCCTGCGCCGCCGGCACAGCCCTCGATCACCAAGACCTGCACCGAGCAGTCCAAGTGCTGGCGGATCACCCTTCCGCGCGACGAGGCGGCGATGTTCGAGGCGGCGCTGGCATCGGATCGTGAGGCGCTGATCACCCAGTGGAAACATGACCGCGGCGCCGGCGGGGCCGCATACGATGTCGCGCCGCCGATACCGGGCACCCTGGAGGCTTTTTTGCGCCTGGTCGAAGCCGGCTAGGACGCCGAAGCCACCCGCCGCCCACACGGGCTCTATACCAGAGTGGTGGTGCACCTTGACGTCGCCGAGCGTGTCGGCGGGCTGCATCGGGGTCCGGCACCGACCGAGTCCGAGCGCCGATTCTTGACCTGTGATGCCAGCTGGGCGGTCTGGTTCCAGCGCGACGGGCAGCTCATCGGCGCCGGCCGGGCGACCCGGGTGATCAACCGGCGGCTGCGCCGCGCCCTCGAGCACCGCCAGTCCTGCTGCGCGGTTCCTGGCTGTGGGGCCACCCGCGGTCTGCACGCCCACCACATCCGCCACTGGGAAGACGGCGGGCACACCGAGTTCATTAACTTGAGTTGTTGCGAAACTACCCCCTTAGCGGCCGTGCCTTGCGTGACGATCTTTGCTGGAATCTCCGCGGATGTGAACAGCAAAGCCTATGTACCGCAAAGTGTTTCGCAGGCATGACGTGCCACGCAGCGGTAGATAAGGCCGATCCTGAATCGCCCTCACACCTGCATCTGCGCTGTGCTGGCGCACGCCGCGCTCGCCCCCACGCCGACGCTGCCCATAGGCTCACGATCGGTCGCCGCCTGGGCAGCCAACAGCCAGCCGAACGCTCCGACAGTTGCAGCACTCGACTCGATGACCACCCAAAGCGCAGGCGCATTTCAGGGCCACGCCGTGGCGGCTCCCGTCCGCTGACGCTCCCGTCCGCCGCCACGGACCCAGCCAGGCCGTACCGCCATGAACAGCCCAACGATGTCGTCCAGCGGGGCGTGTGAACGGTTTTGCCAGGAATATGACCGCGATCGCCGCCGGGCGTGACAACCGACGAAGCGGCGACGGGCCGCGGCCACCGCGGATCAGGTTGCGGACGAAACCGGCTCTGACCTGGTCTGTCGGGTAGCCCCGGCGCATTGCTGCGCCGGGGCCCCCTCGGAACCGCGCGAGCGAGTTTCCCCGCACACGGCTCAAGCAAGCCCCGAGGACGTTTCGGGTGCCGGTCTCGTGCCGCCGCGAGCACGAAGGCTGCGGTGGCATGAGGTGTGTACCAGGCGGGTTCGGTTTCCGTCCGGCGTGCCGCCTTGCCCGTGATGGGTGAGGTAGTCGGCAGCGATCGCCCGTTTGACGATGCTCAGCCACCAGCGCTCCCACTCGTGCGGGGATTGCGGGGGCTGATCCGGGGTCAAGACGTGTTCCCCGCACAATGGACAGCGCCCGTCCTGCTCGACGAGCAGACGCAGGTTGTAGCTGTCCAACGGGGCCAGCACCTTTCGCCGCCGCACGGCCCAGTACTCGGTCAGGTTGGGGTCATCCGGGGACGCCCCACGCCAGACCGGCCGGTGCCGGACGATATTGGTCCAGGAAAACTTGATGAGGTAGGCGATGTCCCCGTGATCGTTGAGCACATGATCGCGGGCACCGAACACCCACTGGTCGTTCCGGAACCGGTTGAACCGGCCGAAGTAGCGGCGCACGATCCACTTCTTCGGCTTGTTGGGATGGCTGTGCTTGACCCACTTGTAGGTCAGCTGCCACAGGTAGTTGTCCAGCGCAGCGAATACCTTGCTGGACACCACCCCCCGGTAGTAAGCGGCCCAACCCCGGATGATCGGGTTGAGCTTGGCGATCAGCGCCATCGCGTTCGAGCCACGCATGTGGCGTATCTCGTCGGCGAGCCTACGCCGGATTCGCCTGACCGCCTCCTGGCTCGGTTTAATCAACAGCTTGCCGGGCCGACCACCGCGCCGGTATTGGCGCACGTTGAAGCCGAGAAAGTCGAAACCCTCTTCGAGGTGCACGATGCGTGTTTTGTCCTCGTTGAAGGCCAGACCCCTCGGCGCCAGCCACCCGGCAAGCCGCGCCTTGACCTGTTCGGCCTGCTGCCGACTATGACAGCAAACCGCGAAGTCGTCGGCATACCTGACCAGAATCGAGGTTCCCGGCACCGCTGTCCCAGCGTTGAAACCGGTTTGGCGGTAACGGACACCTGCGGCCTCCTCCAGCCCATGCAGCGCCACGTTCAACAGCAAAGGTGAAATCACACCGCCCTGGGGAGTTCCCTCCTCGGTCGAAGCGAACCCTTTGCCCGGCTCGAACACACCCGCCTGCAGCCAGCGCTTGATCAGTTCCCGAGCAGGGAATCTGCCGAGCGCATCGAGCAACCTGGCATGATCGATCCTGTCGAACGCGGCCGACAAATCGGCATCGAGAATCCACACCCGTTGAGCACGAGAGCCTTTCAGGGTGGAATACAGCGAGCCGATCGCGTCGGCGCAGCTGCGGCCAGGACGAAACCCATACGAGCGGGCCTCGAATCTGGCTTCCCACTCCGGTTCCAGCGCGTTGCGGACCCGTGCCTGGTGGCACCGATCCATCAGCACCGGAATACCGAGCGGGCGCTGCTTGCCGCCAGCCTTTGGAATGTACACGCGCCGAACCGGCAAGGGCTCCCACGACGACCGCGAGTCATGCACCCGCACCGCCATGTTCGCTCTCGCCTCCGGCGACAGGGCAACCACCCCATCGATCCCGGCCGTCCGGCGCCCAGCATTGCGCTGAGTCACCTGGCGCACACTGACTAACGTGTTCGACCAGGAACCCAGCATCAGTTTCTGCAGCGACCGGACCGCGGCCCAGTCCTGCTCCCGCGTCGCCTTGAAGATCCTGCGCCGCAGCCGGATTACGTTCTGCTCATGGGCACGCCAGTCAATGCCGTCCCAATCGAGCGCGACGTCCTCGGGTCCGTTCACCGCGATGGTGTCCAACTTGCCCCTTCGGTTCATCCAGGCCATCGGCCTCGGTGTTCACAGGCTCACCTCTCCACGTCAGCACCCTTTCGAGTCCGGCCGCTCGGGCCGGCATCCGGCCGGTTCCCCACGACGACCGCTTGGAGCAGCAGCCAACTGTCGTGAGTCCCGTCGCCTTTCGGCCACCGGCATCCGCTTCTTGGACATCCTGTCCCGCCGAGGGATTCCGCCCCTCTTACGATCGGCCTACCGGACCGAGGCGGCCCGGACCCCGACGGGGTTTCCACGTTCCACGCACACGAGAAACGGCCGGGGTGGGTGCCCCCTATACCCCGAGGCCAGCGGTGTTCCCACGACCGGCCCTCACTGCCCGGTCGCCGCTTGCCGCCCCTTCCAGCGGCCAGGCCCTATCACCCAGGTGTTCATCCCGTCGTCCAGGGTTAGAAATAACGAGGCATCATCAGGGGTTCACTCGCGTTCACCCGTCCGGCCTTCCCCTCGCCCGGTTGCTCCCCCAGACGGAACAGGGGCCCTTGGGCTTCTACCCTGGGCTTCGCACCCCAACGGACACGGCCCGTCGGCGCACGCCAGGGCGGGGATCGATCTGGAACACTGATCGAGAACTACGCACCCGCCATGACCGGCCTCCAATCTGCGAGTCCACTCGCCATGCGCGACCTCGCGTCGCACGTGATAACTTTCTTTACTGCTATCAAGGGGCCGCCGGCCCACGCTGCGCCCTGGCCTCAAGCGCGGTTTTGTCCTTCACATTCCGAGGAAACCCCTGACTCCGCAGCGTCTCGCCTGCTACGTTCAGGAGCTATGACCACGCCGAATTACCCGCAGCTCGCAACAACTTTCCAGCAATTACTGACAAAGCTCAGTCTCTGGTGCAACAGTTCCAGAACCAGGGCACTGCAGGTAGCCCTCAACTGGTGAGCATCACCACTCCCGGCTCCTACACCGTCCAGATCCCGTCCGGTGCGACTTCGGTCGACATGGTCGCGCGTGGCGGTGGTGCTGGCGGCGGCGGATACGACGACCAGTCCGGCGTCGCGGGCGGGACGGACGGCGGCGAAACGACCGCATCGGTGAACGGCGGAGGTGTCTCGATATATGCCGACGGCGGCACCGGAGGCGGCGAAGGCGATGGAGGCACCGCGGGCTACGGTGGTGACTCGCCGAGCGTCATCTTCAATGGGCAAAGTTACACGGGCGGTATCGGCGGTGCCGCAGGTGACAACAGCGCTGGGGGCAACGGTGCGTCGCCGGGCGGGGGCGGCGGCGGTGGTGCTGGCGGCACATCTGGCACCGAGGGCGGGGGCGGCGGTGGCGGTGGCGGGGTCGAGCGATACACCCAGACCATCAGCTCCGGAATGACCGAGATCGCAGTAACCGTCGGGGCCGGAGGTATCAGTGGTGCCTCAAGCACTAACGCACCAGGCGGGAACGGCGGTGACGGCGCCGTATACTTCTACTTCCGCACCTGACCACCGCATGCTTGCGATTGACCGCGCCGTGCCCCCAGTCCTGTTCCTTAGGTCGCGAAATCAGCATGGCCGCTGCTGCCGTGCCGCGATGATTGGGATGGGTTTCGCCCCATGCTGACAACCCTGACGACGTGACTGAACGAGTGACCAACGACCCGGTAGCGGGGAGGCTGTAGATGATGCGGGCGGGATATCGCTGGTGGGTCGGAGTGTGCGTGCTGCTGCCGCTGCTGGCCGTGCTGCGCGCTCCCGTCGCCTCAGCGGCACTCCCGCTGGGCGGCGGGGCTGGCATCATCGTCAACGGCACGTATTGCACCCTGACCACGATCGGCCACGACAAGACGGGGGAGCTGGTAGGTTTCACCGCTGCGAGCTGTGGCGGGCCTGACTCCCCAGTGGTCGCCGAAGGCTCTG
>Ga0207433_10008166_pt1 | contig 17158 bp, 7 predicted proteins | sample YelNatPaOPGAMG01_FD_187559 | JGI IMG/M metagenome (GOLD analysis project Ga0207433, IMG submission 187559) | Hot spring thermophilic microbial communities from Obsidian Pool, Yellowstone National Park, USA - OP-RAMG-01 (SPAdes) (version 3) | ecosystem: Environmental > Aquatic > Thermal springs >... | reverse complement strand
ATAAGTTTTGAGGGTGTAGCGGGAGCCAATGTGTTCCAAACATTGAGGGCGGGAACGCCTGGCGGATAAAAGCCGTCGCTTCTCCCATAGCCCATCATCAAATCTGCGCTGTCTAGAAGTCTATCAGTCCAAATCCGCCCCTGGCTCAAATCCTCCTCTCCCTTGTCGCATTTTATGGAGGGATTTACCCAAAGAGTAGGGTCGCCTCCGGGTGCTCCATCGAAACCGGGAATCATCCCGCCGAGGCGATTATCCGGCTTATAAGTTGAGGAAGGTGATATTTGACCCGCTCCATCCCAGGGTCCCTTGTTAGGCGTCATTCCCCAAACAAATCCACTTTGCGCTCCCGTCCCATCATCCCTTCTCTGCATACTATATGAAAGCTGGTTCTCCCTATCACTGCACATAAATTCTTCTAATAGAGGCTGGGGGCGGTCGAACAGCTCCATTGATATGGCTTGCCTTCCCTTCACATCTTTCACAATAACAAAAAGATTATGTTGCTGACCGTGATTGAAGTCCTCCTCCCATAGGAAGCGTTTTTGCCCCTTTGGATAGAAGTGCCTTATCAAATCCTCTCCATCGTAAACCATAATCTCCTGTAAGCCTATATCCGATTCCGCAACGAGCCTCAATCTCCAGCGCCAATGCGTCCAATCAAACCAATCGTAATTTTCATAATCCCTTGGACCGATGAATCGCCATTCCAATATGCGTGGACCGTTTGATACATAACGAAGATGGCAATAGGGTGGCATAGAGGCGTGCCAGGTGGAGAACTGCTCCCTCAAATCGTTTAAATCGGAAGCCTCAAAATAATTCAGATATCCTTCCTTCAATGCCTTTTCCAATTGTTTAGGCTCATTTATGAGGCTGATGGCGAAAGGCCAGAGCGATTCTCCTCTATTTTGCAGATGCTTGTAGCCTTCAACGAGCTCATCCAATAGCTTCGCCTTTGCTCCCCTGAAATCAGTAGTGAAAATGGCGACAGAATCATAAGACCTGAACTCGTAATAGGGACAGGGATTCTGCGAATGAAGCCAAGAGCCTATCGTGAGGTTCATTCGGTTGAGGTTATGCATCCAATCCAGGATGACGAGCCCTGCTTGACCTGGCTGTTTTATATCGGGATGCGTTGTTGCGAAGCGTCTCTTTTCATCAAGGAAGTAGTCGTCGGGATAGCGAGTGCGAAAGCCACAGGAGAAATAATGATTTCCATAGCCATCCTCAAAGCGAAATCCCGGAACAGCCAAGAAATCCTTGCCCGATACCGCCTCGCACTCCTTAACTAGCTCCTCCCATCTCTCCTTTGGAAGATTGGCGAAATCCTCCAAAAACACGATGAAATCAACCCCCAAGGAGCGGGCAATCCTCACATAATCCTCCACCTTCCCCTTTCCTCCCGATAGCTCCGTTTGCACTCCCACTATTCCCTTGAAGACCTTCGGAGGCGGAGGGAATTGGGGATTGTTCCAATCCCAAGGAGGGATTTGGGGAAGCTTCGGCTCTTGAAGCAGTTGGGCAGGTGTTTTTGCTCCGCCTAATTTCCCGCTCTTCAAAGATGGTTCAGCGAGCCAGTTAAGGGTATTGAGAAGGAGTCGGAGGAAATCGCTCCGCTGATTATTTAGCCCGGTCTCCATAACTATTCCCCTCAAAGCCGTGGCATACCCACCCCAAAAATGATAGGAGGAATTTATTGAACATAGGGCTATCCTTCCCTCACCAAAGGAACGGATAGCGAAGATGGGCGGAGCGGATAATCCTTCCTTCGGTATCCTTTCCTGGGGAAGCCCCCTCGCATTGCTCTCCCATAGAATGCTCTTCGCGGTAGACTCTCCCCTTACCACGATTTGCCATTCATTCCCAACATCAAAAGTTAGAGTGGATGAAGCTCCTCCCGCTCCCTCGCTCACGGGATACCAAATGAGATGAACGCCATCGCTGACGGGCGATGGCGAGATGTTGCTCGTTGAGGCGAAGACTATTCCCCATGGCGTTCCGCCATCCATCTCTCTTTCCCTATCGTGCACCGCCTCGGGGCGAAGGCGAGCATTTATCTGGTCCAAAAGGCGAAATTGACCATCCCAATCCTCCAAATGCTCCCCTTTCCACAGGCTTATGAACAGACCTCCGCCATCCTTAACAAAACGAAGGAGAATATCCCTCTCCTTATCCCCCAAATACGCTCCTCCCCTCTGCAAAACAACCACATTGAACTGCCTGATATAGCTTTCATCGGGGAAATCCCAACGGAAATCAAATTCAAAACCCGCTTCAATAAGCTTCCTCGCCACAATCCTATCCTCTAAACCCGTTTGGAGGAAAAGAACAGCTGGCTTCTGTTGGGCAAGACAAAAGCTCAATAGACCAGCAAGCAAAAATATAAACCTCCTCATCTCCTCTCACCTTCCCTTTTTAGGATAAACCGATGGATACATACCATCAATATCAACTAATCTTAGCAAAGGTTTGCCCTTGACCAACTTCGCCCTGTAAACGCTACCGCACTTTCGCGCCAATAGGCTGACTTTCCCCAGCTTCGGTATCTCCACGCCCACTTCCTTATCCTTGTCATCCGTTGACCAAGCGGTTATAAGCCACTCATCCCTCTGGCGGTGCTTCCTCACCAAAACTCGGGAATCGGGAACGCCGGTGGGAAATTCGTAGGCGGGCAAATCCTTTGACCAGCGATGTTTATTCGGTCCAGGAAGCAAATCGCCCGAGCGGAGGAAATCATCAAGATAGGAGAAAAGAGCGTGGACATAGGATAAAGCCATCATTTGTTTCAGCCAATGGGGTGGTTCATCCCCCAAATCCCCTCCCAAACCCCCCTTGGGATAGGCGAAATAGCCAGCAACAGCGCCAACCATCCCCGCTGTATAACAGCATTTCAGAAAACCCATATAATGCTCTATATCGCTGAAAGCCGATTCTCCCAATTGCTCCCTCTCCCATCCTCCATTCACCCAATTATAGGAGAGTTTATCGCCGAAACTTATCTGCTGAGCAACCGCGTTGAGGAATTGGGTGAGGAGGTCGTTATCACCGCTCCAACCGCTGTTGAAATCCCTATAATAGAGGGAACTGCTCGGCAGGTCGGAAACCGCGCGCATATATTTGTAGTCAAAACACCAATGCCACCATTCTGGATAGCTGTTTCTATTTAGAACTCCGTTGCTGTAATAGATGTAAAGGGCTTTGGGAACGCCCTTGCGAACGATATCGGCGAATATCGATTCCTGATGCGCCTTTCTTTGGGAGATATAATCAAACCAGTTTTTCCCATCCTTCGCCTTGAGCACCCTCTCATCCGATTCCCAGATTCTCCCTCCGAATCCATAAACAGTAAGGGCATATTCCCCGCCATTTAGGATTACCGCGATGTGAGCCTTCTTCTCCAAAATCTTCTTCAAGGGTTCAACCGCGAGCTTTCCCGCCTTCTCAAAGACCTCATCGGGGGCTTCCGGACTCCAGATTTTCTCTCCATTTTCGCCCAGGCTCCAAGTTTCCTTAGGCAGGCTATCGGTGAAATCCTTGTCGAAAAATGGACGATGGAGGATGACGAAGAGGGGATACTTTTTGGGATTGGAAGCGGATAGAGCTACGAGGCGAGATCGAATGCTATTTGGGTCATCCAATTGGTGAACCGCCTCAGGACTTGCGGAGCCGAATTCAAGGGCATAGCCCCAGTTCTCCGCAAGCTCAACCTTTACATCAAAGGGCATTTCCCAACCCCATCTCGTTAAGGGTGGGAGGGTATGTCCGGGGCGAAACTTCGGCTTGGGGGCTTCTTGGAGGAATTGAAGTGCAGTTTTCCCCTCAACACGGGGATTGAAGACTCCCGCAATTAAAGCCACAAGCAAAACCAGTTTGGTCCCTGTCTTAAACATTTATCTCTCCTCAATTTTACAGCCAATCTTTATCGCTCGTAAATCCATATTTTCTTCGTTGAAAGCAGCTATTGTCGCCGGCCATAGCTCTATCCTATTCGGGGCTCCCAGCTTAATATATGGCGTTATGTTTATATCGCTGATGGTGCCATAGGGGTGTAGATAACTATTGTAGTTTATCAACCTGCCATTAACGACTACGCTTCTCAGCCATTGCTCTGGTATTTCAATATGAAGATAGACCTCTTTACCTTCCCAATCCTTGGGAATTTCCACATACTTTATCAAACATTTACCCCGTGCCTTTCCGGGAACTTCCACCTCCTCGGAGCCGAGAAAATCGCTCTTTATCACTTTCCACTTCCCTCCCAAGTCAATTGATGGTGATAGATTGATTGCAGGGAAAAGAAAAATGCAACCGCAAATTCCACCTGCATAAATGGTATAAAATTCGTTTCCTCCCTCAACCTTTATTGCCAATATGTTTTCCCCTTCTTTAAGAAAATCCGTTATCTCATAGACATATGTCTGGCTCCATCCCCTCTGTTTATATTCCGCAACCTTTTCTCCATTGACGAAAATCTCCCCTCTATTATAGAAAATCGGATGGTCAAAGCTATAAAACTCTAACATAATTTTGTGACCACGCCATTTATAGGGTAAATTGAATTTAGCCCTATATAGTCCTATGCCCTTGTAATCGGAAAATTCCTCCGTGAGGTTCCACAATGTTGATGGGACAACTTTCCAAGAGCTGTCATCGTAGCCCGGCTTGGTCCACTCATCGTTTTTGCTTAACGAATCATCCTTATCAGGGAAGAAACGCCATCTATCAAAACTGATGATATCATCGCTTGCCTTTTTCTCAAATTCCCATTTACGTTTCTCAACCTTACAGGCTTTCCAATAGGTGGTCTTCTCCCACCACCAATAGGAGATAGCGTCTATCATCTGCGCTCTTTTCACCCCGAACACCTTCGTCTCGTTAGGACGAAACTCAACACCGTTTATCTTGACCCAGCCCTTTTCATAGAGAAAATCGACTTTCTTCCCCTCTATTTTATCCCATACTTCCTCTGGTTTGACGCTGACTTTAAGTGAGATATCCGCCTTCACAGGAGAAGAGGAAGAGTTGAAGGCGATAAGCCATTCCTCAAGCCCGTTTTTCGTTATGAATTTCCTCGCCCAAATCTCTGGAGAAGAGCTATCAGCGTTCTTTGCTACACCTAAATCCCCAAACAATTTATCAAAGAACGCCCTCTCAATTTGCGATTGAGAAACCCAAATACCCAAGACATCCCTGCCGTTCCTCCAAAAAGTCGTCCCCAAAACAATTATCTGGCCTTTGCCCAGCCTCGTATAGCCAATCGCTATTGAGCCATCCTCCCATCTCGCTATCGGGACCACCCCCTTTCTCATCGCTTCCATAGCTATTCCCGCGTTTTTTGCGTATTCCTTCTCCTTGTAATCAAGAGCTGACCCTTCACCCTCGAACTCCTTCCCCTCCCATCCCTTGAAAATGGGTATATCCTTCTCAAATTTTATCCTTCCACGCTTATTAGTTGCGATAACTTTTAATCCAGTCAATCGAGATATAGGCCAGCTGTCGGGCTCAAGAAGGCTATGCCGCCCTGTATTATGAAGTGCGATGAAAGTTCCTCCCTGTTTTACATATTTCTTTATCGCTTCAATCATCTTCTCATCCATAATCGTTGTCCCGCAATCAAAAAGCACAGGATAAGTGTTGACCAAGCCCCTCGCCACATCCTCCTCGGTAGCGTAAAGATTATCATAATGGCTCGCTTGGAGCTCACCCCTCCCTATGTCCCATGCCCAAAATGTCTCATAGGGGTCTAAAAGAATCTCAAGGACAGGGCGGAAGATGACTATTCCCGGTTTCTCCCTAATAGATTTCCCAAATAACTGAATCAGCCTTTTATTTCTCGTAAACCAACCTGTTTCCTTTTCCATTTTCATATAATCCTCTAAAGTCCAGAAGAGATTGAAATTGCTCTCGCCATTTATTAAAATCCAACCCATCATCCTATCCATCCACTTCTCCTCAATAGTTCCTCCGGGCTCGCTTGTCCCATAAACCCCTCTAAGATAGCCATAACCTGTCCACCAAGGATAATACCACCCTCCTTGTCCCGTGAACTGTAATCCCAATCCATAGCGCTCGGCGAAATCTAGAGCATAACCCGCAGTATTCTGGTCTGGGCTGAGGATAATTGGTCTATCGGGGTCTTTGCTTCTCGCCAACTCCAAGCCGGGGATGTGATAGGAACAATATGCGTAAATCTGCCATAGCTTGAAGTCCACATACATCGCGTTTTTACCCTTGCCCAAATAGGGATAGAACCGCGGCTCGCTTGCAGTGAGGAAAACCGGTCCGAAGATTTTCCCTTCCCCGGGAACCTTCAAAACGAGTTCGTTCTCACCCTGCCTAAGATAGTCATTGACTTTAACACTGAATGGTCCAAGGGATATGGGCGATTTGAACCTCCCTAAAAGCTTACCATTTAGCCAAACTGTAGTCCCATCCTGGTCATAAGCGTAAAGGTCGCAAACGAGGTAGATATCCTTACCCAAATTAGATTTGAGCCAGTCAGCGCAATCAAAATTGACTTTAAAGAAAGCAGAGGTCCAAGGGAGGAAAAGTTGTTGTTGAGAGGGTGGCATCTCTATCGGTATCCAATTTTCGTCTTGGGGAGGTGTATCTCCCTCCGCCTTATGCCATTTCCAGTTCTTCTCTATTTTAAAAGAATTTTCATAATCGCCATAAAAGCTGAAGGGATTGGGTAGCTTCACCTCTTCCCAACTTTTGAAATGATTTGCGTCGCCAAACCATCTCTCGCCCAATTGTCGTAGGCTATAGCCCTTGACTCTCCGCAAGTAATTCCTGAAGCTTGCTTCACCAAGGGGTGAAAAATCGTAGAAGGCGGTGGTTCGGGAATGATAGGACATCTCACCGCCTGGCGCTCCCGCGTAAATGTGCCAACCGCCCAAAGAAGGGCTTTTATTAAACCTCTGCATAACTTCCTTTGCGAAAAGCAATCCTCCCTCTAATCTTTTCTCAGGTGCGATACCCCAGCTCTCGTAATGAGCGCCCGCCGCCCCTTCCTTCCCCCATCCGCCAAGTAGAAAATTCTCTGGAACCTGCATCATATCTTTAGGATGTTTATTGTAGAACCAGAAAGGGACATTACCACCGAAATTGAAACAAATAACATACAACCCTTTATTTCTCTCCGCCTCTTTTACTTCGTAATCTGCGGGCGTGAACTGGAAGACACCAGAAGCGGGATTGATGAACTGGAAATCGGTATATTGAGTAGCAAGTCCTCCCAATCCGAAATCCTTAACGAATTCCCAGTGATTTCCCACTCCCATCTGATGGGGAGAAGACATAGCGTGGGTGTAGGATTTAAAAGCTCTCAAATCGTAGAAATCAAGATACACTGGATATGGTTTCTCCGGCGTAAACTTTACATCCCTTGAAGAGAAGAAAGATAATTGTTCTTTATTCCTGCTTATTTTCCCTAAAATTTCCTTTTCCTCACTTCCACCTATTGCCCATACGATGTTTCCTTTTCTGCCCAAAAGGAGATAACCCAAAGGCGGATAAGAATGGACTTTAATCTTTGCCCCATTTGGAAGCGTTATATCCCTTATATTATGCTTTTCTCTTGCATCCCAAAAGAGGTCGGCGATAAGCTTCCCCAAAAGAATATCAGCCTTATCCTGATTTTCGGAGACAAACTTAACTCCAATGGGAGAGAAATAAGCGTCAACTTTTCCATATCCGCGTAAATCGTAAGGCAAGGCAACAGTTATTAATGCAATCAGAAAGAGAAAAAGCGAATAGCGAACATACCGTTCCATTTTCCTTCAAACTATCCCGTTTTTTTGTTTGTATAATGATATCACATCTAACCGAAAATGTTTAGGATGAGAAGATGCAGTAGAGATTATCTTTTGCAAAAAATTTCAAAAAGGGTTAAAATTCTTATAAGAAAATTCATCAAAGGAGGAAGAAAAATTGAGAAAGATATTCCTATGGATATTACCTCTCCTTTTCTTTACTTTTTCTTGCTTTGCTCTTACCTTCAACCCTCAGACTATGATGCGGGTGAAGGATATAAAGCCGGGGATGAAAGGATATGGCTTAACCGTGTTCAAGGGAACGAAGATAGAGAAATTCGATGTGGAAATCCTCGGTGTCCTGCCTAAGGATAACATAACCGGGGATATCATCCTCGCTCGCCTCTCCGGCGGTCCGATAACTCAAAGAAACGCAAAGGTGATAGCGGGGATGAGCGGAAGCCCCGTCTACATCAACGGCAAGCTCATAGGAGCAGTTGCCTTGACCTGGCGCTACTCCCTTGAGCCCTTAGCGGGAATAACTCCCATAGAGAATATGATCGCTTCCGCAAACAAGATTGTGCCAATCGGCGGAGCTCCGGTGACAATCAAGAGCTCAACATTGAGGAGTATGGGGTTGAAGAACTTGGGTGATGGGGATTCCATAACGATGGTGCCGATTGCCATTCCCTTGATTGCCTCCGGCTTTCATCCCAAAGTTTTGGAGAAAGCCTCTAACTTCTTCCGGGAAAAGGGCTTCATTTTTATGCAATCTCCTGGTGGGGGGAAGATGAATGTCAAAGTCCCATTGGTTCCCGGCGCCGCCTTTGGCTGTCAATTGATGAGCGGAGATATGCAGATGACTGGCATAGGAACCCTAACCTATATAGACGAGAATGGGGAATGGCTCGCATTTGGACATTCTATGATGGATATGGGCGATGCCCAGCTTCCTGCTGTAACAGCCTACATCCACGATGTTATCCCAAGCGTGGATTTCTCCACGAAACTCGGCTCGCCAGCCGAGATGGTCGGTTCCCTCACTCACGATGGATATTTCGCTATAAGCGGGAAACTTGGTATGGCTCCGAAAATGGTTCCCGTTTCCATCACCGTGTTAAACGGCGATAAAAATCAGAAATTCAATGTGGAGGTTGCTAAACATCCCTCCCTTACCAATTCACTCATTGGAACGGCGATTTCAAACGCGGTCTTTCTCTCCTGCCCCGACCCAGTCGATGTTATGACTAAGGTCTCGTTTGATATACAATTTGAGGGTGGCAAGCATCTAAGCAAAAAGGATGTATTCTATTCCCCTTCAGGGGCGGGAATAGACCCCAGCTTCTTCATTGAAGACATTCTATCCCTCTTAAGCGATAATGTGTTTCAAGCGGTCTATCCAGAAAGGGTGAATGTGCAAATAAGCGTGGAGAAAGGGAGGAAGGTAGCGAGGATTGAGAAGCTGGCGGTTGATAAAAACATAGTTAAACCGGGGGAGACCCTCACCCTTACCGTTTATTTGAAGAAGTATGGAAGCGATGAGCAAATAACTATGCCCATCTCCCTGACCATTCCCTATCAAGCTCCGGAGGGAAGGGCAAACATTTATGTGGGCGGTGGAAACTACATATCGCCCCAAGTGATGGGACTTAAATCTCCCACGAACCTCTCTGACCTACTGAAATTCATTGAGGATATTCCTCAGAACAACCAAATCGTCGTTTCGCTCGTTATGCCTCGCTTTCGCATTCAGTTGGAGGATAAGCTCCTCTCCCCCTTGCCTTCGGGAATTGAGGAGATGATAACAACGAGCAAGGAAACCGCTCTTCGCCGTGTCCCTTATGTCTCCCTTTCCACCATTGATACGGAGTGGTTTGTAATGGGCGTCCAGAGAATAAGCGTAATAATCTCAAAAACGGGAAGGGCTCCCGCCTTTGCTCCTTCACCGGAAGCTCCTCAGCCCGAGGCACAGCCGGCAGGCGAGGCATCATCGGGAGATGAAGAGGGGGCTTTCTTCTTCACAAAGGCTTCCACTTTCCTTTCCTCTCTATTGAAGACAGCCACTCCTCAACAACAAGCCCAAACTCCTCAAGCCACTGCTCAACAGCCTTCGGAAGCTCCCCAGATGCCTCCAACCCCGCCCTCACCACCCTCAAAGCCGTCAAAGAGGATATGGATACAATCAAAATATGAGGATTTCTCCCAAGGTGATATAAACAACACGGTGTTAACTCGTGGTGGCGAGATAATCCTCGCGCCTAAATGGAAGAAAATCGTTACTTTACCGGGTTCACTTCTCCTTTCCGTGTTGGACGAGGGAGATTATTACCTCGCCTCCACGCTTGGCACAGGCGCCATATACAAGGTCTCACAGGATGGCAAAGTGGAGCAGGTCATCAAGACGAAGGAAGTAGGGCTTAAATTGCTAAATTGGCAGGGTAAAACGCTCGCCATTTCCTTCCCAGGTGGGAATATATACACCGTTGACATATCCAATCGTAGCCTTTCCACCTTCGTCAACTTGCCTGTTGAATATATATGGGATTTCCTTCCCAAAGGCGATAGGCTTTTAATAGCAGGGGGAGGGGAGAAAGGCTTCCTATATTCCCTTTCTCCGGATGGAAAAGCAACCCTGCTATATATCGCTCCCGACCAACATATAGTGAGAATTGGTGAAAAAGAGGATTCATTGATTTTGGGCACATCGCCTCAGGGACTCGTTATTTTCTATAAGGACAACGGAAGCTCCTTTTACTCCTCAAATAGCCAAACCGTCAGCGCTATCGCTTATATAAATGGCGATGTATATGTAGGTTGCGCTCCAGGAGGAAGGATTTTAAAGATAAATAGCAAGGGAATTTCCGAGATTGCGGATACGAAAGAGCGAGCTATATATAGCCTAACTGGAGGTTCCAATTATCTCCTCGCGGGAACTGGTGATAGAGGAAGGATTTATTTGATTGACCCCTCTCAGCAGGATAGGTGGGGCTTCGCCTTCCAAGCTGACAGCTCCGATATAACCGGTTTTCTCAAGACCGATAAGGGAATAATCGCTTTGGGAAGCAATCCTCCCACTATCTTCCTCTCAACTTCATCCTATTCAGAAGAGGGAACCTTCACTTCCTCCGTGTTTGATGGCGCTATTACCTGCCAATGGGGAAGAGTGGTTGTGGATGCGAGTGTTCCCAGTGCCTGTAAATTGGAGATAGAAACGAGAAGCGGAAACTCGCCTCTACCCGATGAGGGATGGAGCCTCTGGACGCCGCTCGGACCTCAGGGGGAAATCCTCAGCCCTCCTGCCCGCTATCTCCAATATAGAGCTAAACTCTCCACAACCGACCCTTCTCAAACACCCTCCCTTCGCAGGGTCACTGTCTATCTACTTCCCCAGAATCTCCCTCCTACGCTCACGATTTCCTCCCCAAATTGGGGAGATATCCTGTCCGGCACCGCTGATATAAAGTGGTCGGCAAGCGACCCCAACAACGACAGCCTGATAACGACGATTTATCTTTCGGAAAATGGAAAGGATTGGCAGAAAATCGGAGAAGTGTCGGAGAAAAATCAATTTCAATTCAATACGAAGGATAGAAAGGACGGAAGATATTTGCTCAAGCTCGTTGTGTCCGATGCGGGAAGCAATCCACCTTCCACAGCTCTTTCAACGGAGAAAACGGTGGAAGTTATAATTGATAACACGCCACCTCGCATCACCATCTTCAAGGAAAGCGCCAAGATAGAGGGAGGGAGGATTTATCTTGAGGGAATTGCGGAGGATAGCCTCAGCCCGATAACGGATGTAGTTTACAGCCTTGGAGACAATATCTTCTATTCCGCTACTCCCGTCAAGGGGATTTTCTCCACTACCTCCGAGCCCTTCACGATTTCAGCCACGATTCCCCAGGGCAATCCCTCCGAGGTGACGATTAAGATAAAGGCGAAGGATTTCGCGAGGAACGAGACGACCTCTGAGCTGAGGATAACGATAAGCAAAGAGGGGAAGATAGAGAAGATAGAGGAGGTAAAACCCGAGAAGAAGGAAGCCCAGCCCTCGCAGGCTCAAAAACAACAAAAGGGGGAAACAAAGCCTCCCGCCAAGAGCCAGCCAAGCTCAACGCAGACTTCAACTGAGGATGATGACGAAATAGACTTCTCCGCAATGTAAAAGTTGGAGCTTAAAAAGGCTGTAACCTTTAGGGCTGTTTTCATAGGCATCTGTTTCAGCATCTTCGTCAACACCCTCTCTCCCTTAACGGAGAGCAGGGCTTTCAGCAATTTCTCCTGGAGCTATCTACCCGAGGGAGCGGTCATTCCCTTCCTTTTCCTCCTTTTTTTCAACTTCATCTTATCTCGCATTAAGCCAAGATTCGCCTTGACCTCTGGTGAGCTCCTCGTTATCTTCGCGATGGGGCTGGTGGCAAATTCCACTCCTATTTTCCTCATCTATATGTTCCTCTCCGCTATCGCCTCACCCCTCTATTTCGTCTCCCCCGAGAATAAATGGCATAAGGACCTAATCCCCTATATAAAGCGGAATTTGTTCCTCAATGACAAATTAGCCGCTAAATGGTTCTTTGAAGGTCTGCCCGATGGGGAGAAGATTCCCTTCAAAGCCTGGCTCACACCCCTGTCCAATTGGCTTCCCTTTTTCTTCATTCTCTTCCTCTGCTCCTACATAGTCATCATCCTCTTCCGCAAGTATTGGATGGAAAACGAGAAGCTCTCCTATCCACTTATGCAAGTTCCCCTATTTCTCGTTGAAAGGGGAGGGGAGGGATTCTTCCGCAAGCCCCTTTTCTTCATTGGAGTGAGCATTCCTTTCCTTATTATGGCTGAGCAAGCGCTTCATCTTTTCCTACCCGCCCTTCCTTCCCTGCCGGTTGACCACATCGGATGCCTTGATTGGGGTTGGACGCCCGTCCGCAGTCAGCCGCTTCTCTGTTTCAACTTCCTCGCCTTCGGCGTCGGCTTCTTCGTTCCCACGGATGTGCTCTGCGGAATTTGGTTCTTTTATGTCCTCACTCTAATTGAGGAGGCGCTTTTCCATCGCTTCGCCATAGCTTTGGGCTCTGGTGGTATGTTCGTCTGGGGGAACGCAGCCATTGCCTGGCAATCGCTCGGCGCCTTCCTCGTCTTCACCATTTCCTCCATCTTTCTCGCCAGACGCCACATCCTCAACCTCCTCCTAAGCACATTTAAAAAAGATATCAGTGAAGATGAGCTCATACCTCCACGCTTAATCCTTCCTCTACTCCTTTTATCCTTCTTATATCTTCTCCTATGGCTAAATCGCTCGGGGATGTCCCTTCTCATCGCTTTTTTCTTCTTAATGTTCGTTCTCCTCATCTATATCGGGCTTGCTCGCATCGTTTGCCAATCGGGAATCTTCTATATTGTCCCACCGGTAATCGCCCAAAATATCTGCATTTTCGGATTCGGCAGTAAATTCATCGGTCATAAAGGGATGGTCTCCCTCGGCTTATCCTATTCTTGGCACGGCGATACCCAAGATGTCTTCTCCGTTTTCGCGAGCGAGGGAGCGAGGCTTTGGGATAGGAGAAAGGCAAAAGGCTGGCATTTCTCCTTAGCGCTCCTCCTAACCGCTGGCGTTGGCTTGATAGTCGCTCCCCTCTTCATCATCTACACAGGCTACAAGCAGGGCACCCTCACTTGGAACACCTGGATTTTCAAGAGCTGGGGACCAAGCACTTATGGACAAGTGCTCAGCCAGATAAGAAATCCCTTCGGCTTCAAGACGGATTATTTCCTCTGGGCTTTGGGCGGAGCGGTGATGATGATTCTCTTCACATTCCTCCATCTTCGCTTCGTCTGGTGGCCGATTCATCCCATTGGCTTGGCAATCGCTTCCTCCTTTACCCTTTATGCTGTTTACCTCGGCGCCTTCTTCGCCTGGCTCGTCAAATTGGCTCTCCTCCGCTGGGGAGGGCTTAGAGCCTTCAATAAAGCTACTCCCTTCTTCATTGGTCTGATTGTCGGACACTATCTGGGAAGAACTATTTCTCTAATCCTTTACTCCACGCTCGGCATTGGGATGATGTGATTTCACATAGGCTCATACCAGTTCAAGAGTCCCGAAATAGGTTTGCCATCTTTACCAAGAATTCTCATATAGAAGCCCCAATCTCCACCAACTTGCCCAACCTTCAAAACAATCTCGTTCCAGCCCTTATTTAGGTGAATTGGGACTTTGTCCTCATCTGGTCTCGCAATGCGGGGAGAGAGATAGGCGTGGACTTTTTGCCCATTCACCCAAAGGACACAGCCATCATCGCTACCTAAAAGTATTTGGGCGTCAATCTCCTTCGGCGAATACACATATATGAATGCATAAGCCACGCCATTGTTTACCCTACCAAAGTGTCCCAATAGGTCAGTATAGACGGGGGCTGAGCCACTTGCGACATCAAATTTTGGAACCTGCCAATTGCTTCTCTTTTCCTCCACTCCCTGTATCTGGCTCGGGATTCCCTTGCCAATCCATTCCTCGGGAGGATAAGCTCTTTCCAGCCCTTGATTGTTCGTGTTGTCATAAACCCCAAAGAGACGAAAAGCCTGAACATATGAGCAATCCATCGGCCACTTTTCCCTTACCTCCAATTTCCTTTCGGGGGCAAACTCCAATTCCGCTATGATAGAGCCAATGGACCCTCCCAGAGGGAAATACTTGCCCGTCCACTTAGCCTCAAATTCCCCTTTGATTGGATTTCCCTTTCCTTTAAAAACATATTCCCTTTTTCCCACCATATTCCATCCTTCCTCAATATCTTCTACCGAAACGCGGGCGGATTTCAGGGAAATAGAATCGGGAATTGACAGACTGAAGCCAAATTTTAAACCTTGATTGAATGTTTGAAGGGAAATCCCGAGCATCTGCATCAATAGCCTGTCCCTTTCCTCGTTCTCCTTCATCCTCCAAAGTGCCTCTGATAAATCCTTGGAAATCTCCTTTCCCTCCTTCAAAGTTCCCTCAACACCGGCGAAATCACCCGCAGATAACAGCTTATTCCCTTTCTCGTAAACCTCTTCTAATTTCCTCAAATATCCCAAAGCGAGAGCGGAGAGGGTAGGTGAGTAATCTTTTAAGAAAGAGACCTTTTCCCCCAGGTCGCTCAAAGCGCTGTTCAGCTCGGCAACCTTGCTAACTTCTCCACCCATCTTAACGCTTATCTCCAATCCCTTCCTTATGGAATAGCGAGGAGTCCTAATATAAAGCCTCATCAATTCCCCATCGTAGAACCAGCCACCCCTTTCCAACTCTTTCATATCCCTAACCCTCTGTAAATTCTTTCCTTCTATTTTAACCTCCAAAGGATTCGACACTCCGTTTATCTGTATAAGATAGGAACGCATATTGACCTGCCCAGAATATTCACCCTTCGCTGCCCCTATCTTAACTATTATATTTTTCCCACTTTCTCTATATTCAATCTTCGTCGTAGCGAACTTTCCCTTCAGATAATCCAAGCTCAAGCCATCGTCCTCATAAAGCTCAAAATCGCCATTGGCTCCCGCATAGATATTCAATATCAGTGGGTCAATTGGCTTCTCCCCTATGTATTGCATCTCCGCCTGCATAGGAATGATTGCTCCAGCCTTGGCGAAAACGGGCATCTCGTCCAGCTTTGCCCGATAAATCATCTTGCGAGGTCCCTTATAGACTTTATTTTTGAAGAAGTCATACCAGATTCCGGGCGGCAAATAAACCTCCTTTATGGCGTAGCCATCGCTTGCTGGTTGGTCAATTGGCGCAACGAGAAGATTCGGACCGAACATATACTCGTATTCATATTGATAAGACTCGTTTAGTTCAGGATAATGGATGTAGAGCCCTCGGCAGAGGGGAACGCCTGTATCGTGGACGGAACGGGAAACGCTGTAAATATAAGGGAAAAGGCTATAACGAATCTGAAAATACTTCTTTACAATCTCCTCCGCTTCGGGACTGTAATCCCAAGGAAGACGCCTACCGTGGTTGCTATGAAGGCGTAGAATGGGGCTGAATGCACCGAACTGCACCCAACGAACATACAATTCGTCAGGCAATTTATCCCCCATAAAACCTCCGATATCGTGGGACCAGTAGATGCCAACATTTCCCCCCTTCACGGTGAAGGGAATCTCATATCTCAAGACCTCCCATTGGGAGAATGTATCGCCGGAGAATCCCACGGGATAACGATGGGTTCCCGAACCCACCAATCCCTGCCTGCCGAAGATGAGTGCCCTCATCTTCTTGAAGTTCTGCTCCGTTTCATAATAAACCTTGTTCGTCCAAGCGAAGTGGTCTATCCCGGGCGCACTTGCTCCTGCCCCATCTATCCAGAGGAAATCAACTCCTTGCTTCAAAACAGAACACAAGAGAATTTTTCCGAAAGCCTCCGCATCCCTCTTATTAGCCAAATTGTATCCCACTGATTCCCTTCCCTCGGGATTGACGCCGAGCGCCTCGCAAAAATCCTTGAAATGGCTATCTTGAGCGGGAATGGGAGTGCCGGGATGAGTGTTGAGAGTGACCTTTATCCCCTGCTTATGACACCAATCTATGAACTCCTCGGGACGAGGGAAATATTGGGGATTCCAATCGTAGCTTTCCCAACCATATAGATGCCAATCAACATCTATCACCAAGACATCAAGGGGTATCCTCTTATGGCGGAATGTATTTATGATATCCCTCTCCTCAACATCGCTGTAGGGCCAATAGCGGGAATACCAGGCGCCAAAGGCATAGCGAGGAAGCATAGGGATGCGTCCCGTGAGGCGAGTGTATTCGTTCAGGGCAAGGGGGTAGTTGTGTCCATAGCAGAAGAAATACCAATCCTGCTGGGAGGTTTGAGGGCGAGGCTTCCACCATTCCTCTTTGACATCCCAGAGGGGATGAGGTGTATCATCAAGGAAGAAGTAGCCGGAGCGGCTGAGGATGCCGGGAGGGAAAGGAGGGAGATTGTCTCGAGAAACGCCATCAAGGGAAGCTACCGTGCCTCCCAGATTCTGCTCATCCTTATCTCCGGGACGCCAAACCATCTGCTGGTTTCCGATTCGCCAGGATATGCTCAGATTATCTCTATTGAATGCCCCGCTTCCCAATTTATATCTGAGAGTCATCATCTTCGTTCTCAGCACCAGCCATCCATTCTCCTCCCTCACCTCGTAATCCGCTTTCCCCCAATCCCTCTCTTGAACGAGGATGCTCGGCTCGTCAACGAATTTCCCCTGAGGAGAATATTCCAATCTTATAAGGGAGGGGGAGATGACAGTGAAGCGAGCATCGTTAGCTATTACTTTCTGTCCTATCCTTTTTATCTCTACTCTCGCTTTAGTTGGGGCGATTATGAAGGGGAGAAGAAGTAATGTTATGAAAAGATGAGGAAGAGGAAATCTTG
>Ga0207433_10008160_pt1 | contig 17165 bp, 16 predicted proteins | sample YelNatPaOPGAMG01_FD_187559 | JGI IMG/M metagenome (GOLD analysis project Ga0207433, IMG submission 187559) | Hot spring thermophilic microbial communities from Obsidian Pool, Yellowstone National Park, USA - OP-RAMG-01 (SPAdes) (version 3) | ecosystem: Environmental > Aquatic > Thermal springs... | reverse complement strand
AACTTTTCAGCACTCCAACCGCCGTTCTTACTCTGGTGGCGGGAAAGCCAGTCCAATGCCGCCTCAATCGCCTTCTCGGTATCCGTTTTGCCGAACAATCTCTCTTTCCCGTCCTTGCGGATATAGACAATGTCTTCAACAGATACCTTCAAAATTCCGCTTGTGGTCTCGATTGTGACTTCTTTTTCAGTCTCCTCAACAATCTTCCCCACAAGCTTCATCCCATTCTTCGTCTCGACTATATCCTCCTCCGCAAACAGAACCGCAGCAACAAACAGCGCAACGATGACGATAGACGAGCGCATTCTTCTCTCCTCCTAAAAAATTATTCTCCTGTTCAGTTAGACAGCAAAACTGCCTTATTAGTTCAAGAAGGTATCCAAGAGAAGACTATCGTTTGGAGAATTGGAATCCTCTGCGTGCTTTTCTGTAGCCGTATTTTTTGCGCTCGACTTCGCGTGGGTCACGAGTAAGAAGTCCGGCTTCACGCAGTTTAGGCTCAAGCTCGCGTTCAGCCTTTGCTAATGCGCGCGCTATTCCGAGGGAGACTGCGCCTGCCTGTCCGTGTATCCCACCTCCTTTGACATTGACAAAAACATCATAATTGCCCCCTTTTTCTGTCACGGCAAGTGGGCTAATCGCTTCACGCCTCTCCTGCTCACGAGTAAAGTACTCTTCAAACAGGCGCCTGTTAATGAGAATCTTCCCCGTGCCAGGTTTTATCCTAACCCTTGCAACCGATGTTTTGCGCCTTCCTGTTCCCCAGATATACTGTTCTTTCACCATTTAGACGCACTCCCATAAGCGAGTTTGAACGGGTCAATCGGCTGTGGTTCTTGCGCCTTGTGCGGATGTTCCGCTCCTCCGTAAACCTTCAGTTTCGACAAAATCCTGCGCCCAAGATTATTCTTCGGAAGCATCCTCTTGACAGCGTATCTAATGACCCTGTCAGGCGCCCGTTCGAGCATCTCTCTGATGCTCTTCCATTTCAGACCGCCAGGATATCCCGAGTATTTCAGATAGCCGTCTTCGTCGAGTTTCTTTCCCGTCACCTTGATTTTCGTAGCGTTGATGACAACAACGAAATCACCGCAGTCGTAATTCCTTACAAAAGTCGGCTTGTGTTTACCCATAAGAATCTTCGCCAACGCGGTCGAAAGTCTACCGAGAACTTTACCTTGCGCATCCACTAAATACCATCTTCTTGCGGCAGATGCCTGCTCCTTCGTGATGAGTTTCGTATTCTCATGCTTTAGCCTATTCATCGAAACATCCCTGCAAAACAAAACACAGAAAGTTAATAATATGATAATCGTAGCCACTGTCAAGCAAAATCCAAAAAATAGAAACTACAGTTGTTAATCAAATCAATAGAGGATGTTCCTTAAAATGAGCCAAATGAAACGGAGAGTATCAGGAAGAACACGAATTCTACTGGATGGAGTAGTGTTGTAGACGCATCGAATCGACTCTGATACGATTCTCAATCTCTTCCGCGTCGCCTTAATAACCAATTCAGATTCCCAGTCGAATCTCCGGCTCCTGAATTCGGACAGGTTAAACGAAGAAAGGCGGAGCACTTTAAGACCACATTGCGTATCAGGAATCTTTGCGCCCGTCAGAATACGCAGGACAGCGCTCATCAAGCGGTTTGTAATTCTTCGGATGAACGGCATACCTTGAAGATTATCCATTCTGTTCCCAATAACCAAGTCAGCATCTTTTTCTTCAACAACAGCCAGAAGTCTTAACACATCAGTAGGTAGATGCTGTCCGTCAGCATCGAGTATAACCGCAAAAGTGTATCCCTGCCGCTTCGCATAGGAGAGTCCAAACACTAACGCAGCACCTTTACCGCGGTTCTTGTCAAAACGGAACACATATGCACCGGCAGTTTCCGCTACCAAAGAAGTATTGTCGTCCGAACCATCGTCAACTACAAGAACCGGAATACCAAACGAAAGAAGTCCTTTTATGACAGGCTCGATGCGTGTAGATTCGTTGTATGCAGGAATAACTGCGCACCTGTTAGAACGGGACATAGTCGTCAGGGATGACAGACTTGTCTTTAAGGTAGACATTATAAACCTCGAGGTCAAGAGAGACAACTCCGCCACTTCTGTGAACACGCGGAGTAAAGAGAATGTCGCATTCTGCTCCGACGAGCCGACTGAAACTCTCTTCGAGTTCTCCTCCACCTTGGATATAAGATTTGATTGGAAGAGGACCTTGCCGAAGGAAGAAATGGAGGTTTTGCTTTTCCTTACCTGTGCGCTTGATTCCACCGTGTAAAGTTACCTTCCGTGCAAGCAGAACAGGGTGGGGATTGCCCTCGCCGAACGGTTCAAGGCGCATAAGTTCATCAGCAACGGCAACGGAAAGTTCGTCAAACGAGACAACCGCATCAACAGAATAAGTCCTCATCGGCGGCTTTTGTCCAAGACGAGACCTCGCAACATCGAGCAGTTTAGCGGAGAAGGAGGAAATATCATTAGAATGTATTTCGAATCCGGCAGCGTAAGGATGTCCACCGAAGTTGCGTAAAAACTCACGACATTCCCATAGTAGTTGATAAATGTCACACCCATCAACACTTCTTGCTGTGCCTTTGCCCATTTCCCCATCTGTAACGATAAGCACCACAGGCCTCGAGAGTTCATTAGCAAGCCTTGACGCAACTATTCCCGTCACACCGCTATGCCAGTTGCCTTCAAAGATGATGATAGGCTGTGAAAGCTGCTCGTGAGTGAGGAGGCGCCTAACGGTTTGAAGAATTTCTGCCTCAATCCTCTGTCGTTCGAGGTTATCCTCCTCAAGACTTTTGGTCATCTCATAAGCTTCTTTCGTATCGTAGGAACAGAGGAGACGGAACGGAACCATAGCGTGTCCCATTCTGCCTGCAGCGTTCAGGCGCGGTGCGATGCGGAAACTGATGTGATGAGCCTCAAGCGGGACATTAAGTAAACCAGTAGCATCAAGAAGTGTGCGCAAACCTACTTGACGAGTCGCCTCAAGGGCGCGAAGCCCAAACCTGACCATAACCCGATTTTCGCCTACAAGTGGGACAACATCAGCAACAGTACCAAGTGCAACGAGCGCCATACTGTTGAGCATAAACTCTCGGAATTCAGGAGTGTTCTTCTGCGCACCGCTCAACCGTTCCGCAATCGCCCATACGAGTTTGAATGCTACACCTACACCTGCTAACTCCGTAAACGGGTATCCACAGTTTTCTACTTTGGGGTCAATGACGGCAACAGCATCAGGCAGTTGACTACCAGGATTATGATGGTCAGTGATTATGAAGTCGATCCCGTTCTGTTTTGCCCAAACGGCCTCCTCTGTACTCGTCACTCCACAGTCAACCGTAACTATAAGAGAGACTCCCTTGTCTTTCGCTTCTCTGACCCGCTCGACAGAGATTCCATATCCTTCGGTCAGTCTATCAGGAATGTAGGCATCAACATTCGCGCCCATATGTTTTAGAAAGTGGTACAAAAGCGCGCAAGAAGTGATACCATCAACATCGTAGTCTCCGTAAATGAGTATCTTTTCACGCTTCAAAACAGCGTCCACGAGACGAGAAACCGCCTTCTCCATATCACGAAAAAGATACGGGTCAAAAAGGCTATCAAGGGTCGGCGAAAGGAAATCCCTCGCCTCCTTCGGAGAAACGATTCCTCGTGCGACAAGAATACGAGCGAGGAGGGGCGAAATACCAACTTCGCGCGCCAATAAGCGCCAGGCCGCCTCAGGTGCCTCCTTGATACTCCATCCTACCATATCAATCTCCCGTACTTTTCGCTATCTTACCGATGCGAGAGACCAAAAACGAAGCGCAAACCGCAAGGTCTTCTGTCTCAAGATGTGACTCCGCAGCACGATCAAACAGAATATTCGCATCAGCACCGAATTCTTCAGTCATACAGTGAAGAATAACAGCAAGATGAACTTTTGGAAACACAGCAAACTCAAACGAAATGTCTTTGAACTCGAGTCTTCTCCCTCCAAGCGCCTCAGCAGCCTTCTGAAACCGCCCTTCTTTTCCATTGAAATCCTTTTTAAGCCTTTCCACCGTTCTGTTAGCGAACGCAGGAAAATAGAAATCTCCCCCACGCAACTGTCTGAAAGAGACCCACTCACCGCTCACATTAGCCGCAGAAAAACCACACAAATAATGGAGCAGAAGAACTCTAAAAAAAGGAGGAACTTCTTTTCCCGTAGTATCAAGCGCCCTCTGTCTCGCAATCTCTACTACATATTTCTCGTTAAGAAACGGTACCTCTATAACCCGTTCACTGACCCGAACCACATTCTTACGAAATACAATACCGTCATCACTCTGCCTTTTCAGTTCTTCCCACGCTCCTTTAAGCGCCTCTTCATAACCTACGGGCTTAGGTATGAGAACATAAGATTCGTTCTCATCCATCTTACCACCTCAATATTGTCCCTCTAGGTGTAATTTTAACACAATATCTTTCAGAGGCAACCTTACATTCTTCGAGTCTTAGAAAAAAGTATAGCAATTCGACAGGTAGGTTTTAGACACCAAAACGAGATCGGTCTGCCGATTCTAATCCCCATCCAACGCCTTATCCAAGAGTCTACATCTCAACAGAATAACAAAAAGGCGTTTTTGTTCTTATTGACACCGTCTCGATAACCCACTATAATTCATCATATTAGAAACATTATGCGGAGTAAATATACGGCGGATATTGAAGTACCAGAATTCAATACACTCGAACAGTTCATCAATTGGTGCCAAGATTCCCTCGTCCAAGAAATCCTTAAAAAGAAACCTGAATCACTCTCTCAACTCGCCTCTCATCCAAATGTCAAACCCTGGCTTAATGAGTTCTTCAACGCTTCAAGATGTGTAAAAACTTCTACCACTACGCCTCCTGAATCCGAAACGGATAGGCTCCGCATCCTAACAATGTCGAATCCCGAAGATAAAGCGTTCTTGGAAGAAGTCATCGCGCAGTTCGCGGAAAAAGGCGTAATAGTAGAAGAAGTGAAACCGAAACAAAAGACGGAAGGAATAGAAGGAATAAGACAAAAGGCGGAAGAAGAGACGGAAGAAAAAACGAAGGAAGAATTAAAATCTTTCGGTAGATATAGGATTCTACGAAAACTTGCGGAAGGCGGAGGATATTTTGAAGAGGTTCGAGTGGTCAGCGACACTCGAAGAGAAGTTGAAGGGATGCGGAGGCGTATTACAATCTTGCGTGTGCGTATGTGAAGAAGGGGAACAAGTCAGAAGCGCTCAAAAATCTTAAAAAGGCGTTCGAACTGGACAGCAGATTAAAGGAGTATGCGAAGAAAGACAGCGCTTTCGACCCTATCTGTGAGGATGACGAGTTCAAGCGTCTTTTAGGGAATTGAGCTTCTTTTGATTTAGAGACATATTCAATTGAGAGGCGAGAGGGTAGGGATTCGAACACATCAGCCCAAAGACATTTCTGTTGACGGCAAAGAAGACACGCAACAAGAGGGAATTTCTGCCGTCTTCTTGCGTATTCAATTCTATTCATTTGACAACGGAGGGAAGAAGAGTTAAATTAGTGTTTAATCTGTTTTGAGGCGATAAAAAGAATGAGGGTTTATTTCGACCACAATGCGACGGCGCCTGTGCTTGTTGAAGTTGCTGATTTCGTCAGGGATGTTTTTCTGAATTATTTCGGTAACCCACATAGTATCCATGAGTTCGGGCATCGTGCGCATAAACTCGTCGAGGATGCGCGTGAAAGGTTAGCGAAACTCATTGGTGCGAGTGAGCCATCGGAGATTATTTTCACATCAGGCGGAACAGAGGCGGACAATATGGCGCTTATTGGCGGCGCCAAATGGATGCGCAAAAAGAAGAACCGCGACGAGATTGTCACTTCTTCAATTGAACATCCTGCCGTCCTTGCGACTTGCAGGTTTCTCGAGACAGAAGGGTTCAAAGTCAAATATATCAAGCCTGAAAGAAACGGAATCGTAAGCGTGGAAAGTTTCAGAAAAGCGGTTACGGAGAGGACGGCGGTAGTAAGTTTAATGCTTGCAAACAACGAGACAGGAATGGTTCAACCAGTCGCTGCGATTGCGGAGATAGCCAAAGAGTCTGGTGCACTTTCTCACACGGATGCGGTGCAGGCGGTAGGGAAGATACCTGTAAGCGTCTCGGATTTGGGTGTTGATTTGCTGTCACTATCGGGGCATAAGTTCGGGGCGCCGAAGGGGGTCGGTGCACTATACATTCGTAAAGGAGTGAAGATTGAGCCTCTGCTTTTTGGCGGCGGACAGGAAAGGGGGATGCGTCCTTCGACTTTGAATGTTCCTGGAATCGCAGGAATGGGGCTTGCTGCGGAAATCATAGGACGGAATCTCAACGAAAATATCGAGAAACTAAAAAAACTGCGGAACAGACTCGAGGAGAGTTTACAAAAACGGCTTGAGAGGACTTATATAAACGGGGCAAAAGAGCCGAGATTGCCGAACACAAGTAATATGTCGTTTGAGTTTATCGAAGGCGAGGCGTTATTACTTGACCTTGATAGAGAGGGGATAGCGGTATCTACGGCGTCAGCCTGTGCCTCTGCGAAATTAGAGCCGTCTTATGTGTTGATTGAAATGGGACTACCTGCGCAGATTGCGCGGAGTTCCATTAGGTTTTCGCTTGGATGGGAAAACACGGAGGAAGAGGTTGACTATGTAGTAGAGAAGACAGTAGAATCGGTAAATCGGTTGCGGAAACTCTCTCCTCTTTACCAAGACTTCGTTGGAGGGGGATAAAGATGAGCATCGAGTACACGGACAAGGTCATTGAGCATTTCAAGAATCCGAGGAATGTTGGCGAAATAAAGGACGCGGACGGAGTAGGGACGATAGGGAATCCTGTCTGCGGAGACATATTAAGAATCTACATAAAGATAGAAAATAATAGGATTAAAGATATAAAGTTTAAGACATTTGGATGCGCTGCGGCAGTGGCGTCGGGCTCGGTGCTGACTGAAATGGTAAAAGGGATGACGATTGAAGAAGCGCTTGCGGTAAAGAGAGACGAAATAATAGACAAGTTAGGTGGATTGCCATCGCAAAAGCGGCATTGTTCTGTTCTCGCGCAAGATGCTCTTAAAAAGGCGGTAGACGACTACAACCGCAGAAAATTCGGAGTTCTTAAGGTAAAATTTGAGATTGAGGGAAAGGGTGTACTATCAGGCGAGATATATAAGACGGTTCTCGGAAGTAAAATAATCGAGCATCTTCCTATGGATGCGAACATCTCACTCTGGGGTAAAGAACTATATTTCCCCACAGGAGTAAAAACGGCAATCAGTAAGCCGCAGGTCAGAATAGATGCAGGTGATGTTGCTTATTGGCCTGACGAAGGGGCGTTGTGTCTTTTCTGGGGACCTACTCCTGTAAGCAATGGACTCGAGATTCTCGCCTATTCTGCGGTTGAAGTAGTCGGGAGTTTCAAAGTTGACGAACAGTTGCTCGACTTGTGCAAAGATGGCGATAGGATTAGAGTTATGGCAAGTTCATAATTCATTAAACGACAAGGCGTTACATTTTCAAAAATAGGAGTCCAACGGGAATGTTTTACAAAAGTTATACATTTTTACTCTCGTTTACGAAAAACGGGTTTCCTGAAACTGAATGTAAAACTCGTGTAAAAGCAGAATCTCCTTTCCGTTCAATAAGTTGTGTGAAATCCAAGAGAGAATGGCACGGCTCTTGCTCATTTCAGAAAAAGGATTAAAGGAGGAGAGGTTATGAGGAGATGGGCCATCATAATTGCGTCAGTGGCGCTTGTCTTCATAGGAATTGAGTTTCTGCTTGCTGACGAATGGGAGGATGTAGAGTTCATAGAGATGCTTGCAAAACGCGGCAAAGAGACTCGTAACGACGATTGGTTCAAACTCGCTCGAGAATACGGAATGCCGATTGTAAGAACACAAGGCAGATTGTTCAAAAAGGAGACAAAAACGAGACTTGCGCAAACTATGGACGCCATTCTTTCAGCGTTGACAATGATAGCAAGACAAGCAGGCAATGAGAAAGACGCTGCGATATATGAGAAAGAGCGCCAAGAGGTGCAGACTCACATAGGCGGAGATAAAAGTGTTGTACTTGCAAAACTTGAAAGAGACTTACTCGAATTACAGGGTGCCGCCGCTTCCGTCGAGGTAGAAGTTGACAAAAAAGTAAAAGAGGAGAAGTCCAAGGAGTTGCAGAAGAAGTTCGAAACTCTGAACAAAGAGATTGAAGCAACTATAAAGAAGTGGCGCGAGGACATCGCAGCAAAGTATCCAGATTCGAGTTTTTGGCCCTATCTTCCAGCTAAAGAAAAAGAGGGACTTCCTGATGAGTTGTGGGCAAGAGACTACCTTGAGTTCATATATGCTCGCTCTTTTATATATCAGGCAAAAATCGTTACAGGTGAAGAGAGAACCAAGAGGTTAAACACAGCGATAAAGAAATTCTTAAGATTTACTAAGGGTATACCGGAGTTTGATGGAGATAGAGACCCTGAATCAACAAAGGAGTTTGTGCCCCAAACCGAAGAAGAGAAAAAGATAAAAGAAAAGTACGACGAACTTATGAGGGAGATGAAAGAGTTAAAGGAGGAACCTGAGCCAGAACCGCGAGCAACATTCCCGATTCTCGAATACTTCGCATTTTACTGGATGGCTCGTGCGTATTTTGACCTCGGCAATTTAAAGGATGCTATGACTTACGCTAAATACGCGCTCTATGTCGTGCGCTCGGTTGAGCCAACTTTCGGGAAGGAAGACATCAAGAGAGTAGTTGAAGTAGTACTCAAGGCACATCTTATGATAGGACAGATTCTGAAGAAAGAAGATAGAAAAGGAGCGATAGAAGAGGCGGTTGATCATTTTTATAAAGCGCTTTCTTTGACAGGACAACCAATCGACCCTGCAAGAGCAGAAGAAATCAAATTCACATTTCCAGATGTTTATACATTCGACGAGGGACAGTTTATTGCAATGGAGTTAGGAGAATCATTAGTAACGCTAAAACGGTATGTTGAGGGAATGTCCGTAGTCTATAAGATATACCACGAGGAACGCTCAAAACGAAGCCCGACAGGACAACCCTCGGAGAAAGAAGTAGTCGCAGCACACTGGATGGCAAAAATCTACGATGCTATGGGTGCTTCTGTAGGGATATTGCCTGTTGGACATATGTTTGCGGTAGCGGAAGGATACTATTCTCTTAAAAACGATGAAAAAGCAATGAACGCTTACAGGTTGGCAATCTGCGCTCCAGGGACTGAGGAAGAGCGTTACTTCTTCACTCCTGTGGCAATGTTCCGACTTGGAGTGCTGCTTCAAGACAACAAGCGGTTTATGGAAGCATATATAGTCTTCACGGAACTTGTGAAACGGTATAAAGGGCATCAAATTTACGGGAGTCTGATAGTAGACGCAGCCAGAGCCGCGATTGCGGCTGCACGAAAATTCTCGGACGCAGATGAGTTTGGAAAGAAACTTTATGAAGACGCAAAGGCTGTCCAAAAGGAGATTGTTCCCGCAGGAGCAGATGAATTCAACGAGCGCCTGCGGTTAGCATCTCAGGACATACAGCAAAAACGATACGATAAGGCGATTGAAGGACTTCAGGGAATAACCGAGACCTTTGAAGAGAAGACCTCCAGCGGAAAGAAAAAGGTCATTTACGATAATTATCCGATGGCGAGAGCATTACTCGGTTCAGCTTATGTTCTGAAATTCGGAGAGACGGTTGTTGAGAAACCTGACCCACAACTTCTGGTAATCGCAGCAGAAGCGTTGAATGAAGCCTTGACTGCGCTCGCTTCTCGGCAACAGGAAGACCCTCTCGCTGAAGCAATGGCAAGACGGTATCTCGGTGAGGTTTACACGAACCCGCATTTCTACAAGGGTGAGAAAAAGAAATGGGCGCAAGAAGCAATAAAGGTGTTACAAGTCTTCGAGCGCAAGTTCCGTGATGTTCCGCAGGTGAAAGAGCGAGAATACCCGATGTATGCGAAGGCGAGATTGATAGATGCATACCGTCTCGCTGGAGAACTTGACGCCGCAGAGAGATATTTCGACGAATTCGCAAAAGAGTATTCCACATCGAGACTCTTCGAGCAGATCTGCTTCGAACTGTTCAAAGCATATAAACAAGAAGGGAAGGATATGCAAGAGAAAGGACAGCAGCAGTATGCCGAGAGTCTGTTTAAGACCGCAGGAAAAATGTTAAGAGAATGGCTCGCTGTAAGACAAAAAGGAGGGAAACTCACACCGGACGACCAGATGTGGGTTGCGTTACAGCAGGCTGAAATCGGACAGTACCTTGATGCGAGAAAAGTGTTCAACGATTTCTTAAGGGATAGAAGCGATATAGAGAAGATGAACGACAACGATTTTGCACTGTTTCTGCGCGCAAAAACCGGTATAGCGCAATGCTTCGCAGAAGAGAAGAAATTCAAGCAGGCTGCTGAAACTCTCGACCAGTTGCGCGTAATCGTAAAATGCAAGTATTGCTCATACCGGTTTAATCTGTTAGACCCGCAAAAGTTTGTTGATGATGAGGAGTATCGTCATCAACTTTATAACGAAAAACTATACGGTAAGTGCCCGAAAGAGGGGGTTTGTGTAAAGTGTGACAGATGTAAGCAGGACTTCTTCGTATCGCAAGAGAAATATGAGAGTATGATGGAAAGTTACAACAAAGCACGAAAAGAAAACCCAGGCGTATCACCTGAATTGTTGAAACTCGAAATGATTGAATGTCCGAAGTGTAAGAGTGCTTTAAACATTACACAGATGACCGAATCCAAATGCCTTATACGCGAGTTAGACGGCGATTTCGCATTCCAGTTTACGACGGCAAACCACTATTGGAACGCTTTCAAGGCTTCCGACCAACGCGATGCGAACCTCCGTGATAGAGCCTTCGACATACTTACGCGGTTATATAAGCCGCTCGAATATGCCATCGGCGAATATGAAAAGAGAGTGCGCGTCTTGAAAGCAGCGATTGAGAAAGGCGATATGACACGACAAAAAGAGTATGAAACCTACTTCAAAGCACTTGGGGATTTAAGTGAGTTGCTGCCGAAAGTCATATACTATATTCTCGTCATTTATTTCAACAAAGGAGAATTCGACCAAGTAGTAGGTTACTTTGAAGAGAAAAATAACGGTGAACCTATCACAGACGAGAAACAATTTGAGTCTATCGTGCCTTGGACTGAGTGGCGCGACAAGTTCAAAGAACTATACACACAAGCAAAAGAAAAAACAAAGAGATAAGCCATTAGGAGGGTTAAATATGAGATGGCTTCTAATTTTTGCAACACTGGTCGTGATGCTACCGCTCTTCGGTGACGACATAATTCAGCGAGTCGGTAGTGATACGCAGGTACTCAAGGTAGAGGCGATTGGAACGGAAACCTACAAGGAGGTAAGTTACAAGCTTGGTGGCACATTTCAGAAAATGTCAGCGGATACTATCATTGACATCAAACGCGATAAGGCATCGCTCGTTTACCAGAGCGCTGAAGACTTGCGTTCTCAAGGAAACTACGCAGAGGCGCTTAAAAAATACGAAGCGGTGTTAGCACGCGAAGACGCGGAAGCATGGGAGAAGGTGTATGCTGGTTATTACAAGGCGTTCTGTCTGAGGATGCTTGGAACTGTTGAGCCAGCAAAATTCAGGGATGCGATAAAATCGTTCAAAGAGTTTGAAGAAAAAAACAAGGAGCACAGGTTAGTTCCATTTTCTCTTCTCGGACGCGGGATAGCCGCAATAGGTGCAGGAGACTGGGGTGAAGCGACAGATGCGTTCACCAAGCTTTCAAGCGGTGAATATGGCAGTTACTGGAAGGTGATAGGTAAGTACTGGCTTGGGGAGATTGGCTATCGAAAAAACGAGCTTGAGAATGCGATAAGGATATGGGCAGAAATAGTTACAGAGGCAGATAGGATGGGAATAAAAGATGTGCGCGCAAAATACGAACTCGTCCTCGCACTGCGAGAGATTGAAAAAGGCAACCTTGCGAAAGCGGAGCAGGGACTTAGCAAAATAGTCGAAATGGGCCTTGGAGGGATGGAACCAACCGTTGGCTATGAGGTAATGGCAAAGGCACACAAAGGGCTCGGTGACTGCTATTATAAGGAAGCAGGCTCAGACAAAGCGAAGATGAGACAGGCGCTCTTTGAGTATCTTAAGGTTATTTTGCTATATTCGTTGAGCAAACCGGAATATATCCATTCTCTACAAATGGCTATCGAAATCTCGAAGAAACTCGGCACCGACGATGATATCAAGCGGGTTGACGAGTTGAACAGAGAACTTTTGAAAGCAAAAGGAAGTTAGGTTTTGAGGGTTCTTTTTTTGGAGGGTCTGCAATGAGCAGATGGATTTTTGCAGCGGTTTTGATCGTAGCAGTGATGGGAACAGTTGTACTTCTTGCCCAAGAAGGCGGGAGTGCTCCTGCTGCCAAGCCGGTAAAAACTTTGAGTTGGCTCGAACTCATCTGGTTGGGTTCAAAATTCATGGGAATCGGAATCATAATTATCCTCCTGTCATTCGTCTCAGTGGCGTTAATAATCGAACATTTTATGTCCATTAAGCGTGATGCACTTGTGCCACCTGAATTGGTTGCCCATCTCGAGCAGTTGCTTGAAGACGAGGAATACGAAGAGGCGATGACTCTCTGTGAAAGCGCTCCGAACTTCCTCTCGAATGTTATTGCAGCGGGGCTTGCGCGTCTTGGGCGTCCGTATGAAGAGATTGAAGCAGCGATGGCAGAGGCAGGCGACCAAGAATCGGTAAAACTCTTCCAGAAAATCTCGTATCTTTCTCTTCTGTCAACCATCTCGCCGATGTTAGGATTGTTCGGGACTGTTGCAGGAATGATTCAAGCGTTCTCGGTTATTTCAGCCTCCGAAGCCCAGCCAAAGCCAAAGGAATTGGCATTCGGCGTTATGACCGCACTTGTAACGACTTTCCTCGGTCTCATCGTAGCGATACCTACTGCCGCCGCCTTCTTCTATTTCCGTAACAGAGTCATCCGAATAATTATGGAAGTCGGCAATATCGCAGAAGAGTTAATGCAGAGGTTCCGTCCGCAGGCCGAAGAAGGAGCAACATCGCCAGCAACGGTATAGTTGAAAGCGTGTGGAGAGGAGGGAAATCATTTCCCTCCTCTCCCTAAAGCCCTTTTGGAGGGCAGAAAAATGGCTAAAAAAGAAAGAGAAGAGTTAGACCCAAGGAATACTAAGATTAACATCAATATGGCACCTATGATTGATATGACATTCCTTATTCTTACATTCTTTATGCTTGTCTGTCATATGGGTGCTATGCAACTTGAGGAGATTGCTTTACCGTTTGCAAGTTGTGCGCAAAAGGTCGAAGAGGCTGCACTTGACACATCAATTCTGCTTATAAACATCAAAGAGGACGACCCTGCAAACGGTCATGTAACAATCGGAGGACGCAAATACGACAAAGACGAATTAGGGAAACTGGTTGCAGTAGAGGCGCGCCGAGCAGGTATTGACAAGTCGAATGAAGAATATGTAAGAAAAGGCGTTTCAAGACTTCATGTGATTGTGCGATGCGACAGAGATGCTCCTTATGAAGCAGTCCAATGGGTCTTCGAAGTATGCAGTATGAGCAAGGTAATCCATGTTTACATTGGTGCCTCGCCTCAGCAACTCGAGAGAGATGAGGATGCAGCCTCATAATATATAGGAGGGCGAAGAGATGGCTCGGGAAGCAAAAAAGATGTTGCAAGGTGCTCTTACCGAAGATGTTGAGTTACCATTAGCCCCAATGATTGATGTTATATTCCAGTTGCTCATATTCTTTATGTTCGCACTCAAATTCACCGGCGAGGAAGGAAGACTTTATGCAAAATTACCGACAAACAGAGGACTCGGATACGAAGGCACGCCACCAATTACGCTTCAAGAAGTGCGAATCAAGTTGCTCTGGGTGCAGAAAGGCAACTGGTCGAAGAGAATGTTGCCTGAAGATTATGAGCAAGCAAAGAAGAATCCCAGCACGCGCTCTTGGTGGGTCCAAAATGGAATGACCGTCCTTAAAATCCGTGATGACTTCCTTATGAGAGGTGGAATGAATAGCCCGGAAGCAAAACCTGACTGGAAAGCACTTGAAGCGCGCATAAGGAAGGGAATTCAAAACTTCAAACCGACGAAAAGTTATCCGACTCTCCCTGTCATAATCGAAGGCTATCAATTAGTGCCTTTCCAGCATGTAGTCAGCGCTTTAAATGTCTGCGTCAAAGCAGGTGTAAAGGACATCACATTCGCAGCACCTGAAATCCCGTTCTAATAACGGACGAAATTGAGAATCAACCCCTATGTCAACATAGGGGTTGATTTTTTTAGACTTTTGACTACCTGCCTTTATTTCTTCCGGTAGCGCTCCACATCCTGCTGAATTTGCTGTTCGAGATTACGAATCTGCTCTTCAGCACCTTCTAATTGTGAGAACTGAGCACGCGCTTTGGATGCTAACGCCATCGCTTTGTCGAACTCTTGCGCTCTCCGCGCTTTTTCCGCCTCAGCCATTGTGTTCGAAAATTCAGCCTTTATGGAGTCTAACATCTCTTTCGCTTTGTCAAACAGAGTGTCCTTCAGGCAATCGCTATCGGATTCATTCTGTATGTCGTATGTCTCTTTCGTCTTCATTATGTTTGTAAGTAAAGGTATGCACCGTGGATAATCCTTCGCCTTAAAATAGTTCTCCGCCGTTTTGAACATACCTCTCACCTTATCCATCACCTTCTGCTTCGCCTCGTTGTCTTTCTTGACCTTCTTCAGCAATTCGAGAAACTCTTTCTTATCTTCGGGCGCGCTTTCGTAACTCTTTCGCCTGACAAGTTGAAAATCACAGACTAACAAGTATCTGTCTCCCTTAGAGAGTTCAACTTTTTTAAGAGCATCATTCGGCTCACTCGAATCGATGAGGACTTTTAAAAAATGGCTCGCGGCAGCTTTCAAATCCTTATCGCTTAAAAAATCCTCAATCTTTTTTAGAAACTCATCGTCTTTCGGCATTACAACAATAAGTAATGGCTTCTCGCTTCTCTCGTTCTTTTTGAGCACATCAGCAAGGTCTCCCCATTCAGATTTCTCCGCCTTATTAGGCTTATCTGGCTTCTCCTCCTTGTCGTCCGCAAAAACAGATAAAACCGCAGGCGACATAAACAGCGCCACTACGCTAAACAACAATAGCCTTCTCATCTTATCTCCTCCTTGATATATTCCCTTGCTTTTAAAAGCCTCATTTTAACGACATCTTTGTCGAGCGCATCGATTACAAGATGAATTTCTGGACCTTGCACTCTACCTGTAAGTGCGGCACGCAGTAACAGAAAAAGTTTACTCACTTTTGCGCCACTCTTGAGTGAAACATCATTAACGACTTCGAGGAGTCTTTCGCGCTTTGATGGAACAGACGCCTCGAGCAACTTATCAACAAGCAGTGAATACGCGCTCTTGGCAATATCTGAAGTTAAGGTTTTAAGCGCCTCAGAATCGGGTTCAACATCGGATTCAAGAAACATCGGCAGAACCGCCTCAATGTCGCTTAAACGGACAAGATAATACCGTGATGCTAATATGATTTTTCTTCTCCGCTCCCCAGAAATGTTTGACGGCAGATAACTCTCGACTTTCTTACAGAGTTCTTCATCACTTAAATTGCGAATATGCTGTCTACAAATATACTCAAACTTCTGTTCATCGAAACTCGAAGATGCTTTCGACAAGTCCGAGACATCAAACTGTTCGTAGATTTCTGGCGTCCGAGGGTCAAAAACCTCTCTTTTATCTTTTGGAGACCAACCCAACAGCGCAGAATAATTGAGTATCGTAACAGGAAGATAGCCCTCATTCTCGAAATCTTTGATGGAGCGTGAACCGAGCCGTTTGCTCAAACCTTTTGTATGGCTCATATGCGCAAAAGCAGGCGGTTTGAATCCAAGCGCCTCGTAAAGAAGAATCTGGATAGGCGTATTAGAGATGTGCCCTTCACCACGCAAGACAAGGTCAATCTTCATAAGAGCATCATCAATGACGCAGGAAAAATTGTATGTCGGAGTACCGTCCTGTTTCGCTATAACAGGGTCTCCGAAAAGGGAACTCTCAAACTCGATTTCGCCTCTGATTAAATCGTTAAAAACGACAGTCTTGGCAGGCATAATGAAGCGAAAAGTCTCTTTCCTTCCTTCGCTCTCGTATTTAACACGTTGAGAATCGGTCAAATTGCGGCATCTGTTATCGTAAACTGGCGGACGCCCTGCTGCGAGCGCCATCTTACGGCGTAACTCCAACTCCTCCTCCGCGCAGTAACATTTATATGCCTTGCCATCTTTCATAAGGCGTGCAAGGTACTCCTTGTATATATCAAGCCGTTCACTCTGCCTATACGGACCAAACCGACCTCCGCGCTCGCAATCCTCGTCTGCCTCGATGCCAAGCCATTTCATATCGTACAGAATCCGTTTCTCATACTCTTCCTTGGAGCGCTCAACATCGGTATCTTCGATTCTGAGAATGAAAGTGCCTTTATGACGGCGCGCACACATCCAGTTAAAAAGCGCCGTCCTAATGTTGCCGATATGCAGATACCCCGTCGGGCTCGGAGCGAACCTTACTCTCATTTGAACTCAACCACCTCGAATCCAGAATCTCCTTCTTTTATCTTCAAATACTTGTTAATAGGCGGATTCTCAAACCGCTGAACAGAGCATTCCTTATCGCACCATCTGACCTCAATGTATTCGATTCTATCGTTTTTCCCGAGTCCGAAATAGGCTTCATTGGGGTTCTGATGCCCGCAGTGGCCTGCACCACCGCGAAGTTCGCGCATCTGTACCACGCCGCCTGCTTTGACATAAACACGCGCTCCAATAGAATCCCTATTCGTTCCCCCCTTACCTTTCCCTTCAAGTATTACGCAGAGATAGTTGTTTTTATTCCCGACTTTGTTCAAAAACAGCGCCGCATACGGCGTCTTCCCTTCCGTCTTTTCCTTCGGCAAACGCATAAAGGAACGCCCTACGAGGATGTCAACATCTCCATCTCGGTCAAAATCGCCGAGCGTAAGTCCGCCACAACCCTCCCACTCAAAACCACATTTTT
>Ga0207433_10008158_pt1 | contig 17166 bp, 17 predicted proteins | sample YelNatPaOPGAMG01_FD_187559 | JGI IMG/M metagenome (GOLD analysis project Ga0207433, IMG submission 187559) | Hot spring thermophilic microbial communities from Obsidian Pool, Yellowstone National Park, USA - OP-RAMG-01 (SPAdes) (version 3) | ecosystem: Environmental > Aquatic > Thermal springs... | reverse complement strand
ATTTTTCGTCTCTTCCAAGTAAATCGTATAATGCCTGTCCTATATTGAAACTTCTTTCTTGAGCCAAGTTAATACCGCCCCTAAGGGTGGCTGATGCCCGTGCTCTTTCTGGCGACATTCCTATACCTCTGAAAAATCCTTCTAGAAGCTGTGAAGCAACCCTAACTGGTGTAAATTGGCTTGCCAATCCTTTTTCAACTGTAGTTGATACCGCCTCCTGTCCTTTTCGCAAAGTCCTTGTAAAGAAAGATGCTCCTTTTTGCCCGCCCTGAATATCTTGAGGATTGTAGCCTAAAACCTTCTCGGTAAAGGCGTTTAATCTTTCCTCTATACTCTTTCCAACCTCATCAGGTGTCGGCGGTTCTCCATTTTTGACTTTGTTTGATACAATATTAGTATATGCATTGGACTGTGAAGGTATATTGGTTTGTAGTTCTTCTTTCGGTAATTTACCTTCTATTTTTTGCGAAGATTGAGGTGTGCCAATTTGACTGCCCTCTGCCATAAGTTCTCCTTTAATCTTGATTTTGGTTGTTTCAGGTTTTACTTTTATTTTAATCTTCCCACCTCGTTTTGCTAAATCCTCTAAAATTGCCTGTCCTTCCTCAAGTGTTATTTTGCCTTCTTTTATAGCCCTTGAGACAAGTCTTGTGTTTTCGTCAACTTTTTTAGCTTTTATTCCACCCGCCAAAAGCATTAAAGGAAGTTCTGCTATATTGCCAACTGTTTGTGCCACTGGGTTGGTAGTAAGAGCTTCACCAAGTCCCGGTGTTTCCTGCCAAGTAACCGACTTAAGAGCTGATTTCAAAACATCTTTTCCACCTTCTCCCCTTAATTTTGAGGCGGATACACCTTTAATGAGGTTGTATCCAGCAAGGGGTATTTCTGTCGGGTCAGGAACGGCACTTAAGATATTAAGCCCAAGTTTGCCAGCTCCCTTTGCCTTCTCAAGCGGGGTTTGACCTTTAACCATCTGTTTGATATTTGAAGGTATCTGAAGTGAGGGCTCTACCCAAGCGTTTTTCATATAAGCTCCTACATTTTGACTTAAAAAGTCAAGGGGTTTAATGCCAGTTGTGAGCTGACCCGAAGCCATAGCGTGGGGGAGAGAGAATTGTCTAATTCCGCCACCCTGTTCGTACCTTTGTTGTATCTCGCCCAATTTCTGTGCCACCGGTGTGCTCCAAAAGTTTTGTCCTTGATTAGAAGTAGGATTAAAGTAATCTCTTACAGCCTGAACGGGAGTAAATTGTCCTTGACGGATAAATCCTTCATCATCGCTAACCTTTTTACCCATATTTCTTGCGACCTCTTTGACTTTGTTTACAATTGAGGATATTAAGTCCATATAAGAAGATTATAGACTAAAATTAAGCGGGGTTTTCAATTAAAGTCCTAATAAGTAATCTTCTGGTTTCTTGTAAGCAATAACTCCTGTCTGGGGTGCAACCGCCGACGTCTGTCTTCCCCCAATAGACATATTGCTTGTGGGATTGGTTGTGGTGGCATTAACCAAATTCTGATAAGAGGTTGAGCCGCCGAGTATGCTTTGAGCTACTTTTTGTGAATACTGGTCAACCGTGCTTAATGCCATTTGCTTATTGGCGGCTAATGTTTGAGCAAGATTAAGAGACTGGAGATTGATTTGATAGACTTGGTTTCTAAGATTGTTTAATGCTTCTAGTGCTGTTTGTGCTTTAGCACTTTCTGTTTCTCCTTTCTTGGCTCTGATTTCATTAAGTCTGTTTTGGTAATCACTGTATGCCTGCTGTAAAGCAGAAGTTTTTGCTAATTCCAACTCTTTTTGGGATTGAGCAAAATTATCTAGAAGATTAGCTTTGTATTTATTAAGATTATCAAGCGTTTGTTGGTAAGCCTGCCAAATATTTCCCGACTGCCTTTGCTGTTCTTGGGCGGTCAGTTCGGTGAATGCCTGTCCTGCTGAAGAAGCACCACCAAATCTTTGAAGACCACCACGCCTTAATTCATCATAAAGTCTCCTCGCGGCAGTGAGAGCATCTTCTTTTCTAGTTCCCGCCGCTTGTTCTTGAGAGGCCAATTCTCTTTCGCCTTGTGTTTTTTGGTTTTGGATATTTGAAAGAGAGGTTGCGTATTGTTGTTCAAGTTCGGGGACATAGCGTTGATATTCGCTGGTTACCGCACTTTCTGCTTGATTAAGATAATCCATTAAAGGAGAATAGATTGCTTCAACTTCGCGCCTTATTCTTTCTTGCGGGTCTTCCTGTGGTTGCTCCTGTTGAACAGGTTGCGAACCACCGTCTGTTCCACCTGTTCCGCCTGTTCCACCACTACTTGTCGAGATACCCAAAACTCGCTTGGCCAATTCGGTAGGTTGCCCAACTTGAGATGGACTTGTAGCTATTTGAAGATTGGGACGGGCTGCTGGAGAAAAGTTTGTTATCCTACCTTGATAGTTTGCGGCATAGGGATTAGTTTGGCTAGACATCGGAGCCAAATATGTTCCACCGTAGTTAACAGCATAAGGATTTGTTAGAGATGATGCATATATTAATCCCATATTTAACTGAATTATAAAAAATAGCCATCAGAGGTTTGCAAGTGTCTTCAAACTCTACTTCCACTATCCAAGCTACCCCTCTGATGCTTTTTACCTGTGACCTTAATTTTCAAAAGCTCAAAATTGCTATTTGCGGCGGTTGAGGCAACCTCCATCTGAAGCAGTTTCCCAACCTTAAAGAGGGTTCCCCATCTTGGTATTTCATCAGAGGTTATATTAACTGTTGTTGAATTAGAAAGTCCGTATTTAGCAGTTCCATATTTATCAGTTCCATATCCCGTATAACCCGCAGTTTGGGCTCCTGAAATGGTAAATGTCTTAACCCCCGAAGTCTCACCGCTTCTGTTCTCAAGCAAGATTGTAACATCGGTTGAACCTATGATATTTCTGAATAGGAAGTAAAAATATTCTATCGTTTGCAAGGTCGTCCAGTCCCCAAAATCGGTTTTGTTTGTCCTTAACTTCTTTTCAATCGTTGAACCCAAATCATTATTAAGATACCTATTAAAAACAACAACCCGCCCATCGTCTAGTCCTAAAACCCATTTTTCATCTCCGTTATCCTCATAAAATTTAGTCATCTTAACCACCCCAAATGGAAGTTTCCAGATTGAGGCAAAACAACCACGCTCTCTGTCATAAACTACAATTTCTTTCCTTAATGGGAACGAGAGGAGATATTTTTTATTAACATACATCGCGCAAGCGGTTTGATAATCATCTTTTGAAAGTAAATCAAGATAAGGTCTAATTCGGGCTGATATTTCATTTGTTCTTATGATGTTTAGGAAGTTTGGCTCGTAACCCGTTACATAAAGTCCTTCAGTTCCAAAATAAAAGGTATCATTTTCAACTGTAGCCAGCGTATCGGGGTTAGAAGCTCCGATTGAGGTCGAAATTGGCGAGTATTGTGGGTCAAGGACATAATAGTTCCCTATTTGAATTATATCTAGATTGACTAGGTATGATGAGTGGTTTTTGTAAATGACAATTCTATCGGCAATAGGTTGAACAGCTATGCCAACTATACTATCGCCCGAGTCGGGATCAATATAAATATATCCCCCGCCATCATACCAACTAAACTTGTAGTGGTTCGGGTACCTGCCAGAAATCATAAGCATATTAGGATCATCGGCAGGTACCACCAAAAGCCTATCCTTGTATTTAGCAATGATTTTTGATTTTACTCCACCCGTAGTGTTTGTAACGGGAGGAAGTATTGTTTCTGAAGCGGGAGCACCAGTATCTACAAAATAAGTTACCCCAGCATCGGTTGAAGCCAAAAATGTTTCATCTCCTTCTCTGCCTCTATAAATCTCAAAACCTGAATAAGTAGCACAAGAGGGAGCTGTCCAGAAAAGCCTTACTTCGGTCTTACTTAAATCGGTGGGTAAGTTATCTAAGACATAATTAGTTGATGGAGTTGTTTGTCCTCCATTAGCTGAAACTAAAACCACCTTATAGGAGACTCTGTTTGAACCAGTCGCACCAGAATAGTTGGTGGCTGAAAGCCCTGTGGGTGGGGAGATAGTTGCATAAACCGATAAATTGGTGCCGTCATACTCTACAAAAGGCACATCTTTACTAACAATATAAGTTTTACCACCTAACTGCTCAAATCTAGCTATTGAACCCGTTGGGTAAGATTGCCCAGCGATTAGGGAATAAGATTGTCCGCTTTTTTTGACAATTTTGCCATCATAAGTTAGCGCAAGTAAATCTCTTTGACTTTCATCTTTGGAGACATAACTACCAAGCCCCCCCACATCTTTACCAGCCAAAGTATCAAAATAAAGTTCTGTTCCCCACCTACCCGTTGGAACACCCGAACCCGTAAGAATAAGATTGACGCTTTCCGCCATCTCGTCAAAGCCTATTTCAGTGGGACGCAAAAGAAGATTTAAACCTTTCCTAAAGGTTTTCCACTCTACAGAGACTTCTCCTGTTTTTCTGAAAGACGGAACTCGTTGATCAAATATCGGCATAGCATTTTAGGTTAAAGGATTGTTAAACTTAACACCCGCCACTTTTCCCTGTCCACCTGCTGTCAGATTTTTTCTGCTCATCATATTGGCAAGAATTTTCTCGCTTTCGGCTTTGGCAAGCGGGAATTTGTCATCACCCCTTGAATAAAGAACATAATAAACAATTCTTTGAACCACATAAGAAGGAGAAGATAATTCACACTTGTCGGTTAAGGTAGCAAACCCGTCGGGGTATTTCTGATAGATAATTGAAACCGTGCCACCATCAAAGTTGTTAAGATAAAGATATTTGCCGTCTTTGGGATTGCCTAGCACATAGGAGTATTTATCTGCCGAGTCTTTTTCATATTTTTCCTCAGCTTCAATCTCGGGGTATTCTATCCAAGCTGTATCCCAAACTCTAGGGTTTTCGTGAAGCTCCCTAAAATCAGAAGGAAGCGAGATTGTAGCACCTGTCGCATAGATAACATATTCTTTCTTAAAGTCAGGAAGTTTGCCAAAATCACAGGCGTCCTTAATTGCTTGGTTGGCAAAATTTGTTCTTGTCGTCAACTCATCGCCAGTTGGCAACGAATAAGATAAGTCAAGAATGGAAGACGCTGATTTTAATATTTCCTCAAGAGTATCCATATAAGAAGATTATAAAGTAGAAGATTGAGAGGTTTTCAATCAAAGACCCCCTACGAGACTTTACTTAACGCCCCAACTCCCCAACGGGAAATAAATATCTGCCTGTTTTTTTCTTCTCTACCCTCTTTTTTGAAATGTTTTAAGGTAGTCGCACCTGTTGGATGATTAACAATTACATCTTTTTTAACAATCTGAAATCCTTTGCTTTCAATCGTCATCCAGTAATCAGAGTCGTCATAATAGAAGCCGTCATATCCCTCATACATTAAGCCAACCTTTTCGAAAATCTTTCTCGGCATACACCACATATGCCCGTGAAATAATTTATCTCTAACCCCAACCACTTTAGGCGTTGTGACAAATCTTTCATCGCATAAATCGTCTAACGTTCCTTTAATCAGGGTTAAGTCGTTGTTTGAAACAATTAAAAATTCTCCGCCTGCTTTTTGAAGTCCCAAATTTATTTTATGAGCAAGGTTTTCTATCTTCTCGGCAATTACAATAAGTTCATCATACTGCCCCGACACGGAGGATAAAAATTTTAACAATAATTCTCCTTTTTCTCTGTCAACCTCATAATGCGGAACAATTAGTGATATCTTCATTTTAAAAGCCTCCTTTTTAACTCGGTGGTTGATATACTCCACTCGTAGTTAACAAAACACAGCCAAATTCCCTTTTTATCAAGATAATCCCAGTCAAGTCCTATTTGTTTAAGGTAATCTCTTCTTGCCCAGTCAGAACCAACGACAATAATATCAGGATTTACTTTTTCAATCACATCTTTTATTGTTCCGTCTTTTTGACTATTTGAAACAACCTCATTTACCAATCCTGTTTCCAGAATTAACTCTTTCCTTTCCTGATAACTCATAATCGGTGGTTTTCCTTTAAACTTTGCTACAAATTCATCAGTATTAAGACCAACAATAAGATAATCGCCAAGTTGTCGGCATTTCTTAAACAACCGAAGATGACCAGTATGAAGTAAGTCAAAAGTGCCAAGAGTAATAACTCTATTTCCTTTTTGATTTTCTAATTTTTGTTCCATATTTCCTCTTCCACCGCCTGTATATTTCAGGCTTGTTTATCATCATCCAAGTGCGTTGCTTTAGGCTGTGAAACGGCATAATCTTACCTCCTCTTTCTAGCTCTTACCATTCTTTGAAAAATCGCTCCAGCTACACGACGACCAGCAGCAATAGAACCATATTTTTTGGCTGCTTTTTGGGCTATTCTATTAAATCCACCCGTCTTATAAGTTCTACCCAATTTCCTAACCATTGCTCTGCCTCTTTTGCCTTTTGGTTTCATTTTTGCCATAATTTCTCACCTCCTCCCAAGATTTTACTATCTCTTGCGAGTGGTTCTCAATATATGTAGCACAGTCTTCGTCTTTTACCTCTTTTGGTACTTCGTAATAAAGATTGATTTTATCATCAAGTTTTTCATCTCTTACAATCGGTAATTTTCCTTCCTCTATTTGTCTTACCATCCACATATAGCGTGGGGGGTTAAGAAGCCTATCACGTCCAGAGATATTAAGAGGACTACCCTTTATTACTTGCCATAAATTAAGACATCTAGCAATAATGCTATCGTCTATTAAAAGTCTATAACCAAGTTTCATCGCTCTTAGACAAATTTCTGTATTATCATACCCCAACCCATCATCAAAAAATTCCCAAAATCCATTGAGTTTATCTAGAATGTGTTTAGGAATTGCTCCAAAATTTAACTCAAAATCATAGGGGTTTGTGCTTTCTCTAATACCGTGATATTGCACCCTGACATTCTTCCAAGCCTTCTTGCCAATAAATTCTTGTCCATTAAACCAATCTTCTTTATTGGTTTTATCAACATTTATGGCTTCGTAGTAAATATCAACAGGAGCAATTAAAGCATCTTTATTATGGCGGTATAAATCAACTAACGCTTCAATGGCATCTTCGTCCATATAGACAAAATCCTGAAGCCAAACTAAAAGCTCGCCAGTTGAGGCTTTCCAAGCAAGGTTGTTTGCTCTCACAAGCCCAAGTCTTCTTTTATACACTCCTTTGGCCTTATCGCCCCAGATATATTTAATGTCAAGGTTATACTTTTTGGCATATTTCTCGGCTATTTTCTCTCGGTTCTCCTTATAGTCATCAACGATTATCCACTCAAGGTTTTTGTAAGTCTGTGAGGCAATGTTCTTGGCCATACTATCCCAAAAACCCTCCCTTATGGTGGGGGTTATGATTGAAACTTTTATATCTTTTATCGGTTCGTTGAAAACACCAATCCATTTATCGGCAATTTTGTTCCAATAAAACTTGTTTGCAAACTTCTTGCCTTTCTGGGATAATTCCTTCCATCTTTTCTCATCCCCCATTAAGGAAAGAAGCTCTTTGAGGTATTTTTCCTGAACCTTTTTATCTCTAATATCCCCATCAATAAGAATTCCTGCACCAACGGTTTCCTTGAGGGCGGCAAGAGACATTGTAACAGGGACACAACCGTCTCTTTGACAATCAAGGGCAGTAATGCAGTTTATTTCAAGAAAGTCACTAGTATAAGCCCATATTCCACAAGATTGTCTAATTTTTTTTAATTCTTCCTTGCCTACTCTTCCGTGATGATAAATGCCATCTTGTTGCATTAAAAGTTCCATCCCTCGTTTCCATTCTTGACGCTCAGGATTACCTGCCGCAATCTTGTCAAAAGTCTGCCAACCATAGCAGATATGAAGCTCTGCGTCGGGATACACCTTTTTAATATCAGGCCACATATAGAGGAGGTATTGCAACCCCCTATCATAACTAGAACCCCAAAATAGTTTATGCCTTCTCATATACCGTTTGAAATTATCCTAAATTTACTATCGGGAATATCTTTTGCTAATTCTCTTTGATACTCGCTTTTAACCATAGCAAAGTCTATTTTATCCCAGTCAATAGACTGTGGCGAATATAAGTCGTGCAAGTCAACCAAAAACTTCTTGGCTTTGATTTTTCCCGCTAAAGAGGATGAACGCCATTGAATAAAGACGTTAAATCTATCACGAGGATTAAACTTATATCCGGGAAGCCAGATAACATTGTCATAAACGCCCTCTTTTAGAACATCGGCATAGACGACTACTATATAACCTCTCTTTGCCCATTCTTGAGAAAGTCTGATAACCGCAGTCTCGGAGCCGCCTATACCAGTCTTAAGCGATAAAGGAGACCACTTCTCAAAGTGCGGACCAAGATAGGCATAGTAGCAAATCTCGTTTTCCTTCCAAACTCTTGGTTTTTTGTATTTGTTAAAATAGTGATAGGCAAACTCAAGATTGGAGATTTCAAGAGGCAGAGACTGAATTAAGGGGATAACCCTTTCTTCTTTATTCTCTTTTTCAAAGTATTTAATTAGCTTGTGTGTATCTTCACAAGCCTCATCTAATTCCTTTAGTCTTTCAACCTCTTTTAAGAGTGCCAACGCCTCTTCAGTTTGAGCTGTATCGTAGAGATATTTTATTGCCCGATATGCTTTCCTGACATCTCGCTTGACATAAAATTCTAGCTTAAAAGTGAGTTCTGCTGCTAGGATTTTCTTCTCCATCTCGTTATTCATTTGGGTTGTGTCCTTCTCTTCCATTGAAACTGCCAGCTTAAGCCAGTGTTCCATCTCGTTATATTTTTCTTGATTAAAGAGGTATTTTGCCAAGTAAAGATAAAGCAGTGGTTCGTAAGGGTATTCTTTAATAGCGTTTCTTATTGCCTCTTCAGCTTTTCTGTTATCTCCTAACTGGCTATAACACTTGCTTATTAACTGATAAGCGATGGCTCGCTCTTCGTCCCAACCCGATTTTGATAAATATTCATAACCCATCTCAATACATTTTTGCCACAATTCTTGTTCGGGAAACTCTACATAGATTTTCATCAGATAAAGCAGGGTTCGTGGGTCTGCTGTTCCTTTTTCTCTTTCCTCTTTCAACTGAAGCTCAAGAATTCTTTTGTTTCTCTCCATTCGTTCAATGTTCTTGGGTGCATTGGGATTTCTGTCGGCTTCGGTATGCACCCAGACGATTGGAAATTCTTCGGAATAAGGGACATAAGTGTATTTTGGCTGATAATTATTTACGGGAACCGGTGTTTCGTGCAATCTTCCTTTCCAGACAAAGACACCGGGCTTGAGCAGTCTTTCTCTCTTTTGGATTAAGTCAACTTGTTTTATATTCTCAAAAGTAGGTTCGCCATCAAAAAGACAACCGTAATAATAGGTAAAGAAGACGCAATCAAAACCGTTCTTGTAAGAGATTTCGGCTACATCTCTTAATTTGTCTGCACCAACTAGAATGTCGTCACTGTCGGTCCAAGCGATCATATCGAAACCTTTAATCTGTGAGAAGTTAAAATTTCTTTGAGCTGAAAAATCATCACACCAAGCAAGATAAGAATAATTGAAGCCATTTTCTTTACACCATTTCTCGGTCTTTTTGGTCTTCTTGCCGTTGGCGGTAATAAATACCCCATCAACAGCAGGCAGAAATGAGGCGACACACTTTTTTAAGTTTTCTAACTCCTCATCACCTTTAGTGATAATAGATAAAGCTATCTTGACCATATATGACAGGGAATACATTGAGCCGATTTTATTTCTTTCTCTAGACATTTAGCCTCAACAAGCAACAAAGACGCAATTATTAAAAGCGTGATGTTTAAAACAATTAAGATTTTAGCCATATTAAACACCTCCTATACTTTGTTCGCCACCTGAAACTGTCTAAAGGTCTTTGCCATTTTCATTGCATTTTCTCGTTTGTGGAAGTTAAAGGCTGGAAAGACTTTTCGCAAGATATGATAAACCCAAATTGGATATGATATAAGACTTCTGCCTGTATGGTATTTGATTTGTTCGTGGATGCTCATCTCGGCTGATTGATATTCTTTAATAACTTCCCGCCAAGCCTTGTATTCTTCGGGGTAAAGCTCCTCGTAAGCGTCAAAAATAAAATTGACAAGCTTTTGTCCTTGACGAGACAGTGGGTCTGTTGGCTTATCAAGCCCTTCCCAAAGGTTAGTAATGTAGGAGGTAAGAGTAGATAGGTGCGGAGGTATTACTTCATAATCTTGAAGATTTATTTTTCCCATCAAAGGTATTATAGCACTTCTAGTCAAAAAAGAAAGCTGGCTACTCGGATAAACCTTTCGCCAGCCTTCTTCTAACTACTTAGACTATAACGAAGCCGAGAATCCGGTACGTTTTACATCAGCCTTTTCGTTATACGCAACGTGAGTGAACTCGGTAATATATACCCCAGCCACATAGTCGCCAGCCTTTGCTCGGTCTTCCCAGTGGGGTTCACCAGTATTGACCAAGAAGGACATTTCGTGCAGGTCTTCATTAACGAGCAATGCTGTAACTGTTCCTGCAGCTTTTCTGACATCTTTGTGAGCGAGGATTTTAACCGTTACACCCAAGTCGGTGTCAAACACACGAACCTCGTTGATAAGCCTCTTGTCTTCGGCTCTGACGTTTCGGGTAAGGTTGGTTCCGAATGTTGCCACTCTTTGCTTAATGACAGCAGGAGCAACTAATGTGGAAGCCACATAGCTTGAACCAACTGCATCCCAGCTTGTCTTTGCCATATCATTCAAGATTGCTTCTGTGAATGATTGTCCAGAGGCATAGGCGGTAACATTTGATGTTATGAAAGCATCAATTCCCGCCATACCACGAGCGGTGTCTGTTGCACCAGCCGCTAATGAGCCGTTGATAAGGAGATACTCCATTTTGTTCTTGAGTCTCCTCAAGGCTCTTTCCTTCTCTACAGCCAAAGCATCTTGCTTTGTGACCATCGCAATAGATGCTTTAGTTCTTGAAAGTCTTACTGGAGAATCCACAATAACTGTGTAGTTGCCAGCTCGGCTTTCAGCCTGAAGGTCAGGATATGATGTATCTGCTCCTTCAGCTTTTGCTGTAACAGAAGTCACCCTATCCTCGTGAAAGATATTCCATTCGTGATAGGTTTGAAGAGCAGGAGCTCCCTTGTCAAGATTTGAGACAAAATAATTGTCCTCATTAGGAGATATGTCCCTGATAATATCTAAAAGGGACTCTCTCATCTCGTTTGCTGCCTGATAAGTTGTTTTTCCCCAAGCCATCTTAATCACCTCCTTTCTAAACCCAATCAAGGATTTAGAAATCGTGCTCGGTTTATGGTCGGAGCATCAGACCACCTTTGGTTAATTAGATTTTATCTAGAAGTTATAAGAGGTTTTCAAGAGGTTAATATCCAGCTCTTTTAAGTCTTTCAGCTAAAGCACCTTTCTTGCCTTTTCTGGTAGCCTCCACGAGGGCTTGGTGGTCTTCAAAAGTAGAAGAGGTTGACACTGGTTGAGTAGGAATTGCGTTGATTTGAGCTTTTTTATCAGCTTCTTTGTCTTTTGCCATTGGATAGAGTATATCATACCATTTCTTGGCTGCCGCATCTACATCTTCAGTTCCTGTTGTAACCCACTGTCCCACAATTTCATTTCTTACTGCTTCCCACATTCTTTCATCAAACTGGGGAGACTCTGGGTCAAGCTGTGGATATTTAGCGTGAATTTCCCTCATCTTTTGGGTTCTTTGAAAGTCGTCAACGGTTTTAACGGCTTTTTTAGCGGCTTCTTCGGCTTCTCTGGCTTTTTGTTCTGCAATTTCAGCCCTTCGCCTTTGCTTTTCAAGCTCTTCTTTTAAAAGATTAACATCAACATATCCTTCGGAGTCAATCAAATTTTCAAAAGTATCCTTTATCTGCTGTTGGGTAAGTCCGGGATAATTAGCGGGTGGCTGATTAGTCAAAATTGGCTCAAAAGCGGGAGTAAATTGGTTGGGCGGTGCTACTTCCTGAGGCTGAAGAGAGGATAAAACATCAGTATATTTCTTTACTGTTTCTTTCAACTCTTGATTGCTTTGCTTTAACTTTTCAAATTGTTCTTTGGTTCTTTCTTTAGTCTCGTCGGGTAACTTGGGCTCTTCTGGCTTTTCCAATTCTTCTGGTTTTTTTACTTCTTTTGTTTCTTCTGTTTCATTGGGTTGTTCAACGGCTTCCTGTGGTTGCTCTATAATTGGCTGAGGTTGTTCTACTGGTTCTTCAACTTGTTTTTCTTCAGAAACTTCGGGCGTTTCCTCTTGGGGGTCAAATGGGGGGACTTGTTTAATTCTATCCTTCAGATTGGGCATAGCTAGTTAAAAATATAGCACTTCATTTTTTCTTTGTCAAATTGTCAAATAGAATAGCCAAATTTGGTCCTCTCCAAGCCGCACCACAGACACATCTTATTTCACCATCTATAAACTTGGCTTGGGAGTGGTCACACTTTTTGAAATTAACTTCGGTTTTAAAAGATTTTGCCTCAAATTTTTTAACATCTTCTTCTAATTTGTCTTTGTGGTGATGAAAGATAAATTTATCTTGACCTTTGATTGGTTCATCAGATACCATAGGATTTGTCGGGTAATTCTAACTGCTTTTTAATTTCAATGATCATCTCGTCGGCGTTGTCTATTTCATCTACAAGAGTCTTTGAAGCAAGAGCTTTAGCGTATTCCTCAACGTAAGCCTTGTGAAACTCCTTGAGGTTGTTGAATTTGTCCGGCTGCAGCCATTGGTTGTTGGTTTTCGAGAGGAGGTATGGTTTGAGGTGGAGTTGCCACTCCTCCATTTTGGAGATTCGGGATAGTGCCTCCCAAAACTTCAGGCGTTCCTGCAACATTTCCTTGCGTTTGGATGTTTTCATTTATTTTCTCAAAAAATCTTTCAGGATCGTTAAGACCTTTATCTTCAAAAATTGCTTCCAAAAGCTCTTTAACTTTCGGTTTATATCCCTCATCTCGTAATAATTGTAGCACTAATTGGTTGGTTGTCAAAGTCTGAACAACGTCTTGCCTTCCTGCTTGCCTCTCTTCGCTTTCGGTAATAGTCATAAGTCTAATATCGGGAACAAAATCGTATTGCCCTTGTATGTCTTCCTTAGTTATGTATAAGTCTCCTTCATCTCCCGTTTCCTTTAATGAGAGTTTGGGAGCAAATTTGTATTTAAGTGGGTTCTTCTCGCGAGGATTAAGCACTATAGCATTCTTTGGCAGTCTGGCGGCTTCTAACATTTCTTGTAATTGAGCCTCTGATGTATCAGGATTTTGGACAAGGATGTCGGCAATGGTTTGTTGTGCCTCAACGGGAACATTGGTGTCCGCAAATCCCGCCTTCTTGAAGAATTCCCAGTTGTCTTTGCCGATTACTTTGACTATTAAGTAATGTTTGCTTTCGTCTGAAAAGAGGAATTGCTGGTTATTGGCAATCCACATTGAAATAACATCTCTTAAAAACTCCCCTAAGTCGGTGAGGTTCTTTTGGTCAACCGCGGTCTGTTGTCTCACGGAGGTTCTAATCTCGGTAGCGGTCTTTTTATCCTGCGTCGGGTCAATGTTTGAAACTCCTTGACTCATAGCCCCCATTGCCGTGTTGAGGGCTGAAACCAGAGCAAGGTAGGTAGATTGAAAGTATTGGATTGAGTTGGCATCAAACCTGAAAGGAGTAATAGCATCGGGTCTGTCCACTTCCCAAATGGCACGGGGTGCAAAATTGATTGTTTCAGGACGATAGGTATTAGTAACAGCAATAAGAGGTGAATTCATCTTTAAGACTACTTCGTCCATATAACCACACAAGACAGCTTGAATTGCTCTCCAAAGCATAATTACTGGCTCTACCTCACTTTCGCCCAACGGGTCGTCTTGTAAGGCGTGATAGCGAAGTTGTGCAACTGGAATTTTGCCGTGATTATAAGGGTTTTCTATGTCTCTTAAGATGAGTTTGTAGGTTGGAGAAAAGGTAATCCATCTATCTTTTCTATACTCGGTTACAATCTTAATCATCGGAAAAGCGATGTCTTTACCCATTCTGTCTTCCCGCCCCTGTATTTCAAGTATTCGGGGATTGTATTCAATCCTTGTGTCGGAGATTTTGTCTTTAAGCCTTCTTTCAATCTCGCCTAAATTTTTAAAAAGGGGTTTGCCTTTGGCGTCAACTGCCTTCTTTAGGTCTTCTAAATACACCCATTGCCTGTGTTGAAACCATTTAGCGTCTCTAATATGCGAGGCGGTTGGGTCAATTCCACAATCTCTGATATCTAGAGGCTTGAATTCGTTTCCCTCGTAAGCCACCTTGCCGTCTTTGTCTTTTTTTACTCTCCACTCAATCAAAGCAAATTTAGATCCGTAAAGTCTGGCGTCCATATCACAGATTGAAAGTTTGGTTTGCATTGAGCCGCCCTCATCGGCCATTCTCCATTGATATTCAAGCAATGCTTGTTGAATGCGAGCCTTGACAACATCGGCATTTTCAACTGGAACAACCCTGCCGCTTATTCTTCCTCCTGTAAGTCTTGAATTCTTTTCAATTAAGATGGTTCTAACTCTGGGGTCAACCACACGACTCTCATACGGCCAATCGTCGGGAAGAACACCGTAGTAAGTATCGGTAACATCTTTCCAGCCAAGTTTGCGGTTTATTCTCTGGGTTATATCTTCACTCCAGTCTTGATAATGGGAATTTAGCTCCTCAATTAAATCACTCATAGCTAGATTATAAAGTAATCCTTCAAGAGGTTTTCAATTTCATCTCAACCTCTATTATTTTGAGTCTGATTTGCTCTTTAAATTTTTCAATGCCTAATTTACTATCTAATTCCTCATAAGTGTGAATACCTGCCTCTCGTAAATCGTGCCAGCAAGATGAACAAACTCTAATAAAGTCTCTTCTTGAGTCGTCTATTGGAAAAAAATATTGAGGAAGTCCAATTATCTGCTTCTCTCCACAAAGCTGGCAGTTCCACTCTTCGGTTATTTCTCTGAAAATGCCAAAATTACCCCGTCCCCACTTACTCCAGCCATAGAGCATCTGGGTTATAGAGGGTGTGACATAACTGTTTCTCATACTAAACTCCAATTTTTCTTTTCTCCTGCATAGACAGGGTGGCTTATTATCTTTTCATAAGTTGGAGTTATTTTTTCTGGTAAGGAGCAAATCAGGTATTCAAGTGCATTAATGGCGTGGTCATTGACTTTTAATGGTACCTCTCTTACTTGACTTCCATCTCTAACCTCGTGATACTGGTAGTTCTCAAACTCAAAAACTAAATTTTGGCAATTATTGAAGATTTTTAATGTTCCGCTTCTTAATTTCTCTGCCACCTTTCGGATTCTATAAGTTGTCCAGTCTTCTTCTTTGCTTCCTGAAGTTTTACTAACAGGATTAACCATTAAGCCATATCTTCTTAGCTCTTCGATATCTGCCATTTGGGCTGAGTCTGCTATCGTATTGACAAAAGTTTTGCCTTCCGATTTTTGCTTGATAAGTTGTGCTAAATCAGGCGTTTGTAATCCCGACTGATAAATTTCATCCCATATAATCAATTCCCCTTTATCAGTAATTGCAGCAAAAACAACTGCAGTGGGATTAGCAAAGCCAAAATCAATACCTCTATAGTAAGTCCAGTTGGGTTGCAATTCTATCGGCTCTATTACATTATTTTCTCTTGAGAAGTCCTTGTAAACAAGTCCTGTAAACTTTTTAAATTCAGCAAGGTATTCTTGCGCAAAAGTATCCTCGTCTAATTCTTTCTTTGCCTGTTCTATCTCTTCTACAGGAATAAAGGGATTATCATAGGTTGTAAACTTCCAGCTTTTCCATTCGCTGTTTTCTTTCTGTCCTTGCATCCATAACTCATAAAAGGCATTATATCCTTTAGGAGTTGAGGTAAAGACAGCAGGAGCCTTGAAATCAGTTAAAGCAGGCCTTAATGCTTCATCCCAAAGATGAGTCCAATCCTTTAAGAAGGCAACTTCATCTACTACTAAACCTCTTAACCCCGTACCTCTTAATCTATCTGGGTTCTCGGCTGATTTGAGAGCTATTCTTGAACCATTCCTCAGTGTTATCTCTAAATCTACCTCATTTTTCTTTGAAATCCACTCTTGGGGAATTTCTAAACTGTATCCTTGCTTCCAGTGAATATCTCTTGCCATCTGATAAGTAGGAGAAACAATCCAATAAAGTCCGGGGTTCTTGGTGGCCCAATCTAAAACTATTGATCGGGCAAGAACTGATTTACCAAACCTTCTGCCAGCATTGATTACTCTAAATCTATGAGTATCAACGGCTACTTCGTACTGTTTAGGGTGTAATCTTATGTTCAGGCTCATAGTTGATAAAGTTGACTTTCATTTCTGATGAGTTAAATTGTTGGTTGATTTGGACTTGGGGATTTTCCTTATACTGGGGATGGTTGTATTTCAACCAAAAGATTAAAGCAGTATCACTTTTTTCAACTGCCCTGCTTATTAATATCTGCTCCATCTCATCGCACATTTTCATTTTCGCCTCATACATTGCTTGTCTGAATTTTTCATCTTTCTCTAGCCAATTGTAATAAGTCTGGCGGTTAATTCCAACTGCATCACAAGTCATTGAGATGTTTCCTTGTACTTCTGGACGGGAATAAAACTCAATAAACCTTTTTTTCTTGTCTAATGTGTCGAGGGGAGCAGCCATATCAACCCTATTATAACAGATAAGTCTACTTCCCTACCCTACCCTATTTTAGCTTCTAAGCGATAGGGAAGTGGTTTAGAATAATTACCGCAGAATTAACGCAAGATATCTATCAACCCCTTTTTCATTTGATTGGCAGGGTAATTAAACACTCTATCTTTAATCCAAACTTCTTTAAGTTCTTATTGGTTTTGCGTAATTGCGACACCATTCCCTTAAATGTTTTATAGTTTAAAGACTTAAATCTGCCTTTGCCGTCTACGACTAAGTTCCTTATGAACTCTAATTCTTTAGAATTTAATCTTTCTGTTTCATTTGTTTTTTTCATTTCTTTAGGTTAATTCTGACTTTTTTGATAATCCAAGTTTTTGGAATTTTCTGCAACATTCCAAAAGACTCCGATGTGTCACCAATCGATTCTCCAAGTCTTGACGCTAACA
>Ga0207433_10008143_pt1 | contig 17188 bp, 21 predicted proteins | sample YelNatPaOPGAMG01_FD_187559 | JGI IMG/M metagenome (GOLD analysis project Ga0207433, IMG submission 187559) | Hot spring thermophilic microbial communities from Obsidian Pool, Yellowstone National Park, USA - OP-RAMG-01 (SPAdes) (version 3) | ecosystem: Environmental > Aquatic > Thermal springs... | reverse complement strand
TGGTCCGAACATCTTTCCTCCCCCCGCCGCGACCATGACCACATCCGTGCCGAAGACCCGGACCCGCCGTTCGATCTCTCCCTTGGTCCCCTTTCCCAGGGCCAAGATCACCGAAAGGGTGGCGATGCCCACCACCAGACCGATCATCATCAGAAAGGAGCGTCCCTTGTGAGACCACACCGATCGCCACGACATCGCCAATACCCGCGAGACCCTCATCTTCCTCCCTCCTCTCTTCCCTAGGATCCATCCTCGGGCACTATTTGCCCCTCCCGGAGCCGGATCGTCCTGGCGGCGCGAGACGCCACGGCCTGATCGTGGGTCACCATAACGATCGTCCTGCCCTGGCGGTGCAGTTGGCTGAAGAGGGCCAGTATCTCTTCCGCAGTATGCGCATCCAGGTTACCGGTGGGCTCGTCGGCCAGGATCAAGGAGGGATCGTTGACGATGGCACGGGCGATAGCTACCCGCTGTTGTTGTCCCCCCGAAAGCTCATGGGGACGATAGTCCAGCCTGTCTCCCAAACCCACAGCGCGCAGACATTCCCGGGCTCGCTCTTTGGAATTAGCAGCCTCCGGACTGTATAGAAGGGGCAACTCCACATTCTCCAATGCCGTCAGCCGGGGAAGAAGGTGGAAGGTTTGGAAGACGAAACCGATCTTCCGGTTGCGAATTCGGGAAAGCTCGTCGTCCCCCAGATCCTCGATCCGAATTCCCTCCAGCCGGTAGGTCCCACTGGTAGGGCGGTCCAGGCAACCTAAGATGTTTATCAGGGTCGTCTTCCCAGTCCCGGAGGGGGCCATGAGGGCGACGTACTCCCCTCGCTGGAGAGAAAAGCTTATCCCCCGCAGGACCCTTACCTCCGATTCCCCTGCTTTCCGATAGGTCTTGACCAGATCGCGTACCTCCACCATGGCCTGGTCCGAATCGATCTTCATCATCTTCCTCCCTCCTCCGGGGACGGGGGCTCCAGCAGCACCTGCTCCCCTTCCTTCAGCCCCGACTCTATCTCCAGGAAATCCCCATCCCTCCAGCCAGTCACCACTTCCCTCTTCTCCGCCCTGCCCCCATGCCAAACATAAACCACCTTAAGACGCCCCTCCCGTTTCACTGCCTCGCGGGGAAGGGCCAGCACTCCTTTCTTCTTCCCCAGGAAAATCCTGACGCTGGCAGTCATGTCCGGCTTCAGCAGACCGCCATGGTCGCCAACGGAGATTACGGTTACATAGTTGACCACATTATCGAGGAGGATCGCCTTGGGATAGATCGCCGTCACCTCCCCTTCGAACTCGCGTCCGGGGTAGGAATCGACCGTAAAGGTAGCCTTCTGGCCGACCTTGACCCTTCCGATGTCCACCTCGTCCACATAGGCGTCTACTTCCAGACGATCCAGATCCACTATGGTGATGAAGGTAGGAGCCTGGAGACCAGCCGCCACCGTCTCACCTTTCTGGGTTGACACCTGAGCAATGATTCCCGAGATCGGAGCGGCGATGGTGGCGTAACCCAGCTGGACTTGGGCCTCGCGGAGGAGGGCCCGGGCCTGTTCCACCCGCCAGTGGCCCATGGCGATCTCCTCCGGCGTATAGCGATCCTCGATCAGCCTCAGCCTTTCTCGCGTGGCCTGAAGGTGGGCCCGTGCCACCTCGGCCTCCCGCCGCGCCCGCTCGAGTTCTTCCCAGGAGACGAATCCCTGGCTGAACAGTTTTTCTTTCCTTTCCAGCTCTGCCAGGTCGAACTGCAGGACAGCCTCCGCTTCTCGAACCTCTTGCTGCACCTGCCGTATCTCCTGTTCCCGGGACCCCCGGCGAATCAGCTCCAGGTTAGCCTGCGCATAGGCAAGGTCCGCTTCTGCCCGACGCACTCTGGCCTCCAACTCCTCTCGCTCCAGCCTCACTATCACCTCGCCCTTCTTCACCCGCTGCCCCACACTCACGCACAGACACTCTACCCTACCGGAAATCCGCGCCCCCACCCTCACCTCCGCCCCTACCTGAGGCTTCACCACTCCCGTGGCCTGGACGAAAGATCCCATATCCCGGCGGCTCACCGTGGCCAATCGCACCGAGGCGCTATCTTCCTTGGATGGCCTGCCAAAGCCCGTCAGCCAATACAAAACGGCCGAGCCGGAGACCGCAATCAGCAGAAAGAGGACGATCCACCTTTTCATCTCGATGTACCCGTAACCGCTCCGCCCTTTTAGTGCAGGTCCGATTCCACCTTGAGCATATTTTAGTGATTAATAAAATATTATCATAGGATTGCTGGTGTCAACCTTTTTCTCCCCCACTGGGGATCGATCGACCATCGAGCTGGTGGCGACTGGGAGCGGAACCTCTGTCCCATCTACCTCGGGCAAACAAAAAGGGGGAGGTAAATCTTCTTTTCCTCCCCCTTAGGCAAACCGCCCCATCATTACCCTAGTGCCCACTCAACCGGGGCTGACCACCCACAACTCCTCGGTGCTTCCTCCTCATCTGCCGGATCGGCCCGGGCACTGGGGGGATTCCGACCAGTCTCCACGATCCGGAAAAAACTCCCCTTGCCCAGTTCCGGTATCTCCCGAATACCACCCTCGGTACACCACCGCCATCAAGGTCAGGAGAAGGGGCGGAATCAACATGACACATACCAGGATAGCTTTCATCTACTCTCACCTCGATTCCTAAACGGCCTCGAGCAGCACCGCTATCCTTGGCAGTGCACATCGTGTGCCAGTCGACGGACGACCCGCCCATCCTCCTCAAAAGCCCATCCCTGGCGGAAGAAACCGATGGCAAAGCCCTCTCACCCCGCCACCGGCTCGACCTTTTTTCCCCCAATCGAACCGTTTTGTCGAACCGATCATGGTCCTCCATCCTCCAGCTCCTCTCTTCCTTCCCTCAATGGGCTCTCCGGTTTCGGCCGCGATGGCCGCAAGGAGGAGAAGACACAGCTCATGACGGCTCGGTAAAGGGCATCAGCCCCCAAATTGGAACAATGCCTCTTTTCCTCCGGCAACCCCCCCAACGCCGCCTCGATCGTATCAGCAGATATCTCGGCTGCCTCGTCCAGGCTCCTGCCCCGGGCCAGCTCGGTCATTTCGCTGGAGGAGGCGATGGCGGCAGGACAGCCCCGGCACTTGAACTTGATGTCCACGATCCTCAGGTCTTGGACCTTGATCCACACCTTCAGGTAATCGCCGCACCGGGGATCGCCCGCAACCCCCACCCCATCCGGATCGGGTATCTCGCCCACATTTTTCGGATGGAGGAAGTGTTCCCAGATCTCCGGGCTGTACACCTCTCCCCTCTCCCTCATTCTGCCTTTCCATCTCCATTTGCCAATGAGAAGTAGGCCCTTCCTTCCACGCTTTCGATCTTGACCGTTCCGGTACGTACCAGGCCTTCCAGGTGCTTGGCCACTTCGCTCCGGTGCAATCCCAGGCCCGCGCAAATGTCTTCCAGAGAGCAAGGTCTCCGCCTCAGCAGCGACAGGATGAGGTCCCCGGAACCGAAGGCGGAAAGCTCCTTTTCGCACCAGGTTCGCTCCTCGATCACCTCCACCTGACCGGGGAAGAAGGATTTGAAATAGACCAGCTTGTCCTTCGGTACCGGATAGGCGAAGGGTTGGGCGGGGGGTCGATGGACGGTGTTGAGTTGAACCCGGTGAGGGCGGATGAGCTCTACGATCTCGGCGATATCGGAAACCTCCGAATCCAAGGCCGAGATTCCTCCCAGCAACATTACCTCCAGCCAATAGGCCCCGTTGAACTCCTCCCGCAGTCGGATCAGGCCGGTGACCAGCTTTTCCAGGGAAAGGGAGGGGTGAGGCCGGTTGACCAGCCTAAAGAGAGGCTCCGTGCCCGCATCCAGGGAAGGTATGATCAGGTCGGCCTGTCGGATTCGTTCCCTCACCCGGGGGCGATGGAGAAGGGACCCATTGGTCAGGACCGCTACCGGGATGGAGGTGAGATCCTTGATCGCCCTTATCACCTCGTCGATCCGGGAGTGCAGGGTAGGCTCGCCTGAGCCCGAGAGGGTCACATAGTCCGCTTCCACTTCCCCCCTCAAAGCCACCTCCAGCTCTTTTCGCACCTCCCGCACCGGAACATATTCCCTAACCTCGCAGGTCTGGTGACTGGTGGGACCGAGTTGACAGTAGATGCAGTCGTAGGTACAGGTCTTGAAAGGAACCAGATCCACCCCCAAGGACCTGCCCAGCCTTCTCGAGGGGACCGGCCCGAATACATGAAGCAGGTTTGGCCTCTCTCCCTTCTTCATCTCATCTCTCGCAGGGCTTGGTTTCACAGGGGGAATCTTTCCCGCAGCAAGGAGATTGCCTATTGCAGTTTGCGGCGGCTCCCATGCCTTCTCCCCGGCCCCCTTTGGAGATGATAGCTGCTGCCCGGCTGAGGAGTCGCTCCGCCCCAGCACCGCAGTTAGGGCAAGGGATCGAGGCAGGGTCGCTCATCCTTTGCAGCCTATCGAACTTGGCCCCGCACCGCGGGCACTGGTACTCATAGATCGGCATTTTCCCCTCCTCCCGACGATCAACTCTCCCTCGACGACCATTTCAGCTTCCCGGCAATAGGCCATGTTCGAGGATGATGCGAACGGTCATACGAGACGCCCTGCCCACCACTTCAGGGCACTTCTCCCGAGACCCTTCCGCGTCGAACTTCTGTTTTTCCTCAGGATCCCGGAGGAAATAGGGGCGCCCCAGCACCTTCATCTGCACATCTCGGCAGCTGAAGGCCCCGATATCTTCCAGGAAGGCCTGAATGAGCTCATAGGCGAGATCGTAAGAAAGGAAGCGGATGTTCTCAGGATCCTCGATTCGGGTCCGTTCCCGGCCCACCAGCTGGCTCAAGATCAGAACTCCTCCCGAAAGGGCGCCGCAGGGGCCCATTCCGCTGAGGCCGATCCCACCTGCCAGACCGGTGGCTGCCTTGAACACGGCGTCATCTCTGATGTTCAGAGTATCCTGCACCGCCGCCACCACGCACTGAGAACATCCCCGGTAGATCCTTCCACATTCCAATCCCGATCGATACGCCCTTTCCAGCAAAGTCTCCCGCTCGGCCTTTACCATCCGCTCTTCCTCCCCGCTCTGTTTGGCAGAAAGCAGCGACGAGCCATCCCCCGGGGCTGAGATCCCCAAGGTTGGCGGAACATCTTCCCGAAATCTCACCTTTTCGCGTTCGGTGCTGGCGATTCCGACTCCCCGCCTACTTTTTCTGATCCTTCGCCTTTGGCGGGGCCAGCGGGTTGACAAATTCGGTCTTGAATCCCAACTTCCTCATACCGGCGAGACAGGCCTCTTGGTCTTCCTCCACCAGGCCCCCGCTGACCCCGATCCCTCCGATCACATCGCCCGCCTCGTCGATGAGCGGATATCCACCTCCCACCATACAGATCCTGCCATCGGTATGCTGGAGCCCGTAGGCCATGGCGCCGGGCACCATTATCTCCCGCACCATGTCGGTCGGGCGCTGGAAAGCCACCGCGGTCCAGGCCTTCTTCTCCGCAAAGAGGATATTGGAGATCCGCCCCTTCTCCGGCCTGAGCAGGCCCCGGAGGTGCCCTCCCATGTCCACCACCGCTACCGAACTGGGCCGACCTATGGCCTGACAATAGGCGATCGCTTCCTTCAGCAAGGTCTCCACTTCCTGCAAGGTCAGCTCCCTCATCTCCTCCTCCTCGACCGTTAAATGTCCGTTGCCTCGGCCCTGGTCCGGCAAGAGATTATCTCACCTTTCGCACCAGGACATCTCCCCCGATCTAGATAACCTCGATAACCTCTGATCCCCCGCTCTCACCTTCCTCGCCCTGGATAGTACCTTCCCTCCTGGGCTTTCGGGCGAATTCAGCAGTGGTCTAGTGATCGCAGATATTCTCCCCCGGGGCCAGGGTCCCTTGGAGGAAAGAAAGGACCAGATCGTGGGGGGTACCCGCCTCTACCCCCACTACCACCTGGATTCCTCGCTCCGCGAACAGGGCCTGCGCCCGGGCTCCCATCCCACCCGCGATCACCAGTTCGACCTGCTGCTCCTGCAACCATTTCGGCAGCAGTCCCGGCTGGTGGGGGGGAGCATCCAGCATCTGCTTAGCCACGATCTCCTTCTTCTCCAGGTCCACATCGATCAGGGCAAAACTCTGGCAATGGCCGAAGTGGGGGCTCAGGCGCCCCCGGTCCACCGGAATCGCGATCCTCATCTTCCTCACCTTACCCTCTCTTTCCTCCCTCGGTATCGACTATCCCTCCCTCCCCCACAGGGGAAGCAGTATCCTGTGCTTTTGCCTTCAGCAGGGAAAGGACGATGCTGGCGAAGGCCTTGTCCGTCTGGTCAAGGCAATCGGAGTGGGGGAAAGGCTTTCCCGAATCGGAGGCCTCGACCAACTTGGGATCTATCGGCACCCTCGCCAGAAAGGGAATCCCCATCTCCTTCGCCATAGCCTCCCCTCCCCCCACCTTGAAGATATTGGTGATCTCCCCGCAGCGAGGGCAAACGAACCCGCTCATGTTCTCCACCACTCCCAGCACCGGAAGGGAGAGCTGACGACAAAAGTTGATGGACCTTCTCACATCCGCCAAGGCCAAGTCCTGGGGTGTGGTCACGATCACCGCACCGTATCTCCCATTCATAAGCTTGGCAATGGTCAGGGGCTCGTCTCCGGTGCCCGGGGGACAGTCTATGACCAAATAGTCCAGCCTTCCCCACTCCACCTCGGCCAGGAACTGTTTGAGGGCATTGTGCTTCAGCGGTCCCCGCCAGATGATCGCGCTATCCCTCCCATCGAGCAGGAAACCGATGGACATGAGCTTCAATTTAGGAGTTATCTGAAGGGGTTGAATCCCGGTGGTGGCGACCATCAGTGGACATCCTTCCACCCCGAAAAGCTTGGGAATGCTGGGTCCGTGGATATCTGCATCCAACAGCCCCACCCGTTCTCCGGAAAGGGCCAAAGCGACCGCCATCCTGGCTGCCACCGTGCTCTTGCCCACGCCCCCTTTGCCGGAAAGCACCATGATCTTGAAATCGATCTCCCCCATTCGCCGGGACAACAACTCCTCCTCCGGGAGATCCTGCCAGCCTTCCCTCTTTTTCTCACCCTGGCCGAGAGATCCCAACTCCCTCTCCGTGGTTTCCGATTTATCCAAGGATCACCGCTCCTTTCCGCCCTGGTAGTTCAGATCCTGACGCTTTCGCCCTCTGTCCTTCTCAGGTGATTGGCTACCGCCTCCCAGGCCGATCTCACCGCCTGGGCGGCCTTCCCTCCGCAGCACTCAATCAGGCTCAGGCGCCGGACCTGGGCCTCGGTAAACCGGCGGTCATAGGGCACAGCCCCCATCACCGGGATACCATTGTCCTCGCACCATCGGCGGATGTCGTCACCGATGCTCTCGTTGATGTCGAACCGATTGATCAGGCCCGCCGCCGGGGTGCGAAAATGCCGTGCCAGCTCCGTCACCCTCTCCAGGTCGTGGCGCGCGGAGAGGCTGGGCTCGGTGACGATCAATACCAGATCGGCCCCGGCCAGACTGGCAATGACCGGACATCCAATTCCCGGAGACCCATCCACGATGAGCCATTCCAACCCCCTCTCTCGCGCAATCCCTCGGGCACGGTTCTTCACCTGGGTGACCAGCTTGCCCGAGTTTCCCTCCCCCACCGCCAGCCGCGCGTGAACCAAGGGCCCGAATCTGGTCTCCGACAAATACCACTCTCCCGCCTTCCTGTCCACCAGCTCTACCGCATGCTGAGGGCAGAAATAGGCGCACAATCCGCATCCTTCGCAGGAGATCGAATCGATTCGGAACCTGGCCTCTCCCGCCCCGGAGCCCTCCATCTTTACCGCCTCGAAACGACACCGGCTCAGGCAAGAACCACAAGAAATGCAATCTTCCTGACGGATGAAGGCCCTTTTGCCGGCATAAAAATCCATTCGCTCCTTGGTCTCGGGCGCCAGCAGGAGGTGGAGGTCGGCCGCATCCACATCGCAGTCGGCCAGCACCACCTCGCCCGCCAAAGCTGCAAAACAAGCTACCAGACTGGTCTTGCCAGTCCCTCCCTTCCCGCTGATCACCACCAGCTCCTTCATGCCCAAAACGCCCCCCGAATGGCCTGGAAAAGAGAGCGAAACTTCTCCCCGTACTCGGGCACTGCCTCTACCACCATCTCTCCTCGCGAATAGCACTGGGCTATTCGTCGGTCCTCCGGGATTTCGCCTAGAATGCGGATCCCTTTCGCCCGGCAGAATCGCTTTACCTCCATTTCTTCTTCCTCCTTTGCCACATCGCAGCGATTGAGGAAGACGGCGAAGGGTATTCGCAGCTCTTCGACCACCTCCACTGCCAGGGTCAGATCATAGAAGCCGAAGGGTGTGGGCTCGGTCACCAGCAAGACCGAGTCGACTCCCTTCAAGGATTCCACCACCGGACAGGAAGTCCCCGGAGGCGCGTCGATTATCGCCCACCCTTCTCCGGGAAGGGGACGCTTCACCTCGCGAATCAGAGGAGGGGCCATCGCTTCCCCGATCCGCAGCCGCCCCTGAACGAATTCGATCCCGCCCCCTCTGCCCTCCTCCACCACTCCTACCTCCCGAGGGACCTCCGAGAGAGCCTCCTTTGGACAGACCAGGAGGCACCCTCCACAGCCGTGGCAGAGTTCGGGAAAGGTAAGGACCTTCCGGTTCAGACAGATGATGGCGCTGAACTGACAGATCCGACCGCACTCTCCACAGCCGTTGCACTTTTCCCTATCCACCTGCGGGACCGGAACGCTGACCTTTCGGCTACGGATGATCTCGGGCTTCAAGAAAAGGTGCCCGTTGGGCTCCTCTACATCGCAGTCCAGGTAGCGGACCTTCTGCCCCTCCCGCGCCAGGGTCAGGGCGAGATTGGTCGCGATCGTGGTCTTTCCGGTTCCACCCTTGCCGCTGGCGATCCCTATTCTCACCCAACCATCCCTTTCCCGGCTTGCCTTCTTTCTCCTCTCTCATCCCCCGCTTCTCCCCTCTCGCCTACCGCCTTGAGAAGGGATGCCCGGATCCAGCTCCGGTGACGCCAGACATGGACGATCAGCAAAGCCAACATGAGCACGGCCAGCCAGAAATGTACCTCCCTCCACTGGGACCGTGCCAAACCGAAACCTAAAACCAGCCCCTCCATCCCGGACCCATAACCCCCCCTCCTCCAGCCCATCCCCCGGCCGGCAGGCAGGAAGAACTTGAGGATCAGGCCGCTGAGGGTCAGCAACAGAAAAACCAGGCCCAGCCAAAGGTCCAGGATCAGGCTTAGATTCCACCTTCTCTCGTTCAGGATTCAGGCCTCCTTTTTCCCTTCCCTTTTTGCCTTCCCATCGCAATCACCGACCGGACAAAGGAAGGTCGAGGCAAGGCGCCAGCCCTGCCTCGACCAGCCTGACCGGTCCTCCGCTCTCTCCGAGGTTGCCAGCCGCGAGTCGTCACCCAATCCGCGGAGGACCGAGCCAGACATCCTTCGCTCAGGACCGCTTCTCCAGCTCGGCCAGGCGCTTCCTGATGTCCTCCAGCGCCTCCTCCAGGTACTTGGCCTGACCTTTCAGGATCTCGGCTTCTTGTTCGGAAGTGGGAGGCGCGGCCACGGGCCCCATATAAGGTCCCACTACCGGATAGGCAGGAAGGCCCCAGGCCGGAAGGCCCAGGCCGGCCCTAACCCAGCCAGGCAGGCCGGTAGCATAGTACCAATGCCTCCAGCCGCGGCCGCCACCCCGGCCCCAGAAGCCTCGACCCCAACCCCAGAAGCCTCTCCCGATCCCTGGGTTCAGGTAGCCAGGTACCGGGAAACCGGCACAGTAGCCAGCTCCCCTTCCGCTCATAGGGCCGAAGCCCAGCGGTCCAGTTCGATCTCCAAAGGGCATCTCCCTCACCTCCTTTCTCTACCACTCTCCACCACTCTCATCTCGAATCCTCGCTCTCCTTCTTCATTCTACCGTCGGCAAACTATTCCTCTCGGCACCGAATTCCCCCGGGTCAGGCCCAATGACTGTCCACATCCGGCGCTGGGGCAGCCTTGAGCTCTCCTCGCCCAAAGCGCTCCAGTACCTCCGCCACGGTCCCTTCTGCCCCTAGCACTACCTCGATCCCCGCCGCCGAGAGGGTCCGAAAGGCTTTGGGACCGCAGTGCCCCGTAATCAGGAACTGCACCTGACGCTCGGCTATCTTCCGCGCTGCCTGGATGCCTGCCCCCTGGGCGAGATCCAGGTCGCCCCGATTGTCGACCACCTCCCATTGGCCCGTCTCCAGGTCCACCACGATGAAACAGCGGGCTCTCCCGAAGCGCGGATCCACCAGGCTCTGCAGGTCTTCCCCCTGAGCCGTGACCGCCACCTTCATCCGATCCCTCCTCCCACTCTCGGTCTCATCCGAGTCGATCCCGATCGATCACCCTCGAGTCATGAAGCTGCCACACTTCGGACACTGCTGGCTCGAACATGGGGTACCGGCCTGATGCGGGACTTTCTCCCCGCACCGTGGACACACGCACCACCCGCCGGGGCCAGCCGCAAATCCACCCATGCGACCTCCACGTCCTCCCGCAGGACCTCTGCCCTTGCCCCTTTGCCCTCCTCCCGGAGGACCAGTCCCGTCTCCTCTCGGCATCTTCCTCACCTCCTCTCCCCAGCTTGTCGCAAATCCCCTTCCCTCTCCCTATGCAATTCCGATCCCGTCCTGCGCCAATGCCAGAGGTCCCTGACCCGCCGGTACAGGAAAACGGTAGCGATGACTATATTGGCGACCTCCACCACCAGATCGCTCCAGCTCCCGGAAGGCCGGTAGTTTTCCCTGATCATTTGCCCAGGTGGCCCCTCATCCCCATCCAATCGCTGTCGGTAACCACGCCATCCCATGGCGATCCCCTTTCCGGTTCCGCCGGCCTCATCGGTCCACGCAACTCATCCCCAAAGCCAGGGAGGTCCGTGATGCCAACGCCGAGCCCGGCCGCATCCGCGAAGCATGGCCCCGGGGACCAGCCTCCCGTCCTGAAGCATCCTCAGCGCCTCCTCCGCCTCTCCCATCACCCCAGCCAGCACCCTCATTCCCCTAGCCTCCAAATAGTGTTGTAGGTGTCCGTTGATCCCCCCACAGACCAGCGTGTCCACGCCCAGGTTGAAAAGGAGGTTGATGCGCTCTTGCGGTTCCATCATGCCACAGCATAGCTTCTCTCTCCTCCATTCCCCGCCCTCGGACCTGGTTGCAACCAGGATCTCCTGGGCATAGCCGAAATGGGGAGAAACCCAACAGTGAAAGAGGGGAATAGCGACCTTCATATGGCTCTCCGACCGACCATCCCCCTTGCGCAGCAATCCTCGTGCCAGTTATCGGATTCGGGGGGATCGAGGGAGGAAAGCCCTTAGATAAAGGGCGCGAAGGGAAAAGCGAGAAGAGGTGGAGCTTGCAAGAGAGGAACCGATCGTTTCAGATGTGTAACACCTGTTGCAGACTATTACAGTTATGCAACCATGGCCAGCCTCAGGGCTGAAGACCCAGTTTCTTCATCTTTCTCCAGAGGGTCACCCGATCGTAGCCCAGTTCTCGAGCCGCTCGGGTCCGAGATCCACCGTGTCGCTCCAGCGCGGCACGGATGAGGGCGGCCTCCGCCTCCTCCAGCGGTCCGGAGCGGCGACCTCGCCCCCCGATTGCCACGCGACCCCTGGCCGCCACCACCTCCCGCGGGAGATGTTCGAGCTGGATCAGCCCTTCTTTGCACAGCACGAAGGCGTGCTCGATGATGTTCTGCAGTTCTCGCACATTGCCCGGGTAGTCGTAGTTCAGCAAGAAATCCATGACCTCTTCCGTTACCCCCGAGATCTGCTTGCCCTTGCTCAGGTTGAACTGCCGAATGAAGTGATCTACCAGGAGCGGGATATCCTCCCGTCTCTCCCTCAAGGGCGGCAGCGAGATCTTCACCACATTCAGGCGATAGTAGAGATCTTCCCGAAAGGTGCCCTGCCTGACCATCTCCGTCAGATCGCGGTTGGTGGCCGCTACCACCCTCACATCGGCCTTGACGGTGAAGGTCGCCCCCAGCGGTTCGTACTCCTTGTCCTGCAGGACCCGCAGCAGCTTGACCTGGAGCGTAGGGGGGAGGTCTCCTATCTCGTCCAGGAAGATGGTCCCCCCTTCGGCCAGGGCGAAACGACCCGGCTTGTCCCTTCGGGCATCGGTAAAGGCCCCCTTGATGTACCCGAACAGCTCCGACTCCAGGAGGGTCTCCGGCACCGCCGCGCAATTGACCTTCACATAGGGCTTGTCTCGCCGCCTGCTCAGGTTATGGATGGCCCGGGCAAAAAGCTCTTTGCCGGAGCCAGTCGGTCCCTGGATCAGAACCGTGCTGTCACTCTCGGCGATGTCAGGCAGGATCTGGAATAGATCGAGGATCTGGTGGTTCTTGCTGACGATGTCGGAGAAGGAATACTGCTTGGATAGCTCCTTTCTCAGGGTTTCCAAGGCGGAAAGATCCCGAAAGGTCTCCACCGCCCCCAACAGCCTTCCCTTTTGGTCGCGCAGGGCGGAGGTGGAGATGCTGATCGGCACCTCCCGTCCGTCTTTGGTCAGGATCTCCGCCCGTAGGTGGCTCACCGGCTTGCCAGTACGCAGGCTCTTCTTCAGCCCGCACTCGGTCTGACACAGGCTGGCCCGGAAGATATCGAAGCAATAGTGACCGATGGCCTCCTCCCGAGAAAAACCGGTGATCTCCTCCGCGGCGCGGTTGAAGGAGGTTATCCTCCCCTGGGCATCGGTGGTGAAGACACCATCGGCGATGCTCTCCAGTATGAGCTGAAACAGGGGATCGCCCTCGTCCGCAGGTTGCCCCGCCTTCTGCTTCGACCTCATCTTCCCGGCCACCGCCGACCTGCCCTCCTCTCTTCAGTACACCTCCCGCGGCCAACTATCACCCGCCCGCAAGGGATAGACCCTCTCTCCCAGGACCTGGCGGAAACGGGAAAGGGCAGGAAAACCGGTGCAATGACCGAGGGCCAGCTCGGGGATGTCCATTTCCTCCACGGCCTGGATCGTCCATTCGATCCGTTCCGGCGGCGCCGAGAGCAGATGAATTCCTCCGATTACCGCCCGGATCCTCTTCTCTCCGGTAAGTTTTCGGGAATAGTCGAGGGTATTGATCAGGCCGGAATGGCCACAACCCAGGATCACCACCAGCCCCATCTCCTCCTGCAACACCAGGGCCTGATCATCGAGGAAGGAGTCGGCCACGAAGGCCCCCCCTCGCTGAACCAGGAAATCCTCGGTCGAGGCCTCCTCCGGATGAGAGCGGGGGATGGGGCCGGTGAGCCACATGCCGGGCTGGATCTCTACCGGCTCTACCTGGTAGTGGAGGAATCCCCCTTTCTGCACCAGATCCTGGGCTCGCCAAGGAGGACCGATCTCCTCTATCCCCCGCTCTCGAGACCGCTTCCACCGTGAGATGGTAGCATGGGGATGGAGGAAGATCTCCGCCCTCCCCTGCGACAGCACCTGGGGCAGTCCCCCGGCATGATCGTAGTGGCCGTGGCTGAGGGCGATCCTGTTGATCCTCTCCCAATCCACCTTCAGGGACCGGGCATTGTGCAGGAGGGCCAATCCCTGGCCGGCATCGAAGAGCAGGGTATCCCCGCCCCTCTCCACCAGCAGGGAAAGGCCATGTTCTCCCAGAAGGCCCCGGCGGTTCGCCGTATCCTCCACCAGGACCGTTATCCGTAGCATGGCTTCCTCCTTCGCCTCCTAGCGGCCCGCCGCCGAAAGTAGTTGCTGCACGGCGCTGAGCAGGAGGGCGATGTCGCTGCCGATGGATATCCAGCGATACCCTTCGGCCAAGCGTTTCTGGATTGCCTCGGCGGTAGTAGCCGCGATCCCCACCGGGACCTGGTGCCTCTGCCCCGCCTCCAGGATCTGCCTCATCGCCCCGGCCACCTGGGGGTGGGTGATCTGTCCCAGCAGCCCGTAAGACCCAGAAAGGTCCATGTGTCCGATGATGGCGGCATCGATCCCGGGAACGGAGAGGATGGCATCGATGTTCTTCACCGCTTCCTGATGCTCGATCAAAAGCAGGCAGAGTATATTCTCGTTGGCCCAGCGGGGATAGTCGGCCAATGGCATGCCCTGCCGGTGGGCGGCCAAGGCGGGACTGAATCCCCTCACCCCCTCGGGGGGATACTTGACCGCCGCCACTGCCGCCTCCGCCTCCTCGCGGGTCTTGATGAAGGGAAAGACCACTCCCATCGCCCCCGCATCCATCACCCGCTTGGCCATCCACTCCTCCTTCCAGGGAATACGCACCACCGGAACTGCCGGGGTCCCCTGGGTGGCCAAGATGAGGGCATGGGCCGATTCCAGGTCGATGGGCCCGTGCTCCATATCTATCCACACCCAGTCGAGTCCGGAGCGGGACAGGACCTGCATGTTGCCCAGGCTGGGCGTGCTCATCACCGCTCCCATAACCGGCTTTCCCTCTTTCAGCTTCATTTTCACCGGATTTGCAGTCATCTCCTCCTCCCCAGTCGCTCAGTTTTAGGCAAACTCTGCTCGTCAACGCGCCACTACAGCACCTTCGCGGCCAGCCCCGGCGCTGGGCCTTCCCTCTCTCCCTGGTAAAGCCTCCGGTAGGCACAGCGAAAGCGGGCAAACTTCTCCTCGTAGCGCAAGGAAAGCTGGGGATCGGGCCGGTAATAGGCGGCAGCCTCTCTTTCCCCGCCGGCCTCCTCCCAGGAAGAGATCCATCCCAGCGCCTTCATGGCCAGCAGGGCCGCCCCCCGCACGCTGGCGTGGGGCTCGGGGTGCACATCCACCGGGCGACCCAGGACATCGGCCAGAAGCTGACACCAGCTCCGGGAACCGGTGAAGCCCCCGCTGGCCCAGATCCTCCGGAATCGCCCTCCCAATTCCTCCAGGATCTCCACGATCTCCCGGAGGGAGAAGCACACCCCCTCCAGGACCGCCCGCAAAAGGTCTTCCCTTCCCGTATCCAAGGCCAGGCCCAGAAAACAAGCCCGGGCCTGCTCCTTCCAACCCGGACACCTCTGGCCCGTCAAGTAGGGGAGGAAGATCAGATCCGGCTTGAATTCTCCCAGCCTGTCCTCCTCCGTTTTGGACAGGCGCAACAATCTGACTATCCAGTCCCGGGCCAGGCCGCCGTTGTTGATCGCCCCCCCGAAGACATAGCGACCGGCGAAGGCGTAATAGGTAAACAGTCTTCCTTCCTCGTCCACCCGAGGCCCCTCCACCAGCAGCCGGACTGCTCCGCTGGTGCCTATCATCAGTGCCAGTTCCTCTTCCTGAAGCGCCCCCAGTCCCAAGTTGGAGGCGGCTCCGTCCCCGGTTCCCACCACCCAGGGCACCTCCGGATCCAGGTACAGCTCCTCTGCCTCCTTCGCTGGGAGTCCTTGCAGCATTTCATCGAACTCCACCAGGGGGGAGAGGCGATCGGACGAGAGGTCCAGGGTCCTCAGCAGGCCCTCATGGTAGCGCCGGGAGTGGAGGTCGAGCAGGCCAGCACCAGAGGCCACTGAATAGTCCACCACCGCCCGACCCAACATGGTTTGCAGGATATATTCCTTCACCGAGAGGAAGCGGGCAGCCCGGCGAAAGATCTCCTCCCTTTCCTCCCTCAGCCAGGCGATCTTAGCGGGTAAATAGATAGAATGAAGCGGGCATCCGGTAGCCCGATGGATGGCCTTCCCATCGAGTTGGGATCGCAGCCTTGCGACTGCCCGGGAGGGTCTGGTATCGGCCCAGGTGAGGATAGCAGTCAGGGGCTTCCCGGCCTCGTCCACCGCCACCAAACTGTGCCAGGCTGAGGAGAGCCCGATCGCCCTCACCTGACCGGGCTTCAGGCCGGCCCGGGCTTGGCACTCCCGGATCGCCCGGCAGGTAGCGCGATAAACATCCCGGGGATCTAGCTCCGCCCGGCCCATGGCATCCGTCTTCAGGGGATAACCGAAGGAGACCGCCTGGCCCCAAGCGCTCCCGTCCTCCCGAAAGAGCAGGGCTTTGCTGCTCCCGGTGCCGATATCCAGACCCAGGACGAACCCCTCCCCCTTCTTTCTCTCCACTCGGGCTTGGATCTTCCCTCGCGACCGCCCTGCGGTCATAGCTTGACCGGGATCCCCCGCTGGCACAGATACTCTTTGGCTTCGCGGATGGTGTGCTTGCCGAAATGGAAGACCGAGGCCACCAGAACGGCGTCGGCCCCCGCCTCCTTGATGGCCTGGAAGAGATGCTCCAGGGTTCCCGCCCCGCCGGAGGCGATCACCGGGATCTTCACTGCTGTGGCCAGGGCCCTGGTCATGGGCAGATCGTATCCGGTCTGGGTTCCGTCGGTATCCATGCTGGTGGGAAGGATCTGGCCAGCCCCCCGCGCCTCCACCTCCTTCGCCCAGGCCACCGCGTCTTTTCCGGTCCTCACCCGTCCTCCCTTCACCACCACCTCGAAGCCGGAGGGAAGCGCCGGATTTCGGGCCGTGTCGATGGCCACCACGATGCGGTCACTGCCGAACCTCTTCGCTCCCTCCTCCACCAGCGAGGGGTCCTTCACCGCGGCCGTATTCACCGAGACCGCAGCCGCCCCAGCGGCGAGTAGCGCCTCCATGTCCGAGAGCTCCGCTATCCCCCCGCCCACCGTCAAAGGGACGGTCAGCCGAGGAGCGGTCCTCTGCACCACCCCCATGAAGGTCTTTCTCCCCTCCACCGTGGCGGTGATGTCCAGAAGCACGATCTCGTCCGCTCCGGCACGGCAATAGGCCTCCCCGATCTCGGCCGGATCGCCCACATCGCGCAGGTTGACGAAGTTGACCCCCTTCACCAACCTCCCATCTTTGGTATCCAGACAAGGGATTATCCGACGATAGGAAAAGAACATCGCTCCACCTCTCCTTCTCGATCTCGATCTGGTCCGCACCTATCCTTGGGGCCGAGAAAAACGCTTTCGCCGATCCAACCCACTCGGTCGCCGATCCTCATCCCTCAATCCCTGGCTAACCGAGCCTTCTTCCTTCCCCTGACGACCTCCTCCACCACCCAGGAGTTGTTGGGCGGGCATCCGCTGACGAAGCGGTGGCCCCTTCGATCCGGGGGGACGCAGATCCCCACCGCGATCAGCTGCTCGGAGGGGGTGTCGGCCGGGATCTCCACCTCCGGCCCGGTGACGATGGTGAGACCCCGCAGATGAT
>Ga0207433_10008141_pt1 | contig 17192 bp, 12 predicted proteins | sample YelNatPaOPGAMG01_FD_187559 | JGI IMG/M metagenome (GOLD analysis project Ga0207433, IMG submission 187559) | Hot spring thermophilic microbial communities from Obsidian Pool, Yellowstone National Park, USA - OP-RAMG-01 (SPAdes) (version 3) | ecosystem: Environmental > Aquatic > Thermal springs... | reverse complement strand
TCAGCGATAGAGAAGACGATGGAGATTCAAAAAGAGATAGACGAGCTCTATCCCCAAATTGAGGAAGAGCTCTTGGAATTTGAAGAGGAGGGAGAAGAATGAGGATTTGTGTTTTCAGCAAGCATTTTCAGGCTTTGAATTTCAAGGAATTGGGCAGGACGCTCAAGAAGCTGGGTGTTAATGGGGTGGATTTGACTGTTAGGGAAGGAGGACACATAGAGCCGGCGGAGGCGAAGGACAAGCTTCCCGAGGCGGCGGAGATATTGAAGGAGAACGGCGTTGAAATCACGATGATAACGACGAATATAACGAGCATTGATAGCCCCTACGCGAGCGATATCCTTGAGACATCGGCAAAGCTCGGCATAAAGTATTTCAAGTTCGGCTATTTCTTCTACAGCGGGTTCGGGAATTTGAGGAAAGATATAGCTGAGGCGAAGGCGAAGCTTAAAAGCCTTGAGCCTCTATGCCTGCAATTGGGGATAAAGGGCGGTTATCATAATCATTCGGGGAACTTTCTCGGCGCCTCCATTCCCCATATTTTGAAGATGATAGAGGATTGCAATCCGGAGTGGATTGGCGTTTATTACGATATTGGGCACGCGACGATTGAGGGTGGATATGCAGGATGGAAGATGAATTTGGAGGAGGTGGCGGATAGATTATTTATGGTTGCTGTGAAGGATTTGGCTTTTATCCCGAAGGAAGGAGATGATTGGGGATGGAAGGTAGCAGTTGTGCCTTTAGGGGAGGGATTGGTGGATTGGAAGGGATTCATCCGCTGTCTCAAATCTATAGGCTTCAATGGTCCCTTCTCCATTCACAGCGAATACGATTTGCCAGTTGAAGAGGTAATAGAACAAACGAGGAAGGATATCGCCTTTCTCAGGGGGATTTTCGCGAGCATAGAGAAGGACTGATTTCAAATTTTTCGTTGCGAGGAGCGAAGCAATCGACGCTTTTGTCATTGCGAGCCTGAACGCTGAAGCGTTCAGGCGTGGCAATCTCGTATTTTGTCATTATGCATGATTGAGAAGGATGCTCTTTTCTTTTTAATGAGATTGCCACGGCTTCCTTTCAGGAAGCCTCGCTATGACAGAAATGCCTTGAAATTGCCACACCCACCTTCGCCAGGCTTGCAATGACAAAGAAGTTCCACATCCCCTTGCTTTATCTCCGAAATTCTGTTAAAAAATTTACAACCTTTCTCAAGGAGGCGAAGAAAAATTTAAAATGATTGGAAAAGCCAAATGCCTGCTTCTCTTGCTCATCCTCGTTTCCCCTCTCCTCGCCGATAGCCTTCTTGAACCCTCCTCCTGGAAGCCTATGCCTGAATGGCTAGGCAATCCCGCAAGGGAATTCGCCATCAATAAGCTTGAGGATGGCTCACTTGATTTCTTCGTTCGGGAAGCGGGCAAGGGAATGAAATGGAAGCAAAATGTCTATATAGATGTCTCCGCCAATCGCTGGCTCATCGTTGATTATCGCTGCCTAAATTACAATTCCCAAGCAAGCGATTACATCCTCTGGCTTGACGATGGCTATCCCGAGGGCATCCGCTTCCCTCCCGATGAAATCTTCAAAGCGGATGGAGAATGGCATACCGCTATCATAGACCTCTACGATTTCTGCAGAGGTCCCTACATCTATCAAATCGCACTCCAAACCCAAGCCAAAACCGAGAACGCCCATCTTTACATCAAAAATATCACATTCACAAATAAACCCCCGAAAGGAGAGATTAAATTGAGAGAGGGAAAATCTGAGAAAATAGATATAAAACCCGAGCTCTGGATAGCTCATAGGGATTGGCTCGGCAATCCAGCGAAGGATTATGCTGTCAAGAGAAAGGAGGGAACGCTATTCTCTGTTGGTGAGGCGGGAAGGGGGATGAAATGGTCGTTGAGCCTTCCCCAAACCCTCAAGGGATACAAATGGGTGAGCGTGAGATATAGGGCGAAGAACATCAATCCCATCAACGATTATTTTCTCTATCTAGCTAATGCTCCCGGAGGGAAGGCGCCAGAGGAGCAGTATGCCTTGCTCTTATCCTCCCTTGATGCTGATGGCGAATGGCACACGCTTTCCGCGCAAGTGAAAATAAACGAGATAAACACTTTAGCTATTCAAGTTCAGGCAGGCTCGGCGCCAGCCGAACTCGAGATTGAAGACATTTCCTTCCACACGGAGAAGCCAAGATTATCCCTCAAGGATGTCCTTCCCTATGAGGAAAGAAAGGGAATGGAGAAGGAATTCATTCCCATCAGCCTCCCTGGGGGCGAGGGAGAGATTGAGGAAATCAAAAGCATGTTTGATTTAGCCGATTGGTTCAAAAGCGATATATGCTCCATCAAAGGGATAGATTTTAAGCTCTTTGGTAAGCAAGCCTTTCCCGTTTCCCGCCAGAAAGGCGAGCTGAGAATTCCCCTAAATTCCCTCTCAAATTGCAAAGAGCTTTATCTCCTTTTAGCCTCCGACTTGCCGAGATGGGAGGAACCGAGCTTCGGCGGAGGTGAGATGAAGAAGATAAAGCAGGTGGAGAGGCTAAAATTGAGGCTGATTTATAGGGATGGAGATTGGGATGAGGCTTTCCCCTTCCGCATTGGTAGCGGGAAATACGAAGTGATTAAGGGAATAGATGTCTATTCAATCGCCGTTAAGAAGCCCGTTAAGGAGCTCAGGATAATAAACGGGATGAACAACGCCACATATTTCCTCCTCGCTCTCAGCGCCTCCACGAAGCCCGGACCTGCAAGCGCCTCCCTCCTTCTCAAATCCCCTCCTTCAGCGAAAGTGAAGGAATCGCTGCCCCCTCGCCCTCCATCCTATATTTTAAAGGGAAATTCCTTGATTTATGAGATAAGGGAGGGAAGCATCGCTTTGAATCTGGAGAAGGGGTTGAGATGGGAGAGCATCAAAAACAACTGGCTATTCAAAGATATGAAGATTTCCCCCACCCCAATCTTCACCCTCAAAATCGGCGATAAGAAGATAAGTTCGGATGAGTTAAGGATTGTGGAGATTAAAAAGGAGGGGAAAGTTGAGATTAGGGGAGAATATAAAGAAGAAGGAATAGCCCTTGAGTGTCTTTTGGAAATTGAGAGAAACAAAGAGGGAGAGATTGGCTTTTCCCTCCAATTCAGGAATTTGGGAGAAAAGACCCTCCAGATTTCACCAGATTTCCCCATCCTCAAAGAGGTTGATTTGGGCGCCTCCCCAGCCGATACCTACTATTTCTATCCCTGCAAGGGAGGGGCGATTAACAATAAAGATTGGAGCTTCCGCTCCTACTATAGCGGTCAATTTCCCCTTCAGATTATGGGGATTTTCTCCTATGGGAATGGAGGCGGAATTTACATCAGGACGGAGGATTTATCTGCAATGCCAAGATGGTTCATCTTGGGGAAGAAGGGCTCAAAGGCGAATATGGAGATTGAATATCTTCAAAGCGATTTATCGCTCGGGGAAAGCCTTGCCCTCCCCAAAACGATAATCGGCTTCAATAAGGGAGATTGGAAGAGCCAGTTGAACGCTTATCTCGAATGGAAGGAGAGCTGGTATAAGCCGGCGGTTCCTCGCAAGCAATGGTTCAGGGAGGTTTTCAATTTCCGTCAGCAATTCCTCTTCTTTGAAGTGCCTACGAAGAGCCCGATTTATGACCCCGAGAGAAAGGTTTTTCAGATGGAAAAAGCGATTAGGGAGGATGAAGAGCTGTTCGGTGGGATTGATTATCTCCACATATTTGATTGGGCTTGGACTCCGGAGTTCGGGCGGGTTGGCGATTACAATCATTGGGAGGGATTGGGCGGAGTGGAGAACTTCAGAAAGGCGATAGAGGAGGTTCATAAAATGGGGATACCAGTTGGGCTGTATATTGAGGGATATCTCGTTGACCCCCAATCAAATTTGGGTAAGACTAAGGGAAAGGAATGGCAGATTTTGGATGAGAAGGGAAATCCTATGCCCTTCTTCGCTCCCAGCTACAATATGTGCCCCTGCCTTCCCGCCTGGCGGGAGTATCTCGCTCAAACTTACGCGAGGGTTAAAAGGGAAACAGGGGCTAAGGGGTATTACATAGACGAGTTCGGCTTCGCTATGGAGGCGAGGCATTGCTGGAATAAATCCCACAATCATCCCATCCCCTGCTCCCCCGTTAGAGGGGAATTGCTCACCACTAAGGCGGTTAGAGATGCTTTGGGAGACGATGTTGTCCTCTACACGGAGGAGAGCCCAATTGATGTTACGAGCCAATATCAGGATGGCAGTTTCACCTATGCCATCTCAACGATAAGCGACGAGCTATCGCCACATCATCTCAACCTCTATCGCTTCGTGTTTCCCGATTTCAAGACATTTGAGATAATCATCTGCGACCAGCCTTTGGGCTCCAATGTTGAGGCAGTGAAGAGGATTTTGTTCAATGGGGAGGGGATATGGCTTGAGGGGATGAAGGAGTGGTTCAGCGAGGAGGTGAGGGAATTTATAAAGAAGTATCATAGAATTGTGAAGGAAAATGCCGATTGCTTCACCACCCATTATCCCGAGCCGCTTGTTCCCACTCTTGTAGAAGGAGTGTATGCGAATAAGTTTCCCCAAAGAAGGGATGGGAAGGGAAAGGTGATATGGACAATTTACAACACCAATCCCTTCACAGTTGAGGGCGAGATAATGGCGGTTGAATACGAGGAGGGCGCTCGCTTCTGGGATGTGGGAGAGGGAAAGGAGATAAAGCCAGTAATAAAGAGAGGCAAAGCCTATCTCCGTCTCAAACTCCCTCCCAAGGAGGTCATAGTGATTAAGAAAGAGGTTGAGAAAAAATAGAGAAAGAGTGAAGGAGGCGATTGGGAATGTTTGGATTTTTATTATCTGATTCTCGTTCTCTTCTCCTATCTCTGGTTTTTATTCTCACTGTATCGCTGGGCACGGGTGCGAAATGTCAAAACTCGGGCAAAGAGAAAATCTACTTCATCTATCATTGCCTCTATCCCTTCCTTTACAAAGCTGAAGGGGAAACGAAAATCAAAGAAGAAGCCCTGGTTAAGATTTGGGATGCTCTGAAAACCAATAGCAGTTCAGTTGATTCCGCTCTCCTCTTGGAAGCATATGAAATGAAGGATTTTGAGAAGGTCTGGCCACCCTCTAAGCTCGCCCAATACTCCCCTGAACAAACCGCTATGACGAAGGGCAAGGAGAATATCTTGAATCTCATAGATGTCTTTAAGAAGCATCAAATCCCCTTCTGGCTCGCTGTCTACCCACCAATGGGACCAGCAGTTAATCCCGATACGCTTGAGGCTGTTTATAAATCCGCAGAGGAGCTCTGCAGGGGAATAGTGTTCGGCGAATCCTACGATGCCGGCACCCTCATCAATCCCCTTTGCTGGTCAACCGCCCTCCAATACATCAAGATAACCCAGAAATACAATAAGAAAGTCGTGTGGATAGAACACGCCCACGATGGTCCCATTACCTCCTGGCCCTGGCACTATGCCTACGGCAAGGGTTGGTGGGGGATTTTGCTCTACAACGACCTCTTCAAGGTTTTCTTCAATGGACAAACGAAAGGAACAATCGTCCCCGGCACGGAATCCAATGACCCCAGAGGCGAGATTTACGACTTAATGGCTGTTCTCGGTATATGGAACAGCGGATTGGCAAATGAATGGGGCGCAAGCATACAGAATTGGTTCTGGCACGATATGGCGGGGATGTGTAAAGGGATAAACAAGCCCTGGAGCCTGCAACTTTTGAGCGAAATGGGCTTGAAAGGAAACGAAAGTGTGGGCGATTTATTAAGGGCTATGCCTCCCAATTTGGTATTGAGGTTCATCCTCACGAATGTGAGCCTGGGAGCGAGATATTTTGAGTTTGAGAGCGCGGAGCTATTGATTGATTTCAAAGGCGATGAGATAAAACCATCCCGCCAATTCAATGAGGCGATAAAGCCTTTCATAGAAATGGTGGACAAAGGGATTATAAACATCCCTCGCAGGGAAGAACTCCTCTCGCTTTCCCCTCTTGCATTTAAGCTAACAGATAAAGACGCTTGGTTTATTAACGAAGAGGGACTGTTTATGGGTAAGTGGGAAAAGGGAAATATCTTCGCTTATCGCGTAAATGAAGAAGGGAAATTCTCGGATGAATATTTCTTCAACTTCTCTTATAATCCCACTCATCCCCTTTGGTATATTCCCTCCACTCCCTATGGAATAGTCCCCTTCCTTCCCAAGGATGTTTCAGCATCCACACTTTCCCGTTTTCCCTATCTTTTCACGACCAATCTATATGAGATTTGGGAAGGGAAAGAGACCGATAGAAAAGCCTCCGTGAAAAACCTCAAGGAACGATTGAATGATTGCAGGAAACATCTCCTTTTCCAAACTAACAGATTTTTCCTCAGCGCATTTAAGAGGGATGGGAGATATTATTGCTATGTAATAGACCCTGATGAGGTTAAGAGGAGGGATAAAGTTGCGAGAATAGTTATAAACAAGCCTTTAGGGAAAATAAGGGTTGTTGATTTAATGGAAGGGAAGGAGATAAAGAGAGGAGAATTGAGGGAATTTGAGGTTCCCTTGCCCGCCGAGAGGGGATTTGCTATCTTGATGATTGAGCATATTTAGGGTGGCTTGCTTTTATTGCGGATATAGTTACGCCGAATATTTCGCTACGCATAATTTCCCAAAATCACCCTTTTTTCTCTCAAAAAACAAGTTATCAAATATATATTTTCGTCTAACATCAAATTTCATTTTATCTCCTAGCAAATCCCCTCGTAAATTATTCTTGATGTAGAGCATAAATCTTAAATCCGCATTTTTTGAAACGCTACCATATTTAGAGATGAAAAGGGGGTTTGCTTTTGTCTTCATCTTGTTTTTTGGCATTTACCACCACTTGGGCAGATGGGAAAGACTTCTTGTGAATGGAAATTTTGAAGGGCAAGGGCTTTCGGGCTGGTCGCTCGCTTTCTATCCCACCAGCAATAAGGATAGGGAACAGCTGTGCGTCCCATACATATGCGACTACGAACTTTCGGCATAGATGCATAAACAATACCAAATAGGGGGGTTTAGTGCAAAATTGATAAAGCCGCAGGGGAACCTCTCTCCATAGCATGTATCAGGGCGACTGAAAAATCGCTTCGCCGACGAGAGATTGGATTAGCGGGAAGAACTCGGGGAAAGAAATAGCCACGCATTGAGCATTCCTCACCACTGTTTCCCCCTCGCTCGCCAATCCCAGGATGGCGAATGCCATCGCTATCCTATGGTCCCCAAATGAATTTATGACCGCTCCCCTCGTTTCCCCTCCTTTAATCAACAATCCATCCTTCCTCTCCTCCACCTCAACCCCCATTTTCCTCAAGCCAATCGCCAAAGCCCTTATCCTATCCGTCTCCTTATATCTCAGCTCTTCCGCATTCCTCAATTCTGTAATTCCTTTAGCCCTCGCTCCCAGAACAGCCAGTATGGGCAGTTCGTCTATCATAAGTGGGATGTCTTCCTCAATCTTCGTCCCCTCCAATTCCCCTCCCATTACCTCAATATCGCCGATGGGTTCATTAGCTTCCTCCCTCAAGTTCCTTATCTCCACAAAAGCGCCCATATCTCGCAGGACATTCAAGAATCCCGTCCTCGTCGGATTGAGCCCCACATCTTTTATCACGAGATGGGAACGAGTGAGGAGGGCAAGGGCAATGAAGAATGCTGAAGAGGAAAAATCGCCGGGAATTCTCATCTTAAGAGGGGAAAGCCTTCCGCCACCCTCAATGCTTATCCCCTCATTCCTCTCTATCTTTGCACCCATATAGGAGAGCAATCTCTCTGTGTGGTCTCGGGAAGGGGAGGGCTCAAAAACTGTCGTTTTTCCCTCCGCGAAGAGACCGGCGAGGAGGATTGCCGATTTGACCTGTGCGGATGCTACGGGAAGGCGATACTCTATCCCCTTCAACTTCCCTCCCATAATCGCCAAGGGCGGATAACGAGAAGCTCTGGCGAAAATCTTGGCTCCCATCATCTCAAGCGGATGCTTTATCCTATCCATAGGTCTTCTGCGAAGGGATGAATCGCCCGTGAGGATGGAAAGAAACGGATGAGCGGAGAGGATGCCGGATAGAAGCCTCATCGTCGTTCCAGAATTGCCAGCATTCAAGATATTTTGCGGCTCCTTCAAGCTATCACCTTTTATCCTCAGCCTCCTTCCCTCAAGTTCCCACTCCACACCAAGAAGCCTCAGACATCTCAATGTGCTCGAACAATCCTTACAGACATTGAAGTTATCCAGCACGCTTTCTCCCTCCGCGATGCTTCCCAGCATCGCCCCTCTATGGGAGATTGACTTATCTCCCGGTATCCTTATCTCTCCCTCAAATTCTTTCGCTCTTCTACAAACAAGCCTCATCCAATTTTTCCCTCTCTTCCTTTGCTTTCTCCAATATCTCCCTCAACTTCCCTTCCTCCAATCCCTTCCTTATTTCATTCATAATCCTTTCCCATTCCCCCCAAACTTTCAAGAGATTGTCCTTGTTTTCAATAAATATCTCCTCCCACATATCGGCGGGGCTCTTCGCTATCCTCGTCATACTTTTGAAACCACCAGCGACGAGCGACCTCGCCCTTTCCTCCTTTTCACAGAGCCTGCTGAATAGCAGGGAAAGAGCGAAAGCGAGGATGTGAGGGAAATGGCTTGTGTAGGAGAGCAAAAGGTCATGTCTTTCCGCATCCATTACCAAAGGCTTTGCCCCTATGGCTCTAACCAATTCGCTCAGCTTCCTCATCCCCTCAGCGGTTGAGCGTGGAGAGGGAGTGAGGATATAAACGGAATCTTTAAATAGTTCCGCATCAGCCCATTCCACTCCCTTTTTCTCCATTCCCGCAAGGGGATGACCACCAACGAAGACGATGTGCTCGGGCAGCTTTACCGATTCCTCAATAATTCTCCTCTTAACGCTTCCCACATCGGTTACAAGGCAACCTTCCTTTGCGAATCTGCCTATCTGGGGGAAGAAGGCGGGAATAGTGGCGGGAGTTGTAGCGAGAACGATTAAATCCGCCTGGGAGAAGGCTTCCTCAGGGGAGAGGGTAGGGAAATCAATAACTCCCTTCTGGAGAGCTTTCTCCAAGCTCTCCATTCTCCTTCCCAAACCGATGATTTTCTCGGCGATTTTCGCTTTCTTGATGGCTAAGGCGAGCGAGCCGCCGATTAAGCCAACTCCAACTATTGAGACGGTTTTAAATGAAGCCTCGTCCATCTCAGAGGCTTCTCCCCACGGCTTGGGCTACAGCCCTCAGTTCCTCAACAAGGGAGAGGAAGTTCTCTATTCTGAGGGATTGAGGACCATCCTTAAGGGCTTGCTCTGGGTGGGGATGAACTTCTATGAGGAGCCCATCAGCGCCCGCTGCTATCGCCGCCTTAGATACCGCTGGCACGAGTTTCGCTTTACCCGTCCCGTGGCTGGGGTCGGCTATAACTGGCAGGTGGGATAAATCCTTTACCGAGGGGATGGCGTTTATATCCAGGGTGAATCTCGTTGAGGGCTCAAATGTCCTTATCCCTCTCTCGCAAAGGATGATGTTGAGATTGCCCTCTTTGGCGATGTATTCCGCCGCCAAGAGCCATTCCTCAATGGTGGCGCCAAAGCCTCTCTTCAGCACTACGGGCTTACCGCTCTTTCCAACTTCTGAGAGAAGGCGGAAGTTGTGCATATTGCGGGTCCCTATTTGCAGGATATCGGCGTGCTCGGAGACGAGCTCAACATCGCGAGGGTCCATAACCTCTGTGACGACGAGAAGCCCGAGCTCCTTTTTTACCCGAGAGAGGATTTCCAGCCCTTCCTCTCCCAATCCCTGGAAGGAATAGGGAGAAGTTGAGGGTTTATAGGCGCCTCCCCTCAATATCCTTACTCCCGCCTGCTTTACCGCCTTCGCGGTCTCGTAGACCTGCTCATAGGATTCAACCGAGCAAGGTCCAGCCATCAAAACTATCCTCTCTCCTCCTATCTCAACATCGTCAACCTTTATCACCGAGCCCTGGGGGCGAAACTCCCTGGCTACGAGGTGATAAGGCTTGACGATTATCAACACATCTTCCACAAAGGGAAGAGAGCGGAGGATATCAGCACACTCTAACTCGTTTACCTCAGGAACCCCGACTCCTCCAATGACAAGTTTCTCAACTCCTTTCGATATGTGGATTTTGTATCCCCACGCCTCAAGGCGTGAGGTCACTTCTTTCACTTCCTCGTCTGTCGCCTTCGCGTTCAGAATGACGAGCATTAATCAGCACCTCCTAATACCTTTCTAAGCGCTTTAATGAACCTCTCATTCTGTTCCATAGTCCCTATGCTCACTCGCAGGAAAGTGGGGCAACCGAATATATCGCCCGTCCGCACAATCACTCCCTCCCGCAGAAGAGCCTGAAAAACCTCCCTGCTATCCCTTTTGACATCAACGAAGATGAAATTGGCTTGGGTGGGAAGATAGAATAAGCCCATTTTCTCAAATTGCTCGTATAGATAGCGCTTCCCTTCCCAAATCGTCCTCTGCGTCCTTCTCAAGTGCTCTTCGTCATCCAAAGCAGCCACAGCAGCCACTTGAGCGAGATAATTGACATTGAAGGGCTCCCTTGTATGCTCAATCGCCTGAATCGTTTCCTCCTTTGCCACACCATAACCTATCCGTAAGCCAGCCAATCCGTAAATCTTGCTGAAAGTGCGGAGAATTATCAAATCCTTTCCCTCCCGGAGATATGAAAGGCTATCCGGGAATGATGAGTCATCAACGAACTCGTAGTAAGCCTCATCTAAAACTATGAGTTTCCCTTCCGCTTCCTGCACGAGTCTCCCCAATTTCTCTTTTGATAGGAAAGTGCCTGTGGGATTGTTGGGGTTGGCGATGAATATAACCTTCGTTCTCTCATTTATGGCATCTATTATGCCATCCACATCGTATTGGAAATCCCTCAGGGGGATTTTCCTGCAAATTGCTTTGTTTAGGAGAACCGCCGCTTCGTATCTAACGAAGGAGGGGTCAACCATTATAGCTTCGTCGCCTTCGTCCAGAAAGGCGAGCCCGATGAAATGAATTATCTCATCAACGCCATTTCCAAAGACGAAGGTGGAAGGAGGAAAGCCGAGCTTTTGGGAAAGCTTCTCTCGGAGAATTGCGCAGTTGCCATCGGGATAATAGCTGACATTTTCCAAGCTCTTTCTCATTGCTTCAAGAGCGCGTGGGGAAGGTCCTAGAGGGTTTTCGTTAGAAGCTAACTTGATGACATCGCTAAGCCCGAGCTCCCGCTTGACCTCCTCAATAGGCTTTCCTGGTTGGTATGGTTCAATTTTGTAAATATGCTTTTTGCCCTTCATTTCTCCATCAAGCTCCTTGGGGATTATGATTTTGGGAAAGGTTTTAAAAGGGTGGGGGAGGTGGTGTGTCTCCTCCGCCCGAGCCTCCCCCTCCTGAACCACTGGATGGAGTTGTATATTGGAGGGTTAAAATGAGGGTTTCGTTGCCGAAGGTATCGGTAGCATAGATTTTTATCACATAAGTCCCTCCTTGCGGGAGGACGACATCGGCAATCCAAATATTAGTGGAGGAGTTTAATATAGGGGTGAATTGCCCGGAAGTTGGACCGCTGAACTCGCCTCGCATAGAAAGGATAGTAGTATTTTGGGGAGGGATGCAAGTAAAGAAGATAGTGAGTTTTTGGGAGGTGGGGTTCCAGAGCTTATCTAAAACCTCTACCTTATATCCACTGGGAGTGGAATTTGTTCCACTGCCTTGATTGAGGCTGCCTGTTCCTCCACAGCCGGCGAGGATAAGAAATAGTGATAATAAGACGATTTTTCCGATTTTCATAATGAAAATAATAAAAAGATACTTTGAAAAAGTCAACAAATTGTATAATTCCATAACATTCAAATAATTCTCTATCCTCTTCATTATCGTTGCGAGGAGCGAAGCGACGAAGCAATCGATGCTTTTGTCATTGCGAGCCTGAACGCGTTAGCGTTCAGGCGTGGCAATCTCTTATTTTAAATGATTGGTTTCGCAATCCTTCTTTTTTGAAAGGCGAGATTGCCACGCCTCCCTTACGGGAGGCTCGCAATGACAGAGGGGAGAATTGCCACGCCTGCCTTCGGCAGGGCTCGCAATGGCAATCACCCCACTGTCATTGCGAGGAGCGATAGCGACGAAGCAATCCATTTATTTCATAATACCACAAAATCTTCTTCCACTTTTTGATTTTCAATTCATCGGTAACTCCCTATAATTTTAAATACATCAGATGTTTACTATGAGCTCATCCCTCCTTCCTCTCAAGGCTGAGCGAGGAGATTGAAGCTACATATGAGGCATTAAGATTGAAGAGGCTGAAAGTTGAAGAAGCCTATGAGAGGATTCTGGAGTTCGCAAAACAGATATCCGATTGGAAGCAGGAAGAGAAAGAAATAGGAAGGGACAAGCATCCCATTTACGAGACTATAAAAACGCTCCTTCCCCAGATGGATAAGGAGAAGATTTTGGATTTCGTCAACAAGCTTTTGACCACGCTCCGGGATAAAAAGCTCCTCTTCAAGGGATGGTATTTGCAGAAGGCGGTGAGCACTGATGTGAGAAGAGAAGCTCGCATCTGCCTCGTTGGCTGGCTTAAGGACGGGACTTACGATAAAGAGCTGGTAGATGGGTTGCTTGACGCTATAATGGAAGCCTTGAAGGAGGTGGAACAATGAGGGAGATAACGGTTTTCGGACGAAATTATAGAGTTGTAGCGAGGGAAAGCGAGGAGGAATCCGCGGAGCTAAGGGATGGTTTATTGCTACTGGAAACGGGAGGGAAAGGAGAGGATTTCATAATGAAGGAGTTCCTCAGCGGTCTTCTTTATCGCCAATTAGTGAAGATTTTTGAGGGATTGAAGCGAAAGGGTGGGATCGAGATTTATGGGAATATAGATTTTGAGGTGGTTGATAGGATAGATAGAAATCCCAAGAGGGTAGCGAAATTGAAGGGGAACAAGATATTCGTGAAGATAAATGTCGTTCTTCTTCCTTTGCGAGTAGTGGAATATATCGTTGCTCATGAGATGGCTCATCTGTTCGTGAAGAGACATACCAAAAGATTCTGGAAAATCGTTGAGCGATTGCATCCCGACTACGAGACGAGCCACAATCTCCTACTGCAAAATCTTCCCTTGATTGAGAAACCGCTGTTTTAGCCGTTATAGAGGAATTTGATCAAAGTGAAAATGAATAATTTAAAAAAACGCTTGACCAATTTTGATTCTCTTACTATCATCATTTAAAGTTTATTTGCTTTAATAGCGACAGGATTATTTTGGGTAAGAAGGTTGTATTTTGGTTTTATTTAGAGGAGGCGAAAAAATGATGATTGAGGAATTCGGAGAATTCATTAAAAGAGTCTTTGACAATTTAGGAGTGGATATCATAACGCTCTATGCTCCTGACCCATGGACTGGTGGTGAACGGTATAGGTTAATTTTTATGGATGGAGTGGAGGATACTGCGCCGATGTATGGCCCCACCCCTAAACAAGGAGAAGCAAGGCTGATAAACAACCCACCCACTGTTTCAAAAATATGGGCTGTAGAAGACATAACAAAAGAAGACCTATTTAAAGAAAGCAGTTTTGCGAAAAGAGAAGGCGTTTGTTCATTAATCCGCTGTCATCTTTATTGTAGAACTTCCACAGCCACTTCTAACCGCCCAGATGCCATACTCTTTTTGTCTTATAGAAAAAGTATGTGTTTTTCACAAGATTATCTTAAGCAAATTGAAAGAGCGGTTTCAGCAGTAGAAGCTCTATTAGCCGGTCAGAAGACACCCTTTTCCCAAGAGCCAGACACATACATTAGATATATTGAGGCTCTATCAACGATAATGAGGAAGTTACGGGATATCCTCAGCGAATCTGATGTAGAAAAGATTGTGGAAGTAATATTAGGAACCGCACTCGAACTCACAAACACATCTGTGGAAGGTTATGCAGGGCTTTACATTCTTCAGAGTGATAGGAGACATCTCAAACTTTGCTACGAGCTATATAGGGGCAATTTTTCACAACCAAACTTACCCAAGATAGATATAAGTTGTAGAAATTGTATACCAGCGCTCGTTGCAGAAAACGCGGAAGCTGAAAGACCTTTATTGTTCACCAACATAAAAGACGCTTTAAAAAAGTTTCCTTCCCGATACACCTATTCACCACCTAAAGTTGTACCTAAAGGTATAGAAATGAAAAGCGTGTTAGCTGTCCCTATGTATGCAAGGGGAGAGTTAATAGGGGTTTTAAACTTGGAAAGTCCAAAGGAAGGGGCTTTTACTCCCGAGCACATCCGGGTTTTGGAGGTTCTTGCGGATGTAGCAGCCGCGGCTATAACGGAAAGTCAATTGGATACCAGACTACAGAGCGTGGGACGCTTATTAGCAAATATAAATCCTGCCCGTGAGCTATTCCATGTTACAGAGGATGTAATAAAAAATGCAAAGCAGGAATTAGAAGCAGATGAAGTGGACATTTGGTTCTATAGTGAGAAAAAGGGATTCGGAAAAGAAGGGTTCAAAAGTTCTGGGGGGTGCTCAGCACCGCCACGCTCTGAAGGTTTTTCTAAATGGTTGATAAAGAATGCCCCTGAAGGAGTAAAATCATTGTTGTTTACCGATATGAACTACGATGAAAACCGAAAAAGATGGAACTATAAGTTAGAAATTGTTACCGAGACCGAGGCTGGAGGCTTCGATCGTGAAGAAGTAAAAGAACCATTCCGGAAAGGAATGCCAGATGACCTTCATCCCAAGCTTTCCCATGAAACCTGCGCAGAGGTTGGCTTGCCACTAATTATTGATAACCAAACTTTGGGTGTCCTTTGGGTTAAATGGCGATATCCCCGAGCTTTTACGGGCGGAGAGGTAGGGTTGCTTTCCTTGTTCGCTTATCAAGCTTCCCTTGCTTTTCATCTACAACAACAATTAGAACCTGGTGTAACAAAAGCGCTGGAGCCTATTTTTAAGGATGTTTTAGGTAGCGAGCGAGCGGTTTATTTTGCCGAGAAACGACAAGAACTTCGCCCTGAATTCCTTCCCCAGATAACGGTAATGTTTGCTGACCTGAGAGCATCCACAGAGGTTCTTAGCATACTAAGCGGTACTAAAGAGGGTCGCGATATTTTCAATGAGTTCATCAACGATTTTTACAGAACAGCCACATCAATTGTTCATAAATACGGAGGCACGCTTGCCACTTTTTTGGGTGATGGAATAATGGCGATATTTGGAGCTCCCTTAAAAGACGATGAAGAAAAATCACCTGCATACCACGCGACTTGGGCGGCCATCGCTGCCCTCAAGTTAGCAGATTACTTTGAAACAAACTATCAGGATTGGGTAAAGGCTTTTTATCAAAACGCACAAGGTCATCCAGTTCCAGAAAGGTTTGCTCTGGGTGTAGGACTTCATACCGATTGGGCTATGGTTGGCAACTTCGCTGTGGGTGAAGGGTTTAATTATACAGCTGTGGGGCAGGCCCCTACCGTCGCCGCACGAGTTCAAGATATGGCTCGCTTCCAAGATCTCGTGAACGACAAGCTTTGGCCTTTGCCTCTCCCACAAGACCCTCAAAAGCCTCCCAAAGCAGTTGTCTTATGTACGGAATATATGAGACAATTTTTTGAGGAGTATAAAAATCCAAAAAATCGCTGGCCCACTCTTATCTTTGATATAGAGTTGACCCCGCTAAACAACTCCGTCCAGCTTAAGGGATTTGGTGGAGTTTTTAATTTAGGAGTATTAAGAAAGCAATGATACTGTAAAAGTTTACACCTTCCTTAATCCACTCACTCCTCTGGTTTCCAGCCAGGCTTGTATGCCTCCAAGAGAGCCCAGCTCGCCATTGCCCGAGCGTAATAGCTTCCGCATTCCGGCTCGTTGAAGGGATTGCGGTTCGCTCCGTTGTGCCTATCCCTAACCGCCTTGGCGACGATCTCTGCCTCCTTGGTAAATCCATAATCCAAAAGCAAAACCGCAAATTGATATTCAAATCCCGTCATACACTCGCTCCAATATGAGAGAGGCGCCTCCGGACGGTCTCCATCAGGCCAAGTGCAGATGAGCGTTCCGCTCTCATCCCCCTGAGCAAATGTCCGCATATTGTTGTAATGGTCGCGGAAATTCTTCCGGAAATTGTATTTGAATATGTTCTGGAGTGCCGTCCTAATATGTGAACGGTCAAGCAAATCCCCCAATCCCACCCTATTCGCCTTGTATTGACCCACCAATTGGTCTATCAAACAGCCATTCCCCACCTGAAAGCGTGGATTGGGATTCGTGTGCTCGCCGGTTAGGGAGGTCATAGGCAATACTTCTCCCTTCGCCGGCTGAATTTTCTGAATATAATATCTTCCATTGAAGAGATTTTCGTCCATCCACTTGCTTCCCTTTTCCCTCAGTTCTCGGCAGGTCTTGGCGAACTCCTCATCCCCTACCCTCTCCGCCATCTTCTCCATAGCCGATAGGGCAGCGAGATACCAGCTCTCGCACATAGGATTCGGTCCGAAGAACTCAATATCATATGTATTGTGTTGAACTCCCTCCATTACACCATCCTTATCCGCATCCCAACCCCCAGGAAGCCAGCAGAATTCCATCATAGATTTTATCCTCGGATACCATTTCCTCAGCCAATCGGGGCTCTCCTTCAGCGACTGCATATAACAGCGAACTATCAACCCCATCTGACCATCAGCTGCCGCCGCATTGAAGCTCTGCTTATCAAGGGGGAAGGTGAGGCGAAAACGCTCCCCCCCGTTCTCCGTCACACCATATTGAAGATGGCTCTCCAACATACTGCGATGAAGCTCGGGAAAGAGCGAATATGTCGCCTGCTCATAATTCCAAACATGGGTGCAGGAGCCCAAACAACAGCCACCAGTCCCTCCACATCCCTCAAATCCCCAGAAACTGCCATCCTCAAGCCTGAAACAAGTATGACTGCGAAGCGATGTGAGATTGAATAAAGCAGATTCCTTGAAGGCGTGGGGAGCATCCAACTTAACCACGCTGTTGACGAAACGAACCGTCCTTGAACGCAACTCATCCAATTTGGGGATTACCTTCCTCGCCACATCAACCGCATCCTCAAATTGAGTGGCATAGTAATTCTTCACTATGGGAGAATCCC
>Ga0207433_10008140_pt1 | contig 17193 bp, 17 predicted proteins | sample YelNatPaOPGAMG01_FD_187559 | JGI IMG/M metagenome (GOLD analysis project Ga0207433, IMG submission 187559) | Hot spring thermophilic microbial communities from Obsidian Pool, Yellowstone National Park, USA - OP-RAMG-01 (SPAdes) (version 3) | ecosystem: Environmental > Aquatic > Thermal springs... | reverse complement strand
AGAATTTCAAGCCCTTCTTCTGCAAAATCAATAGCATAAATGTGAAATGCTTCTTCCTTAATAGCTTTCTGAATATCTTCTTTAAGCATAAGATGCTTAACATTTCTTCTTGGGATTATTACTCCATGCGTGCCATCAAGACCCCGAATTTTACATAGTTCAAAAAATCCTTCAATTTTTTCATTTATCCCTCCAACAGGCTGAACTTCTCCTCTTTGGTCCATAGAGCCTGTTACAGCAATGCTCTGTTTTAAGGGAATTTCTGAAAGGCTGCTTAAAAGTGCATATAACTCAGCACAGGTTGCGCTGTCTCCTTCAATCATCTCATAAAGTTGCTCAAAGGTAAGTGATGCACTAAGGCTAATAGGTTTTTTAATTGCATATTTGCTCCACAAATAGCTTGAAAGAATCATTACAGCTTTCTCGTGAATCTTTCCAGACATCTTTGTTTCTCTTTCAATGTTTACTATTCCAGCCTTCCCAAGATATGTTCTTGCTGTTATACGAGAAGGTTTACCAAAACTGTAATCTCCAAGGTCAATAACAGCAAGACCATTGATTTGTCCTACTTTATTCCCGGATGTTTCAACAATCAAAACATCTTCAAGAATCAGCTCTCTTAATTTTTCTTCAATGCTTGCTGACCTGTAAACTCTTTGTTCAAGGGCTTTAACAACATGCTCACCCTTAACTAAATTATTACCATCCTTTTTAGCCCAAAAGTGCGACTCTCTTACAATATCTGCAATACTGCTAAATTTTGTTGAAAGCTTTTCCTGATGTTCAGCAAGCCTTGAACCATATTCAACAATCTTTGCCACTGCAGACCTATGAAATGGTAAAAGCTCTTCTTCTTTCTGGCAGAGAGTTATAAATTGAGCATATTTATTAATGTTTTCTTCATTTCTTGGCATTCTTGTATCAAACTCTGCCTTAACTTTGAAAAGTTCTCTATATTCATCATCGTAGTTATACAGAATATAATAAAGAAATGGTGTACCTGTAAGAATAACCTTAACATTTAAAGGAATTGGCTCAGGTCTTAATGTAGTTGTGGTAATAAGTCTATATTGTTCCCAGACATCTTCTATGCGTATTTCTTTACTTCTCAATGCTCTTTTTAAAGCATCGTATGAAAAAAGATTCTTTATCAGAGCCAAGGCATCCAATACAAGATAACCACCATTTGCTTTGTGCAAAGAACCCGGCTTTATCATTGTAAAGTCTGTAACTGCCATTCCATATTGAATTTTATACTCAATTCTTCCGAAAAGATTAAGATATGTTGGGTTTGGTTCATATACAACTGGAGCACCTTCTGTGGTAGAATTGTCAACCAGAACATTAACACTGTATTTAGTAAATGATACATCTCTTGGAAGCTTCATAAATGGAGGAATAGGAGGTACTGCTTCTTCCTGAATTTTGAAATCCTGAAGGCTATTAAGAATGTCTTCCTTTACAGAATTTAAATATTCAATAATCCTGTCATTGTAGGAATATTTATTTTTGAGTTCTTCAATTGGTTGCTCTATAACATCAAGAGCAATTTGACGCTCCAATCTGATAAGCATATCTTTTACAATTTTTTCTGCCTCTTTAATAGCTCTAACAACATCGTCAAGTTTGTCCTGCAGCATTTTTCCGAACTCATCAATTCTTTTTCTTGTTTCGTTATCCAGAGCTTGAAACTCTTCCTCAGTAAGAGGCTCTCCGTCTCTTTTAACAGGGACTATTATCAGCCCTGCCAGAGCTTTACGAATTGCGAAACCTTTTGCTCTTGCTTCCTCTTCAATTGCTGAAAACCATTCTTTTTGTTTTTGCTGAAAGTCTTCAAGAATTTTATTTCTCTGCTTGTCATACTCTTTTGATTCAAAGGCTTTTGGAATCTCAATTTTTAGTGTATTAATCATATTTTCCATGTCTTTCTGAAACTCAGAGGCTTTCCCTGGAGGAAGACTCACAGATAATGGAGCATCTGGATTCTTAAAGTTATAAAGATAGCACCAGTCTGGAGGAACTGGCTCTTTTTTTACCTTTTCAGCAAGAAGGGTTCTTATAGCACGCATTTTACCAGTACCCTGTGCTCCTGATGCGTAAATATTAAAACCTTTTGCAGTTAAATTTAAACCAAAATCAAGGGACGCAATTGCTCTATCCTGTCCGATTGTGCCTGCAAGAGGAAATAATTCTTCAGTGGATTCAAAACTAAATATTGACTCGTCGCATTTTTTATAAACATCCTCTAACTGAAGCTTTTTCACTGTGTTATCCTCCTGAGCTGTTTTTAATATTATACCATTCGTTAATACAGGGATTAATCACAAAGTTTTTTTATTGCAAAAAATAAGTCTTCAGGTTCAGTTCCAATTTTTACTGTCTTCACCTTTAAAACATCCTCAATATCCTTAACTGTTAAATCATCTATAAACACATCCTCTGTATCCTTCATTGTCACATCAGGTATTAAAAGACAATCTCTTGGCTCAATATAAGATGCCAATCCTTTGATTATATCTTCACCTGTTAAAAGTCCTGTGACAGTAACAGTTTCTCCAAAAAGATTATTTTTTAATGGATAGACATCTATAAAGATATTTTTTCTCTTAAATCTTTCAATAAACTGAAACAGGTAAGGATAAAAAGAATAACCTGTAAATGTAACAAATCTGTTCTTTGTTTTTAATTGAGAAACATTTATTTTCATTGCTTTATTCATGAAAAAAGGAACCATGCCAACACCATTTTCAATCTGAGGCAAATCATCGTAAATATTTAAAGGGGGAAATGGCTTGCCTGCTTTAATATAAAACTCATCAGCAAGATAAACAAAAGTTACTCCATGCTTTTTACGATATCGTTTCTGAAAAAATTCAACAGACTTTATAACTTCTTCAGCCTTATTTTTCGTTACAGTAGATATTCCATTCTTATGATATTTTGTAATGCCAACAGGCACAATAGCTATTGATGCTACATATGGATAGAGTTTATGCAAATCTAATATGGTTTTCTCAAGAACCTCACCATCATTTATTCCAGGACAAAGAACAACCTGTGCATGAACTCTAATTTTGGCTTCACATAGTTTTTTGAGTTCCATTATAATTGGTGGTGCATCATAATTTCCAATAAGCATATTTCTAATCTCAGGTAAAGTAGCATGAACAGAAACATATAATGGGCTTAATCTGAACTTCTTTATTCTTTCATAGTCTTTTTTGTTAAGATTGGTTAGTGTAATATAATTGCCATAAAGAAAGCTTGCTCTGTAGTCTTCATCTTTGATATAAAGGCTTTTTCTAAGTCCCTTCGGTAATTGCTCCACAAAACAAAAAAGACATTTATTTCTGCATCTTTTAATTCTAAAAGGTTCTACTTCTATGCCTAAAGAGTTGTCACTTCCATGAATAGTAAAGTTCAATATTTTTTCTTCCCTCAGAACAGCAATTGTTATTCTATTACCAGAAGAATAAAACATTATATCAATAGCATCCTTAACAGGGTGTTTGTTAATTGATATAATTCTATCTCCTGGTTTTAAACCAGCCTTTTTTGCGGGACTTCCCTGAGATATATATTCAATCTTAACTCCTGCTTTTATCATTCTTAAATCTTATATAAACATATTGAATTAATGAAGCTAAAGAAACAAAACTCACAATAAAATAAAAGAAATTAGATAAAGTTGCCATTGGAAAGTTTATAGAAAGAAGAATGTACCCGAATATTATTACCTGTAATGCGTTGCTTGCTTTACCTAAAATTGTTGGTTTCATCATTTTTCTTGTTCTTAGATATGCTTCAAGCCATCCAGAAGCTACTAAAAAATCCCTGAAAAAAACTACCGCAATAAACCATCTGGGAGCTAACTCATTAATATAAAAAGTTAACATAACACTCAAAAGTAATATTTTATCTGCCAGTGGATCAAGAAAACTGCCGAGCTTGCTCTCCTGCCTAAACTTTCTTGCAATTATTCCATCAAGACAATCTGTAATTCCTGCCACAATAACAAGTTTAAGTGCAAAGGAATAGTCTCTTGAATTCATTGCAATAATAAAAAAAGGCACAAGAAATATTCTTATGGAAGTTAATAAATTTGGAATTGTAAATATTTTTTCATTAACCATTTTTGATTATACTCATGGAATATTATAAGGAACAGGATATTTACCTGCTAAAAATCTTTCTGCATATTTTTTCTCAAGTAAAAAATCAAACTTTTTTGATTCATGTAAAGCTTCTTCAAAAAACTTTTTGGCATTTTTCTTCTTTTTATTAAGATAACTTATCATGCCTTTAAGAAGCTTGCAGTATATTAAACCGCGTGGGTCTTTGCAGTTTTTGAAATTTTTTTCTGCCTTTTTAAGATATTCTTTTGATTCTTCATATTTTCCGTTCAATATTTTAACAATAGCCATACTCCATAATGTATATGAAGAACTCACAATATCTCCTATCTTGCTATATAAATTTAATGCTTTTTTAAAGTTAGCCACAGCATTCTTAAAATCTCCGTTCATTCTGTATGCATTTCCAATGCCGCAGTAAGAATAAGCAAAGCCGAATCTGTCACTTATTGTTCTAAAAATTTTATTGGCTTTGAGATAGTATTTTTTTGAGTTTTCAAAATCTCCATATATCCTTGAACTGCCTCCTAATCCACAATAAACATATCCCAGTGCATGTTTATCCCTAAGTTTTTTGAAGTTTTCCTCAGCTTTTTTAAAGAAATCAAGAGATTTTTTTATTCTGCCACCAAATCTCCAAATTGCTCCTTCAGCCCAGTATGTAAAAGCTACTCCTTTTTTATCTTTATGTTTATTGTAAATTCTTCTTGATTTTCTCGTTAAATTTAAAGCTTCCTTCCAGAAACCCTGAGCTTTTCTTGAAAGAGCAAACCCGCATAAAGCATCTGCATAAGTAATTTCATCTTCAACTGCTTCAGCAAGGTCAATAGCTTCAAGATAAAATTTATCAGCCTCTTTAAACTTTCCTAAAAGTCTGTTTATATCTCCACAAGCTAACAAAGCATTTAGGGTAATTTCTGGGTCATTTTTACGGATGCCTGTTTTATAAATCTTATTCCAGAGCTTGAAAGATTCTTTAAAAAAACCTTTATTCCTTAAATCATCTGCCTTTATAATAAGCTTTTCAGTCTTCATTCATTTTTACCTCATCTGCAAGCATACAGAAATCAGCAGAAAGAATTGAAGGAGCTATAAATATCAATTTTCTTCCTCCTTTTTACCAAGACTTACTATAAGCTTTATAGCTTTTCCAGACTCCTGGGGTTCAGGTCTTTGAGCTATAACAATCTTTTCAGGATATTTTTCTGAATTAATATAGATAACTTTCTCTATAGGTATGCCTTTTTCATTTAGCAATTTTTCAGCCTCTTCATAAGAAATTCCTGTTACATCAGGAAAAGATGAAAACTGCAAACCTTTACTTACAATAACACCTATTTCTCTTCCTTTCTTAACTTTTGACTTAGGAGGATAACTTTGTCTTGAAACAGTTCCTACAGGAACTTCAGAATACTCCTCTCCATCAATTCTTATGTAAAGCCCCCTTTCTTTTAAAAGCTGATTTGCCTGGACTATATCTTTCCCTGTAAGATCAGGAACTTCTGTTGTGCCTCCTGAAACAAAAATAGTCAAAGAAAGATAACCTGTTATAAAACCTGCTATAATTAATCCTGGTATGTATACTATTTTTTTCATCCTATTGTTTCCTTTTTGTCAGTCTTGCCATAAAAAATCCATCCATGCCATGTTTATGAGGATAAGTCCGCACCATGCCCTCTGCAATGTAAAAATCCTTAAAAAATGAATAATTACTATTTATAGTACAAAATTCCTGATGTTTCTGTAAAAAAGTTTTGATAACCTCTTCCCCTTCTTCTGGTTCAGTTGAACATACTGAGTATACTATAATTCCATCTGCTGATAAAAAATTTGAAATCTTATCAAGAAGTAGTTTCTGTTTTTCAGATAACTTTAATATCTCTTTTTCATTGCATCTATATCTTACATCGGGATTTCTTCGTATAGTTCCAAGACAACAACAGGGTGCATCAAGAATTATTCTGTTAAATTTAATTTTTCCTGAAAAATCCAAAATATCCTGCATCTTAAGTTCAAACTCTATATCTGGCAAAAACTTTTTTGCTCTTTCAATATTGTTTTTTAAAATATTAAATCTTTGTTCATCCTTTTCTATACAAACTATTTTCCCTTTTTTCATTAAAATAGCGGAAAGTAAAGCTTTTCCTCCGGGAGAAGAGCAAGCATCAAGAAGTCTTGATTCTGAGTAAGGTTCTGCGAAATAACAAACTAACTGAGATGCTTCATCCTGAATACTCCAGAAAAAATCCTCTTTAATTAAAAAATCTCTAATTTCCATACCATGCCCTTGTATCAAAATCCCTGAAGGCGAATATTTTGTTTTACTTGCTTCAAATCCCTTTTTCCCAAGATATTTGATAATTTTTTCTCTTTCTTCTGGCTTAACTGCGATAGTCAAAGAAGGTTTTTCATTGTTTGCTTTAAGAAAAGCCTCTAATTCCAGCAAATTAAATTTATTTTGCCATCTTTTTATTAACCATTCAGGATGGGAATATTTTATTGAAAGATAAGAAAGAATATTATCAGAACAAACAGTTAAATCGGGCTTACTTTTTAAAAATTTCCTTAAAATAGCATTAACCAGATTAGGTTTACCTTTCATAACTTTTTCAATATTTACTGCCTCATTAGTTACTGCATAATCTGGAACACGCATAAAAACTATCTGATAGATAGCGCATCTTAAATTATTAATTGTGACTGGTGGCAAATTGGTTTTTTTGTGAAAAAAACCCTCAAGAAGGTAGTCTATATAAAAAAGATTTCTCAAAACTCCATATACAACTTCCAGCAAAAATGCTCTGTCAACTGGTTTAAAATCTTCAAGCAACTCGTCTGTTATTAATGATTTTATAGATTTCTTCTTATATAAAGCATGTATTAGTATTTCTACTATCTTCTGTCTTATGTTTTTTGATTTATAAACCACTTCAAAGCATCCTGAACTTTGTCTAAATTTACTGTAGTATCAATACACGGACCATGAGGTCTTTCATTCAAAACACCTAAAACAGGAAGAGGATAAGTGTCCACAATTCCACTTGATAAATCCCTTTCGCATGCAACAGCTACAATAGCATCTGGTCTAACTTCTTTAACAACTTTGCGGGCTATTGTTCCGCCAGTTGCAATTGCAATAGAAACTCCTGAATTTTCAGCAATTTCTATTAAATCCTTTATCTTACACTTTCCACATCTTTTGCATTTAAACACATCAAAAGTAAGTCTGATATCACATTGAGAATTCTGAATGCAATGGGGAAGCAATAAAAGTATTTTCTCTGCTTTAACACTATCACGCATAACCAGTGAATTATTAAGTTTCACAATATAAGTTTGAAACTCAGCTCTTTTTGATTTAATAAAAGCTCCTGCCAGCATTAACACAGGATACAGAATTTTAAGAACTATTGCTCTGAGAAAATGAATCAACGCCTTCATTAATTTTTCTTCCACATAAAAATTCCTTTGCCGTCATTACCCGCTTACCTTCTGGCTGAAGCAGTAAAATTTTAAGCAATCCTCTGCCAGTTCCCACAATAAGCTCATCTTTTGCCTTCAATATTAAACCATGCTTAGCCCTGCCTTCTATAACTTTGCTTTTAATTATTTTAATTCTTTCACCCTTTAAAAAAGTATAAGCACAGGGCCATGGATATGCACCTCTTATAAGATTAAATATTTCTACTGCATCAGCCTTCCAGTCAATTTCCCCATCTTCTTTTTTTAACATCCGCGTATAACTTGGCTGTCCACTTTGAGGTGCAGGAATAATCTCTCCTTTCCTTAATTTTTTAATTGTTTCAACAAGCAAATCAGCACCTAATTTTGAAAGTTTATTTGAAAGACTCATAGCATCATCATCTTCTGTTATTTCAACTTCTTTTTGCATTAAAACAGGACCTGTATCAAGTCCCTCATCAATAAGCATTGTAGTAACACCTGTAATACTTTCTCCTTTTATTAGAGCCCACTGAATAGGAGCTGGTCCTCTATATTTGGGCAAAAGGGATGCATGTAAATTAATAGCTCCCAATCTGGGAATATTTAGTATTTCTTTTGGCAAAATTTTCCCATAGGCTACAACTATCATAGCTTCAGGTTTTAGTTCTTTAAGAAGCTTTAGAAAACTTTCCTCTTTAATTTTTTCAGGTTGAATAACTGGAAGATTGTTTTCTAATGCAAATTGTTTAACTTCTGAGGGTTGAATAGTTTTCCCTCTTCCTTTTGGTTTATCAGGTTGAGTAACAACAAGCATAACATTCTCTTTATTTTCAAGCAAAGCCTTAAGAGAAGGTACAGCAAATTTTGGTGTTCCAAAAAAAATTAATCCTCCTAAGTTTTTTGAAATATTAGATATCTCCTCTTTGCCTTTTTCTAAAAATGACATTACAAAGATGCCTTATTTTCTTTGCTTAAAATATTTTCTTCTAAAAAGTTCTCGCTTAAGTGGACTTATTCTATCAATTAAAAGAATACCTTCAAGATGGTCTATTTCGTGCTGTAACGCTCTTGCTAAAAGACCCTCTGCTTCTATTTCAACAGAGTTACCTTTCCTGTCTAAGCCTTTAACAAAGACCTTCTCTTTTCTTTTAAGTCTTGTTATAAATCCAGGCAAACTCAAACATCCTTCTTCAGACAGTATCTCTCCATTTGAGCTAACTATTTCAGGGTTAATTAATACAATAAGGGATTGATTTTCTTCCCGGATGCTTGTATCTATAACAATCAATCTTTTTGAAATACCTACCTGCGGAGCTGCAAGTCCTATACCATTTGATTTATACATGGTTTCAACCATGCTATCAATAAGTTTCTGAAGTTCTCCATTTATATCAATTACAGGTTCTGACTTTTTCTTTAAAACCTCATCAGGATATTTTCTAATTTCAAGAATTGCCATATAAAATTATAACTTAAAATACACTGAATTTGAAAAACTTCTTCGGATTCTTTTTTATTTCTTGAATAAGCTCTTTAATTTCTTTTATGCTTTCTTTAATATCATCAGCTGTTTTTTTATCTTTTAAAAACAAGGAAGCAGTTCCTTCTGATTTATCAATTTCTTCAATAAGTTTCTCAAGTTTTTGTGTGGTTCTTACAAGATTGTCATAAAGCATGGGGTCATTAATTAATTTACCAAGACTTCCTTCTGAGGAGGCTATTTTATTTGTTGTATTCTCAAGATTATTCACAGTGGTTGAGAGTTTCTGATAAAGCTCTTTATCTTTAGCAAGCATTCCTATGGAACCTGAATTAATATCTTGAATTGTGCTTTTTAATTCTAAAACTGTGGCATTCAAATTATTATAAAGTGAAGGGTCATTGAGAAGTTTTGGAATAGTTCCCTGAGCTTTGTCAATTTTTATAACTAAATCGTCTAACTTACTTATCAGGCTTTCAATTTTGCTCATCGTAGAAGAGGCTATATTGATTATTTCCCTTACTTCTGTCTGAGGATATCCCTGTAATCCTGTAGATGGCTTAAATGGTAATGATGATTCTCCAGTATAAATCTCTATATATTTATCACCAAGAAGCCCTATTGTCTGAACAGTTGCTTTAGCATCAGATCTTAAATAATTCAGTACCTCTTTGTCTATTGATATTGTTACAATTGTTCCATAAAGTTTATTAAGCTTTATTTCTTTAACTTCACCCACATCAACTCCTGCAATTCTAACAGGAGCACCTTTTCTTAAACCTTTAACATCAGAAATGTATATCTGAAGATATGTTCTTTCTTTAAAAAGGTCCTGAATACCTCCTGAAAAAACTATTACAAGAAAAATTATAAGCAATGTCACTGTGATAACAATTCCTACTCTTAATGATGCCCATTTTATCTGTTTTTTTCTATCAAACATGCTTTATTATTTTACAAAAAAAATTAAAAAAATGATAGAAAAGAAGTTTTAATGCTATAATTTTTAATGCATATTCTTCAAAAAATAGTTGAAGCAAAAAAAATAAGGCTCAAACAAAGAAAAAAAATTCTTCCACTTAATGCTTTGATGGAACAAATTGAAAAAAATAGAAAATCCGAATATAATTTTAATTTTTCACAGGCTATAAAAAGAAAATCTGATGAACCAATAAAACTTATTGCTGAAATAAAAAAAGCATCTCCAATTAAAGGGATACTTAAAGAATACGATGTTCTAAAAATGGCAGAAATATATGTAACAAACGGAGCTGATGCTATATCAGTAATAACTGAGGAAGATTTTTTTCTCGGAAGACCTGGATACATAAAAAAAATAAAGCTTAAATATCCTGATATGCCTGTTTTAAGAAAAGATTTTATAATAGATGAATATCAGGTTTATGAATCAAAAGCTCTCGGAGCAGATGCTATTCTTCTGATAGCAAATATCCTTGATTTTGAACAAATAAAAAAATTATACGCCCTTGCTCAGTCAATTGGTCTTGATGTTCTTTTAGAAATTCATAATCAAGATGACTTAAAAAAGGCTTTATTTGCAAATGCAAAAATAATAGGAATAAATAATAGAAATCTTAAAACTTTTAAAATTAGTTTAAATACTACATTAAAACTGAAAGATTTAATCCCTCTGGATAAAATAACTGTAAGTGAAAGCGGAATTTCAACAAGAGCTGATGTAGAAAAACTTCTTGAAAAAGGTATAGACGCAATCCTTGTGGGAACATCTATTGTTTTAAGTAGTAATCCAGCTGAAAAGCTCAGGGAACTTAAAGGATTTTAATAATTCTGTCTCTTAGCCTGAATCAGACTAACCCTCATGGCAGAATTCATTCAAATTGATTTCTTGAGTATCATTCCTTTTTTTCGTTATTATAAAAATATGGAGCAAAAAATTTTTCTTGAAGAAAAACATGAAACATCTATTGACCAACCAGAACTTTACAGGGTTTATTTATTAAATGACGACTATACAACTATGGATTTTGTGGTTAATGTATTGATGACAGTTTTTGATAAGTCAAAACCTGAAGCAACTGCTATAATGTTGCATGTGCATAGAAAAGGTAAGGGGCTTGCTGGGATATACTTAAAAGAAATTGCTGAAACAAAAATTGCTGAAGTAGAAAAACTTGCAAGAATAAATGGCTTCCCGCTAAAATGCGTATTAGAAAAAAATGATTAACAAAGATTTACAGATTATAATAACTGCAACTGTTGAAGATGCCATTGAAAGAGGGCATCAGTATCTTACTGTTGAACATCTCATGTATGCAATCCTTCATGATGAGTTCGGTATAGAGATAATAAAGAACTGCGGTGCTGACCCTGAAGCAATAAAGAAAAGTATTGAAAAGTTTCTTGAACAACATATTCCAAAGAAAAAAGGTAAGGGGCAAGTGAATCCAACAATCTCTTTTCAGAGAGTAATGGAAAGAACTCTTAACCATGTTAAGAGCGCTGAAAAAAAGGAAGCTGATGCAGGAGATTTTCTTGCTTCAATATTTCTTGAAGAAGACACTTATGCTGTTAGCTTACTTAAATCATATGGAATATCAAGAATTGATGTTTTAAATTATATTTCTCATGGAATTCCCAAGTTTGATTTTGAAGAATCTGAAAAAGAAGAAGTAAAAAATGAACCGCTAAAAAACTTCACAATTGAACTTACTGAAAAAGCAAAAAATGGTCAAATAGACCCTATTGTTGGAAGAAAAAATGAAATTGAAAGAGTTATTCAAGTGCTTTCAAGAAGAAGGAAGAATAATGTAATTCTTGTTGGCGAACCAGGAGTCGGGAAAACAGCTATTGTTGAAGGACTCGCGCTGAAAATTGCCAACAATGAAGTGCCTTCACATCTAAGGAATATTAAAATTTTCTCTCTTGATATAGGTTCACTTATGGCAGGCACAAAATACAGGGGTGATTTTGAGGCAAGAATGAAATCACTTATAAATGCTTTGTATAAAGTGAAAAACTGCATATTATTTATTGATGAAATACATACAATTGTTGGAGCAGGTGCTGCAAGCGGAAGCACAGTTGATGCTTCTAATCTCCTTAAACCAGTCCTTATTGAAGGTAAAATAAGATGCATTGGTGCAACAACTTATGAAGAATACAGAAATTACTTTGAAAAAGACAGAGCTTTATCTCGTAGATTTCAGAAAATAGATATTGTTGAACCATCAGAAGAGGAGACTTATGAAATTTTAAAAGGATTGAAATCTTACTATGAAGGATATCATAATGTTAAATATACTGATGAAGCTCTAAAGTCCGCTGTTTATCTATCAGCAAGATATATTAACGACAGATATCTTCCTGACAAAGCAATAGATGTAATTGATGAAGCAGGTGCTATTGTCAGGCTTTATAAATCTGATAGCCCAGTTGTTGATGAAAAGGTAATAGAACAAACTATTGCAAAAATTGCAAGAATACCTTCTTCCGAAATATCTTCTTCAGATATTGATAAACTGAAAGCTCTTTCCCTTGAACTAAAAAAGGTTATTTTCGGTCAGGATGAAGCTGTGAATACTGTAGTAAATGCAATAAAGCTTTCAAAAGCAGGACTTAAAGAGCTATCAAGACCAATTGGTTGTTTTCTCTTTACAGGACCCACTGGTGTTGGAAAAACTGAGCTGGCAAAACAGCTTGCCCAAAAATTGGGAATTTCTTTTATAAGGTTTGATATGAGCGAGTATATGGAAAAACACTCAGTAGCTAAGTTTATTGGTGCTCCTCCTGGCTATATAGGTTTTGAACACGGCGGGCTTCTTACTGAAGCAATTAGAAAAACTCCTCATGCTGTTCTTTTGCTTGATGAAGTGGAAAAAGCACATGAAGAAATTTTTAATGTTTTGTTACAGATTATGGATTACGGAACACTAACAGATAATACAGGTAAAAAAGCTGATTTCAGAAATATTGTTCTTATTATGACTTCTAACATTGGTGCAAGAGAAATAGAAAAACCTGTAATAGGTTTTGGTGATAGAAGCAATGACCAGATAGATAAAGCTAAAGAATCAATAAACAGACTTTTCAGTCCTGAATTTCGTAACAGACTTGATGCGATTGTTACCTTTAATCCTCTTCCTTTTGATGTTGTATTGAAAATAGTAGATAAATTTATAAAAGAGCTAAATGAGCAACTTAATTCAAAAAATATCTATGTAGAGATTAGCGATAAAATGAGGCAGTGGCTTGCAAATAAAGGTTTTGACCCTAAATTCGGAGCAAGACCTCTTAAAAGGCTTATTCAAAAAGAGATTAAGTCCCCTCTTGTTGAAGAAATTCTTTTCGGAAAGCTTTCAAGAGGCGGGAAAGTGAAAATAACTCTTCATAATGATAAACCATTCTTTGAGATTTATGACAGTATTTCTACTTCGTGAAGATTTAAATTTCCCTCCTGCAGAACTTGCTGATGAAGATGGATTACTTGCTGTTGGTGGTGACCTCTCAGAAAAAAGGATTTTAATAGCTTATAAAAATGGCATTTTCCCCTGGTATAACTGTCAACCAATTTTATGGTGGTCGCCTCCTAAAAGACCTGTTATATTTCCAAGATTTTTTAATATGTCAAAAAGCCTGTTTCAAACATTGAAAAAAAACAAATACAATGTAAGTTTTGATAGAAATTTTATTGATGTTATTAACGCCTGTGCTTCTGTACCAAGAAAAAACTCAACAGGCACATGGCTAACTTCTGAAATGATTGAGGCATATGTCAAACTTCACAAACTCGGATATGCTCACTCTGTAGAGGTGTGGTTTAATAAAAAATTAGTAGGTGGACTTTACGGAGTATCCATAGGCAAAGCTTTTTTTGGAGAGTCAATGTTCACAACAATGTCAAACGCATCTAAAGTTGCTACTGCCTGTCTTGTTGAATTTCTTATTCAAAATGCTTTTTATTTTATAGATTGTCAGGTTACAAACTCTCATCTGCTTAGTCTTGGTGCAATTGAACTGCCAAGAGCAGTATTTTTGAAAATTCTAAATGAGGCTGTTCAAAAACAGAGTTTATTAGGAGAATGGAAAAGGAATAATGACTCAACATATCACACTGCATTATTTCTTAAAGAAAAACTAATAAAAAGGAAAATACGATATGCGACTGATTCTTTTTGATATTGACGGAACCCTTATCAGTGCTGGTGGTGCTGGAACACGGTCACTGAATTACGCTTTTAAAGAAATATTAAATATTAATGAAGCATTTAAAGATTTTGAAATGGCTGGAAAAACTGATATTCAGATAATAAAAGAAGGGCTTGCCCTTCATGGAGTCAGTCCAACTTCCTTTTTAATAAAAAAAATAATAAAAAGTTACCTAAAAAATCTTGAAAGAGAAATCCAAAACAACTCTAAAGCTCTAAAGCCAGGAGTTAAAGAAATTACGAGTTTTATCCATAGTAAGCTAAAATATCCTATGGGTCTGCTTACAGGGAATATTGAAAAAGGAGCAAGAATTAAGCTTGAGGCTTTTTCACTCAATTCATATTTTCCTACAGGAGCTTTTGGAAGCGACCATGAAGACAGAAGAGCACTTTTGCCTATTGCCATAAGAAGATTTTCAAAGATATTTAAGACAAAAATATCTTTTAATCAATGCATAATTATAGGTGATACTCCAAGAGATGTTGAGTGTGCTAAACCTTATGGTGCAAAGGTAATTGCTGTAGCCACAGGTCCTTATAAAGAAGAAGAGCTAATGAAAACAGAAGCAGACCTGGTAATTAAAGATTTGACAAAGATTATAAAAAACATAAATTTTTTAAAGTAATGCCAAAATTCCCTGTCACAGAAAAAAAGGAAAAAGAACTCCTATTAGAGATGGAAACCTTAGGTATAAAGGAGTCTGATATAGAAGAACATTTTATTCGTTGCTCAGGGCATGGTGGACAAAAAATAAATAAAACTTCAACAGGTGTTTATCTTAAACATATTCCAACAGGTATAGAAATAAAATATACGAAGGAAAGGTCTCAGGGATTAAACAGATTTTTTGCCAGAAGACTTCTTGTTGAAAAAATTAAAGAAAAAACAGGCATTATTTCAAAAAAGCTTCAGGAGATACAAAAAATAAGGAAGAAAAAAAGCAAGAAAAAATCTAAATATAAGAAGGGAGGAATTTCTTCCTCCCTTTCTGATATTATTTTGGAATAAGTTTAGTAGCAAGCTGAATTCTTATTGTTGCTCTCTCAAGAGCAGCCTGAGCTCTTGCAGCATCAATTTCCTCACCCTTTTCAGCTCGTTTTAATCTTTCTTCAGCTCTTTCTTTTGCTGCCTTTGCACGTTCTACATCTATTTCCTCTGCCTTTTCAGCACTTCCCACAAGAATCAAAACCCTGTCATTTAGAACTTCAGCATATCCGCGATTAATAAAAGCATATTTTGTTTCATTGCCTTTTTTATAAGTAAGTATCCCTATTTTGAGAGCTGTCATAAAAGCACAATGCCCAGGGAAAACTCCAAAATCGCCCTCTGCTCCTGTAGCATAAACTTCATCTACTTCCTCATTTATAACCTCTCCATAGGGAGTTATTACTTCTAACTTCAGTTTATTCTCCATGCTTTACTCTCCTTTAATTAGACCTGTCTTGTGTATCCAAGTTTCTTCGCCTTTTCTTCTACCTCTTCAATTCCTCCAACCATATAAAATGCCTGCTCTGGCAGGTCATCATATTTTCCATCAAGAATTGCCTGGAAGCCTTTGATTGTATCATCAACTTTTACATATCTTCCAGGTGTTCCTGTAAATGTCTCTGCAACATGGAATGGCTGACTGAGGAATCTCTGAAGTTTTCTTGCTCTTGCAACTGTAAGTTTATCATCTTCAGAGAGTTCTTCAATTCCAAGAATTGCTATAATATCCTGTAATTCTTTATATCTCTGCAGTACTGCCTGAACTCCTCTTGCAACCTTATAATGCTCTTCACCTATAATTCTTGGGTCAAGAATTCTGGATGTTGAATCAAGTGGGTCAACTGCAGGATAAATTCCAAGCTCTGCAATCTGTCTTGAAAGAACGACTGTTCCGTCAAGGTGAGCAAAAACTGCTGCAACTGCAGGGTCTGTTAAGTCATCTGCAGGAACATATATTGCCTGCATGGATGTAATTGAACCTTTAGCAGTTGTTGTAATTCTTTCCTGTAATGCACCCATTTCTGTAGAAAGTGTTGGCTGATAACCAACTGCTGATGGCATTCTTCCAAGAAGTGCGGAAACCTCTGAACCTGCAAGGGTATATCTGAAGATATTATCAATAAAGATCAAGACATCCTGTCCTTGATCTCTAAAATATTCAGCAACTGTAAGTGCTGTGAGTGCTATTCTTGCTCTAACTCCAGGTGGCTCATTCATCTGACCATAAACAAGTGCAACCTGTGGCAAAACTCCTGAATGCTTCATTTCAAGATAAAGGTCATTTCCTTCACGGGTTCTTTCACCAACTCCTGCAAAAACAGAAACACCACCGTGCTTCATTGCAATATTATGTATCATCTCCATAATAATGACTGTTTTACCAACTCCAGCACCACCAAACATTCCCATTTTACCACCTCTGACGAATGGAACAAGAAGGTCAAAAACTTTAACACCTGTTTCAAACTGCTGGGTTGTTGGAGATTGTTCGGTAAATTCTGGTGCTATTTTATGAATTGGATATTTATCCTCTGTTTGAATAGGACCCATCTCATCAACAGGTTCTCCAATAACATTTATAATTCTACCTAATACAGGTTTACCAACAGGGACCTTAATAGGTGCACCTGTATCTACAACTTTCATGCCTCTAACAAGACCGTCAGTTGAACCCATTGCAATTGTTCTTACTTTATTTTCTCCAAGATGCATTGCTACTTCAAGCGTAAGTTTGATTTCTGGTATTCCTTTTGATGGGTCGCCTGGTTCATCTATTACTAATGCATTTAGAACCTCCGGCATCTCTCCTTCAAACTCACAGTCCACAACTGTTCCTATAACCTGTGCTACTTTACCTATGTTCATGCTTTTAAAACCTCCTTTTATTCTTTAATTTTAAAAATTATACTAACCTTGTTTTAAAGCTTCTACGCCACCGACAATATCCATAAGTTCTTTTGT
>Ga0207433_10008137_pt1 | contig 17197 bp, 15 predicted proteins | sample YelNatPaOPGAMG01_FD_187559 | JGI IMG/M metagenome (GOLD analysis project Ga0207433, IMG submission 187559) | Hot spring thermophilic microbial communities from Obsidian Pool, Yellowstone National Park, USA - OP-RAMG-01 (SPAdes) (version 3) | ecosystem: Environmental > Aquatic > Thermal springs... | reverse complement strand
ATGGACAATACTGTAGAAATTATAATGATCAATTTTACCCCGCGAGGCTTTAAAAACAAATTCATTAACCCCTTTCCACTGGCCCAGTTTCTCGTCAATTACCTCACCCTTTGGTACAGGCTGGTTAGGACCGGTTGGATTAATTTCATAAGAAGCTTTGCAGTCCATCCAGTTGTATGAACCACAAAGGCCGGTTCTTTCCGGGCTGATCACGCACACATGACTGGGAGCAAAGGACTGGCAGAGTGTGCAGGAATAAAAGACATCGGTGGTTTCATCGGTCATGCCTTCGATCCGGGCATCCCGAACATGATACACTTCTCTCGCCTGTTCCACGATTCTTTTAACGTCCGGTTCAGTAGTATAGATCTTGACCTGAATTTTATCAAAAATTCGCCCGAAATCCTGATGCAATTTGGCATGCAGGATAACGCCCAGGTGTTTTAACCTAAAGCCTTTTTCCACAGCCTGCTTGCTCACCCTCAGCCAGGCAATATCCCTCTGCCCTATATGCATCACACCCTGAGCGTAGTTAATAAGATGGTGGATCTGCCTCTCCAGAATAGGTTCAAAATCCTCCTGCATCTCCCTGCCAGCAACCTCAACGCAGATCGCCATCGGCAGTTTGGAATTGGGAGGAACATCAGTTATCTCAGGGCCAATAACCTCAATTTTACCATCTTCCACCTCGTTCATTCTTTTTGAGGTGACCCACTCCACCATTTGCGTTCTCCCGCCGCCACATTCCAGATAAATGTCATCTCCCCTCACCCTTTCTCCTTCAAAAGCTGCCCCATACGCTACCGGTACGGGTACATTGGCCACAGTGACTTTCAGACCACGAACCTCGATTGCCTTTGACACCAGATTGTCGTGAGGAACATTGGAAACAACATGTTCATAAGTGGTAATACCGGTTGGAAGAATCTCAGGGATCGGTGTGTCGGCAATGACCGGAAATCCAAAATTGATTGCACCCGCTGCGTTGGCATACCATTCATCAGTTACAAAACCCATCGGTAAAACAAATGCAAAGATACGATCTTTATTGTAAATCAACACCTTGCGGAATTCCCCGGGTTGAATACCTCCAAATGAAAGCGCTGCCCGGGTGGCAAAACCCAGGGCGAAGACCGTTGAAGATACATCCGGACCAAAAGAAACCAGTCTGGTTGGCCAGCCGATTTCAACTCCTGCATCAAGAAGCTGCTGCGCAAATCTCTGTCCGTTGTAATCGGCTGACATGAAGACATACAGATTTTTCTGCTGTAATTCCCTTGCAATTTTTACAGCAATCTCTTTATCAGGAGCAGCACCCAGAACGGCGGCAAATCCCGGCGCCGTGCCATCAACGAATTCCACACCTCTTTTACGTAATATCACATCATCCGCTGCACCCAACCAGATTGTTTTATCGGATATCTCTTCAGTTTTGGTATAGAAATCAGGAGAATCAAGATACCTGATAGCCTCGATAATTTCCTCTGCGAACAAGGTTACCATACCTGCATCCAGAGCTGGACCGAGATAGGGTAAATGGTGTTCTTCTTTGACAGGCGGAGGCAGGAGCATGCGGCATTTTCTCAATATACCTTCCATATCTCCCAGCTTTTCGACCTTTATTCCGAGAATACCGTAAATCACAGGGAGATAATAAGCAGTATTGGGAAAACCCACAGGTTCATTAAGACCATATTTATCCACAGCCAGCTTCCACTTCTCTTCAGCCTGTTGCACAATCTTGTAAGCCCCTCTGATTGCGGCAGACGCAATAATTTTAGACATCTCCGGCTCCTCCAATCATCTCCAATTTTATTTTTCCAGTTCTCTCCTCATCGCCATGTCAAAAAGAATTCTTTCTCTGGCTTTATCTATACCCAAGGCTTTCCGCTTCTTATCAATATGTTCGATCATTAATCTGGCAGCTTTAATCGGATCCGGCTCAAAAGCCCACTTTCCCCCATAGATTTTCTCATAATCCTGGAAGAGAAAATCTGTAAGTTCCTTCGAACCAAGTGTCGGCCAGGTCACTCCAAACACGGTAAACACTCCGGAAGCCACAAAATACTGCCCAATTGAAATCGCCTTTTCGCTCATCCACTCCGGAGCAGCTCCAGCAGCCGGTAGATCGCTGATATCATCGCCCAGTCCGCCTTCTTTTACCATCGCCGTTGCGGCAACAAGAATTCTCGCATTATCTACGCAGGATCCAAGATGCAAAACAGGTGGGATTCCGACCGCTTCACATACTGAAGCAAGCCCATCACCAGCAAATTTAACTGCTTCAGGCACCATTAATCCTGCCTTTCCACTCGCCATTGCACTGCAACCTGTTTGCAGAACCAGAACATCGTTTTTAATTAATTCCTTAACCAGAGTAACATGAACATCATCATGGGTAACACGGGGATTATTACACCCGACTATACCGGCAACTCCCCGTATTCTGCCATTGATAATATTTTCATTCAGCGGCCTATAAGATGCCCGGAATAAACCGCCCAGCAGGTAGTTAATGGTTTCATGGCTAAAGCCGGCAACCATGTCGGTCTTTTGTTGCGGGATATGCACATTCTTTCTGCGATTGGGGAAATTATCTATCGCAGTTCTAACAATGGTTTTGCCGATCTCAAGCGCATTCAGATCATCAAATTTGATATAAATGGAACCGGGAATCCGGGCACGTTCGTCCGTGGTAATCAGTTTGGTATGATAACACTGGGCTACATCTGCCAGCCCCTGCATGATGCATTGAACATCTACAACCAGTGCCTCGAGTGCCCCGGTTACAATAGCCAGCTCCTGCTGCAGGAAATTACCGGCAATCGGTATGCCATGACGCATCAGAATTTCATTCGCAGTACAGCACATCCCTGCCAGGTTGATCCCTTTTGCTCCTTTCGATCTGGCATAAGCTACCATCTCCGGATCTTGAGTAACCATTGCCAGAATTTCAGCAAGAGCCGGTTCATGCCCGTGGATAATAATATTTACGTCCTCTTCTTTTAGAACACCCAAATTTATCTGGCTCAGAACCGGCGCAGGAGTCCCAAACATAATATCCTGCAGATCGGTTGCCACCATGCTACCACCCCACCCATCCGCTAGAGCAGTTCGGGTTCCCTGCAACATCAGGCTTTGATAGTCCTGATCAACTCCCATATGGGTACGATGCATGATTTCCACTACTTCTCTATCAATGCCTCTGGGCACTACGCCAAGTTGACGCCAGATTTCCTGGCGCTTGAGTGGAGCCCTTTTGATAAACCTTAACTCCCCTTCTTGCTTACCGAATTCATCAATAGCAATTCTGGCTATATCTCTGGCTATCTCCTCGTTGGAGCGATCCCCGATAGTTACACCCAGTTCCAGAGCAAGTTGTAAAAGTTTTTGTTCGTCTTTGATTTGATATCCCGGTGCTCTTCCTTCAGCTACAGCAAGGAATAGTTCTGCAACTCTGCGCCCATGATCACTGTGAGCCGCAGAACCAGCCGCAATCATACGGGCAAAATTTCTGGCAGCGATAGTTTCCGCGGTAGCCCCACAAACACCCTTACGCTTCTTCTTCTCTTCAGGCGTCTCTTCCTTGCCTTTGGGTAATGGTACCCTGCAGGGCCCCATCGCACAATTTTTACAACAGCTCCCTTCCAGCCCGATCGGACAGGGTTTCATTGTTTCTGCTCTGTCGAAAGCAGTTGAGCAGCCATCTTCCCTGGCTTTTTCCAGCATATCCAGAGTTGCCTGATCAATACTTCTCAAATCCTTCTCAACCATTTTAGCCCACCTTTATATTTAATTAATTCCCCACCAGTTCAGCTATCATTCCCTTAATTAACTTTATTGCCTCAGGGTGCCGCATAACCAGAATATCAGCGCCGGCCAGAAGCAGGCACATTGCAGACATTGCCTCCAGCAAAATCCCCCTCCTGGCAGGATCGCCCAGGTTAGGATCTTCCTGCTCGGTAATTTTAACTTCTTTAGTTTTCCAGGTTTCTTTAGCGATATTGGCGATAATGGGATATTGCAATTTATCATCTGCCTGGGTCAGCGCTGCAGCCCTGATGCGTTCCATAACTGAATAACAATATTCGATGCCGTAACCTATTCCGCTCACTGTTGGATCCATAATCAGAGAACTATCCGGGACACCCAGGTTGCCAAGCAGGATGTTTAACTGCTTTGCCAGGTTGATATCAATCGGAGTAGAAGCAGCAATTGTATGGTTATAGCCAATAGCTGCAGCTCCAATTTTCTTATAATCACCTTCCTCAACCGGTCCAAGGACGAGATGTTTGCCCTGACAAATTTCAGCAATCGTTCTCAAGACTTCAGTGTCTTTTTCCAGACTAGCTGTACCCCAGATAATCACAGGTACATCTATAGAGTTAACAACTTTTCGAGCAATTTCTGCCGCCTCAGCGGCGCTCCTGTTCATCCCGTTTGGATCAGTACTGGTCATTTGTAAACAAATTATTTCAGCACCGTACTCATTGATACACTTTTTTGCCCAGGCAACAGGATCGTTCACCACATCAGCAAAGGGCTCCAGGGCTGCCGGTGGCCATTCCTGAGGTGGAGAATCATATACCTCCATGGCAATCCGCGGTAAATGGGGCATAGCACCCTCGAAAAGGTAAAACGGATAACAGGTTTCGCCACCGATTGTTATCGCCTTGTTCCCCGTTCCGATCTGGATTTCTTTTATTTTTCCGTTATATGCCGTTTTGGGAATTTCCAGCACCATGGCCACCTTCCTTCATTAAAAATTCCCGCCAAAATCTCTGTGAATGCGATTTTTAAGCGGGTTTTTTCCTTTTCTCACTGCCAAACCAGTCCTGACTGTAAAAATACCTTTCTCCTGTCTGCAGATACTTCAATTTTTCGGATCTGGAAGCCAGTTTATGCCTCCATCTGCCCATTTCTTCACCGGCAGGCTTACCTTCTTCGAAAGTAGCTCCCAGAACTTCGACTTCTCCCCATCCAGGGGCAGGCTTTCTTATGACTTCCTGTTTCATCGTTTTTACCTCTTTATAGACCATCTTATAGTCCTATTGCCATTTTACCAGCTTTTACTGTATTAAGCATCAACATTGTAATTGTCATCGGGCCCACACCACCAGGCACGGGAGTAATAGCTCTGGCTTTCTCTTTGATTGCCTCAAAATCCACATCACCCACCAGGATACGTTTGCCTTCCGGAGTTTTTCCTATTTCGTTCACTCCAACGTCAATCACAACCACCCCATCCTTAACCATATCGGCAGTAATTGCTTTGGGCCTTCCGGCTGCAGCGATGATGATATCTGCCCGCCTAGTATGCAAGGCAATATCTCTGGTCGCAGTATGGCAGATGGTGACAGTGGCATTTGCTCCTTTTTGTTTTTGAAGCAGAATATTGGCAATAGGCTTGCCGACAATGTTACTTCTCCCAACCACCACAACTTCGGCACCTTCAGTATTGATGCCGGAACGGATCAGGAGTTGCTGAATGCCATGTGGCGTACAGGGGATAAAATCAGGCTCACCTATCATCAACTTGCCCAGATTAACAGGATGAAAACCATCCACATCCTTCTTAGGATTGATGGCATAAAGCACCCTGGTTTCGTTAACATGTTTGGGTAAAGGCATCTGAACCAGGATACCATGAATTTTCGGGTCATTATTGAGCTTATTGATCAAATCAAGTAATTGCTCTTCAGTGGTGTTCCCAGGTAGATCTCGCCGGTCTGAATAGAGACCCAGCTCATGACAGGCTTTTTCTTTCTGTCCCACGTAAACCTTTGATGCGGGATCATCACCTACCAGGACAGTAGCCAAACCGGGTACCAGATTATACTTTGCTTTCAATTCCTGGATTTCTTTCTTTAATTCTTCACGAATTTGTTTGGCAATTTCATTACCGTTAATAATCTGTGCTGTCATTTAAGATTCTCCTCTACTCCTGTCGATTTTATTGATTCAAAATTATCTCCATCAGCCGATCTATTGCTTTCACGGCTTTTGATGAGTCGGGTAATTCTGACAGTGGCTTGAGTTTCAAATCGTAGCTATAAACTATCTCATCTTCAGGAACTAACATATCCACTTTCAGATTCAACTTTCTCATTTCCTCAGCTATCACCTGATCAATTGCACCAGGAACCATATTTATGATTACCCTCTGATTTTTGACCTTTAGATCAAGTTCATTTACCAGTTCTTTGATTCTGGCAACGGCTCTGATTCCTTTTACAGAGTGATTTGAAACTATCAATAACTCATTTATATTGCGGGTAGTGCCGCGGCTAAGATGCTCCATTCCAGCTTCATTATCCATCACGATAAAACGGTAATTACTCGACAGCTGGTCAATAAATTTTCTGAGAATCAGGTTGGGATAACAGTAACAGTCCTGACCTTCGCCTCTGCCCATGGTAATCAAATCGAGACCATGGCTCTCCGACAGCAAGCTGTTAAGCTGATACTCAAGGTAAGCCTCTTTGGTCATCCCGGCCGGAATATCTATCTTGGATTTCTGGAATCTATCCAGCATTGCGCCCACGGTATCTTTCACTTCCAGCCCCAGACTTTCTCCTAAATTGGCATTTGGATCAGCATCCACTGCCAGCACAGGCTCAAATTTATGTTTTATCAAATAACGGATTATCAGAGTGGCAATGGAAGTCTTGCCACTTCCTCCTTTTCCAGCAACTGCAATCGTAAAACCCAATTTGATTATCTCCCATTATCCCTTAAATTCTTTTTGCGCAACCTCTCCATTACCGAAGGAAAAGCACTTTCATCAGTATGTGGCAGGAAAAGTGCCGCGATATAGCTATCATTAAAATATGTATTCTCACTTAACTCTATATTGGTCATCATTTGAGCAATTCTAATCGAAGCATCGAGCAGCTCAGAAGAAAACGAAACCAGCCGTGCTCCAGAGAGAGAACTGTTGCCAATGAAAGTAAACCTCTCCCGCGGTATATCAGGTAAAAGTCCGATGGTGATCGCCTTTTCAATATTCAGACTGCTCCCGAAATTGCCAGCCAGAATCACCTGATCAAAATCAGAGCAGGTGATATTAACGTATTTACTCAGGGTATGGCAACCGGCGTACATTGCAGCTTTTGAACGAACCAGATTATCTATATCTGCTTCTGTCAGGACTATATCCTGACCGATTTGTGTTTCCGGTGCCCAGGCCAGAACATACTCATAACCATCCGGGCCTTCCCGCACCCTGGGAGAATGAAATCCCGTATTAAACTTTCCATTTTGTCCGATAATTCCCAACTCAAGCAGCCCCGCAATTACATTAATCAAGCCGGATCCGCAGATTCCCTTCGGTTTTACTCCGCCGATAACACTGATTCGGGGCTCCAGTGTTTCAGGATTTATCTCAAAATCCTGTATGGCACCGTTAATAGCCACCATGCCGTATTTAATTCCTCCACCTTCGAAAGCCGGTCCGGCCGAACATGAGGCGGTGATCAGCCAATCGGAATTCCCTATAACGATCTCTCCATTGGTGCCGATATCCATAAAAAAGGTCAATTTATCTGTCTGATAAACGCCGGCTGCGATTACACCGGATACGATATCTCCTCCGATATAACTGGATATTGAAGGAAAAATATACAAATATACATGTTCGGTGACCCTGATTCCCAAAGTATAAGCTTTTACAGGAGGTATATACTTCGCTACCGGGACGTAAGGCGAAAGACGTATGTACTTGGGATCCAACCCAAGCAAGATCTGTGTCATGGTAGTATTACCAGCCAGAGTGATATGGCTGATATCTTTTCTGGCGATATGGCTCTGGTTTATCAGTTCATCGATTACCTCGTTAATGGATGAAACGGCAGCAGCCTGCAGCTTTTTCAAGCCTGATATGCCCGGTTTCTGAATAAAAGCAATACGTGCGATTACATCAACTCCATAACTAATCTGCTTATTAAACGAAATACTCTGAGCGATGACAGTGCCTCGGTTCAAATCCAGTAACTGACCGCAGATAGTGGTAGTGCCCAGATCAATCGCCAGCGCATAGTTTTTTTCGCGCGTATCACCCGGTTCGACCCGGATAATTCTGGGATTAGGTGGATTCTTCATCTCAGGTTTGATTGGCTCACGCAGAGTTGTAACTGTCACCTTCCAATCATTCTCTCTAAGAACCCACGGTAATGATTTGAGGATGTCAAAATCAACCTCAAGATCATGTAAATTATATTTTTGTCTCAAACCCCGGGTTATTCTCGATAAATCGCTGATATTGTCCTGCAATGTTGGGGAGGGAAGTTCAAGATAATACTTTTTCAAAGGGGGATCAAACTTCCATCCAGCCGGCGAAATACCCGAATGTTTCTCTCTTTCACGTATCTGAATGGCTTTATCCAATCTTGAATCTTCAAGGATTGATACCGTTAAATCCGATAGAATTGTGCTCTGGCACGCCTGCCTGATATTTCTGGTATACTCTTCTTCAGAAATCACCTGTGAGCGAATACTCTCAACGACACCGCTTTCAATTTTTACCTTGCAAGTTCCACAGACACCAAAACCACCACAGGAGGCGTTCAGGCGAACGCCTCCTGCAACTGCTGCATCCAGCAGGTTGGTCCCCTTATCAACCACAACCTCAATATTATCGGGGATAAAACGCACCCTGCATTTATTGTTACTCAGGATTTCGAGCATTCAATGCTCCAGTTTTAATCTACCTCATGCAATCCAGTTACCTTCCCGGTTTTGACATCGATATCAATCTTCCTGAATGCAGGGTTAGAAGAAGTACCCGGCATCAGGCTGATGGTGCCAGCCATTGGACACAGGAATTTGGCACCGGAATATATCAGTATGTCATTGATCGGTAAAACCCATCCTTTAGGAACACCCTTCAAGTTTGGATCGTGGGACAATGACAGATGGGTTTTCACCATCATGGTTGCGTATTCATTATACTTTGGATCCGCTTCGAAGGCTTTAGCTTTAGCCAGCGCCTCTGGGCTCCAACTTACCCCATCAGCTCCATAAACAACTTTTGCAATGCGCTCAACTCTCTCTCTCAGCTTCATCTCCATGGGATACAGGAATTTGAAATCATTTTCCTCGTTACAGGCATCCAGTACAGCATCAGTCAGTTCCAGTGCGCCTTCACCGCCTTTAGCCCAGTGATTCGATTCGGCTGCTCTGGCTCCGGCTGCCTCGGCTGCTCGCTTGACGAGCTTAATTTCAGCATCTGTATCGGTGGCAAAACGGTTGATGCAAACCACCGGATTGATGCCTGCGGTTTTGATAACTTTGATATGGTGGAGCATATTCTCCAGACCTTTTTCCAGAAGAGTCAGGTTTTCTTTTGAATATGCATCTGGCAGCGGCATCCCTGGAGTCACTTTGGGACCTCCACCATGCATTTTCAGGGCTCTAACAGTGGTCGTAAGAACCGATACATGTGGTTTTAACCCGCTGTAGCGACATTTTACATTCCAGAACTTTTCAAACCCGATGTCAGCGGCGAAGCCGCTCTCGGTGACATGATAATCAAACATCTTCAGACCCATGCGGTCCGCGATAATCGAGGATTGACCAACAGCGATATTGGCAAATGGCCCAGCATGCACCATACAGGGCTGATACTCAACCGTGCAGCAGAGAGTCGGGTTTATTGTATTGCGCATAAAGGCCGCCATGGCTCCATCTACTTCCAGATCAGCGGTGGTGACCGGATTGCCCAGTTTATCGTAAGCAAGGGTAATCTCACCAATTCTCTTACGCAGGTCAGCCAGATCATTTACGATTGCCAGGATTGCCATTAATTCAGAGCTGACCGCGATACCGAACTTTGACTCCATCAAATAACCATCCATACGCCCACCAAGCCCTATGATAATTTTGCGGAGGCTCTGGGCACAGAAATCAATCACCCAGCCAAATTCCACACGTGTCGGGTCAATATCTAGCCTGCGCATATGGCTGAGCCTTTCCAGCTGTTCATCAGTATAATTGCGCTCGTGCTGCATTCTGGCGGTAAGAGCTACCATTGCAAGGTTGTGGGCATTCATAATGTCATTGATATCTCCGGTAAGTCCCATGGAGAATTCAGTCATGGGGATCAGTAGAGCATTTCCCCCGCCAGCAGCCGAACCTTTAATATTCATGGTCGGGCCACCTGAAGGCTGTCTCAAACAACCACCTACGTTTTTACCCCGCTTACCTAAGCCTTCGATTAAGCCAAGCGAAGTTGTGCTTTTTCCTTCGCCAAAAGGCGTAGGCGTGATCGCGGTGACCTCGATATATTTTCCATCCGGCCTGTTTTTTAGCCGTTCCATTATTTTCAGGAAATCCAGTTTGCAGATTCTACCATAGGGAATGACTTCATCTTTCTGTAAGTTAAGCTTTTCGCGCCATTCCTCTGGAGTAGGCATATGCGCCTCTGCCAGTTCAGCAATCTGCCATTCTTTTAGCTTGGTTGCATCGTATGCCATATTTCTCCTTCCTACAAAATTCTTATTTTACTGAATTTTTTCTTGCATAATCACAATCAATTTGTTAAAGATCCTGGCAATTTCGTCTTTTACAGGTTTGCTGAGATTATTGATTGTATCCTTGCCGCTAATATCTGCATCGATTATAGACTGGTCATAGGGTATAAAGCCCAGAAATGCAAAATCAGGTAGATTCGATTTCAGATAATCTCGATCTGCCTGAGATCGAATCTTGTTACCTGCTGCTACAATATTGGTTACTCCTATGTCCGCAGCAAGTTTCTTGATTCTGACAGCAGTATCAATACTCTTTCTACCGGGCTCCACCACCACAATAAAAACATTTACGGCTCTGGCAGTAGCTCTCCCCAGATGCTCAATGCCAGCAGCCATATCCAGGATGACAACTTCGTTTTTTCTCAACAACAGGTGTGAAATCAATGCCTGTAATAAAGCATTTTCAGGGCAGTAACAGCCGCTCCCTCCTCTTTTCAAGCGACCCATTGCCATAATGCGTACACCCTGATGTTCCCTGGCATATTTATCCGGAATATCATCAACTTTCGGATTCAGTTTAAATAGCGTGCCTGGTTGACCAGGTTTAGCTCCGGTTCTCTCTTCAACTAAGTCCGCCATCTCGGAAACGGGTATGATCTCTTCAGGTGCAGGGAATCCCAGAGTAGCTGCCAAATTGGTATCCGGGTCAGCGTCGACTGCAAGAACGGAATAACCATTTCTGACAAATTCCAGAGCCAGAAGAGCAGACAGAAGTGTTTTACCGACTCCCCCTTTTCCACTAACTGCAATTTTCATAATTACGAAGATCCATTTCTAGAAATCCGGAACTCTCTAAGTACAGCCTTTATATAAATTATATACATTTAATGTATTATTATTTTATACTTTACTAAGTTCAAACACAATACCCTGTAAAAAAGTTTTTTATTTTTGCGCCATTTTGTACTTCTCTCGGGAATTTCAAGATGGCAATCACCGGATATTGTCAGAATTTTTAAAATCTTAAATGAAGATATTCATCATTTTTAATCCAAAAACTAGGGAACCAATCATCGATCGAATTTTGCTTAGCTTTGTGCTAATTAGTGCTAATCTTTGACCAGCAATGCTCTGGAAATTCATCCTAGTCATACAATGCGGATCGCCTGCTCAACAAGTACTACCAGAACTCTTTCGATTACACCCTGACTAAATTATAGACAATTATAAACAACCACTGCCTGTTTTACAAATTCATATACGCTTTGCGTAACAAACTATCGCCCTAGTTTCCTTGCGCTTCGTACGCTCTTGCAAGTATAATTATGAAAGCAATATTATGGAGGGACTTTTGGAAATCAATGTGTCCCAGTTATTGAAAGCACCCACCGGAACAATCCGGGAATATGATGTATCTGAGGATGCTGATTTACTGGAGACTGGTTTAAAATCATTCATTAAAGGTAATGTAATATTTACGAGAACAAACAGAGGCATACTGGTTCAAGGGAAATTATTCACCATAATTTCTGTCGAATGCAGTAGATGTCTAAAAGTGTTTGACTATCCGCTTTTGTTTGAAATAGAAGAGGAATTTTTCCCTGTTATTGATGTTAACCTGGGTACTCCTGTTGATATACCCGGGGATGCTGATAGTTTTACGATAGATGAACATCATATACTTGACTTGAACGAAGCAATACGTCAAAATGCTATACTGGCAATTCCAATGAAACCTCTGTGTCGTAAAGATTGCGCGGGTTTATGCCACACTTGTGGAAAGGATTTGAATCAGGGGAAATGTGAATGTGAAGAACCGCCCCTGGATCCGAGATGGGCTAAGGTGGTCGATCTTGTTTCAAATAAAGTAAAAAAATCCAGAAGGAAGTGAATAAGCTCTATGGCACCATTAACTAAAAGAAAATATGCAAAATCGCGTCAGAGAGAGAGACGCGGTCATATGAAAATCCCTGCTCCTCCCATGGTTGAATGTCCTCAATGCCATAACATGAAGCTATCTCATCATGTTTGTCCTTCCTGTGGATATTACCATGGTAGAGAAGTAGTATCTGTGGAAACTTCGAAAAAAACCAGCAAGTAATCTTAATCCCGGCTGATGGTTTATATTTCCTGTTTGCATCATCCGGGATATATAGGTTTTCATTTTGAACACGGTCTGGCGGTGGCGTAATTCAATCGCTGGCGGATATGGAGTTCGTGAGCTTTTAACAACCGGATTCGGTGTGCAGGATTTTTGTTACCTGCCCGGTCCGGTTTTTAGCAATTTGCCGGTACATGAATCCGTCAAATTTTGCGGAGGAATCAAATGGTAAATGCAGGTAAGATTGCCTATGTATTTCCTGGTCAGGGCTCACAGAAAGTGGGAATGGGTCGTGATCTGTTCGTAAACTTTAAATCCGCAAGAGAGGTTTTCATCCAGGCTGATGAGACACTGGGGTTTTCTTTGTCAAGGTTATGTTTCGAAGGGCCTGAGGATGAATTGAAGCAAACCATTAATACTCAACCTGCCCTGGTTACCATGAGCCTTGCCTGCTATCAGGCAGCAATTGATTTTTGCGGAAAAGAAAATGTCCCTTCACCTGCATTCTTGGCCGGGCACAGCCTGGGAGAATACATAGCCCTTGCCATCGCTGGAGTTCTCGATTACAGTACCGCAATATACCTTGCCCGTGAAAGAGGACGCCTGATGCAGGAAGCCGGTCAGCTAAATCCCGGTGGAATGGCAGCTATCCTGGGACTAGATGAAAATTCTGTGGATTCAATTTGCAGGGAAACTGGCACATGGATGGCTAATTTCAACTGCCCGGGGCAAATCGTTATCAGTGGAGATAAAACCAGCATTGAAAAGGCAATCACACTGGCAATTTCCAGGGGAGCGACACGAGCACTTGCCCTGCAGGTTAGCGGAGCTTTTCACTCTCCTTTGATGCAACCCGCTTCTAAGGGTCTTGAATCAATTATCAACAACCTCCCTTTCCGTGAACCGGTGATTCCGGTGGTAGCCAACGTATCGGCACTGCCGCTTAACAGCGTTCAATCCATTAAAAACGAATTAATCTCACAGCTAACCAGTGGTGTCAAATGGCAGCAATCCGTTGAATATATGATCAGACAGGGTGTCACCTCTTTTATTGAGATTGGACCGGGGAAAGTACTCTCAGGGTTAATTAAACGCATAGACAAAAATGCCAAAACTCTGGGGATCGGAGAGGTAAGCGAATTAAAGGCAATAATTGGACAGTGAGAGGAAACTATGGAATTAAAAAATAAGGTAGCTCTAATCACCGGCAGTGCCAGAGGGATCGGAAAAGCAATCGCAGTCAGACTGGCTGAATCCGGTGCCGTAACCGTGGTCAACGACGTTTCAGATGCCGGAGAAGTGACCAGCCGTGAAATTCAGACCGGTGGACATCAGAGTTACTTTATTAAAGCTGATATTACTTCTTCGGCTGAAGTTAACCGGATGATAGATACCGTCATCGAAAAATCCGGCAGGCTTGATATTCTGGTTAATAATGCCGGTATAACCCGCGACCAGCTTACTATACGGATGTCGGATGAAGATTGGGACGCGGTTTTGTCCGTGAATCTAAAGGGCGTCTTCCTCTGCACGCGGGCAGCATTAAAATATATGATTAAACAACGATGGGGACGTATCATTAATATCAGCAGTATTTCTGGTCTCGTGGGTAATGCAGGACAGGTTAACTACTGTGCTGCAAAAGCGGGTATCATCGGTATTACCAGAACAGTCGCCAAAGAAATGGCTTCAAGACGGATCACGGTTAATGCTGTCGCACCCGGGTTCATCGAAACAGATATGACCGAAAGGTTACCTGAAAAATTGAAAGAAGAGTTTGCCAAACGCATTCCAGCAGGCTATTTCGGTACACCGCGTGATGTGGCTGAAGCAGTAGCCTTTCTCGCCTCCGAAGAAGCCAGGTATATCACCGGGCAGGTGCTTTGCGTTGATGGAGGAATGGTTTCCTCCTGGTAGTTAAAGAGAAGATAAATGAAGAGACTTTTTCAACGGTGTTATAATATCAATCTGGTGAGAGTTTATGAAAGGCGCACGACATAAAGCTAGAGAAATAGCCTTGCAGGCGCTTTATGAAGTGGATTCTGTAGGACATGACCCTGAGGATTCATTGAAGCATATTCTGGATAGAACGCGAGTTTCCGAGGAAACTGCTGCTTTTGCCCGAGAGCTGGTAGCAGGCGTGATAAAACACAAACAGGAAATCGACCAGCACATTCAGGAGTTCGCACCTGCCTGGCCTGTCGAGCAAATATCTATTATCGATCGAAATATCCTCAGACTTGCAATATTTGAGATTTTACATGATAATAAGATTCCAGTTAAGGTTGCGATCAACGAAGCTGTTGAACTGGCAAAAACATTTGGAAGTGACAATTCATCCAGATTTGTTAACGGAGTGTTAGGCTCAGTCAGCAACCTGGTAACCAATAAATAGACTTAAGGGAGGTTGTTGAAAGTGGCAACAATTTTTGATAGGTTAAAGAAAATTATTGTGGATCAACTGGGTGTAGAGGAGTCAGAAGTCACACCTACCGCAAAATTTGCTGAAGATCTGGGCGCGGATTCTCTTGATCTCGTTGAACTAATCATGGCTATTGAAGAACAGTTCAGTACGCCCGAATTGAAGATTGAAATACCGGATACGGATGCGGAAAAAATAGTTACAGTCCAGGACGCCATAGATTACATTAAAAAATTGGGAGTAAAAGATAGTTAATCGACAAACAATGAGCTAATTTAAACAAAAGCCTGTTATCCACTGATGGAGAGATAACAGGCTTATTGTTAACATATCGTATTTTTATTTTCTCCGAATTTTATGCGCTTTCCTTTACCGGCGTGCTGGTATATTTCCGGATTACTTTACGGAAATGATAACCATAAGCCGATAATATCACGAATAGCGGTAAAGAGCGGGGTCTCTTGAGCAGTGTCAGAACAAAAAGCCGCCAAAAGTACCACCTACCCTTTTCCCATACTCCCAAAAACCACAGCGTGTTGATGAAGCCCAGAAAATAGCTCCAGTTGATCTGCGAAAGACTGACTTTAGCCCTGGGTTTGTATTCTCTGAGAAGCACCTTCATTCTTTCATAATAATGCTTTGGGGAATAAATTGTATTCAAAACATGTCGATACCCATTTATCAATGTATCACGATTCATTTTAGGGATGAAATTCAATGATGAATCCATGTTATCACCGGAGAAATTATCCTTTAATAACCGGTTTTCTTTCTTCAGGCGTTGATAGAGTCTGGTGCCCTTCGGAGCATTTAAAAGACCGACCATCGCAGTGACGATTCCGCTCTTCTGAATGAAATTAATCTGACTCTTAAAGATAGTTGCCGGATCACTATCAAAACCTACAATGAATCCACCCATAACTTCAAAGCCATTATTTTGAATAATTTTTACGCAGGCTGCAAGGTCCCGGCTGGTATTCTGGTTTTTGCTGCACTCAGCCAGGCTGGCTTCATTCGGTGTTTCAATCCCAATAAACACCCTGTTGAATCCTGCCTCTACCATCAAACGCATTAACTCTTCATCATCTGCCAGATTAATCGAAACTTCGGTAAAAAGCGAAAATGGATATTTCTTTTTTTTCTGCCAGTCAATAATGGCAGGCAATGTTTCGGATTTTAACTTCTTTTTATTTCCTATAAAATTATCATCTACTATGAAAACACTGCCCCTCCACCCGTGATTATAAAGAGCATCCAGTTCCGCCAGAATCTGGGTTCTGCTTTTAGTCCTGGGAATGTGGCCATCCAGAAATGTGATGTCACAAAATTCGCAGTTAAAAGGACATCCACGAGAGTATTGCAGGCTCATGGATGAATATTTTTTCATGTTTATCAGCGACCAGTCCGGAACAGGTGTCAAGGCGACATCCGGATGTTCTTTTGTAGTATAAATTTGCTTTGGATTCCCCCGGGCAAGATCAGCCAGAAACTGAGGCAGAGTGATTTCAGCTTCATTTAATACAAGGTGATCAACCATGCTGAAATTCTCTGGTTCGGTGGTAAAGAGCGGACCACCAGCTACGATTTTTACCCCGATCTTTTTTGCTCTTTGAATTATTTCCTGAGCTGATTGCCGCTGAACAGCCATGGCACTTAAAAATAAATAATCAGCCCATTTTAAGTCAGCATCGGTAAGAGAGGTTACATTCATATCCACCAGACGTTTTTCCCATTCTACAGGAAGCATACTGGCAACCGTGATAATACCAAGGGGCGGAAAGGCAGCTTTTTTCAGGATAAACCTTAAAGCGTGTTTAAAACTCCAGAAAGTATCAGGGTATTGAGGATATACAAGCAATATTTTCATTTTGACTCCGTTGAATTATTCGGTATAAAGGTATTATTCATATTCTAGCACTTTCAGTTAAAGATAGATACAATTTATTTGTTTTGTTAATTCTCTCTGAAATTTGACCCACCTTTATCCCACAAAATTGACCCTCCCCGGGAAATAATCAATCCTTGTTGAGGTAGCATTATCTCAACAAGGAGAAGGAGATGATCTCGGTGGAGGCATGGACAACAATTCGTTATCTTAAAGCACAGGGTTTAGGCACACGCACCATTGCCAAAGAAGTAGGCGTTGCCCGCAATACTGTCAGGGGAATGCCATACGGTCCGAAGGACCGCCCAAATATCAAAGAC
>Ga0207433_10008132_pt1 | contig 17204 bp, 9 predicted proteins | sample YelNatPaOPGAMG01_FD_187559 | JGI IMG/M metagenome (GOLD analysis project Ga0207433, IMG submission 187559) | Hot spring thermophilic microbial communities from Obsidian Pool, Yellowstone National Park, USA - OP-RAMG-01 (SPAdes) (version 3) | ecosystem: Environmental > Aquatic > Thermal springs >... | reverse complement strand
ATCTATCAATCGCTGAGGCAGCATTCCTGGCGGGCTTGCCGAACTCGCCGAGCATCAACAACCCTTACCGCTCATTCCAGCGGGCGGTGCACCGCCAGAAGTATATTCTCCAGAGGATGCTTGAAGAGGGCTGGATATCCCAAGATGAATATGTTAGAGCAGTTGCTGAGCCAATCCAGCTTACTGGACCTCGCCGCAATTTCCGTGCGCCCCACTTCACCGAGATGGTGTTGCAACAGCTCCCACCTGCGAGAACCCGCTATCAAGTTGTGCGCACTACGCTCGATTACAACGTTCAGCAGGTTGTTGAGGATTTGTTGAAAGGACACGTCGAAGCGTTAAAGCGCCATCGTGTGACCAACGGTGCTGTTGTTGTGATTGACAATCAAACCTGCGACGTGATTGCTCTTGCTGGTTCTGTGGACTATTTCGACTCGCTTCACAGTGGTATGGTGAATGGTGCCGTCGCATTACGGCAACCGGGTTCCGCTCTGAAACCTTTTACCTACGGGCTGGCTCTGGAGCAGGGATTGACCGCGGCGGATATCATACCTGATATACCGTTCACCGCATCCGCAGAAGGAGCGGCATTCAATCCTGAAAATTATGACAGGAAATACCATGGTCCGGTGCGGCTTCGTACTGCACTGGCATGCTCCTATAACATTCCTGCAGTTCGTCTCGTCGATCGCATGGGAGTTGAGGCTCTCTTGACTCGACTTCGTATGGCAGGATTTGCATCGCTCGATGAGCCTGCTTCGCACTACGGACTGGGACTCACGCTTGGCGATGGGGAGGTAACTCTACTCGAATTGACCCGGGCATATTCGGCACTTGCCCGAGGAGGGGTGTTCAAACCCCATCGTCTTATACTTGATGTCCGCGACGTGAACGGAAAAGTACGATCATTTTCTCAGGATACCGCTTCACAGATCATATTTTCACCGCAGATCGCCTATATCATTACAGACATTCTTCGGGACAACGCTGCTCGCGCTCCAGCTTTTGGCTTTGATTCACCGATTAATCTTCCATTCCCTTGTGCGGTGAAGACGGGTACCTCGAAGGATTACAAAGATAACTGGACGATTGGATACACTCCGCGATGGACTGTTGGCGTCTGGATTGGTAATTTTGATGGGAAGCCAATGCGAACGGTTTCGGGCATCAGTGGGGCAGGGCCTTTGTTCCGCGATATCATGCTTTATCTTGAACAGCGCGGCACGGGGGGTGAGTTCTTCCAACCACCTGGACTTACCGAAACGAAGATTTGCCCGAAGTCGGGGCTATTGCCAAATCCAAACTGCACAGCAACAATTAAGGAAGTCTTTATCGAAGGGACAGAGCCTAAGGAACAATGCACGGTTCATCAGCTATTCCCCATTGATGTCCGAACTGGCGCCTTGGCGGATCGATCGACTCCCGTAGAGCATGTGCGGATGCGAGTGTTTGAGATTTATCCACCAATCTTCGACGCATGGGCAGAAGGGGAAAAGATCCCTCAGCCACGGTTACGGTTCTGGGGAGCTGCGCAACGATTTTCGGCAATAAAAGTGGAAACTGAAAATCACGCTCATTCCAGTGGGGGAGAAAGAATTTTCTCAGATAGACCGACAAATGCAATTCCCTCACAGGGAGAAGTTTTACCGAAAGGGATTGAGCCCTATCAAGGGCATGTTCCATTCATGAAATCGATGGCGAGCGAGGATTTCGCTGTAACGTTCCCGGAAGATGGGGCTGTTTTTAAGATAGACCCCGTGCTTCGGCGGAACTACCAGACGGTGAAAATCGCTGTTGCAATTGGCGACGAATACCGGAATGTGCGACTGGAAATCGATGGAGAGCCCTTTGCAGAGATCAGCAATAGAAGGGCATTCCACTGGAATCTTGAACCAGGTGAACATGAATTCCAATTGGTAGGGGAACGGAGTGGAAAAGTGGTGAGGAGCCGGAAGATTCATATAAACGTGCGTTGAGAATCGTTCGGCTTCTACCTTATGCTTGCCGTTCCTCTGCGAAGCCAAAGGCGACTTTGGAGGAGTGGTATGGGCGATTTTTTTGATTTCAAGAAATATCAGACGAATTACAGGAAAGAAATCCTTGGAGGCATCACTACATTCGCAACCATGTCCTACATTATTGTAGTGAATCCAGCTATCCTTGAAGTTGCGGGTATCCCCAGAGGAGCTTCAATGGTTGCTACGATTGTTTCAGCTGTCTTTGGGACGCTGCTGATGGCAGTGTATGCAAAGCGGCCGTTCGCTGTTGCTCCGTACATGGGCGAGAATGCTTTCGTGGCTTATACCGTGGTAAAAGTGCTTGGCTACTCCTGGCAGACAGCTTTGGGGGCCGTCTTTCTCAGCGGAATTCTTTTCACGCTGCTAACTGTGCTGAAAATCCGAAGCTGGCTTTCGGGTGCCATTCCGCAATCGTTAAAGTATAGCTTCGCTGTAGGAATAGGCTTGTTTCTGACATTTATTGGACTGAACGAGAGCGGAATCGTGACTTTGGGGGTACCGGGGGCTCCTGTCAAACTAGGCAACCTGAACAATTTGGCTGTATTGTTAGCTATTCTCTCATTTTTGATAACAGCCTTTTTAATGATAAAGAAATTCGGCCCAGCGATTATTACCGGAATACTGGCGACGACGTTCCTATCGTTTGTTCTTGGAGTCACTCCCGTTCCAGAACATTGGCTGAGTACGCCACCAAGTTTAAACGAAACATTTCTGCAGCTCGATATCACGGGTGCCCTCACCTGGGGATTCTTTGCTGTGGTGATTGTCATGTTCGTTATGGATTTCGTTGACACGCTTGGCACGCTTATAGGTCTTTCCGCTCGTGCAGGGCTGCTCAATGAGAAAGGTGAGCTCCCGGAAATTGAAAAGCCAATGCTCGTCGATGCACTTGCTACAACCCTTGCAGGTTTGGTCGGTACCACAACGACCGGTGCTTACATTGAATCGGCTTCAGGAATAGAGGCCGGGGGGAGAACAGGATTTACGTCGGTCGTGGTAGCGGTGCTGTTCCTGCTCGCTTTATTTTTTGCTCCATTGCTTACCGCTATTCCGCCGCATGCGTACGGACCAGCTTTGATCATCGTTGGGCTCTTGATGGTCGAACCCATAACAAAGCTGAGGTACAATGATTACACTGAACTCATCCCATCATTTGTCACAATTATTCTCATGGTCTTCACATTCAACATAGGCGTTGGCATGACCGCAGGATTTATTACCTATCCACTTCTTAAGATTCTCAGCGGCAGGTCTAGAGAGATTCATGCAGGTATGTGGATACTTCTCCTGTTCTCGCTCGCCTTCTACATTTTCTATCCATATTGATGAGTTAGATAGTTGCAGGTTTTCCGCTTGAGATGGGGAAGGAATTCTCAGAATTTAAGTTAAGAGAAGAGGAATAAGGTAAAGTGTCAAGAAAAAAAGTTCATGCGAGGGGCAGAACTTATGAGTATTGATTTAGTTACATGGAGTGTTTGGCTTGTGGGCTTTGCCATTTTCGTAATTTGGATATGGATCCCAGCCAAGGAATTACGCACTCTTCTGAAAGACAGGCAAATCCAAGGCAACAAAAAGGTTTCTAACGACCAGAACTAAAATTGAGGTGAACAAATGGGTCTGTTTGACGTTGTGATAGTGGTTTTCTTTTTGGCGGGCATGTTTGTCATCGGAGCTATTTTCTACAAGTGGGTTGGAAGCTCAGATGACTTTTACTTGGCTGGTAGGTACCTCACTCCATTCATCCTTGCCGCTGTTATCGCAGCAACTAATATAAATATGTATAGTTTTATCGGCCAATCTGGTATTGCTTACAAAGAAGGTATATCCATAGTTTGGCAGACGTGGACTGGAAATATGGCACTGGTTTTTTCCGGTCTTTTTGTAGTGCCAATTTTTCGTCGCCTGAGAATAAGAACAATCCCCGAATTCTTAGAGGCGCGCTATAGCCGGGGTGTAAGAACATTTCTAGCGGTGATCTGGCTTTTCAGGTTGGCGTTTTGGTTGGGTATTGTGCTCTATACGGTTATAGTTGCAGCTCAGACTATAGTTGGCGAGAGTTCTTTCGCGTTGTGGGCGGTAGCAATTTCGTTTATCGTTATTGTGTACACAATGTTAGGGGGAATGTGGTCTGTAACATTTACGGATGTGCTTCAATTTGAGCTAATGCTTTTAGGCTCGCTCATCTTGATGCCGCTTGCAATGCATGCTGTAGGTTGGTGGGGTGGATTAAAAGCGGCGTTGCCGCTTGAATCTTTAAGGCTTGTGAAGTCTACCGGGACCTACAATTGGAAATTTATCATTGCAATATTCTTACTTGGCATCGAATGGGCTACGATCGACCAGGGCCTTCTACAAAGAGCATTCTCGGCAAAAGGGACTAAGACAGTCGCAAGGGGTTTAGTACTTGCAGGTATTATAACGACCCCATTTGCGTTATTGTGGATTTTCCCGGGGCTTGCTGCTAGACCGCTTTACCCCAATCTGGTAAATCCAGATTCGGCAGTCCCTACTTTAATACAAAACTTAATCCCTCATGGTGTACTTGGTTTGATCGTGGTTGGACTTCTTTCATCTCAGTTATCGACGATATCGGGAAACCTCAACAGTGTTGCAACGATATTTACGAGCGATATTTATAAGAATGTGCTAAGAAAGAACGCAACCGAAAAGCAAACAATCTTGGTAGCTCGAATTGTAACGGTTCTGGCAGGTGTTGCTATGATTTTGTTTGCCTATTGGGTTCCCTATTTGGGTGGAGCTGTCAATGCTTACTTGACAGTCATAGCAATAATGGACATGCCGTTATTTGTTATTGCAGTAGTTTACGGATTGTTGTGGAAGAAAGTCTCGTGGCAGGCTGCGATTTCTGGCTACGTCTTTGGAGCTATCTCTGGCATTGTTGCTCAGTTTATTTATCAGATGGATTTCAATGCCACTACATTCATCTCGGCTGCTGTTACTTTGGTCAGCACTCCGATAGCGGTTATCTTTTTCCAGAATAGCGACAACGAAAATGTTTCTGCTATATGGGAGGCACGCCGAACCAGCAAGGAAGAGATAACATCAGGAGAAGTTTATAACATAATTCCAAAATCTTTCCTGGGCAGACTTTCCCTGTTTTTTCTTCTTGTTGGGTTAGTAACATTCATGGTAGGGACGTTGATGGGAGCTACAAACCATTGGTTAGCACCCTACTTGGCTGTTGGTGGCATGATTATCTACTTTTTATCTGGATTTATTCGCACGTACTTCAACTAGGAAGTTAGGAAAAGGGGAAAAAATGATTGCACGAAATAATCAAATTAAAGTATCTACCCCGGGAAGAATATGTCTGTTTGGAGAGCACCAAGACTACCTTGGATTACCAATAATAGCAAGTGCTATTTCATTGAGAATCGAAGTGACCGGACAGAGAAGGAAAGACACAGATGTTGAGATTGACTTGCCAGATATTGGTGAAAGGGAAGTTTTCAACTTGAACAACTTAAAATACACAAAGGAGAGGGATTACTTTAAGAGTGCGATTAATGTGTTAAAAAGACATGGCTTTAGTTTTGCAAGCGGTTTCGGTTGCTCGGTCCATGGTGAAATACCCGTGAATGCAGGCACGTCCAGCTCGTCAGCGTTAATGGTATCATGGATTAATTTTCTTGCCCAAATGAGCGACCAAGAGGAAATACTAGCACCAGAGCAAATAGCTCAGTACGCATACGAGGCAGAAGTGGTTGAATTTTCCGAGCCAGGTGGAATGATGGATCATTATTCGACAGCGTTGGGCGGTACTATCTGGCTTGAATTCTATCCTGCTATTAGATTTGAAAAACTCAATGCCAGTTTTGGTTCATTTGTTCTTGGCAATTCGGGTGAGCCAAAAGACACGAAATACATACTGGCGCGAGTGAAGCACAGGATCATCAATGCTCTTGACAAGATAAGAAAGGAAGGGTTCCAGTTTGACATTCATGGTGCGAGCAAAGATGACCTGCAACGCGTAAGGAAGGCATTGTCCGAAGACGAGCATAGTTTGATAAGCGGAACATTGGAAAATCGCGAGATAACTAAGAGAGCAAAAGAGATTCTCTCCAAGGACGAAATAGAGCATCAAGTGGTCGGTGATTTGTTAACACAACATCACGCTATCTTGCGAGATGCTTTAAGAATTTCCACAACGAGAATAGATAGGATGATTAATGCCGCATTGAATGCCGGCGCGTATGGAGCGAAGATAAATGGATCTGGGGGCGGTGGATGCATGTTCGCTTATGCACCAAGTAACCCAGAGGAAGTTAAGGAAGCCATAATCAAAGCGGGTGGACAGGCTTATATTGTTACTGTTGATGTTGGGACAACGACGGAAAAATTTTTGAACGGCAATTAAGTAGAATGAAGGTGGTATAATGTCTGGAAAATTAGTTATCTTAGCAGGTGGTATATCATCAAGAATGAAGAAACCTTTGGAATCAAAAATAAATCTCGACCCAAAACTTATAGAAGAGGCTGACAGGAAAACAAAATCAATGATAGGTGTAGGTGAGAATTATAGACCATTCCTCGACTATTTGCTGTACAATGCTAGAGAATCTGGATACACCGAAATCCTGATTGTGGCTTGTGAGAAAGACTCAAGCATAAGAGACTACTACGGATTAAAGGACAATGACAACTATTTCCGAGGCCTGTCGATATCTTATGCGATCCAACATATCCCTGAAGGGAGAACCAAACCGCTCGGAACCGCGGACGCACTATATCAAGGCTTGCTCTCTAAGCCGAATTGGAAAGGGGAAAGGTTCACGGTTTGTAACAGTGACAACCTGTACTCCGTGAAAGCCTTGTCTCTTATGCTCACACATGACTTTCGGAATGCGATGATTGACTATGATAGAGAAGCGTTGCAATTTCCCACCGAACGAATTGAACGGTTTGCGATAACGAAAAAGGATGGTGACGGTTTCCTATTGGATATCATTGAAAAACCGACGCCACAAGAAATTGAGGCAGCACGCCAACCAGGTGGTTTTCTTGGGGTCAGTATGAATATCTTCTCTTTAAGCTACGATATGATCTTTCCTTTTTTAGAAATCGTCCCGTTGCATCCAGTTCGTCAAGAAAAGGAACTTCCAGAAGCTGTCAAAATGATGATAAAAAGGTATCCTAAGTCCTTGTACTGCTTTCCACTTTCCGAGCACGTGCCCGACCTAACTTATAAGAATGATATATTGCCTGTTAAGGAATTCCTTGAAAATAATTACAAAAACGTTAAGTTATGACTGACATCAGCGGAATATATTGGCCCGCAGTTCCATGTGACCTTTTTAGGAGAGTCGGTGGAGGGGGTGAGCCGAGAGAATGGAGCGGTCAAGCGCTTCAAGAGGACGTTTCAAGAGCAAGTGTTCGACGTGCAGCAGTTTGAGAGCTTTAAGGAAGCACAGTGCGTCAAGGAGGACAAAATGACAAAGAAACTGGCTGTTTTGCTTATTACTATGCTGCTTTCGCCGCAGGTTTTCGCCGGCACTCGCATTACCGGCAAAGTGACCGGCGTAGACGGTAAGCCGCCGCTTCTGGGGCACGTGCACCTCATCAACTTCCAGGGGGACTATCGTCAACCATTGCAAACCGTTGCCGTAGATACACATGGACGATTCGCCCTGCAATTAGCTGACTCTGGTCTTTATCGCCTGTTCATCACCGCTGTAAACCACGAGCATGTTTCCATCCCACTCATCCCGGATGTGGAAACGCCAGAAATCAAAGTGGGGGTACAACTGGCACCGCTGAATTACAAAGAACAGTTTGACAGGGTGCAAATCATCGGCGATTGGAATGGATTCAAGTGGGATGGGGCCGACAGTATGCAGAAGCAGGGGGATGACACTTTCACCTGCGAGCGCCAAGCTCAAGCCGACACGATAAGCTATCAGCTCCTCGGCATCACCAGAGATGCTCGCAGTGTTAACGGCACGCAGGCAGACTACTACCGCTACGATGGCGGTGGCGACTACATCTCGGTGCTGCGAGTGAGGCCGGGTACTGTAAAAATTGTGTTTGAACCAAAGAAGCTTCTGCGAACCACCGACAAAAATCTGCCTCGCGTAGCTTTTGGTAAGCAGAACATCCGGCTACAAAAGTTGTGGGACATCGACCGCGGCGTCCAAAAACAGCAGGACGCCTATTGGTCAGCGCGGACGTTGTATCGGGAGACCCACGAGGACATGGAAGGATTCCAATTCGACTGGTCCGAAACCGTGACGATGCTGAAGACCCGGATGCATGATGAAAGCGACCGGGTGGTGCAGCAGTTCGCCGCAGTTCAACTGAGCAAACTTACCTCGTATGGTGCCCGTATTGATCCGACCAGTGTGGCCCAGATTCTCGAGTTGCTACCCCCAACTTCGCCCATGTGGCAAATGGCGCCATGGGCTCCAAGGGAACTCGCTTTCCGATGGGGGAGGGAAAAGGAAAAGGAACTCATGAAGGCCTTCGCCGAGAAAAATCCAGATCGGGTTGTGCGTGCCATGGCCCTTGCCCAACTGGCTTTGATGATCCGCGACGAAGGCGATAAGGAAGCTGCTGCCCACTACTATGAGAAACTCAAAAGCGAATATGGTGATCTGCGGGAAATTCAATTCTATCTAAAAGAGCTGGATCCGAACAAGCGCATCAGGGCAGGCAAGCCCGTCCCAGATTTCGAGGTCAAGCTCATGGACAGTGACGAGACCGTTTCCAACAAGAGCCTGCTGGGCAAGTACTACCTGATAGATTTTTGGGGCCCTTGGTGTGTGCCCTGTGTTCGCGAAATGAAATACCTGCACGAGGCCTACGAGAAGTTCAAGGACAAGAACTTTACCATTCTCAGTCTCGCTTTCGCCAGAAAGGAGGATGTGGATAAATTCCGGCAAACAAAGTGGAAGATGCCCTGGCTAAATGCCTTAGTTGAAGGGGGCTTCGATGGGGAGCTGGCCAAAACCTTCGAGGTTGTGGGTGTGCCCAAACCGATCCTGGTTGGACCGGATGGCATGATTCTTGAAACCGAGCGCGAGCTACGTGTCGAAAACCTGGAAACGACGTTGGCTAAGCATCTGACTAAGTAGCAAACCCGTTTGTGACGCACTTTGGAAGAGCCTGGTCAATGGGGAGGTAAAAAACAGGAAATGGCATAGAGATAGACCTTCTTAATCGCTTTAGAAGAAATTCCGAGCACAGGAGGATTTAAGGGAAGGTTTTTAATACGCGGTACACGACCTTAAACCCTGGCCTGTACTCGGGCAGGCATTATCATGGAGGTAGTTATTTCGTTTTAGAACAGAGAGGTCTGAAGGCTGGAAAACTCAGGTTGGTGCCGAGGTTATAATTTCTCTCTTTCACACTTGCACAGATGACAGAAAACAAGCTGCTCTGTCAAGGGCTGGCTACTTGACAGGAGGCTGTCTCTCTGTTAGCTTTAGTGAAAATCAATTGGCCTTTTATAGGTTTGATTGAAGCAATGGAAAGAAACAAAAAAGTCTATAACAGCATTCTCGACATTATTGGCCAAACGCCAGTGGTGCGGTTGAACAAAATTACTGAAGGGCTCAAAGCTGAAATTTTTGCCAAATTAGAGTTTCTAAATCCTACTGGCAGCGTAAAAGACCGAGCAGCCTATCATATGATAACCAAAGCCATGGCTGACGGTCGCGCCAAGCCAGGGCAGATTATTTTAGAAAGTTCTTCCGGCAATATGGCCATGGGGCTGGCTCTGGTTGCCATTCAGCTCGGCTTCAGACTGAAAGTCGTGGTACGCGACCGGTTGTCAAAGGAAAAGATGGATATGCTGGAAGCTATGGGAGCCGAGCTCATCAAAGTAGATAGCACCCTCCCGCCTGAGCATCCAGATTCCTACAACAACATTACTCCAAGACTGGCTGCAGAAATGCCAGACTGCTTTTTCCCGGACCAGCATAACAACCGGGAAAACAATGAAGCTCATTATCTCACCACTGGACCTGAAATCTGGGGACAGATGGGAGGACGGATTGATTATTTCATAGCCGGTATAGGAACAGGAGGGACGATCGGTGGAGCAGCCAAGTATTTAAAAGAAAAAAATCGCCGAATCAGGGTCGTAGCCGTAGATCCAGTTGGTTCTGTTTTTTATGATTATTTTTATACGGGCCAAAGGTCTCAGCCCGGTCACTACCTGATTGAGGGACTTGGTGATGAATTCATAATAGGTTGTGCCGACTTTGACAACATTGATGAAATCATCAGAGTTAGCGACCGTGAGGCTTTCTTAACCTGTCGAGAATTAGTCAGGAAAGAGGGTATTCTGGCTGGCGGCTCTTCTGGCGCAGCTCTGTGGGCAGCTTTAAAAATTGCTAAGGAGATTGACCGCCCGGCCCGTATAGTCACCATTTTCGCCGATAGCGCCTTCCGTTACTTAAGTACTATTTTTAACGATGACTGGATGCGGGGGAAAGGGTTCCTATGATATAATTTGGTAATTGTAAAACATTTGGCACCGATTTATATTGAATTTGGCGGTATCGTTAGCACCTTGCCAGAACAGGAAAGGGGGCTTGGAGCCCAAGGGAGGTCTTGGTCTGGCGGCTTTAAGCGCCCAGTAGGCGCTTGCAGGCTGACCGCCTTCGGGACATCCCCGGACGCGGTTGGTGTAAACGTGGCTTCAGTTGTGGGCATGCGGTTTGTTGCGGGGTGGCGGGGGCGCGATCCGTCAACAGTGTGAAGATCGTAAATATCTAAAACGCAAAACTAAGAGGAGGTTGAAATGACAGATAGTCGGCAAGCTAAAAGGGTTTTTTGGTGTGTTATGATCTTGCTGCTGGGTTTGGCTGGTTCAGTCATTGGCCAACAGAAAGTTAAAACCAGCGAAGAGACGGTCTCCATCCCAACTTACGGCATAGCAGATAATCCATATCCAGTATTTCCTCTTACCTACTGGTCAAATGACCTCTATCCTTACTCTCTTCTGGATTCTCCTTTTCTGACAAAGGTAGCTAAAAAATATCGACTCTTGGTGTTAGAGAACGAATTTGTAAGAGTGACCGTATTGCCTGAGGTTGGAGGGCATCTTTACAATTTCTACGACAAGGTAAATCACCGAGAGGCTGTCTATGTAAATCATGTGATCAAGCCGTTGATCCACGGACTGCGCTGGGGCTGGCCATCAGGGGGATTTGAATTTAACTTCCCCCATGCTCATTATTACTCGGCCTGTGAACCTATCGAGTACAGCATCCGCCAAAATCCTGATGGCAGTGGTTCCATCTTTATTGGTGAAGTGGAAAATAGGTATGGTATGAGATGGCAGGTTCGCCTTACCCTCTTCCCTGGGAAAACTTATCTTGTCCAGGAGGTCAAGATTCACAATCGTACCCCACTTCCTGAGCGTTATCACTTCTGGACTATCAATGCCTTTAAGACCAATGAACATACCCAGGTTATTTTTCCTGCCAGACGAATGCTGGACCATTCTCAGAAATATGTTACCACCTATCCCATCTGGGGCGGTCGTGATATAAGCTATACTGAGCAACTTTTTTCAGGAGGCTCCTGGTCAGCGCTTTATCCGCACGACAACTTTTGGTGCACTTACCAGCATGATGAAGACGCTGGAATGGTGCACGTTGCGGACGTAAGGGTTGTTCCCGGAAGCAAGTGGTTTGCCTACGGACCTGGGAACCGCTCCAATTTTTATGGTGCAGCAATGTCGGATGACGATGGTCCATACATCGAAGTCGATGCTGGCTCTGATATTACTCAAATCGTTTTCAGAAGGCTTGCCCCATTAGGCTCCCATCAATGGAAAGAATACTGGTATCCCGTAAAAGGTCTGAACGGTGAGATTGTAAAGGCAAACGAGAATGCCATCTTGAGTCTGGAAAGAAGAGAAGGAAAGATTTTCTTAACTCTTAACACCACAACCGACCTCAAGCAGGGAGAACTTACTGTTGAAGCTAATGGACAAAAGATTTTTTCTGACAATATTGCCACTGCTCCTCTGCGACCATTTTCAAAAGAGGTGGGTAAAGCTGAAGGGACGATTGCGGTCCGGCTTAAGGATGATGCAGGAAAGGTGATCCTCTCCTGGACTGATGAACCGATAGATGAAAGTAAACTTCCTCCTGAGGGACCCACTGTAGTAGACAACAAACAGGTCGTAACTGATGAGGAATATGTAACAATTCATCCTGAGGGCGCCTGGCCTGAAAACTGGTGGTCAACTCGAGGAAAAAAGATTGAGGAGATGAGCGCCGAAGAGCTATATCTGGCTGGTCTGCGGGAGCTCAGGGAAACACGGGAACGTCTCAAAGAGGCTGAAGAACTTTTCAGAGAAGCGCTCAAGAAGGACCCTGGCTATTCATTAGCTCACCTGGAACTTGGGATTCTCAATCTTAAGAAAGGATTGTGGCAAGAAGCGGAGGCAGAATTTAGAGCTTCTATTGCAAGAAATCCTGAACAGGGACCTGCATTTTATTACCGAGGACTGGTCCACAAGCTGACTGGTAACACTTCACAGGCAATTAGTGATTTATTTCAAGCGGCAAAATATCCTGAGACTTATGCTCCTGCTTATCTTCTCCTTGGGCAGATTGCTTTAGCCAGTGGAAAACCAGAGGAGGCGGAAGACTATTTTAAGAATGCAATCAAGGCAAGCGGTTCATCTGAAGCACAGGTCCTATTGGCAGTGAGCTACCGTCTGCAAAACAAATACGACCTTTCCCGTTCCGTTCTTGAAAGCGTCCTCAATGATGAACCAATTAACTATTTTGCACTTTACGAGATGTCTCTTCTTGATGGCTTGACAGGTAAAGGGACGGATGATAGTTATATAAACTTCGTAAAAACCGTCAATGACGAGGACCAGCCATATCTGGAGTTAGCCTCTTTCTATATGAAGTCTGGCTTATATCAGGATGCCATTGATCTTTTACAGAAAGTCCTTAAGAGCAGGCAAGGAAAAGAGTGCTATCCAATGTTTTACTACTACCTGGGCTATTTATTCGGTAAGGTTGGTCAAAGCCAGCAATCTCAGAAATATTTCCAGAAAGCTTGTGAGATAAAGAATTGGGAACTTGTTTTCCCTTATCGTTTGGAGGAGTTCTTCATTCTTGACGAAGCGCTCAAAGCTAATCCTCAAGATTGGCTGGCTCACTATGCGTTAGGGAATCTTCTTGCTGGGCGTTATCGTTTCTCCGATGCCATTAAAGAATGGAAGTTCGCCATTGAATTAGCGAATGCCCTTCCTAAGAAAGAGATGCAGAACCGTGCCAGTGTGTTGACGGTTCTCTATCGGAACATTGGGATAATCCTATGGAAGGTTGATAAGAAAGCTGATGAGGCTATCCCTTACTTTCAAAAATCTATTGAATACGCTGGTTGGCACTTCCAACCCTATGAAGATCTGGCTCGTCTCTATGAGGAGAAGGGGGAAATAGATAAGGCTATCTCCGTAGCAGAATCGGGGCTAAATAAGGTTCGTAATGGATATAAGTTGGTGAATGTGATGTATTCACTTCTTATCAAAAGGGGTGACTATGATCGCATTCTTGAATTAATCACCAAGTATCCCGCTGACACTGAGACGCGCGCTTCCTATCAGCTCTGGTACCAACGGTGCCATGTGGAGAAAGGGAAAAAACTATTTCGAGAGGGGAAGTTCCAAAAGGCACTGGGAGAGTTGGAGAAGGCGACACATTACCCTGATATCTTGCTTGTGAATGGTCGGGGATGTGAAGATTTCGCCGAAGCTCTCTGGTGGCAGGGTTTGACCTATGATAAACTTGGCATGAAGGGCAAGGCAACTGAGTGCTGGAGCAAGGCAAAAGAAGCAAAGTACGGTGCTTATGATCGGGGTCAGCTTTATCAGGCGAAATGTTTGATGCGATTGGGGCAGGAATCGGCTGCCAGAAAATTGATGGAGAACATACTCTTTGCCTGTGGTACCTCTACCCGGGTGATCACCGAAGGTGAAGCCCCACCCTGGCTGGCTTATTTGAATTTCCTGCAAGCTTCGGTCTATGAAGAACTGGGCGATATGGAGAAAGCTAAGGAATTCTATACCAAAGCTTTAGCTGTCGATCCTTCGCGTTCTGAACCCGTTTACTCCGATGCGATGCGCCAATTAGAAGCGTTGAATAGGAAAGGCAAGTAAAATAGCGTCATATAGCCAGTGGCAAACCATCGCTTCGGTGATTGAACTGGCGCCAATATACTTGGTCACATTTCTTTTCTTTGATGAGTCCTTTGCTTGGTGAAGTATGAGGTCGAAAGGAAGCAGTGGTTGGCGCACGGAGACGACTTATGCTAAGATGTGTATCCTAGAAACCATTTGAGGTGAATATGAGAAAATTATTCATTCTTGCAGGATTGTTGGCATTAACCTCCATGGTTAGTGCACAGGAGGGTGACTTTATAAAAGACGCTGCGTACAGGACACTGGTACATGAGCAATACCTGAAACGCAAGGATCTGGCAAGAGGAAGGGACAAAGAGCTTTTCGGGGTCATGGAGCGGACACTTACTGCTGAGCAGACCGAAGCGCTTGAATTTCTTTATGCCTTCATGCCCTTGAGTGACCTGGCCAACCTTGATGGTGAGTATTTTTTGGGGCAGGTAAACGCATCCTTGGAGGCACGTAATTTTTTCAGTTGGGGCAAGACAATTCCGGAGGATATTTTCAGACATTTTGTGCTACCTTACCGTGTCAACAACGAGAATCCAGATACTGCGCGGCAGGTATTCTTCAGGGAACTAAAGGACAGAATTAAGGGCTTGAGCATGTATGAGGCTGCGCTGGAAGTGAACCACTGGTGCCATGAAAAGGTAACTTATGTTCCCACCGACGAGCGCACATCTGCACCTTTGGCTACTGTAAAGAGTGCGTTTGGTCGTTGCGGTGAAGAGTCTGTCTTCACCGTGGCAGCACTTCGCTCAGTTAGCATTCCCGCGAGGCAGGTGTACACCCCACGCTGGGCACACACAGATGATAACCATGCCTGGGTGGAAGTATGGGTGGATGGCAAGTGGTACTACTTAGGAGCCTGCGAGCCAGAACCGGAGCTGAACATGGCTTGGTTCACCGGCCCTGCGAAGAGGGCTATGATGGTGAACACTACCGTCTTTGGCCAATATTCTGGACCAGAAGAAGTCCTAACGAGAACCAGCCTTTATACCAAAATAAACCAGCTTCCTATCTATGCCCGCACCACTAAACTATTGGTAATCGTAAAAGATACTGATGGTTCCCCTATTCAAGATGCCAATGTGGATTTTTGCATTTACAATTACGCCGAGTTTTACCCTGTTGCTACCAAGTGTACGAATACAAAAGGTGAAGCCTCTGTTATCACCGGTTTAGGCGACATGTTGGTTTGGGCAAGCAAAGAAGGCAAGTATGCGTTTGCCAAAGTTTCCGTCGGGAGCAAAGATACGCTCGTTCTTACCCTGCGGCAACCGGAATATGCAGAGAGGCGGATTGATCTTGACATCATTCCGCCCGTAGCACGAAGCGTAGAGGCAGCGAATCCGGCCAAAGCTGAGGAAAACAACTGTCGTCTACGCAGGGAGGACAGCATCCGCGCAGCGTATGTTGCAACATTCATAGACTCAGCAAGCGCTGCAGCTTTCGCAAAAGAGAAGGGCTTCTCTGTCTCTGACACATGGAGCTTACTCCATGCCAGTCGTGGCAACTGGAAAGAAATCGTGTTCTACCTGTCATCGCTTAAAGCGGAAGAAGTAAAGAACGGTTTCGGTTTGCTGAGAGCCATTAGTGAAAAAGACCTGCGTGATACCCCAGCCTCCACTTTGCTCCACCATTTACGGCACGCTCCACCAAAACCGGAGGAACTTGACCAGGAAAGCTACATCCGGTTTGTTGTTTCACCCAGGATCGGAAGAGAATTGATCACCCTGTGGCGATGCTTCATCCAGCAAAGCTTCAGTAAGAAACAGGTAGAGGAATTCAGAAAAAACCCACCCGGGGTTGCAGACTGGATCAACAGCCATGTAAAATCAGACGAGAGCAATTATTATCGCGTTCCGCTTTCTCCCAAAGGTGCTATACAACTTGGGCTGGCTGACGATTACTCAAAAAAAGTGCTCTTTGTTGCAATCTGCCGAACCTTTGGAATCCCTGCAAAGATCAACCAGGCTGATGGAAAACCGGCTTACCTGCATGGGGGGAAGTGGGAGGAAATTGCATTCGACAAGGAAGTTGCTTCGCCTTCCGAAAAATCAAAGGTTACACTTTATTATGATGGTGTTGAAGGTATTGAGAAACCGTCGTACTACACGCACTTCACCTTGGCACGGCTGGAAAATGGCGTGTTCAAGACCCTGGACTACGAGAATGACCCAACTGCAACCTCATTCCCATGCCAGCTTACTGTTGATGCAGGGTACTACATGCTGGTGACTGGAAACAGGCAAAGTGATGGAAGTGTTTTATGCCGCCTTCAGTTTTTTATGTTGCCGGCAGGCGGCAGCAAAGATGTGCACATAGCAATCAGGAACCGCCAAAAGGAGGCCGATGTTCTGGGTCACCTGAAAACAGACGCTGCTTTCTCTAACTTTCTCGGCAGCGATACGCTAAAGCTGTCCTCTTCGAGAAACGATAAAGGATTGATTCTTCTTCTGATCGAACCAGACAAAGAACCCACTAAACATCTGATGGAAGAGATCCAAGCTTTGCAGGAACCATTCTCTCGATGGCAGGGTACTTTGCTTTTTGTAGTTGCCAAGGGCAAAATACCGGCGGGGTTCAGTCTGGGAACATACCGCAAGTTGCCGGTCGGTGCTGTTATCGGATATGACAGCAATGCGGAAGTTGCTTCGGCTGTCCGTGATGCCTTAGGATTTTCCCCAACGAACCTCCCCGTCGTCATTGCCTGTCGTAAGAATGGTGAGATTATTATGTATTCTGAAGGCTATCGCATCGGGACAGGAGAGCAATTATTAAAAACGCTTCGACTGTTAAAGTAACCAGCGGACTTTGCTTAGAAATGCACATGAGCTACACTTATCCAATCAAGTAGCTATGAACGAAGATTCTCAGCGGCAGGTCCGGAGAGATTCATGCAGGGATGTGGGTACTTCTCCTGTTCTCGCTCGCCTTCTACATTTTCTATCCGTACTGATATGGGTTTCTTTATCTCGAGCGAAAGGAACGTGCGAGCTCTTCAGAGGCAT
>Ga0207433_10008129_pt1 | contig 17207 bp, 15 predicted proteins | sample YelNatPaOPGAMG01_FD_187559 | JGI IMG/M metagenome (GOLD analysis project Ga0207433, IMG submission 187559) | Hot spring thermophilic microbial communities from Obsidian Pool, Yellowstone National Park, USA - OP-RAMG-01 (SPAdes) (version 3) | ecosystem: Environmental > Aquatic > Thermal springs... | reverse complement strand
CCTTCGAATAAGCTGGAACTCAGTGACACTGTAATCTCGCTTGGATCCTTGTTCGTATCCTCAATCTCTAACATGGATCGTGGGATACGGAGCCGGACAGCGATGTCGTCACCCGCGATGTCAGGCCTTTGGGAAAGCCAAGATACCGGAAAAGTTATCTTGATATTGTCTGTACGCGTATCCATATCGTTCTTTAGAAGCCATGCATCTGAAAAGACAATATCAGTTAGATCAGATTCGGGAAGGGGGTCAACCGGTGGCTCCGGGTGTCCCCATTTCTCGTATGTCATCATTTCGCAAACGGTTGGAGCCCACCTTGTCTCTGGTTTTGGGGTTTCGGCAGGGGCCGGGGAAATGAGGGCTGTTGGTATTATCAGAAATAGGATCACCATCATGGTCAAAACGTTTGCCTTCACGGGGAATGATCTCCTTTCAGTTCAGTTTTTTGGTCTCGTTTCCGATGATATTCAAAACGGCCATTCTTAGCTATTGTTCACCGGTCCCCCTTCTCTGTTTTTCGCTGTGATTGGATAAATCCGATACCGTATTATGAGCCTTTGTGAAATGATTGTCAACATGTATCACTTATGATACTATATAATCACAAAATCAAGTGTCTTAAGTTGCCCAAAAAGAGCGATTCCGCTTTGCAGCCTTCACACTCCGGGTGAATGACCATGATCACCTCATTCCGGACCTTGCCCCGGAACCTTCCATATCCGAGGAACGATCGTGCTTCTCCGATCCCACCCACCCGCCCAGAGGTTTTTGGGGCACCCCCCCGAGAGAGATGTCTTGGCACGCTCTTCTTCAATAGCTCCTCTTGGGGATCGATCCGTAGCTGTCTCCCTACGCCGCTTGTGCTATACTTTAGACAAATTGCTTTACCGAGGGGAAGCGCATGGAGATAACATGGCTCGGACACGCGTGCTTTCGCATCAAGGGCAAGGGCGGAACGGTGATCACCGACCCCTTCGGCGAGGGGACCGGATATCAATTGGGCAAAGTCACCGCGGATATCGTCACCGTGAGCCACGATCACCCGGGCCATAACTTCGCAAAGGGCGTGTCCGGATCCCCCAAGGTGATCTCCGGCCCGGGGGAGTACGAGATTGCGGGAATTTTCATCTACGGCATACGAACCTATCACGACGCCGAAAAGGGCCAGATACGCGGAAAGAACACCTGTTTTCTCATCGAAATAGACGATACCCGCGTGGCCCATCTCGGAGATCTGGGGCATGTCCCCTCCGTAGCCGAGATCAACGAGATGAATGACGCGGATATCTTGCTCATCCCCGTCGGCGGGGGGACCACGATAGATGCCACCACCGCCACGGAGGTCGTCCGCCTCCTAAACCCGAAGATCGTGATCCCCATGCACTACAAAACGGATATCTCCACCGCCCCATTGGATAGCGCCGAAAAGTTCCTCAACGAGATGGGAATCAAAAACCTCGCCCCCGTCCCCAAGCTGACCGCGAACAAGGCGGCCCTTCCCCCGGAAACACAGGTGGTGCTCCTGAGTTACCGCTGAGCGAAAGGATAGGAATGACGAATCGAAAGTTCGGGAAAAACTTCCCGCCGAAGACGATCGCCATCGTGGGCGTATCGAGAAATGAGATTCTGAATCACCCCGGATACACCGGACTCAAACTCCTTCACATTCTGCAAGAGGGGAAATTCCCCGGCCGCATCTATCCCGTCAATCCCAAAGCCGATTTCATCGAGGGCATGAAAGCTTACCCGAAGGTGAGCGCCATCCCCGAGCCGGTGGATCTGGCCACCATCACCGTCCCCGCCGCTCTCGTTCCGGAGGTGCTCGAAGATTGTATCGCCGCCGGCGTACCCACCGTACAGATCTGTACCTCCGGCTTCGGTGAGACCGGCGATGAAGCGGGGAAACGATTGGATGAGCGTCTGCGCGAGATCGCGCTCCGGGGCGATGTTTGCGTGATCGGGCCCAATTGCATGGGATTCCACGTGCCCTCCGCCCGCATGCAGATGTTCGAGAACGTGCCCCTCGAGCCGGGGCCGGTGGCCTTCCTCTCCCAGAGCGGAGGCCACTCCCGCACCTTCATCCTGAACGCTTCCCACATGGGCATCGGCATCAGCAAGGTGATCAGCTATGGAAATGCTCTCCTCACGGACGCGCCGGACCTCCTCGAGTATCTGGGCGATGACCCGGAGACCCGGATCATCTGTATGTATCTCGAGGGCATCAAGGACGGACCGCGCCTCTTCGATCTGGTGAAACGCATCAACCTCGTCAAGCCGATCATCATCTGGAAAAGCGGTCACACGTACTGCGGGGCCCGGGCGGCTTCTTCCCATACCGGATCGCTGGCGGGAAGCAACGAGGTCTGGGATGCCTTCTTCAAGCAAACGGGGGCCATTCGAGTGGGGTCCATCGAAGAAATGACCGAAGCGGCCATGGCACTGTTGAGATTGAACCCCTCTTCGGGGAACCGGGCGGCGGTGCTGGGGGCGGGGGGAGGCGATAGCGTCGCCGCGGGAGATATCGCCGTGGAAGAAGGGCTGACCATGCCCCCCCTTTCGCCCGAGACAAGGGCCAAACTCCTCGAATTCGTCGCCCTCGTCAATCAGGGCATCTCCAATCCCCTCGATCTGCCCACGGCCTTTGGGTATCACACCTTCCTGAAGCAAACGCTCGACCTCCTGACGGCCGATCCCGTCATCGACATGGTCATCGTGCGGTTGGAGGCTGAGTTCTTCAAGTTCCGCGAGGCGTTCAGCGCCATCGCCGAGTTCGAACGGGTGATATTGAGCAAAACGCAGGAGAGAGGCGGCAAGCCGATCGCCGTCGCCGTGACCAATACCAACAAAGTCGAGCCCTCCGAACCCCACGCCCGCGAGTTGCGTCAGAAGGGGATCCTCGCTTTCTCGTCGCTCCGGGGCGCTTGCCGCGCCCTCAGCCGCTTTGCCGCCTACCACCGATTCGTCCGGGAGAGCTCCGCCACGCCATGACTCATCCCTTACCGCACGAAAACCAGCCGAGGTGAAACAACGATGAGCTATCAAACGATCCTTCTCAAGAAAGAAAACCATATCGCCGTGCTCACCCTGAACCGGCCGGAGAAGATGAACGCCATCAACGGTCAGATGGAACGGGAGCTCGCGATGGCCCTTCACGAAATCGCCGGGGATTCGGACATTCGGGTGATGGTGCTTGCCGCCGCCGGAGACAAAGCCTTCTGCGCCGGCGGGGATATCAGCGATACCGATCCCGCAAGACTGGGCACCACCGCACAGGAGATCAGCACCGGCCTTCGAAAGCTCTATAGAGACGTGATGCTCCCTCTGTATGAAATGGCCGTGCCCACGATTGCCATGGTGCAGGGGGCAGCAAGCTCTTGGGGATTCGATCTCGTTCTGGCATGCGATCTGCGGATCGGGTCGGAGAAGGCACGCTTCAGCGAGGGGTTCACCCGCGTGGGTCTCACCCCCGCCACCGGCGGGGTATGGCTTCTGCCCCGGGTGGTCGGGCTCCCGAAGGCCGCCGAGTTGATCTTCACCGCCGAGATGATCGATGCTCAGACCGCTCTGGGGCTGGGTGTACTGAACAGGGTGGTGGCCCCCGCAGATTTGGAGAAGGAGACCATGGCCCTTGCGGCCAAGATCGCCCGGATGCCGCCGCTCGCCATCCGCCTTTCCAAGCTTCAGCTCCGCCGCGGACTTCAGACGGACTTTGCGGCAGCGCTCGATCTTGCGGCCCAGTGCCAGAGCATCTGCATCACTTCCGAAGATTCAAAGGAAGCCATCCGGGCTATGTTCGAGAAGCGGGAGGCGATCTTCAAAGGGAAGTAAAAACACCCGCTGAGCCGATCACATCCGCCCGCGCCGGGCTCCCTATACGCGCAAAGGAAGGTAACCCTATGAAGAAAAGCCTTTTGAACATCCTTGCGTGCCCCATGTGCAAGGGAGAGCTCGAGCTCACTATCGTGAAGGAAGACGAGAAAGAGGTCATCGAGGGCTCCCTGTACTGCGCAAAATGCAAGGAGCATTACCCGATCGAGGATTCGATTCCCAACCTTCTCCCCCCGGATCTCCGCCGCGGATAAGGGGGCATCAAATCCGGGAGCCGCCGACATCAGACCCGAGAATCTTCCGAGACGCTTCCAAGGAATTCAAAAAGCGCCGCCGCGGCCGGGGAAAGCACCTTTTGTTTCCGCCGGACGATGAAGAAATCCCGCCCGAGCTCCACCCCCTCGATCTCCATCGTTCGGAGAAGTCCAAGCTGAACCTCATTGCGGACCGCCCTCTCGGAGACGATGGAAACACCGCCGCCGGATTCCACCGCCCGTTTCACCGCCTCGGTGCTCCCGAAAGTCATCACCACATTCAATCCCTCGATGCCGAGTTCCTTCAGCCTGCGTTCCATCACCGCTCGCGTTCCCGAACCGCTTTCCCTCATGATGAACGGCATCTTCCCGAGTTGCTCCGCGGTCACCCGATCATCGGCGGCCCATTCGCTTCGGGCCGGGGCAATGACCACCAAACGATCCCGCACGAACCGCGTGAAGACGAGCTTCTCGTTCTTCTCACCCGCCCCCACCACCCCCAGATCCACTTCGTTGTCGAGGACGCGTCTCACGATGCCCGCCGTATCGCCGATCTCCACGGCCAGCGCGATCCCCGGATGGGCCTCCCGAAACTTTTGAAGCACCCGGGGAAGGATGTATTCCCCGGGAATGGTGCTCGCCCCCAATGTGACTTCCCCCCACAGAAGCCCCTTGAGGCTGTGAATCGATTGGACCGCCTCATCGCTGAGGGCAAGGATCTCGCGCGCATAACGGTAGAGCACTTCGCCGCTCTTGGTGAGCTGGGTCGTTCGCCCGCCACGATCGAAGAGTTTGATCCCGAGCTCATCCTCCAAGGCGGCGATCTGAAAGCTCACCGTGGGTTGCGTGAGGCCCAAGGATTCAGCGGCAAGGGAAAAACCCCGCTTTTCGGCCACCGCACAGAAGATCTGAAGCTGCCGCAGTTCCACTGAGAGCCCCCTGAGTATGCTCGATTTATATCACGGACTTTCGGCACCGTCAAGAAGCCGCGCTTGCAACGCGGCGCCCGATGAAGTACAATGCCACCGTATGGCTCCCTCCACCCAGTTCCGCCGCCTTCCCAGTGTGGATAGGCTGATCTCCGCACCCGCCGTGCGCCATGCCGCCGAGGGATGTCTGCACGAGGTGATCGTGGAGATGGCCCGCCGGTACCTTGAGGAAATCCGTTCCGCGCTGGCCCGGGGAAATCCGTGTCCCCCGTTTGAGGCCCTCGCTGAGGCCTTCGCCTCCCGGATCCGCTCCCTCACCGCGCTCGGTCCCCGGCCCGTGATCAACGCCACCGGAGTGATCATCCATACCAATCTCGGCCGGGCCCCCTTGAGCGACGCGGCCATCACCGCCATGACGGAGGCCGCCCGGGGATACAACAATCTTGAAATCGACCTCGAGAGCGGCAAGCGCGGCTCGCGCAACGTGCATGTGGAATCTATATTATGTCAACTTACCGGTGCCGAAGCCGCCCTCGTGGTGAACAACAATGCCTCGGCGGTGCTCCTTGCCCTGACGGCTCTGGCCAAACGGAAGGAAGTGATCGTCTCCAGAGGCCATGCGGTGGAGATCGGCGGCAAGTTCCGCATCCCGGATGTCATGCGTCAGAGCGGCGCCAAACTGGTCGAAGTGGGCACGACCAATCGCACCTACATCGCGGATTACGAGCAAGCGATCACCCCCCGCACCGGCGCCCTCCTCCGGGTGCACTCGAGCAACTTCCGGATCATCGGATTTGCGGAGGAGGTCACCATCGAGGAATTGGCAAAACTGGGGAAAAAGCACGGCATCCCCGTGCTCGATGATCTGGGGAGCGGATGTCTTCTGGACACCGCGGCCTTCGGATTGGGGAAAGAACCCCGCCCGCAGGAGAGCATCGCCGCGGGAGCGGATCTTGCCATGTTCTCGGGCGATAAACTCCTCGGAGGACCGCAAGCGGGAATCATCGTAGGGCAAAAGGCATTGGTGGAAAAGCTCAAGAGACATCCCCTCACCCGGGCGGGGCGCATCGACAAGGTGCGCCTCGCGGGGCTCGCGGCTACGTTGATTCACTATCTTCGTGGGGAAGCAACCGAGAAAATTCCCATCTGGCGGATGATTGCCACTCCGCTCGATGCGCTCGAGCAGCGGGCCGAGCGATGGGCCCGGGAAATCGGGTATGGAGCTCATACTCAACCCGGAGAATCCGCTATTGGTGGGGGGAGCCTCCCCGGATCCACACTGCCCACCCGGATCGTGGTCATTCCCATGAGCCGCGGAACCAACGCACAAGATGCAGCCAAGCTTCTCCGGCTCCATTCCCCTCCCGTGATCGCCCGGGTGGAAAGAAACGCTCTGGTCCTCGACCCCCGAACGGTCTTGGAAAGGGAAGATGAGGTGGTGAAAGAGGCCCTCCGCCGGATGCTCGAGGAGAGCCAATCCTGAACCGGCCGATCAATCCCCCTCCCCCTCCCACGCCCCTCCCCCGATGAGGGGCACGAACCGGCACCCCCCGAGGTACTCGTGCACGAGGCCGCCCTTGTGCTTGGTCACCTTGAGAAGTTGTTGTTCGAACCGCGAGCCCACAGGGATCACCAACCGCCCCCCCTCGACCAGTTGATCGAGAAGCTCTTGAGGAACCTTTGGAGCCCCGGCGGTCACGATGATTCCATCGTAGGGGGCTCCTTCAGGCCAGCCAAGCGCATCGCCGGCCAGATGAAATTCGATATTGCGATACCCCAGGCTTCTCAACAACCGCTCGGCCGATTCCAGAAGCGAACGGTGCCGCTCCACAGTGACCACCCACGCTGCCATTTCCGCCAGAATCGCCGCTTGATAACCGCTCCCGGTCCCGATCTCCAGCACACGCTCTTTGCCGGTGAGTTCGAGCGCCTCGGTCATCAGCGCAACGATATAAGGCTGTGAAATCGTTTGGCCCATGCCGATGGGGAGAGGCACATCATCGTATGCCATGTATCGGCTGTACGAGGGCACGAAGAGTTCCCGCGGAACCCGCTCCATCGCTTCGATGACGCGTTCATCGCTCACCCGCTGCCGCAAGTGATGAAAAAGCCGCGCCCGCTCTAACTCCAAATCCCGACTCGTCATGATGGGGAATCCTCGGCCCGCTTGAAGGAAAGAAGAAACGCACTCCGAAAGTCGAGGCCCAACCGGCCGGAAAGCCCCTTCCCGATTCAGGCCTTCCATCCACCGAAATGTTCCCAACCGCCCCTACCACGCCTCACCTCTTTCCCGCTCTCATCCACCAGAACGATTCTCTCCGTCTCGCCGGTGATGCTCCCGATGATGGTCACCGGAACCGATATATCTTGCCTTGCCCGTTCGATCACCGGAAGGGGCGCGGTGAAAAGGAGCTCGTAATCTTCCCCCCCGGAAAGCGCCATCTCCAAAGATCGATCCCCGAAGGCCCGCCTTGCCGCCGGATGGACGGGGACATCGGCCAATCGGATCTGAGCCCCTACGGCACTGGCCCGGCACACGTGCCCCAGATCGGCGAGGAGTCCATCGCTGATATCAATGGCCGCCCTGACCCCATGCCGAGCCATCCATACCCCTTCGACCACCCGAGGAGAGGGGCGAAGGTGCGCCATTCTGAGCGATGAACCCACGTCCGGGGCAAGGTCAAGCCGCTCCTTCAACATCCGAAGCCCCGCGGCCGAAGCCCCGAGATACCCGGTGACGGCGATCGCATCTCCGGGTTTGGCGGCGGAACGGGTGAGCATCCTCCCCTCTTCCACCTCCCCCACGAGGCTGACCGTAATGACGATCAGGGGCGCTTCGCTCACATTCCCCCCCAAGATGGCCGTCCGGAAGGCGAGGGCACACTCGGCCATTCCCTCGTACAGAGCTTCCACACACGCCGCATCGGTCTCAGCGGGCAGACTCAATGAGACCAGAGCCACCGCCGGATCTCCGCCCATGGCGGCGATATCGCTGAGGTTCACCGCCAGAGACTTCCACCCCAGATCCCGCCACGAAGCGGTCTCCCGCGTGAAATGGATCCCCTCAACGAGGGTATCGGTCGTTCCGAGCTGGGTGCGTTTCCCGGCCCGCCAAGCGGCTGCATCATCACCGATCCCGAGAATCCCCTCCCGCCGCAAACCCACGCCCACCCCCGCCCGTTCAATGATCCTCCGCAGCGACTCGATCAACCCGAATTCACCGAGCTCTCCGACCTTCATCGGCAAGCAACCTTCCGGGCAAGGGAAGCGCCGGACTCCCTTTACTTAGACGCCCTCTTCCTCCGCGCCGGTCCGGTCCCGTCCACCAGCGCCTCTCGGAACACTTCTTCTATCCGCTCGACCGTCGTAAACTGAAGCTCATCCCGGATCTGTTTGGGCACTTCTTCGAGATCCTTCTCGTTCTCCTTGGGCAAGATCACCCGCTTGATACCGGCGCGCTGGGCCGCCATCACCTTCTCCTTGATCCCCCCGACCGGCAACACCTTCCCCCGCAATGTGATCTCCCCCGTCATGGCCACATTCTTCCGCACCGGCCTTCCCGATATCGCGGAGGCCAACGCCACCGCCATGGTCACCCCCGCCGATGGGCCGTCCTTAGGAATCGCACCGGCGGGAACATGGAGATGCACATCCTTCTTGGCGTAGAAATCCTCTTTCACCCCGAGGGCGCGCGCCTGCGACCGCGCATAGGTGAGCGCCGCCTTGGCCGATTCTTGCATCACCTCGCCGAGGCTTCCCGTCAGAATGAGGCCCCCTTTTCCGGGTACAAGCGAAGCCTCCACAAAGAGCACATCGCCGCCGGCTTGAGTCCACGCCAAACCCGTGGCCACGCCGACCTCATCTTCCCCCTCGGCCACTTCATAGCGGAACTTTTCCGGCCCCAGATACTCCTTGAGTTTCTTCGGCGTGACGGTAACCTTCTTCGTGTTGCCCATGGCCACGGAGCGGGCCACCTTCCGGCAAATGGTGCCGATCTCCCGTTCGAGATTGCGAAGGCCGGCCTCACGGGTATACCGGCGCACGATCTCCATGACCGCCGCATCGGTGATGGAGAGATTCTTCTTCGAGACGCCGTTCTCGGAGAGCTGTTTGGGGATGAGGAATTTCCGGGCGATCTGCAATTTCTCCATCTCGGTGTATCCGGGGAGTTCGAGCACTTCCATCCGGTCCCGGAGCGCCGGAAGGATGGTATCGGCCAGATTGGCGGTCGTGATGAACATGACCTTCGAAAGATCGAAGGGCACATCGAGGTAATGATCGTTGAAGGCGTAGTTCTGCTCGGGATCCAAAACTTCGAGAAGCGCCGCGGAGGGATCGCCCCGGAAATCGGCGCCGACCTTATCGATCTCATCGAGCATGAAGACGGGATCGTTGGAACCGGCGCGGCGGATCTCCTGAATGATCCGCCCCGGCAATGCGCCCACATAGGTGCGGCGGAAACCGCGGATCTCCGCCTCATCCCGAACCCCTCCCAGGGACATGCGCACGAACTTGCGCCCCAGGGCCCGCGCAATGGAGAGGCCCATGGAGGTCTTCCCCGTTCCCGGCGGCCCCACGAAACACAGGATGGGGCCCTTCATGGTCTTCTTGAGCTTCCGCACGGCCAAGTAATCGAGAATCCGCTCCTTGACCTTCTCCAGATCGTAATGGTCTTCATCGAGGATCGCCGCCGCTTTCTCGATATCGATGGTCCCTTCCGTGCTCTTGTTCCACGGGAGATTAATGAGCCAATCGAGATAAGTCTTGACCACGCTGTACTCGGCGGCCTGAGGGGGCATCTTGCTCAGGCGATCAAGCTCGCGCTCCGCCTCCTTGAGCGCCACGGGGGGGAGTTCCGCCTTCTGAATCTGTTCTCTGAGCTCCGCGATCTCGGCCGTCTGTTCATCGGTCTCGCCGAGCTCCTTCTGGATGGCTTTGAGCTGTTCGCGGAGAAAATACTGCCGCTGGGTCTTGTCCATCTCGCCCTTGATCTGGGATTGAATGCGATTGCCCAGCTCAAGGATTTCGAGCTCCCGGTTGATCAGCGCGGTAACCTTTTCCAAGCGCCGGCGCACATTGAGCTGCGAAAGGACTTCCCGCTTCTCTTCCGGCTTGAGATTGATATGCGCGGCCACGAAGTCCGCTAGATTCCCCGGCTCGCCCATGTTCATCGCCATGACCGCGATCTCTTCCGGCAGATTGGGGGCCAGGCCGACCACTTTCCGGAAAAGTTCCTTGAGATTGCGCGAGAGTGCTTCGACCTCTGGGGTCTTCTCCCCCTCTTCGGTAAGGACCTCGATCTTCGCCTTGAAGTAAGGCTCCGTCTGGGTGATGAGTTTGATCCGGACCCTCGAGATCCCTTGAAGGAGGGCCCGAATGGAACCATCGGGGACTTTCAGAAGCCGGACAACCGCGGCAGCGGTTCCGATCTCGCTGAGGTTCTGGGCGGATGGAGGATCCGCAGGATTGATATGCGGAAAGACACCGATCACCTTGCTGGCATTGACCGCCTCATCGATCATCTTGATCGTCCGCTCATCGGTGGAGGAGAGCGGAGAGATCATCGCCGGGTAGATCACCTCCCCTCCGCTGGGAAGGATGGCAAGCTCATCGGGAATGGGCAATGGTTCAGACCCTGCCGCTGCTTTCATCTCCTCCGTCATCACTCGTTCTCCTTGGGAAATATGCGCACAAAGGTCCGGGAGGACGGCGGCGTCTTGCTCTTGGGCAAGGTGATCTCCAACATGCCATCGGAATAACAGGCCGTGGCCCCTTCCGAATCCACGGCGAGGGGAAGCCGGATAATGCGTTCAAAGGGGCCGCTGTTGATCTCCATCTGTGAGTAAGAACGTTTCGTTCCGGACCCCGGGGCGGCTCTTTCCCCCCGGATCGAAAGGATCTGCCGTTGCAACGCCACATCAACGCGTTCACAATCCACGCCGGCCAGTTCCGCCACGATCACCACCGCATCATCGGTCTCGTACACGTCCACCGCAGGTTCGAAGACCCTCTTGGCGAATTGCACCGCGGGCGGCTTGGAACCGGCATAGTGATCGAGCAACCGCTCCATCTCTCGATGAATGGCATCGATATCCCGTAGCCAACTGCGATCGAAAAACGTCATGGAACTCTCCTCGGCGGGGATTTATCTGTTCGTGTTGCCATTATACTTGGCACTTGAAGAACATGTCCAGAGCGGGCCTTGGCCCAAAAAGAGCGATCGAAGAAAAGAGTGCACAAGACACCCCTCTCGGAGGACTGGGGGGTCCCCCAAGGAAACCCTTTGGGCGGGTGGGTGGGATCGGAGAAAGCCGGATCGTTCATGGGGTGTGGGGGAATTCCGGAACAAGGACCGAAATGAGATGATCAAGGTCATTCACCATAAAGGTGAAGGCTCCAAAACGGAATCATCCTTTTGGCACACGGCCGCGGGCCCCAACCGTAGAAAAAGTTTACCTTCGTTAACCGGAGATTTTACCTTCAGATGTTATTCTGCCGTAGGCAAGAGAGCGATTGCGTTTGCGGAAACCTTCTGCCGAGCATGCCGGAAAGGCAAGGAGCAAGGGACAAATGACGGCCAACGAAATTTTGAAGACAAGTCTAGCGCCGTTTCGATCGGTTCTGATCTTGATCGTCCCCCTTTTCGATTTTCTGATCGGGATCACGTCTCTCATTCCCCTGTGGTCCACCGCTTACCAAGGCATTATGACAATGGTGTGGCTTCCGTTCAGCGGCTACATGAAAGCCACAGGATGGGTCTATCGAAAGCTGTTCTTCCTGCGACCGGTGATCGCTTTGATCGCCATTCCCGTACTCATTCCTCTGGACTTCCTGATGGCGCTACTCTCCGGCCCGGAAGAAGACGTCCGAGGCCGGAGAGCACTGGCTATCGCTTCATGGCCCGGCGAGCCATCGTCCGCGTGTTCCCCCGGCACCACCCCCGGCCGGATGCCGACCCGCCCGTATCTGGGACCTGCGGCGCTGGCCGCGATCCGAAGATGCCCCCATTGCCACAATATCATTCCCGGCGGACGGGAGATCTGCGTTTACTGCGGCAGAAATCCCCGCGATCTCTCCGAAACGCCCATCCCCCTTTCGTGGGGGAGCCTTCCGCTGAACCGCAAAGCCATCCTCCACTGCTTGGAGCCCGGAGTGTGCTCAGCGGGCGAGATCAAATCCTGCCCCCTTTGCGGCGATATGGTCCGCTCGAACTGGGAAAAATGCCCCCGATGCGGGGAAGTGCTCGAAGGCATCTGGAGCCTGCCGCCACTGACTCGGGAGCGAGAAGCACAGATCAGTAAAGCTACTCCTCAGGGCGACCCTGAAGCGGCATAAGGACAAAGGGGAGACTATACCTTCCTTCCAACCTCACTTCCCTGCCGGATCGCATCGGTGGCCCTGCCGGGCCGAACGGCATCGCCGATCACATGCACTTCCGGCACCTTCCCCCGGAGCACCTCCCATCTTCCGTCTCTCGGCTTCACGCCGAGCGCTATGACGATGGCATCGAAAGGACCCCACACCGCTTCAGCGCCGCTACGTTCCATCGTGACCTTACGGCCGCTCACCGCCAACACCCGGGTGTTCTTGAAGAGCTCCACGGCGAGATTCTTCAGACGGCACCTGAGATGAAAAGCCACAGTTCCGCCCATGTCGGCGCCGAAGCGATCGAGCATTTCCACCACCGTCACGCGCTTGCCGCGCTCGGCCAAGAATTCCGCCGTCTCCAACCCCGTCGCCCCCCCACCGATCACGAGCACCCGGTCGCCCGCGGGTATTCCTTCCCCCCGCAACGCCTTCCACGCATGGACCACCGCTTCGCCCTCAATGCCGGGGATCGGGGGAAAAGCCGGTTCGGCGCCCACCGCCACAATGACCGCATCGGGATGAAGTCCAATTACCTCTTCGGGAGCCATCCTCTTCCCCAAGTGCATTTCCACGCCGAGGCGACCCAACTCATCGAGGAACCAATCCAGAAGGCCCAAGAAATCCCCTTTGTGCGGGGGACAAGCGGCAATCCGCCACTGGCCGCCCACATGATCCGCTTCTTCGAAGACGGTCACCCGATGCCCCCGCAGGGCGGCGATCCGGGCTGCTTCCAAACCTGCGAGTCCCGCACCCACCACGATCACGCTCTTAGGCTCGGAGGCGGTACGAATGGCGAGCTCTCTTTCCCTCCCGGCCATCGGGTTCACGGTACACGTGATATGCCCCTCATAATCGAGATCGAGGCACACATTGCACGCGATGCATTTCCGGATACGCCTCACCTCACCCGAAAGCGCCTTATTCGGTAAATCGGGATCCGCCACAAGCCCCCGGGCCATAGCCACAAGATCGGCTTTGCCGGATGCCAGTATGGATTCGGCGATCTCGGGGGAATTGATCCGGCCCGCCACGACCACCGGCAACTTCACGTGCTTCTCGATCCCCTCAGCCAGAGGCACGTTGCACGCGGGTGGCACATCGAAAGGGGGAACAGTGAGGGGATAAGAACCAATTGTGCCGGCGGAAATGTTGAGGAGATTCAATCCCGCCCCCTCCAAGAGGGGCGCAATCCGCCGGGCCTCTTCCGGGGTAGTCCCGCCCGGAAGATGATCCGACCCATTGATCCGGCAACTCAGGGGATAATCGGATCCCACCGTCCGGCGCACCGCGGCGATGATTTCCACCACCCACCGCGCCCTTCCCTCCGGACTGCCGCCGTACCGATCCGTCCGCCGGTTGCCGAGAGGCGAGAGGAACTGACTCAAAAGGTACCCATGGGCGGCATGGATTTCGATGAGATCGAACTCCGCTTCTCGGGCCCGGGCGGCGGCGCGGGCAAACGCTTCGGTGAGGCGCTCGATCTCCTCCGGGGGAAGGGTATCGGGAGGGATCGGAGGCAAGAAGCGGGCACCGGCGCGGCCCCTCTGCCATCCCGGATGAAAGAGTTGCACCCCGATGGGAATCCCGCATCCATGGATAGCCGAGGTCAGGCGTTTGAGTCCCGGGATAAAGCGATCCTCGTGAAGGGAGAGAAATCTCCCCTCCCCGGTGGATTCGATAAAGCACGGCTCGAGCACGATCATCCCCACCCCACCCCTAGCGCGGGCAACGTAGAACTCGATGAAGGGCTCGGTCACCATCCCCTCCCGGGCCAAGCGGGTGCCCACGGGAGACATGATCAACCGATTCTTGAGGGTGAGGCGGCCGACGGCGATCGGCGAAAAGAGATGGGGAAAAGGGCCGGGAGGGCGCTCGCTCATCGTGTAGAGAGTCCTTTGACAATAGGCCTCGGGCGGACCTTCCGCACAGGCAAGCCCGCCCGAGAGCCGTTCATTCTACAAGGATTTTTTGAGGGAAAGTCAGCGGGCCTTCCACTGGGGCTTGCGTTTTTCCGCGAAGGCCCTCGGGCCTTCCTTGGCATCTTCGCTGCGGCCAATGCGGGCCATGATCTCCTCCTCGATCTTGAGCCCCTCGGCAAGGGAGACCTCTATGCCCCGATAGGCCGCTTCCTTGGCGCCCTGCACGGAAAGGGGCGCCGCTTCGCAAATCCGGCGGGCCAGCGCTTCGGCTTCTTTCATGAGATCGGCCAGAGGCACAACTTTGTTCACCAACCCGATGCGAAGGGCCGTTTGGGCATCCACGAAATCGCCGGTCATGAGCATCTCGAGGGCCACCCCAAAGGGCACCAGACGAATGAGCCTCTGGGTGCCGCTGTTGCCCGCCATAAGACCTTGCTTGACCTCCGCCAGACCCATCCGGGCGTTCTCGGCAGCGATCCGGAGATCACAGGCCATGGCGAATTCGAGTCCGCCGCCGGTACAGATGCCGTTGATGGCCGCAATGAACGGTTTGGCTACCCACAGTCCCTTCATCGGGTTGGGATAGGGAATGGGAAACGGTGGGCGTTCCTTCTCGGGGATCGCCATCCACTGGGCCATCTCTTTCAAGTCTTGCCCCGCGCAGAAGGCCTTCTCGCCGGCGCCGGTCACGATGGCAACCCACACATTGGGATCATCGCGCACATCCTCCCAAGCCTTGATGATCCCATCCCACACGGCGCGATTCATGCAATTGAGCGCTTGCGGACGATTGATGGTGATGTAAGCGATATGATCTTTCTTCTCGTACAGCAGTTCGGACATCGGGGCTCCTTTCTCACAAAACTGCCCCTATTTTACCCTCGATAGCGGCAAATCACAATCGGGCCGAGGGAATGGAGAACACCGGCTTGCGTTCCATTCCGAAGGGTATATACTCGGGATGAGAAAGCCACAGCATGCCGGGGGAAAAGAAGCATGTCACAGGTATGGGAGACGGTCATCGTCGGGGGAGGCCCCGGAGGGGCCATTGCCGCCAGAAAGTGCGCCGGGGAAGGGATCGAGACTTTGCTGATCGAAAAGCGGAAGATGCCGCGCGATAAGGTGTGTTCGGGAATGGTGATGGGGCCATGGGCTCAAAGGATTCTAGAGGATGAGTTCGGCCCGATTCCCGATTCCGTGTTGGTGGAGCCCAAGTATCTGCTCGGATACGCGGTCCACGTGCCGGGCGCGCCGGTGCAAACGCTTGATGCCCGAACACCCATCACGTGGCGCAAGCATCTCGATACATGGATGTGCCACAAAGCCCGGGAGGCCGGGGCGGAGATATGGGATGAGGCACGGATCACGGAAGTTACCGAATCGGAAGGGCGCTTCAAGGTGATCGTGAGCCGCGGGGGGAAGGATCTCGAAATCGAAACACATTTCCTCATCGGCGCCGATGGCGCCCGATCGGCGGTGCGAGGGGCCCTCTGGCCGGACCTGAAGCCCACTTACTGGCATTGTTACCGGGAATGCTACAATGTGCACCTCGAGCTCCCCGAAAGGCGCTTCAACTTCTTTTCGACGATCGAAACCGCCCCTTTCTATTTCTGCACCCACGATAAGGACGGATTTCTCCTCATGGAAGGCGGGGCGCCGGTGGGAAAAGTCAAAGAGACGGCGGCCGCATCGCGCCGGTATCTGATCGAGCGGCACGGCCTAGCCCCGGATCAAGAGCCTCTTTGGCGGGATGGATGCGTCGAGCCGATTCTGTACCGAGAGCTCTTCACCGGCAGTTTCCGTCCCGCCCGCGGCAATGCCCTGCTCGTGGGGGATGCGGCCGGACTCAACATGCCGGTCACGGGGGAGGGAGTCGGAACCGCGCTCAAGAGCGGGCTTGCGGCGGCGCTGGCCATTCTCAACGCGAGGTCCCGCCGCGGCAAAGCCGATGAGCTCTATCTTCAGACGATCGCGGAGTTCAAGCGCAAGTTTCAGGAGATCTATGATTTTTCGCGCCGGATCAAATCCGCCGCCGCCACCGGCAACCCGAAAGCCCTCTCCGATGCTCTCCTCGAATCTTGGCGGGAGGCGCTCGCCATCTTCTGAGGAAACCCTATCCGATCGCTCCCACGAGGCCTACCCCTAACGCCGCCAGCAAGAAAACCATACCCGTTGCCATCAAAAGGTGTCCTCTTTGGCCCGTGGGATTGAGGCTCTGAGCAAGCTTCCACAGGGCCCACACGACTCCGTAGCTCAAAGCAAAGGGCACGGCAAGGATAGCGGCACACCCGTAGAGGATCGCTAGAGTGGGAATCGCCCCGATGCCGATGCAAACGATATTGAGAATGAGCGCCAACCCCAGTACATATCCCAGCCGACGGGGAACATGGGCCGGTCTTTCGATATACCGGAAAATCAGGGCCTGGGTAACGGCAGGGATCAAGAGGACAGGAAGCAAGGTGAACCAGTAATCGCGAATGAATCCCACGTATTTCCAGAGGAAGTGGATCGCGATGATAATGCCCGACAAAAAGACGAAGACCGCACCGATAACAAAAGCATCCAGCGCCCCCTCCGATACGTCACCCAGCAGCAGCATCCTGACGGCCGCAGCCAAGCGCCGCATCGCCGCCAAGAGCTTCTCCAATGGGTGAGGAGGACATCCCTCCCCATCGGAAGGCATTGAAATCGGCAGGGGCTTCAACAACCCAATCAAAAAGACGATCACCCCGACCGCCCCCAGCCCTATTGAGATAAGCACTGTCACTGGCATTGGCTCTCACATCGGGCCGGATGGCTCAGGGCACACCCATCATCCGGCCGCTTACCGCCCCAGACGCTTTCTGCTGCGTTTGGCCTTGCTTTCAACCCCTTCTTCCGCTTCAAAGTACGGGCACTCCCTTCCCATG
>Ga0207433_10008128_pt1 | contig 17209 bp, 19 predicted proteins | sample YelNatPaOPGAMG01_FD_187559 | JGI IMG/M metagenome (GOLD analysis project Ga0207433, IMG submission 187559) | Hot spring thermophilic microbial communities from Obsidian Pool, Yellowstone National Park, USA - OP-RAMG-01 (SPAdes) (version 3) | ecosystem: Environmental > Aquatic > Thermal springs... | reverse complement strand
CAAGGAGGTGTTTTATGAAGAAAAAAGTGTTGCTGGCGGGTGTGTTGATGGTGCTCGTAGGATGTGGTGGCGGAGGCGGCGGAGGTGGCGCCAATCTTGACCCTAAGGATGTGGCTGAAAAAGCAAAGCACCCAACCGGAACCCTGACGCAGGAAAATGTGGATGATGTGGTAAATGAATTCGTAGAACTTCTTACTGCGGAAGAAGGTATACCAAGCGTTCCAGGAGGGTTGGCTCCACAGACTGAGTATTGTTATGGAGATATCTGCTGTGATGTAACTGAAAATTCTGTTAAATGTGATTGCTCGGTTTCAGGCAGTGTTTCTGCCCATGTTCCTTCCGGATGCACAAGCGACTGCACCATTGAATATTCCTACAACAATTGCGCATTTGATGAAGAATGTGCAATAGACGGTGATGGAGCTGTATGGATGTCTTCATTGACCGGTGGTGAAATGGCATATTCTTTCAGCGGGACAGTCTGTGGACAACCTGTTGATATCGCCTATTACTTTGATGGAACTGATATGTGGTATGTTGTTGAAGTGAATGAAGAGACCTTTGCGGTCAGGGGAGAATATTCAAATGGATATGGTTGGGTGTATATAAAAGACAGCACCGGAGAAGAATATCACTGCACTATAGTGAATGACGAAGTTACCTGCGAGGGTCTGTAGTTAAACCTCCAGGAATGGGATGAGGAGGGGAGGGATTACCAAAAAGGGAAATTTTTCCATAGTTTTCAAAGCCTTTTTAATTGTTGGTTCAGGGGTTTTGTGGACGGTTATTACAAAAGGAAGTTTTGAGTAAAGGGCTTTTGGAACCTCCTCCTGATGAATTGCCTTTATGCTTATTCCATATCTTGCGAGACAACCACTGAGTTTGTGAATGATTCCAACCCCTTCCTTCACAACAAACCTTATATACCATCTGAAAACCCTTTCCTCATCTCTTTTAAAAGGAATTTTCTGAAAGTTCCTTTTTAAAGGCTGGACTTCTCTTCCCTTTGATGCTATGTCAACTGCAAGGGAAACTATGTTTGATGCGACTGCCACTCCTGTTGGGATTCCACCTGCTCCATATCCCTCATAAACCGTCTCACCTGAATTATTCCCCTTTATCACAACCTTGTTGAGGCTTCCCTTCAATGTGGCAATTGGATGGGAGAGAGGGACAAGCATGGGACGGACAAATGTATCAAGTTTTCCATCTGATGAATCAGAAACTGCAAGGAGTTTTATTGTGTAACCAAGGGAGTGGGCATACTTGAAGTCAACTGGCATGATTTTATCAATGCCTTCGTAATGGACCCTTTTGAATTCAGCATATTTTCCAGAGATTAGTGTGAGGATGAATATCTTAAATGCTGCATCCTCTCCGGATATATCTGAATATGGATTTGCCTCCGCATATCCCTTTTTCTGAGCCTCTTTAAGAAGAACCTCAAACGGTTTCTCCTTTTCCTCCATATTTGATAGTATGTAGTTTGTTGTTCCGTTGAGAACGCCATAGATTTTTATTATATCGTCTGCCACCAGACTCTTTTCAAGGGATTCTATTACAGGAATTACCCCGCCCGCGGATGCCTCATACTTTATTTCTGTTTTTCCATCTGAACAGGCTTTTTGAATCTCATCCCAGTAGTTTGCAAGAACTGCTTTATTGGCAGTGACAACCTTTTTCCCTCTTTTCAAAGCCTTTATTATATAATCCTTCGCTGGATTTATTCCTCCTATGAGTTCTGCCACTATCTGAATTTCTTCATCTTCTATGATTTCATCCGCAGATTTCGTAAGCTTCACACCTTTAAGCCATCCTGTTGGAAGTTTATCTATTTTTATGTCAGCAACTGTCTTTAAATTGATGCGGATGCCAGTCTTTTTCTCTATCAGACTCCTGTTTTTTATAAGAGTTTTTGCGGTTCCCTGGCCCACATTTCCAAAACCTATTATCCCGACATTTACTTCCATTTTTAACCTCTCTTTTTTTCAATAATAACCTATTTTATTTTTTATTTAAGTGTTTTTTATTTTTTACTTTGCTATCACAACCTTATTCTTTCCTCTCGCCTTTGCCTCATACAATGCAGTATCCGCAAGCCTTATCATATCCTCAGCGGTTATGATTTTAGGGTTTGGATAGGAGATAACTCCCATGCTCACTGTTAGGTGATATTTTTCATCTGCAAAGGTTATTCCTTCATAGATTCCCTTTCTGCATCTTTCTCCTACCATTCCCGCTCCTGTTCCGTCGGTTTCCGGAAGAATTATAAGAAATTCATCACCCCCATATCTTCCAAGAATGTCTTGCCTTCTCAATTCCTCTCTTAAGACCTGTGAAATTTGTATCAAAATTTTATCTCCGTATATATGTCCAAATTTGTCATTTACCTCTTTGAAATTGTCTATGTCCATTAAAATGACAGAAAATTTTAAAGAATATCTTTTTGCCCTTTCAAACTCTGCCTCAAGGCTTTCAAGTAGAAATCGCCTGTTATAAACGCCTGTAAGAGGGTCCGAACGGGAGAGATGCTCAAGTGTTTGATTGATTTCATTCAACCTGTCCTGTGTTATTTTGAGTTTGAGATGAACCTTTATCCTCGCTATAAGTTCCCTCGGGTCAATAGGTTTTGTAATATAATCCTGGGCTCCTGATTCCAGTGCCTTCACCTTATCCTCAATTTTGTCAACCGAGGTGAGCATTATTATAGGGATATCTTTCTTTTTTGGCGTGTTTGAAACAAGGGTTAGAAATTTTATCCCATCAAATTTTTCCATTACGAGGTCGCATACAATTAAATCAATATCATCGTGGGAGTTTAGTATTTTAAAACCCTCCATTCCATCATTTGCTTCATAAAATTTTGTAAAGATACCTTTTTCTCTCAAAGTTTCAACAATCCATCTCCTCACCTCACTCTGGTCATCTATAATGAGAATTCCTTTTCCTTTCACTTCCAAACTTTTCATCTCTCCCTTAAAATACAACTTTTATTCCATAAATTATTTTTTATTTCTGGTCAAGTAAAATGAAAAAATGTCATAAATTTGACTATCTTTGAAAAATTTACAAAAAATGGAGATGACGCTATTTAGATTACTTTATGTAAACTTATGTTTTAAAAATGTTGATTTTTATCCATTCATTTATTGTCATTATTGTTTCTTCAGGATATTCAAGTGGAAGCATATGTCCTGCGCCCTTAATCTCATGATATGTTATAAATTCGTTCCATTTCTTTTTAGCCCTTTTAGGAATAAAGTTCGGAACAACATACTCCCTTTCCCCTGTTATTAAAAGGACAGGACATTTTGGAGGATTCTCTGGAGAATAAGTAAAAAGAGAGTGAAGGGCTTTCAGCGAATACCTTGACACGAAAAGGGGATTTTTAAAAAGCCATTTTAGTTTTTTTCTTTCTTTAAAAACATACCTCCAGTTGACATGAAGGTGAGGAACTTTGATAGATGGAAATCTACGGGCAAATTTTTCAAAAAATTTAAACAGAATGGTTTTTGTTAAAAAGAGGTCTGAAAGATAACCTCCATTATGGCATATTGCGAAGGAAAAACCGTCAATTTCATGTGTTGCATAAAATGCAATAAATCCCCCCTGACTTGAACCCATTATTCCAACTGGAATTTCTTTTTGAACAGTAGTTTTTACTGCCTTTATATCCTCAAAAACCTCTTCCACACTCCAATTCCCTCTTTCGCCTGTGCTCAGTCCATGACCCCTCGGGTCCAATCCAACAACAGTATAACCTTTCCAGGAAAGTGTCTGAAGAAATGGATGATAGAATGAAGCAGAACATCCAGTTCCTGGTAAAAAAATAATGGTGGCTTCTGGGCTGGGGTGTTCATAAAATTCAAGGTTTAAAGTTATTTTTCCGCATTGAACTTTTAATTTTTTATATGAAGGTTCCGTCATATTAATGAGGAATTATGCTCCCGTATTTCATAAACAAAAACGCAAGAGCCTTGTTTACAGCATAAAGGTCGGGAGGGGCGAATTCTCCGTAATAGGGTTTTTTAGAAGAATCGCATATCTGGGCTTTTATAGGGGCAAGATTTACGAATAGTGCCCCATTAAATGCTGGGTCCTGAAAAGCCATATAAAAAATGGTTACATAATCGGGCTGGTAATTGGGAACTTCAACGCAATCTGGGAGAAGAAATATGTTAATTTTTTTGCTTTCAAATGTTATGTCTTCTGCTGGAAAATGTGGAACATCCCCGCTGGAGAGATAGTAGGTGTAAATTCCGAGTGATTCTTTCACTTCACCTTCAACTGCAAGGACTACTTTTTTCTCAAATCTATCGTAATACCAGTATGGCACAATCTTCCTTAAAGGTTTTGGTGATGGAGGGTTAGGATAGGATTTCTTATTTCTATCATAGGGACCGAGAAAGAAGGCGAGGGGGTCAATTGCTATTATGTCCTGTATCTGGTCCAATCCGAAGGCGAGAAGAAAGCCATTTAATTCATTGAGGTGATAAAGTTCTCCGGGATTTCCTTCGCCTTTAAAGCCCTTTGATAGTTTTCCAAGGAATTCCTCTGATTTTTTTAGCATATCTCCCTGAATCCATATAGGAAGATATGCTGAGTATGGTTTAATTTCTTCTTTATAACCTCTTACTTCAAGATATCCTCCTAAGTTCAGAGTTATTTTGTCCGTAGCGTCAATTATGCCGTTTGAATTTATATCATCGTATTCAACCATATATCCTTTTTTTATTTGTCTCTGAGATATAAGTGGAAGGATTCCGTAAAGAGCCTTGAGTCCCATAGCAATTTCTCCGGGAACAGATTCAAATCTCTTCCTTTCGTTTTCATCGGAATTCCAGTTCAAGAAGTTTTGGTTCTCATCAAATAAAAAACCGAGGGACCTAAAAATTCCCACCAAACTGGATGTATCCATCCTGAAAAACCCGTTTAAAAGGGAAACTGCATTAGCCCTGAGGTCGTGTGAGAAAATGAAGTCCAGAAAAGCAAGAAGTGAATACCCCATAAATCCTATTCCTCTCGCTTCCAGTTCGCCAAATATATGACCAAAAGTTATTTTTGCTTTTATGGTATTTCCTATCTCAAGATATAGTGGAAGAGTGAGAGATATTTCGCAAAATCCAGACTTTTCCATATTTTCGTACGAATTTGCCATCTCCCTTAACCTGTTTTCAATTGGCAGGAGTGATTCTCTGAGAAACACTTCTAATATATCTCCATACTCCTGCGGCATAAAACTCTTTATCTTATTGTTTATTTCGTTGATGTTACCAAATATACCCTGAAGTTCGGCAAGAAATATCCCGTAATGGGGCTCGCAGTTTTTTTCACTTGCTATTTTTTTGAATTCTTCAATTGCTTTGTCAGATTCGCCATTTTCCAGAAGTTCTATGCCATTTTTCATTATGCCCTCATAGTTATCTGCACATCCCCACAGGATGAGGAGCGAAAGCCAAATTCCCTTCCCTTTTTTCATAATTAAATTTTACAAAATTTTCCAAAACTATTCAATATGCCGCATTGCCTTCTTTGCGCAGGTGTTATAAGAAAAGGATTTCCACATCCTTTATTCTTTCAAAATCCTTATCCATAGTAACCACTTTCAAACCACAATATTTCGCTATGGTATACTGATAAGCATCATCAAAATCTAAATTCAGCATTTTCCTGGCATTAACGACCTCTCTATATAGTTCTATTGGCAATGAGAGAAGTGTAGTATTGGGTAGGACATCTTCAACAAATTTCTGAAAAATGTCCACTTTGCCATATCTGAACAGGATTACACCGATGGAGTGCAAGGAAAAATCTGTTATATTGAGGGCTCTGAGATTTTTGTCCAAAAACCTCTTACATTCTTCTTTCTTATTCTGTTTCAAAAGTATTTCCAGAAATATATTTGTATCCACCAAAAACATTATCTCCACTCCAGAGCTTTATGTTGCAACCCAACGGAAGTGAATTTTTCCCCTATTTCTGATAGCCCACCTTCCCAGTCAAATTTAAACCTCACCGCCTTGATTTCTTTACCTTTATACTTCTTTAGCAGGAACTCTATATAATCTAAAACTTCTCTCCTCAAATTTTCAGGAAGCTCTCGTATTTTCATTTCTATTTCTTTTTCATCCATAATTTTTACCTCCTCTATTTCGCCTATCTCTTTTTCATTTTCACAATTTTAATTTTCAAATCCATAATTTTATTCTATCACTCTTTAATTAAAATTCAAGAAAGCGCTTTATGGAATTTTATTTCTAAGCGTAATTGATAGGTTTATGTGGAATAGAAAATTTTTGTGTGTTAGATTATCAAAGCAATGAGAAAAATTCTTATTGAAAGAAAGAAGAAAAGGTTTCACATTGAAAGTCCGTTGATGATGGATTCCCTCGTCAGGAAGGAAACAGTCAAGAAAACACATGTCTGGAATGAATATAGACTTCTTCCGGATGTAAATGTCCTGAAGATAGGAGGTTTGAGCATAATTGATAGAGGAAAGTCTGCACTTCTCCCTCTTGTTCAGGAGATAGGCAGCCTTTCAAAAAAATACAAAATGCTATTGGTTGTAGGAGGCGGCACGAGGGAAAGGCATACTTATGCTGTCGGGATTGATCTTGGTATCCCGGTGGGTGGGCTTGCGATGCTTGCAGGAGCTATTCCTGAGCAGAATGCTCTTATCCTTTACTGCTTGCTTGCGAGATACGGGGGAATAAGGATAGCAAAGGAAGACTTCGAGAAAATTCCTGTTTACCTTAGTGCCGGGGCCATCCCCATAATAGTTGGAACTCCACCGTATCACTACTGGGAGCACATTCCTCTTAAAGGCAAAATTCCTCCCCATGGAACTGATACGGGAACATTCCTCATGGCAGAGGCATTTGGTGCAAGAAGGTGTATCTTTGTCAAGGATGTGGATGGACTTTATATCCCATCTCCGGAGAATGGGAAACTGGTTAAAAGGATAAGCGTTGACGAACTTCTAAGAATGGACCTTGAGGATTATCCCGTTGAAAGGACGCTTCTTGAGATAATGCTTTATGCGAGGAACATTAAGGAAATATACTTAATAAACGGATTGAAGAAGGGGAATCTCAAAAAGGCTCTGAAGGGTATAAATGTGGGGACGGTGATCTACAAAAAATGAGAAAGTTAATAGAAATAGACCTTTTTCCCAATCAATCAATAACAAGTAAGAGAAGTATGGAGAGGACCCACAGGTATTCAGAACGAGGAATAATGCCCGGCGTCAAGGTTGTAAAGATAGGAGGTCAGAGCATAATTGACAGGGGTAGAAAGGCGGTTTATCCTCTTATTGATGAAATTGTTAAATGTAGCAAAAAATATCCCATGATAATAGGGGTTGGTGGAGGGACGAGGTCAAGGCATGTTTATTCGCTTGCTGTTGAACTCGGGCTTCCAGCAGGTGTAATTGCCAAACTTGGCACATCAATATCAAGACAGAACGCAAGAATGCTTCACATGCTTCTCGCTCCTTATGGTGGCGTATATATCCCGAAAGAAAATCTTGAACTTGTTTCCCTTTATATAAAGTCAGGTTGTATTCCCATTGTGTGTGGAATGCCCCCATACGAATACTGGGAGCATCCTCCGAGGGAAGGAAATATCCCAGAATCAAGAACAGATGCAGGGATTTTTTTGATAGGTGAGGTTATGGGAGCAGAGGAGGTTATATTTGTTAAGGATGAGGACGGGCTTTATACCGATGACCCAAAGAAAAATCCATCTGCAAAATTCATAAAAGAAATTTCAGTTGATGAACTTTTGAAACTTGACCTTCCTGATATGATAATTGAAAGGAAGGCTGTTGAACTTCTCAAGAATGCAAGGCATGTTAAAAGAATCAAAATAATAAATGGTTTAAAAAAGGGTAACTTCACAAAGTCTCTCTCCGGCAAAAATGTGGGAACAATAATAAGGAAGTAAAGGGTAATCCTCAAAATTTTTAATTAATAAGTTAAAAAGAAGCAGGATAAAACCTCATTCCACATCCCACAGTGTATAAAAATATACTTGAGATATCAGCCTGAAAAGTCAAGGTAAAAGCACCTATGAGGAAGGTGATTCCCAGCCTTCCTTTGACCCTGACGAAATTCTTTCCATCAAATCCGACAGCATTTGCTTTTGAGTAAAAAGTTCCAAATCCAGCGTAGTAAAAAAATCCTGCCTTTCTTTTGCTCACACCCGTTTCAACTGAAACGGAGTAAATGTGTGGAGATTCGGCAAAAATGGTTGAGGTTAGGGACGACCTTATTGAAAGAGATGGTCTGAATATACTTTCCTTCATTATTTCATATTCAATCCACAAACCTGCCATATCCATTTGCGAACCGGGCAGACTGGTAATGTGAAGACCCGCATCAAATGAATAGGGTAGTCCTTTTTCAATCTCAAATCTCAAAACCGGTAGAATATCAGGCGCCCTTTTACCATTGAGTGCATTTTTCCAGTGAGAAGAGCGAGGTGTTATGTCCATCCCTATGACTTCTGCGGAAAGGGACAATCCTTTCCAGCCCATTGTCTCAAATCCTCCTGTTGCCGAAAGGGTGGATAGGATACTGAACTCCTCCGCAATATCGCTGAATTCACCTTCCGTCATATTTTCGAGATGTATGAAGTATGAAAATCCTTTCAGGGGGATGAGAATGAGAAGTATAGCGAGTTTTACTTTCATACCTCTTTTAGAAATTGATAGAGTATATCCGAAACTTCTTGAACTCGCTCAATGTTTACTTTTTCTGGAATATCCCATCGCGTATGCACAAAAAATGAATCTTTTGATGAGGAAAGGTGGAGCGTGAGGGATTCATATCCCTTTACAGCGAATGGTATGTGGTCAAGAGCGGCACCGAAGGGTAGCCATCCTTCCTTCGTCTTCAATCCTCTTTTTTCAGCAATCCCTTTTAAAGTTTTATAAACATCCTTTGATGTCCTTTTAGGAGGAACACCGAATTTTGTGGTTATAATTAGAGACTTACCATTTCCTATGCCGTCAATGTTTATGACTACCACATCTTCTGGAAGTTCTTTTTGATGGTTCTTCAGGAATTCTATAGCCCCGCACAATCCCATCTCTTCAGCCCCTGTAAATAAAAATGCTACCTTTTCATTTTTTATTTTTTCGGCGAGAATGAGAAGGGAAAAGACTCCAGATGCATTATCAATAGCACCTTTTGAAGAATTAGAGGTAAAATTTAAAAGAAGAAATACAAGAGAAATTGTCTGTATCAATAATACAGATTTCCAAAAACCATCCGAGGACGGAATAATAAGGGTAGATAAAAGGAAGAGGAAGAAAAAGAAAATCCTTAATGGTAGAGGGAGAAATTGGGATTTTGAATCGTAATGGGCAAGGAATAACACCTTTTTTTCTGTATTCCCTTTAGGGAAGGCTAATATGTTGGCACTTCTTCCTTTTTTAAATATGTTGTAAATTATTTCAATTTTTTCTGACCACCTCGTTAGAAATGGAAGGCTTAAAAATATAAGTATATAAAATAAAACTTTGACGAGTATAGAGTTTCTGAAAAAGAGTATTATTAAAATGGAAAGCGTCCAGAAGAAAATCAAAATACCCCTCTGAAAAATTTCTGCGGGAAATTTTGAAAAATAAAAATCTTCAACGACTACATCAAAACCGAGTTCTTTCATCCGATTGAAAATTTTTTCCCGAACCTCTTTTTCTCCCGTTTTTCCAGAAATTCGCGGGATGGCTATCTCTTTCAGAAGGGAATTATAGTCTTTCTCCAAACTATTCTGCTGTTCGGACTGCCTTTACTTCGGGAAACTCAGATTTTATTGTGTCTTCAATACCGACCTTCAGCGTATAACCTGCGGAAGGACAATAGGTGCACTGTCCCTTAAGTCTTACTTCAACTATCCCGTCATCGCTGACCCTAACCAATTCAATGTCTCCGCCATCTCTCTGAATGAATGGTCTTATCTTTTTTTCTATGTAGTCCCTTATTTTTTCTTCCAGCGCTTTTCCCATGCTTTCTCCAGTTTTATTTTTTTCTATATATGGCAAAATAAATTATGCTTCCTGCGAGGATTAATGCTACAATTATACTAACTATTATAATTCCTTTTCCTATGGGAGATTTTTTTACTATTTTCATTTCTTCTGCTTCGCAGTTGACAAATCCTTTACCATTATGAAGTTCAGAGAAAACAAAATAATGTCCTGCGCCCTCCTTTATCTCCATTCTTCTGAATGCTACATTCTCGCCCGCAGAAAAAGATGTATATAGAGCATCTTCAATTTTTAAGTTTTTCATTGATTTGACCCATGTATTGCTTTTTGAACGAAAAGGAAAAACACAGCCTACGGTTAAAGGTTTATTTTCCAGATGGCGAAATCCAGTGACAAAATAACCATCTTCAAGTGGGACCTCTTTTATTCTTATTTCTGATGAATCCACATAAAATTTCAGGTCAACACTTTCTGGAGAATTGTTCTTAATTCTTAACACAGGAGAATTGCCAATGTCCTGAAGGGGGAAAATGGCATATTTTATGACCCCTTCTCCTTCAAGTTTTGATGATATAACTCCCTTATCTGTTTCAAGATAAACCTCCATTCCGGGATGGAAATTTCCTGAAACAAGTAAAACAAAATCCTCCTTTAGAGGCGGAATGGAAAGGGCAAAAGTTGCTTCCTCACCTCCTTTAAAAGAGTAATAAACGGACTTTAAAAGATTTATTTTCAAGGGTTCAGCATTTATCAACAAAGATGTGATTAAAAGAAAAATTTTCATTTTTCCCTCTTCTGGGCAGGGACGGAATCGAACCGCCGACTCAGGGATTTTCAGTCCCTAGCTCTACCGACTGAGCTACCTGCCCATTTTGTAATGAGTGTAATACATTTTAAACATATTTCAAGTTTTTGCAACGATTTAAAATGGCTTTAGTTATTTAGGGTAAAGATTTTACTTTTTCTTGAACAAAAAATTTTCTGTGAAATTATATAATCAATGGGCACGCGTTTGAAAATTACTGAGACTGCGCTCAGAGATGCTCATCAATCCCTCCTCGCTACAAGAATGAAGACGGAAGATATGTTGCCAATCCTTTCCAAAATGGATAAGGTTGGTTATTACTCGGTTGAGATGTGGGGTGGTGCAACATTTGACACATGCATAAGGTTTTTGAAGGAAGACCCATGGGAAAGGTTGAGGCTTATAAGAAAGGGATTGCCAAATACAAAACTTCAGATGCTTTTGAGGGGGCAAAATCTTCTTGGATACAGACACTATCCGGATGATGTGGTTGAGAAATTCGTTGAGAAGTCTGCTGAAAACGGAATAGACATATTCAGGATTTTTGATGCCCTTAATGATACAAGAAATTTAAAAACTGCCATAAAGTCAGTAAAAAGGGTGAAAAAGCATGCCCAGGGGGCAATTTCTTACACAATAAGTCCAGTTCATACCATTCAGAAATTTATTGACCTCGCAAAGGAACTCGTTGACCTGGAGGTTGATTCTATCTGCATAAAGGATATGGCGGGGCTTCTATCCCCTTATGATGCATACGAACTAATTTCAAAACTTAAGGAGTCTATAAAAATTCCAATTCAGCTTCACACCCATGCGACAAGTGGGTTTGCCCTTATGACCATGATAAAGGGTATAGAGGCGGGTGTTGACATAGTGGATACTGCTATTTCCTCCCTTTCTCTTGGCACATCTCATCCTCCAACAGAAGTAATTGTGGCAGCGCTAAAAGGAAGGGAAAGGGATACAGGTCTGGATTTACATCTCCTTCGGGAAATTTCAGATTACTTTGCTGATGTCAGGAAGAAATACAAAGAATTTGAGAGTAAATTCGTCGGATGCGATATATCCGTTCTGGTATATCAAATACCCGGCGGAATGTTATCAAATATGGAAAGGCAATTGAAAGAACAGAATGCACTTGACAAACTTCCGCTTGTTTTTAAAGAGGTTCCTGATGTCAGAAAGGACCTCGGTTATCCTCCTCTTGTAACCCCAACAAGTCAGATAGTCGGAACGCAGGCCGTTTTGAATGTCATTACCGGGGAGAGGTATAAGATAATAACAAGGGAGACAAAGGATTTAGTTAAGGGAATGTATGGAAAGCCTCCTGGAGAGATATCTGAAGAAATAAAGAAAAAAATTCTGGGAGACGAGAAACCAATTACAGGAAGACCAGCAGATTTGCTTGAACCCGAGTTTGAAAAAAAGAAAAGGGAATTGGGAGAGGATAAAACCGATGAAGATGTTCTGACATATATCCTCTTTCCTGAAACTGCAAAGAAATTTTTTGAGGAAAGGGGGAAGAAGCCTGCGGAGGAAAAGAAGGAGGTAAAGAAGGTAGAAAAAATTGCCCCAAAAGAAGTCACTCCCCCAAAAAAGGCTTCTTACAGGGTCAGCGTTGGGGGAAGAACTTTTACTGTTGATGTAGAAGAAATAGGCTCGTCTGAAACGCCGTCTGTAGAAAAGGCTCAGCCGAAAAAAGAGGAAAAAAGGGAAGAACCTGCGGGTGGCGTTCCTGTTCCTTCTCCTGTATCTGGAAAGGTCCTCAGGATTCCTAAAAAAGAGGGAGATGTTGTAGAAATGGATGAGATAATAATTGTCCTTGAGGCTTTTAAGATGGAAATGAATGTGAAATCTCCTGCGAAAGGAAGGATAAAGAAGTTCCTCTGTAAAGAGGGAGACGATGTGAAAACCGGCGACCAACTGGCAATTATAGAACCGTTATAATAGATGGCAGTTTTGCTAAAAATCGTTTTTATTGGTGCGGGAGGGTTGATAATTTTTATTACGCTCGCCATTGTAGCATTCATATATACCAAAATTTTTAAAGAAAAAGAGGAAATGGACCCTGAACTATTGTCAGTAATAATGGCAGTAATAGACCATTACAGGAGAGAGAGGTGGATGAGTTCATAAAAGCGATAAAATTCATGCTAACTTCTTTTTTTATAGCGATGATAATATCTTTTTTAACAGCGGGAATAATTGGCGTGTTAACAAGTATTGTGAGGGAAAGAAGAGGTGAAAGAGGTTCTTGATATATTTCAGGGAATAGTAAACTTCTTTGGGCCAGACTTTTCTACTGTCTCAGTAAGACTACTCCTCCTTTTTATCGGAGGTTTTTTCATATATGGGGGTTACAAGAAATTTTTTGAACCACTAATTATGATTCCCATGGGATTGGGTATATGTCTCGTAAACACTGGACTTTTAGTTATGCCTGATGGAAAGGTTGGCAATCTTTTCGTAAACGCCCTCGCAGAGAAACCTGATGAGATAATCAACGCCATTCAGGTATATTTTTTACAGCCAGTTTATACACTTACATTTTCAAATGGTCTCATCGCCTGTCTCATTTTCATGGGAATAGGAGTGATGACTGAAATTGATTACCTGTTGAAAAGACCATTTTACAGTTTTTTTCTTGCTATTTCGGCAGAATTGGGAACATTTCTCACACTTCCGATTGCTAATCTTCTTGGATTCAATTTAAGGGATTCCGCATCAATCGCTATGATAGGGGGTGCTGATGGTCCTATTGTGATTTATACATCAATAACATTATCTCCAAAATTGTTTGTGGCAATTACAGTTGTTGGTTATCTTTACCTGAGCATAGTTTATGCACTCTATCCATATATGATAAAAGCCTTAATTCCCAAAAAATTGATCGGGATAGAGATGGTTGAACTTTCAGAAAAAAAGATAAGTGCCGGGCAGAAATTTGCATTTTCAGGGATTATATGTGTCCTGTTCTCCCTTCTTTTTCCAACTGCATCTCCTTTGATAGGCTCTTTTTTCCTCGGTGTAATCATAAGAGAGGCTGGAGTAGAGAGGTATAAGAGGTTTATGGAAGACACTCTCTTGAGCGGTTCTACCCTATTTCTTGGATTTACCCTTGGCGCCCTCCTTAGCACAGAAATAGTATTAAACAGGGAGGTTCTTTTGATATTAATCCTTGGCATAATTGCTCTTATTTTATCAGGGCTTGGAGGTCTTTTTGGGGGATATGTCCTTTATAAACTGACAAAAGGAAAAATTAATCCTGTTCTTGGAATAGCAGGGGTATCGTGCGTTCCTACTACTGCAAAGGTTGCTCAAAAGTGCGCAAGCGAAGCGAATCCCAGGGCTGTGATTATTGAATATGCGATGGGAGCAAATGTTGCAGGTGTTATAACAACAGCAATTATATGTGCATGCTACATCTCTCTCCTTAAATAGGTTTTAGACCACTATCAAAAATAAAAGGAGTTCTTCTTTTAAAAAACGCTCAAGATAGGTGAAAATAAGAAATCTCTTGAATTATCTTTAATTTTTAAGGATATAAATACCACACCATTTAGGAGGTGAACATGAAAGATGTAAAGAAACTTCTTGAAAGAGCCTCAAGACCCCAAAAGATATCCATAGACCTTCATCGTTTCTATGTCGGGAAGATTGAGACGGTCCCAAAATGCAGGATAAGTTCCTATGACGACTTTTCAGTATGGTATACCCCCGGAGTATCTGCTCCATGCATGGAAATTCACAGATTCAAGGATGCCTCCTTTGAACTTACCAACAGGGGAAATACTGTCGCAGTTGTTTCTGATGGAAGCAGGGTTCTTGGGCTGGGTAACATAGGACCCGAAGCAGCAATGCCAGTGATGGAAGGAAAAGCAATCCTCTATAAATATCTCGGAGGCGTAGATGCTTTTCCTGTTTGTCTCAGAACCACAGATGCAGAGGAAATAATAAAGACAGTGAAATATCTTGAGCCATCATTCGGTGGAATTAACCTTGAGGACATAGAACAGCCCAAATGCTTTTACATTCTTGACCGATTGAGAGCAGAGATGGATATTCCTGTGTGGCACGATGATCAACAGGGAACTGCAACCGTTGTCCTCGCTGGTCTCATTAATGCACTAAAAATTGTAAAAAAGAAAATTGATAAGATAAGAGTCACAATGCTTGGAGCGGGTGCGGCAAACATAGCAATTGCCCGTCTTCTCTTTAAGGCGGGCCTTGACCCTGCAAAAACAATTTTGCTTGACTCAAAGGGAACACTCCATAAAGGAAGGGAGGAACTGAAGGAAAAATATAAGGAAAAATGGGAGATGTGTCAGATAACCAATGAAAGACAGATAGCAGGAGGTATACCTGAAGCCCTGGAGGGAGCGGATGTGTTTATAGGAATGTCAACACCCGGTCCCGATGTGGTCAAAAAAGAATGGATAAAGAAAATGAACAAAGATGCCATTGTTTTTGCGTGCGCTAATCCTGTGCCTGAAATATGGCCATGGGAGGCAAAGGGAGCCGGTGCACGGATAGTAGCCACAGGCAGGTCAGATTTTCCCAATCAAATTAACAATTCTCTCGGATTCCCGGGTATATTTCGTGGAGTTCTTGATGTGAAAGGAAAGACCATTACCGATGAGATGTGCATAGAGGCTGCTTATGCCCTTGCAGAATACGCCCAGAAAAAAGGGATAAATGAAAATTATATAATTCCAAAAATGTCGGAATGGAAGGCTTATGTAGAAGAAGCAGTAAGAGTTGGATTGAAAGCGATTAAAGAGGGGGTAGCGAGGATTAAACTGAGCAAAGAAGAACTTTATAAGAAAGCAGAGGATATGATAAAAAGGGCAAGAAAAGAAGTTGAACTCTTTATGAAGAGTGGTTTGATAAAGAAATCGCCCAAAAAATTGGAACTCTAAAGTTGACCGAAACCTTTTATTTAAGTTTTCTGTCACACAGAGAGGGTGAGGCAAGAACAGAGAAATAGGTTTTCTCAGCAAACTCTGCGTAGTTTGAAAGAGGTATTCTATAAAGGGCAGATAAAGAACTGGGCTGGAAGAAATTTTTCATGGAATAGAGTATGAAGCGTGAAGATGTTTTATGAGGAGTGTTTTCTTCAAAAACCCAATTTATATCTATTTTTTCGGGAATCGGAGATGAGGAGTTTATAATCTCAAGGACGAAGGTATATGTCGGGTTGAACCATAGTCTGTTAAGCCTTGCCAGAATTTCTTCATCCACTTCGCAGAAACCCATGAGTTTTATATGATGGGCCTCTTCAGGTAGGTTTAAAAATGATGTTTCTTTCTCAAAGAAAAAATTTTTGAATTTTTCCTTTCCCTCCTTAAGTTTTTTAAGTTCCCTCAGAGTTTTTTCATAATCAGCCATATAAAATTGACGCTCAAAATTGTCAATTTTTTCATTCCATATCCTTTCCGCTGTTTTGTAGTATTCCCCTCTCAGGATGTGGACTATTCTATCGGTTGATACCCAGGCTTTCACTCTCGTTTTATCCCTTTTGTTGTAGTTTACAAAATGGGGCAGGAGGATATCATCATATATTCTGTATTTAAACTTTATCTTTTCACCCGTTATAAGAGATGTGGTTTTCTCTCCTGTTTCGGACCATTGGGCGATAAAAAAACTGTATCCCTTTTCCCAGGGAAACCCTGTTTCCTCAAATGTCCATCCTTCTTTTAAGCACTTTTTTACATTTTCTTTTTTAAAGATGATTTCTGCTATTAGAGGCATTGGAATTTGTCCTTCAATTTGATTTTGATATAGTTTCAAGACATTTTGGACAAAATTTCCCACCGTCTGTTCGCAGGGTGTTAAGAGAAAGAGAATTATACTAAATATCAAGATTAACTACCTCAAGGGCGTGAGTTTCTATAAATTCCTTTCTTGGCTCAACAACATCTCCCATTAGTATGGTAAAGAGTTCATCTGATTTTATAGCATCTTCAACGGTGAGGCTTTTCAGCACCCTTTTTTCAGGGTCCATTGTCGTTTCCCACAGCTGCTCAGGGTTCATTTCTCCAAGACCCTTGTATCTCTGAATGGTTACTCCTTTTCTGCCTTCTTCAGTGATAATCTGAAGGAGAGAATGGTGATTAAGGCATTCTATTTTCTCATCGCCTTTTAAAACCGTGAAAGGAGATGGAGCGATTTCTTCAAGTTTTTTGAGCCTGACCCTCATCTCAAGGAATTCTGGAGAGGTTACCATTGAGTGGTCTATGATGGTTTCTTTTTTTATCCCATTTTCAAAAGTGTGAACACTTAAGGAGTAGCATTTGTGTTCTTTATCTTCCATTATGTAAAATTCTGTTTTTAAGTGAGCGAGATTGTTTTTTGCTTCTTTTATTGCTTTTTCAATGCTCTTTTCATTTTTAAGAGTTTTTTCATCAAAGTCT
>Ga0207433_10008115_pt1 | contig 17223 bp, 15 predicted proteins | sample YelNatPaOPGAMG01_FD_187559 | JGI IMG/M metagenome (GOLD analysis project Ga0207433, IMG submission 187559) | Hot spring thermophilic microbial communities from Obsidian Pool, Yellowstone National Park, USA - OP-RAMG-01 (SPAdes) (version 3) | ecosystem: Environmental > Aquatic > Thermal springs... | reverse complement strand
GATAACATATAAAGATATAAATACTGATTTAGTAGTAAGTTTAAAACGGCTACAAACTGATTATATTGATATTTACTGGTTACATAGGGACGATATTAACCAGCCTGTTGAATACATTATTGATATTATGAACAAATTTGTTAAAGAAGGGAAAATAAGATATTTTGGTTGTTCTAACTGGAAAAGTAATAGAATACAACAAGCAAACAACTACGCTAAAACTAAAAATGAACATGGATTTATTGCTAATCAACTCTGGTGGAACCTTGCAAAGATTAATTGGGAAAATGTCGCAGACAAAACACTGGTTTATATGGATGATATAGAACTGAAATTCCATAATGAAACAAAATTACCAGTAGCAGCGTATTCTGCACAAGCAAATGGGTTTTTTGGTGGTGCATACGGAAAAGGTATAATGAACCCGAAAACTATTTCTGGTGCTACTGTTATAAAGTTTTATTACAATGAAACGAATTTCAAAATATTAGAAAAAGTTAAATATCTTGCTAAACAAAAGAATAGGTCTCCGAACCAAATAGCACTCGCTTACCTTCTTAACCAAGATTTTATTGTATTTCCGATTATCGGGTGCCGAACAGAAGAACAGATAAAAGAGGCGTGTTTATCAGTTGATATAAAATTATCAAAAGGAGAACTAAATTATTTGAAAGATACAGACAACTAAATTACAAAGTAGTCAGAAAATACCTAATATATTACTCTTTCCTAAAAATATTATATTCAAATCTATATTCTTAATTTTGGAATTCAAGTTAATAATCTATTTTAATGATTTATAATTTTTTCTCTTGAATAAAGAAGATGCTATAGATATAAGTAGTTTTTTATTATAATCAGATTCTTCACTTATCATTGAAATCAATTTTTGTGTTGTTGAATCGTATAATTTAGCAGATGGTTTTTGTGGGTCAGTGAATAATAAATGAATCGGTATTCTTAATGCATTTGCTATTTTCTCTAATGATTTGATACTACATACCTTTCTACCGAGTTCAATATGTGCTATAAATGTAGGATGAAGATTTGCTTTCTCAGCTAAATCTTCCTGAGTTAAATTACGTTGTAATCTATATTTTCTGATTCTTGAACCTATTTTTTTCCTTAAATTATTATCCATTTTATTAAACTTAATAGAAAAGTATACATTATTCAGAACAATTTTACCATAGAATATTTGTCATATTAACTTGACAAATAGGACAACTATTTTGTATAATTAAACCACTGTGGATTTAAGAATATAATTTGGAATATAACAGAATCAAGTGTTTGTAATATTTAGATAATTTTTTTTATAAGAAGATTCACAATATTCTTAGATTACAAAATATGGTTAATAAGAAAGATAATAAATTAATTCTTGTTATAGATGATAAACAATATATTCTGAATATAGTTAAACGTATTCTTGAATATGAGGGTTATAAAGTTATTACTTCTAATACTGGTTCTAATGCACTTGAATTAATAAAAACAGAAAATCCTGACCTCATTATTACTGATATCAACATAGGAGAGATGAATGGCCTTGACCTATGTAGAGAGATAAGAGATAATATTTTATATAAACATACACAAATTATAGTTTTATCAGGAGAAAGGCCTATTGATATACAGAAACAAATTGAACTTAAAATATCTAAATGGGTAACCAAGCCATTTGAGTATAAAGAGTTTGTTGATATTATCAACTCATTATTACACTAACTAATTTGCATATCCTAAAATAATAAAATAGTAAAAAACCTAATAATATAATTGATTTTGGTAATATAATTAAAGAATGAATTATAAATTATTTTTATAGAAAAGGAGAAACCTGCAGGATATAAATAGATTTTATTTTGCTGATTGTGTTTTTAATATTGTATATTTTTGTAGAAATTCGTCAAATGATTGAAATCCTGTCTGTTCTTTAGGTTTAGAAGGACCGAATCTGAAACCGACTGATGCCATTACTCCACCATAATCAAAAGTAAGATTTTTTCCTGATACATCTTTTAGAATTGCATTTTTTGCTATATTTATTTCATTTGTTCCATCACCATTAAAATCAGCCGTAACAGCTTTTGTTACCGTTATAGTAAACGGTGCATATCTATAAGCAGCACTTATCTCAATGAATCCTAAAAGTTTTATTCCGAGGACTGCTTCAGCAACAGGTCCTTGTGCGATACCGGGTATATTTACATTCCCTACATTTGTGCCACCATCATCCCAGGACCTCTTTTCGTTGTAAGTAACCTGTCCGCCACCAACATAAATTCCTATACTTATAATAGAATAAGATGGGTTTGGTATCCTGAATCCGAGTTCACCTATTGCGATATCAGTTGTAATCTCGTTTTTAAGTGCCATACTTGGACTATAAGTTGTATCTGTCCATGAAATACTTGCTTTAGCAGGCATAATATAAACAAATCTCAAGTTACCGAAGTCAAGTCCGGCTACCATACTACTACTGAATTTAACTAATACTGCATTTGGGTCAGCAGCGCCGCGTGCTTTTAGGTCTTTATTTACTAAATCCATAGTAAGATATGTTAATCCGCCCCAAGGTGATAATGTTAAACTTTCAACGGTCTGAACTGTAACACTTATCATTACAATTGTTACAATTAGATAGATTAAATTTTTACTCATTTTTTTCTCCTTTTTAAGGAATTAACTTACTCTACTATATATATTATAACATATTTTTTGTAAAATTTCAAGTATAATTTAAAAAAATTTTATTTTGTTATCAATGTAAACTTACCTGTTCCTTTCTCTTTCGGTGATTCGTATACATACAGATATATTCCACTTATAACTGGTTCTCCTGACTCATTTTTACCGTCCCATGTTATCTCTTTCCTATCTTTAATACCAGTTAATGTCTTCACTAATTCGCCACTTAATGTATATATCTTTATTTTCGTTTCACCAGGAACTATTCCGTCACCAAAGAATGTTAACAATCCTTTATCAGGATGATACGGGTTCGGTTTTGTTAATACACATGTTGCTGATACCAGCACATCAACTGTTGCTGTTGGTGGTTCACCATTTGTTGATGTAACTGTAATTTTACCTGTATATTCGCCTTCTAACTGTTTAAGTATATTATTATCAACAGTAACATAAATAGTGATATTATCAGAAGTAAAACTAGGTGGGTCAATAATTATCCATTCCTGGTCAGCTGATATTGTTCCATTAAGTGTTTTACCGAATACAGGGTTAGGATTTGTTATGTTAAAAGTCAATGTTTTGGTCTCACCTGGTGCAAGTGTACCGAAATCAAGTGTTGTTGTACTCAATTGCAGAACAGGAACATTAGGAACTCCTGTCACAAATGTCCCGGCATTAGAAAATGGGCTTGAAGCATTTGCCTGGTCCCAGGTCATGACTTTCCAGTAATATGTATTTGTTGGCTGAAGTATTGTTCCAGCATATTTTATATGGTTTACTGATGATATAACTTTGTTTGTATCCCACATATTACCAGTATTAGAATTAAGTGCAGTTATATTATTAGAAACAAGTAATCTATAAGCATACTGTGTATCACCTGAACTAATATCCGGGTCATTAAATGTCCATGATAACTCAGGTGTAAAATTAGTTATATTTTTCGGGTTTGTCTGATTATCACATTTAAGGTTAGTTGGTGCTTGAGGTGGATTATTCTGTTGTGCTGATGTTGTCATACTGAAACTCGCTACTGCTGAATATGGTCCTGAAGTATCAAATCCGTCCCAGGTCATCACTTTCCAGTAATATGTTAGACCTGATGCAAGTGGTGCTCCATCATATGTTACTACATTTGCTGAACTATTCACTTTATTTGTATCCCATTTATTACCTGTATTTGAATTAAGTGTTGTGATATTATCTGCAACAAGTATCCGATATGCTGACTGTGTCTGTCCTGTATCAGGGTCAGAAAATGTCCATGATAAATCAGGTGTAAAGTCCGTTATTCCCTGCGGATTATTCTGTCCATTACATCTCGTATTAGTAGGTGCATTCGGTGGATTATTATTATTAGTAACTGCGAAACTTGACATATCGGAATATGGTCCTACTAAGTTATTAGAATCCCAAGTTCTGACTTTCCAATAATATGTAGCCCCAAGTATCAGTGATTTACCATTATAAGTTCTCTGGCTCTGTGAACTGTATACAGTTCCTGTATCCCAGGCATCACCTATATTAGAATTAATATTATTCTGATTTGTTGATACTAATATCTGATAAGCACTCTGAGTATCACCTGCATCAGAGTCAGAAAAAGTCCAACTTAGGACAGGATTAGGATTAGTAACATTTTTTGGTGTTGATTGACCATCACATAGTAATGTGGTTGGTTTATTAGGTGGAACACCGACTCCAGGAACAGCATCAATATATACATCATCAACATAAAAATCATAAGCATCTTGTGACCAATCAGGAATATAAAATTGGAAAACAATCTGATTACCAATCGGTTTGAATTCAAAAGCTTTATAGAACCATTTACCAATCGGTTCAAGAATATTATCAACAGATGCATAAGTTGGGTTCCAGGACGGGTCTCTTACTGCTACAACAAGCCCTGGTGCACCGTTTCCTGTATGCGATACTATGTATAAATAAGTTAAAACCCTATATGTCTGCCCTGGTGTAACAGTAAGTGTCCGTTCTAACTGTGTTGTTTGTCCGGATGGGCTGATACGGTGAACAGCATAATTACCTTCGTGGACATTAGGTGGTGATACAACACTCCAGCCACTTGAACCATTCCAACCACTAATAGCACCTGTTTCCCAGTCACCATTGGTAAACAGCGGGTCATAAGCACGTGTTTTACATGATTTAACATCACTTGGTGGTCCTTCTTGAGATGCAGTATCAACAGCAGTAACTTTATAATAATACAATGTATTAGCACTCAAACTTTTATCACAATAGTAATCATTTGAACTTGCTACAGTAGCAATAAGGTTACCTGGTCCGGGTGTAAAATCCTGTGTTTGACTACGGTATATTTTATATGCAGAAATATCTGTTTCAGTATTTTTTGTCCATGAAATATCGATTCTTGTTTTTGTTACAGGAATAACATCAACATTAACAACTTTTTCCGGTGCAGGGTTACCAACAGTTATAACCAAACTACTTTCACCCCATACAAGTTCATCCTGAATACATTTCAGTTTAACAGTATATATTCCTGCATTAGAATAACTATGGTTAACCGTTGCCCCTGATCCGGACTGTCCATCTCCGAAATCCCATAAATACTGGTTTATTGTGCCACCGGGTGGCGGTGTTGAAGATGTACCATTAAAACTAACTGATTCACCGACATTAGGGTTAGTTTTAGATACAGTAAATTTTGCAACAGGGAATGTTCCTATCCTGATATAATCAATATCAACAGTTCCATCACCTGAACCATTGAAAAAGAAATATAATCTTGATACCTGACCAGCCCATGTGCTTTTACTTGTTAAATCTATTAGATATTCTTTGTATGTGGTATCATTGGTTGTTATAGATGTAGTTATATTATCAACAGTTGTCCCATTGTAATTTTCCCATGCAACCAGTAGTTGGTTCCGAGTAGTATTATTCTTCAATCTTATAAAAATCTGTTTTATACCTGATGGAGTGAACCCTATTGTTGCTGTCCTGAACGAATTATTTGATCCCGAAATAGTAACTACTTTGTCTTCAATCTGTCCTAAAAACCCTTCATTAAAATATTCCCAGATTCCATCAAAATCACCTGTTTGCCCGTATGGAACGAGAACAGTTATACTTGAACTACGAACCGATTCATTACCTTCATCATCAAACGCTGATATACTTATATAATGTTTAACATTTTCTCTGTTACAAGATGCAAATCCATATTTACTGATATAATTTGTTTTTAATGGACTACCTGTTATTTCTGAGACCCTTGTTTTTGATTCTCCTTCAAGTTGTTCATATACTCTGTAACCAGCAACACGGTTATCATCAGTAGAAGGTGTCCATTCTAACTCTATTTCAGCTAATGAATCCTTAATTTTAATATTCTGTGGTGTTGTTGGTGGCTGACTTGTCGGATTAGGAACATTAATGTTACCTGATGCACCGTTAGTTGACTCATTACCAGCACCATCCACTGCTTTCACAACATAGGAGTTATTCGTTCCAGGGGTAACATGTGTATCTTCCCATACTGTTCCTGGTACTGATATTACTGGTGTTGTTCCACCATTTTTATAAATATTGTATCTTTCAACACGAACATTATCTGTTGCGGCATTCCAAGTAAGTTTAACTTTTCGTGGTGATAATGCCGTAATAACTAAATTTGTTGGTGCTGATGGTGGAGTTGTCTCTTTTGCTCCTTGACCATAATATACTGTAAAACCATTCGGAACACTATTTGTCATTAACCCATTCGTCATTGTAACGGTACCCTGTGAAGTTAATGACGGATGCACAAACTTCTGGAATGTTTTGTTTAAGTTGTTATTGATATTGAATGTAACATTAGCACTGCTACCACTATTATATACATAGATTGTGTAAGAGTCAGAATCGTTATCCTTGATACATATTGCTTTTATATTATTTGACCCTGATACTGTTGTTGCATATACTGTTCCAGACCGATATGAATATTTACATCCAAGGACTGTTGCTTCATATTTACCATCTGAAGTTTTGACATACTGTCTATTTGAGTTCTGTAACATTTGCTGGTTACCTTTCTGTAATGCTTCCCACGAGAAAATGAAATAATGGTCCATACACCACCATTTTGTTACACCACTTGTTCCAGCACGTGTTATATCAATATAATACTCACCTTCTCTTACACCGCTATCACCTTGTGTCTCACCTTCAAGCAGAAAAATTGATTCTTTTTTACCATCTTTATCATTCGTGCGTTCAGCATCAACCATCTGTTTAGGTTTTGTGTAAGCATCAAAATTCTCAAAAGTGCTATACATACTCATTGTAAATTCATCAAGAACATCATCCATAACAGACATACAGTAAATCATCATTGAGTCCCATGCTTGAGCTCTATTTAACTGACATACATGTGGTGCACCGAGTTTTACCGGGACATTTTCCTGTTTTAAATATTTTGATATAGACCGATATGTCGCTTCAAAAAGCGCATTTGTTGAAAAATAATTATTCGGTTCATTATAAACTGTAAATGAATCAATATTATAATATCCTTTTTCAAGAATAAGGTGTTTAAGCATTTTTGCGACACTTTTACCAAAATTCTCTATTTCTTCAGGTGGTGCGTAGTTTTCTTCGCGCCAGAAACACCAAGAAGGTCTGTGTTGACACCATTCCTGGAACTTTATCCTTATATTACGTGCACGGAATTCATCTAATACTTTATATAACGCATTCATCCAATCAGAATCAGGTGTAGTTTGACCGAGCCATGGTTCCCAGTATACAACAGGTAACGACATTTTCATTACTTTAGGATCTATTTCAGTAATATAAGGCAGGATATTGTTCTGCCATTGGTTATCATCTGTTCCGAAAATAATTTTGTTTGCTTGTAGGAACTGGTCAGCATGAAATTGTATTCCGAATCCTTCGTGGTTAGAATGTATAACACTGCCAGTGTTGATTGAAATTGTCTGTGCTGAAATTTGATATTGATAAACTTGATACAGACAGAAAACTAAAATGATTATTAAAACATTCCTTTTACCCATTTTTTCTCATCTCCTTTATCGGATATATTATCAAAAATATTATAACATAATTATATCAAGAATTCAAGGGTTTTTTAAAAATTTTTTTGATTATGAAATAATAGATAACTCCGTCGGACAAAATATATGGTAATAGCCAATGAAAAACGCACCAAAAATTATGTCCAATATATATTTATAAAACGAAAATGTCCAAAGTGTGGATATCATTGGGCATGGAACATAAAGATGGAAGATTTAAATGTCGTAAGTGCAGATATACATATAGTTTTAAAAATGTTTGGTATTCTTTTAGGATACCTGAAATAGATAAAATAAAACAATTGTAATATTTTTTTGTTTTGGATGTTCCTGTTTATCGGCTCAGATTCAGGAGTAAAGTATCTGATGAAACAATTAAGAAGTTTTTTAGAGCTATTCGCAAGTTGTTGTGCATTGCAGAAGATTTTGCCAAGCCATTTAGTGGTGAAATAGAGTGTGATGAGACGACATTTTGATGAAGAAGAACAGGGAAAAGTGGCTGGGGAGCCGCAGGTAAAATCATTGTCTTTGGGATATTGAAACGAAACAGTAAAATACGGGTATTTCCTATTGCTGAAAGGGAAAATGAGATTATCCAGAAGTTGATAGAACATCACACGAAACCAAGGACTCTTTATTATACTGATGATTGGCATGCTTATGCTTCTTTGTCTCTTAGAGGAAACCATCAGGAACCATATTAATAGCATAGAATGGTTCTTGAGTTACGAAAAACATTGGCTTTATCAATAATAGAGGAATACCTAAAAAGTTTTTTCGTTTTTATTTAGGTAAATTTTCGTTCAGATTTAATCATAGAGACAAAGACATTTTCCCGACGATATTAAATATGTTGAAACATACGCCTTTTGACAAAAATTTGGTGCGGAATGTTTAGCCATTACCTTTTTTCAAACACATTCAACGATAGCAATAACCACAGAATTTCTTGCCGAAGAAATAAAGTTAACTATTTATTCTTTGGTACCAAATCCATACCACATTTTGGACACTTCCCAGGTTTATCAAACTCACCACCACACATTGAACAAGTATAGATAGTTTTTTCTTTATGTTCTTTTGTTTCTATTTGTTGTGTAGGTTTTATAGGCTTTTGTTTTAAATCTTCGGAATTAATCTGTTCTCCACATTTTGGGCAAAATGATTTTATTTCACATTTCACTAATTCTTTCTTATGTTCAGGGCATCTTCCTGGTCTTGCTTTCTGGTATTCACAATCTTTTTCAGGACAAGCATAAGTCATCAAGACCTGCTTCTTTTCAAGTTTCATACCGCACTTTGGACATTTACTGGATTTTTCCTGTTGCACTTCCGGATGCATTGGACAAATATAAACTGTAGTATAGAAAGATTCCTTCATCTCCATTTTTGTTCCAGTTGTTTTCTTATCTGCTTTCTCTCCGTGTTGATGTCCACTACCACCCATGCCATGACACATCTGTGCCACTACCCTGTTACCAACCAATAAAAAACATAGTAACATACTGGTAACAATGCCAATCTTTTTCATCTCTTTTTCTACCTCCGTTAACTGATTTTCTTCATCGGTTTACCACAGCAATTACCTGGCTTATCCGATGTTTTTCCGCAGCACTCACATTTGTAGACTTTCCTTTTCTCTTTAGAACCACAACAACCCATTTTATTCATCACCTCCTGTTCCTTTTTTCATTTCAAAATTCCATTTCCAGACAAAATATATTGCTGGATATACAACCAGTTCCATAATAAATGATGTGAATATTCCACCAACCATTGGTGCTGCAATCCTTTTCATAACATCTGCACCTAATTCATAACTTTGTGCCCACATAATAGGTAGAAGTCCAATAAATGTTGTCATAACAGTCATCATTTTTGGTCTAATTCTTTTTACCGCACCATAATGTATAGCATTTTTCAGGTCATCAATCGTTTTCAGTAATCCCCTTTTTTTCATATCCGTATAGGATAAATCCAGATATAGAAGCATAAAGATACCTGTTTCAGCATCAACACCTAAAAGAGCAATTATACCACACCATACACCTATTGAAATATTATAATTTAATAGATACAAAATCCAAACTACTCCGATTAAAGAAAACGGAACTGCAAGTAAAACGATAAATGTTTTTATATAAGAACGAGTATTAAGATATAACAAAACGAAAATTATAAATAGTGTAAGCGGCACAACAACAATCATCCTTTTTTTTACTCTTTCCATATATTCGTACTGACCACTAAAAACAAGTAAATAACCAGCAGGAAGTTTTAAATTTTGCTTTATAATTTTTTTAGCTTCTGCCACATAACCACCAATATCTCTTCCTGCTACATCTATATAAACATAGCCAGCAAGGCGACCGTTTTCATCTCGTATCATTCCCGGACCGGTTTCAAAAGTGATTTCAGCGAGTTGTGAAACAGGAACCTGCACACCGGATGGGGTGGGAATATATGTCTTTTTAAGTTTATCTATATCGTTTCTGAGTTCTCTCGGATATCTTATATTTACAGGGAACCGTTCTCTCCCTTCAATTGTCTGTGTTATATTTTCTCCACCAATTGCTGACATAAGAACCATCTGGACATCTTCAATTGTTAAACCATATCTTGCGATTTCATCTCGTTTTATATTGAAATTAACAAAATAACCACCCGTTGTCCTTTCGGCATAGACACTTCTTGTACCTGGAATATTTGTTAGATGACTTTCTATTTCCTTTCCAATCTCTTCAATTTTCTTAAGGTCATCTCCGTAAATTTTTATCCCAACAGGTGTCCTGACACCAGTTGTTAACATATCAATCCGAGCTTTTATTGGAAGTGTCCATGCATTCACCTGTCCAGGAAGTCTTAATTTCTCATCCATATCAGAAACAAGTTCTTCCCAGGTAAGGTTTTCTGGCCAGATTGACCGAAATGGGAATTTTAGGAAGTCAGGTATAACTCTGGAATACCATCTCCGTTTATATCGCCATTCGTTCTGTGGTTTTAATAACACAATTGTTTCCATCATTGAAAATGGTGCCGGGTCGGTTGAAGTATTTGCTCTGCCTGCTTTACCAAAAACAGTTAGAACTTCCGGGAATGATTTCAATATTTTATCCTGGACCTGTAACAATTTTGTTGCTTCTGTAACTGAAATACCGGGAAGTGTTGTCGGCATATATAAAATTGAACCTTCGTTCAAAGGTGGCATAAACTCTTTACCAATTTTGAAGAAAAACGGTATTGTAATTAAAAACAAAACAATCGCTGATGAAATTATTAAGTATGGTTTTTTAAGTACAAAATCAACGACCGGACCATAAACTTTGAATAAAAATTTTGAAACAGGATGCTTTTCTTCAGATTGAATTTTACCGACAAATACAAAATTAGTAACTGCACAGAACCATTTTGGTCTGAATTTATAGTAATCAAGTTTTGTAAATAACATTCTGATAGCGGGGTCAAGTGTGATAGCTAATACTGCAGCAAAAAGCATAGCAAGATTTTTTGTATATGCTAATGGTTTAAAAAGTCTTCCTTCAAACGCTTCGAGAGTAAATATCGGTATAAATGCAACTGAAATTATAAGCAGTGAAAAGAAAGAAGGTCTACCAACTTCTTTTATTGCAGTAAGCAATACTTCTTTATAGTCACCAACCCTGCCCTGTTCTTCCCAGTGTGACAGTTTCTTATGTGCATTCTCTACAACTACAATAGCGGCATCAACCATCGCACCGATAGCAATAGCGATTCCACCTAAAGACATTATATTTGAAGTAAGTCCAAGATAATGCATTGGTATAAAGGATATTAAAGCTGCTATTGGAAGCGTAATTATTGGAATCATTGCTGATGGTATATGAAGTAAAAATATTAAAATAACAAGTGATACAACGATCATCTCTTCAATAAGTTTTTCTTTTAAAGTATTAATTGCTTTTAATATTAAATCTGAACGGTCATAAGTGACAATAAGTTTTACACCATCAGGTAGCTGTACATCTTTAATTTTATCTTTTATACGGTTTATTACATTGAGCGCATTTTCTTTATATCGCATAACAACAATACCACCGATAACTTCACCTTTACCATCAAGTTCTGCTATTCCTCTCCTTATATCAGGGCCAATCTGTACTTTTGCTACATCTTTAATTCTTACGGGTATACCGTGCTGAGTAGTTCTCAAGACCGTTTCTTCAATATCTTTCTTTGATTTGATATATCCTTTCACAGTTACCATATATTCAGTTCCAGAAAATTCTAAAAGGCGTGCTCCTATTTCCTGATTTGTTTTTTTTATTGCCATAACAACTTCTGAAAGTGGAATATTATATGCAAGGAGTGCATTCGGATCTATAACAACCTGGTACTGTTTAACAAATCCACCAACAGAGGCAACTTCAGCAACACCTTTTACTGACTGAATTGCATATTTCAAATGCCAATCCTGAAAAGTTCTTAATTCGTCAAGTGAATGTTTACCTGTCTCATCAACCAATGCATATTCAAAAACCCATCCAACACCTGTTGCATCAGGTCCTAATTCAACTTTTACATCCTGTGGAAGTTGAGGTATAACTTTGGAAAGATATTCAAGTACACGCGACCTTGCCCAGTAAACATCTGTCCCATCTTCAAATATTATGTATACAAAAGAGAAACCATAATCAGAAAAACCCCGTATATCTTTTACTTTAGGTGCACCTAACAGTGCAGAAACAATCGGATATGTTACTTGGTCTTCAACAATCTGTGGTGGCCGGTCCCATCTTGAATAAATAATTACCTGTGTATCTGACAAATCCGGTATGGCATCAAGTGGAATATTCCTTATTGACCATATACTCCATACAATAGCAAAAGAAACACCTAAAAATACAAAAAACTTGTTTTTAGCACACCATTCTATAATTCTTTCTATCATAATTTTTTGTCTAATGCTTATGTTCAGCAGTCATTTGTTTTAATGCTGATTTCAATTGACTTTCTGAATCAATAAGAAAGTTTGCACTGGTAACAACTTTTTCATGTTCAGAAATACCTGACTTTAAAACATAATAGTCATCTATTTTTTCACCAAGAATAACTTTTCTCGGTTCAAAAACACCTTCACCTTTATCAATAAAAACAATCTGTCTTGTACCGGTATCTAATACTGAATCGCTCGGAATAGTTAGAAAATTACCAACAGGGACCTTTATCTCTATATTTACATATACTTCTGGTTTTAGCATATTTGATCTGTTATCAGTAAGTATTCTTACTCTTACACTTCTCGTCTCAGGATTAAGAACAGGGTCAATAGCAATAACTTTACCCAGAAATATTTCTGAACTATTGTATGGTAATGTAATTTTAGCTTCCTGGCCTCTTCTTATAGAACTGATATCATATTCGTAAATCTGTGCATAAATCCATACTGTCTGGCTACCTTCTGTAATGAGCAGTGAAGTATCAGGTTCATCTTTGCTACTAAGCTCATTTATTTGGTCCTCACTCAGTCCTAATAGTTTCAATTTAAATTTTGCTGCGTCAATAAGTGTTTTTAATCTATCCTTCTCACCATTTACTGATATACCCGCTTTTTCTATTTGGTCATATCTTTTCAAACTTGTAATATATTCCTGTAATGCATAGTATAGTTCAGGGTCGTATGCTACCCTACCGACAGTACGAATTGACTTAATAATATTTCTTCTCTTAACAGTATCTGTCTTAACACCAATCAATTGACGTTTCTTAGATGTTATGATTACTGTTTCCCTATCAGGGACACCTTCAGTTTTACTCATCTCTTTAATAGATGGTTTTTCTTCAATTGGTACTAATTTCATATTACATATCGGACAATCGCCGGGTTTATTTGAAGTATAATTTGGATGCATCGGACAGTGATAAATCTGTTTTCTCTGTTCAACTGGATGAGTTTTATAAAGATAGTTCTTATTTAGAACTCTACTTTTCATAATAAATATACCAGAAATAAGAACTATTATTACTGCAAGAATAATTAGAATCTTTCTGTTCATTTATACTTCTCCCTATCCTGAAATTTCATTCAAAATCAATACCTACAACTCTTTCCAATTCTGATAAAAATATTTCTTTTTCTGCAAGATACCTGTAATAATTAATATTATATTCAAGATATCTTTTCTGGCTATCTAATAAATCTAAAAAATCATTTTTACCTATCTTGTACCCTGTTTCTGTAATCTTTAATGTCTGTTTTACTAAGGGAATAATATTTGTTTCATAAATCTGGATTGATTTTTTACGAGATTCATATTTTGCTAATAAATCTTTGAGTTCTTTAAATGTAGTAATTTTGGTTGTCTGCAGTTCCCATTCTGCTATGTCTTTTTCTCTTTTGCTCATTTCAACAATTGAACTCTGTTTCTTGTAATATAGAGGTACTACTATTTGAGCCATAAAGGTTCTGTTAGACATATTATCAATTTTCATCCCAGACATTATATCTGGATACCATTCTCTTTTTGATAAATTCACAGCAGAAATATTTCTTTGATACAGGAATTCTTTTGATTTAATTTCTGGACTGTTTTTTAAAGTTATATTTTCTAATTCTTCGTAAGTATATTTTATTTCTTTCTGTTCAGGTTGTACCGGTTTCCCCAGAGGAATTTCTGGTTTACGATTAAGTAATGCATTTAACTCTGCCTGAACGGATGTTTTCTCCTGTTCTAGGGTAACTAACATATTCTCCATTTCAACAAGTTCAGTGTTTGCCTTAAGAATATCTATCTGTGTTACTTTACCAATAGCATATTGTGTTTGGGCAATATTAAGAAATCTTTTCATCAAGTCAATATTTTCTTGATATATATCAATTGTTTTATCTATTAGCCAGTAACTCCAGTAAGTTTTTTTTACCATAGTAACAACTTCTCTTATCTTTGAATTAAGTTCTTGTTCAGTTATTTTTGACTCATTCTCAGCAACTTTACCCCTTAAGGAAAGTTTACCGGGAAATGATAACATCTGTGAGATGGAATACATCTGTTCAGTGTTGCTGGTTTCAAACCCTAATTGCGGATATTCCCATGTTTTTACTGTAGTAATTTTCTGTTTGGTTGCTAAATATTTATTATGTAACATTTTTATTTCTGGATTATTTTCTTTTACCTCTTTTATCATTAAATCAAGTGATATTTTTTCTTCTGTTTCACAAAATCTGATTACAGTGATTAAAAAAACAATTATGGTAATAGCCATATAAAAGAATTGTCGTAATTTTAATAGAATTTCTGTAATCATTTTAATTTCTCCAGTATTAAAACAAATTTAGGGAAATAAAAAATAATGACTACTGCAACAACTACAAGATAAAGCAAGCCGAGTAAAATTCCTATCCAGGATAATTTTATAGATTTTGGTGTCCTAATACTTTCTTTTAATGCCCAGGTGCCAATAATGACGGCTAAAACAGCCTTTTCAATACCTAACAAATGGATAAAAGAAAATATTCCTAAAAGTAAACTGACCAAAGCCAATTTAGATTGCATGTTTACATACCTCCTTGACACGAATATACATACACGAATTTACGCGAACCAAAAATACGAATATACACGAATTTTTATGTATAGATTCTTCGTCTTATATCTAACTTTTCTGCACCAAAATTTACTAAATATCCTAACTGATAATTTGTCCCAATCAAATAGTAGTATAATTGTTTCTCATAAACCTTGAGAATTTCAGGAACAGCCTTTATTTCTACAATAATTTTATTCTCAATTACAAAATCAGGTTCGTATATCCCTACTTTATGTCCTTTATAACTAATCTCTAATTTTTTCTTTTCTTCAAACTTAAGTCCACGTAAACCAAATTCTATTGCTAATGTTTTATGATAGACAATTTCTTTATAACCAGGTCCTAAAGTATTATAAAATTCATAAAAAGTTCCAACAATTTTATATGATAATTCTTTATATAATATATTCCTTTCTTTCATATTTTTTAATTCGTGTCTATTCGTGTTTTCCACATATACATTTTGAAGAAACTCCTTGATTTTGAGCGCATTTGCATAATATTTCACAACTATCTTGACAAAAGTTTAAAAGTGAAATAGGATTTAAAAAATGGGAATTAATAACAAATCTTTTCACAGTGCAATATATAATCTGATTTCGTAAATCCTGATTTTTAGCAAAAACAGTTAAAGAGAACGAAAATAAATAAAAGATAATTATAGCAATTAAAATACTCATAACCGGCACAGGTATCCAGGATAGTCTCGGAATTCTTACTATGTTTTTTTCATCTCTAATTTTTTCCCATAATCGTGTCTTAAAATTAATTGAAGGTTCAATTGTTTCTATTTTTGCAAGCATTTTATTCTGATTAGAAAGAACATTAAATTCATTTCTGCAATTTATGCATTCTTTAAGATGTTCCTCAACTATCAGTTTTTCCTTGTAGTTTAACTCTTCATCCAAGTATGCTGATAATCTTCTTTTCACTTTCTTGCAGTTCATATGATTGACATCTCCTTCTACTTTTATTAAACGAAAAACTTGCCAAAAACTTGCGGTGAAAATCCACAATTTATTTTTTATATACTATGTTTGGTTACTTGACAAAGTATGTATAAAATGTTAATATATAAATAGTTGTAAATATATTTAATCATTTATGGAGGAAATATATGGTAAATTGCGAGGATTTCTTTCGGGCTTTATCTGACGATACAAGGCGAAGATTAATAAAAATGTTAGAAAAAAAGCAAATGAATGTCTCCCAGATTGCTGAAAATTTAAAAACAACTCAACCTAATGCATCTCATCATCTAAATATCCTTAAAACATCGGGATTAATAAGTAGAAAGAGAAAAGGCCAAGAAATTTATTACTCATTTAATAGAGATTGGTTCAAAAAATGTTGCGAGGATTTCTTTTCTCTATTTGAGTGTTGTAAAGACTTCTTTGAAAAATATGAAATTGTAAAAAAACAATCTTCTAAAAAGGTAGATCGAATTTATAAGGGAAGAAAAAAATTATGAAAAAATTAGTAGATTTAATTATTGCTACTGGTGGAAGTATTATTTCTATAATTGTATTATTGGGACTACTTGCATGGTCCGCGGGCCAATCCGTGTGCCAGTTTGTATTGGATCTTTTGTATCTATATTTTGTGTTAGTATAGTTAATTTTCTTTATAGGTATAACAAAATATTTATTATTGTCGGAAGAATACTTTTTGTGCTTGGAATAACTCTAATAATTTTACGGAAAAGAAATATTGTTTGTTATCTAACAAGGTGACTGTTAAAAGTTAAGTGATTTATTGTTCTTTGTTTCTCTTTTTGAGGTAATTGTAGATATATAAGAGCCGAACTCTTAGGGTAGATAAGAGCAAGGTAAGGGCTATATGATAAAATCAGGTTATAAAATCTAAATTAGAACATAGACGACCTCCTTTTTTTCCA